>Ga0182004_10000473_pt1 | contig 24390 bp, 16 predicted proteins | sample Sormic07211540_1_FD_120479 | JGI IMG/M metagenome (GOLD analysis project Ga0182004, IMG submission 120479) | Endophyte microbial communities from Sorghum bicolor roots, Mead, Nebraska, USA - 072115-40_1 MetaG | ecosystem: Host-associated > Plants > Roots > Unclassified | place: USA: Nebraska...
CTTAATTTCTTGTAACTATTATAAAAATCATCTTAACACTATAGTAACTTGTTCAGAGTTTACTCTACCGTAACTCCCCTTCTAATTATAGTAACATCATGTTACACAAATTTAGATTATAGTGAAAAATGCCTCAGCTGCAGAATAATGATTACGGTAATTAGCATATAATAATGACGTGCATGCAGGCATGCAGCAGCAATTACGCACGCTTGTTGCCGGTCAGTTCGAACGCGTTGCTGGGTGCGTGCACCGGCCTGGCTACAGAATATGGTATTCTGTAGCTAGCTACAAAGTATACTCTCCCTATATATATGATACAGAATTACAGAGTACGAATAATATATGTAACCATACCAAATTCCTATTTCCAATTTCCAGACAAACAAACAGCAGACTTCTCATATCATAATATATGCAGTACCATTCCAACTTCCCAATGACGAAAAGAGAGCAGAAGGGAATCGAAATTGGCGACGACGGACAGGACGAGCAAGCTTGATTACGACTAATCAGAGAGGTGCAAGCAGCCAGCAGCCAGCAGCCACATAATTGACGACAGCAATATAATCGGGCAAGCATATAGTTCGGGAGATGTAGTTGAGATTCCGAGGGCAAGCAGAAAGGCTGGAAGACCATATGATATGACAGAGAATCCGGGACATGGATTAGGTTGGCCATCAGCGTATCCATCGTCTCGCTTCACGAGCTTATCAGAAAACACAAGAACCTTTTCTTCTCGCAAAGGTGGCGAAGAAGCTGCATCAGTCCGCCGGCCGGTTTAGTTTCATCACGGAATTGGGCAACGCCGCAACGCAAAAGACACAAGATGCGTTTTGGTAAGCATCCCTGGGTGAGTACATGCCATTTTAGGAACCCAAATTTAATCATTGGTTCAGTAGGTAGCACCTCGCGATTCTGCGTTCAATGACAAACCAATCATTCACGAGCTCGCCAGGCGACAGATTCTCGGACTCCTTTTTAGTTTTTTCCTCTTTGATTGAAAAGTCGACGAGTAGTACTAAGAATTTGGTTATTTAATTTGGTACGAAACAAAAAGCCCTCTGCTGTCCATGTCTTTCTAATCCAGCCAGTTGAACTAACCGTTCCCTCCAAACTCCAAAACTTTATCCCCAAAGCAGAAAATACTACTACCTCTGTCCCAAAAACTTCACATTCTAAACTTCAAATTTTGTACCACGCAAAACATACCATTCAAGTATACGTGAAATCAACCTCTTTCCCGTCCAAATGTTAGCCTTAGCTAATTTCGAAAATTAGACAACCTTAACTAATAGGGGCATCCATGGTCATTTCACATATCTTAATATGTCCTAAAATTTCTAAAATGTCAAGTGTTTTGGGATGGAGGTAGTAGCGACTACTTAGAAAGTTTATGGACCTACTTCTTATTGTGCTCTTGTAAGAGCAAGCGAGCATACAATTCTTGTGCAAATACTAAAATTGCCACCTCGCTCAATCTTGACTCTGTTCCAATGCCAATGAGATTCTCTGACAATCACTCCGAGAGGTTAGCGTGGGAATGGATCTAGGGTGGGAGTTGCCGAACATGGGAGAAAGGAGAGGTGGGGGCATGAGGCACTACTCGTCCATCTTGACCATGGAGAATAAAAAGGATGGAGAGCCACTATATCAAATGCTGATAAAGGTTGAACCAAGTAGGAGTAAAAATGTCCTAGAAGTTGGGTAGACAAACCCAACTTCTATTCAAGTGTTGCAACAAAGTTACCTCATGTTCCTCTTTACCCCCCCCCCCTCCAACCCCACAATCTTTTTCCCTTTTTTGGGGGTTTTTAGTGATCTGATCTAGAACTTTGTGATACTAAAGTTGAGTCAAATTTCAAAAGGGATACGAAAGCAGTACTCCCTCAGGGCAGCCCAACGGGAGAGTGAAGAATCTGTTTCTATGCATTTAATAGAGCGGCATGTTAACAATTTGATGAATATAGGTCATTTTAGTTTGGTCCTAAGTCAAACATTTAGACTTTAACTAGCTTGAGAAAAGACATTATCATCTACAATATGAACCAAATGCATTTTATGGGATATTTGATTAAAATAATAGATGTTGTAGTGTCAGTATATTTTCTGTATAAACTCTATTGAAGTTGGATAAATTTTAACCTAGAACAAGAATAAAACAAAAGCACAATTTAAATATCAGCACAAAAGGGAGCAACAAACATTTTTGTGTATGTGTTTTTTTTTCTCGGGAAAGTGCGTCAGGCCTCGTCCGGATGGAGACAGGCAAACAAATCTTAGCCCGTTAAGTTTAATGTGCCAGGATTCATTTTGCGGCCCATCTGCATGGATATTCCGAGACGTTGGTCCATCTAAAGTAAACCTTCACTTGGGCCGCATTGTTTACCTGCTGTCAGAAGAAGCTGCAGATTGGTGTGGACTCGACCAGTCCTCTCCAAACTCCAAAGGACAAAAGGAAATGGAAATTCCGAGGCCGTCTTGGACTTGAACCGACCTTTCACTGAACAGTGGACCAAACAAGGAATAAGAATCTTTGCATAGGCCTGCTGGAAGACTGGAACCATCATCAAACCATACGGAACGGAGGACCAGCCTACAGAAGAGTGCCCCAGGCTTGGACAAGAGTACATTCATCAACAGGACAGGCCTACCCCCTACCTTCACACATCACAATGAAACACCTGAATCACCTACTGTTTATCAACCAGGCTCAGCTAATGGGCTCGCAACATACAGAGACAGTACTGCTGCTACATTGAAACGAAATGGTGCAGGTAATTCACATGCCCAAGGCAGTGTCAGTGTGGTGCAACCTGCAGATATATTCAGAAAAGATATACCTCCTCCCAAGAGACTAGAGAGACGAAATTCAGAGAAAGAGGGATATGACAATAGCCAAAGACTTGTTTGACTGCACTTCAATCCACAATATGTATGTCGTCAAAAAAAAATCCACAATATGTATTGTGATGGATTAAAGTGGAAAATTAGCTAGGGCTGTCCAGAAACATTTTTCAACAGTTTGGGATTTGGAGCTGAAAAGACTTAAATCCCCATCCATTATTTCATAGGCTGCATCAAGGGATCTCCACATTTAAGAGCCGGTCAACGAAGTACACCATTACAGACGAAATAAAGGGGAACGAACTGCTATCCTACTTTGCTGATGGAAAATAGAAAGACAAGGCATAAAAAAACTCTCATGGATAATCCTCTTCAGATCACCAAGGCTGACTACTACTACATGTACACAATTTGAATATTTTTTTCTGTACACGATAACACTGAATTGGGTAAAGAATGGAGGCAAATAAATAATCTTTTTTGTCACAATTATATCCTTTTCCTTATCATTGTTCGGTATTTCCAAGTCCACACAAAGAGCACGAGAACCAAGGCGATTGCTGACCAGAATGTGATCAACCACGAAGGCATTGACTTTGGAAACAGACCTGTACAGGATCCCGTGCAGTCAGCATACTTCAAGGAGGTATAAACAGTAGTACTTGCAAGTTACATACGCAGACAAGTTGGAGCAACACTCACCATGTCCAAACTTGATGCAGACTAGGAGCTCCACAATGCATATAGCCAGGGAAAGCCAGCAGAAGGATCCCACCTTTTTAAATGGTTTGCTGAAAACAATTATCAGACAATTATTATTTCAGGAAAAAAATTTGTTATAATTACTAATGGCAACACTTGGTTGGACTAGTATAAATTAACGTGTTCATTCCAAAATGTTTTTTTTATGATATGCACAGTTCACGTGCTAGCCATCTCTAGTTGACAGGAGCCATTTGAAGCCAAAGCCAATATACAAGCACATGTACACTGTCAGGGATAGCATGTGAGCACGATAAATAGTGGAAAAGTCACCACTCAGCAGACTGAGCATCGAAAATTGCTGATGTTGAGATGAAATGGGCCATCCCAACACACTGATTACTGCAAAGCAGCTTTGTGAAGTCTGAACCAAGCTTGCTTTTTTAAAAAAAAAAAAAAAAATCTGATCCAAGTAACTACAAAATTATACCTGTCTTGCAAGTAGGTGTTGTACTCGCGGATGGTTGGTATCGCAATTAACCACCAAAGGACTAGCCGATAGACAATCAAGGGATTCCGCGGAGGAATCCACAGGCAGAACTTGAGGAAGAATGTGTTCAGTTCAACAGCCATGAAAACAACACAAAGGCTCAGCACCTGGATGAATCTCCAAGGACCCCGCGTAGGGTGCCACTCATCCTTGTCCCAATGTGCTGGTGTGAACTGTCCCAGCATCCTTTTTACCTAAGGAGAAGAAAGTGCTAAATAAATAAGCTCTGAAAAAAGGTCAGCTATCAATGTTAAATCAAGATTCAAAGGCTGAAGATTAATTTCTAAAGCACATAGACATGGCCACGTATGGCTTGAAAGAAAATTACTGGTGACAAAAAGACAATAACTTATGGAGGCTATTATTTCTACTACAGACATTAAAGAAAACAGAGAAAAGAAAATCTGCATTTGCATACGTTTGTTTTTTATGTTAAGGCCAATGTGCTATAGTCTATCAAACATATTGAAAGTGTGAGCTGTTGCATTGAAAAACTTGAGATGTACTCAAATAACACAAGTACAGGCTAGCTAAGGGACATTTCAAGAGAACAGAGAGCATCTTGTCTTGGTTTCTCAGCACATCCCACATGCCCAAGACTTATCACCTTATCATAGGACTAAAGTAGGACAAACATCATGTACAGTTTGGGAGCCAATATGTTCCCTCAAAGAGGAACATCCACCAAAACTGGGAAATAGATCCAGCTCAACTGCATGCTCTGCAGAACAGCTCATTTGCCTAATCATCCAATGAACATACCTTACTGATAATGTTGGGTTGGCGGCTCAAACCAACCCATTCGTATGTCCTCCCATCAAAGTACCGCACAGTTTTCATTCCAGCCCAAATACCTGAACCATAGACAAAATGGCCTCAGTCAATGAGTGCTGAAACCTTTGCAGATAAATATAAATGGCTAAATTATGCCACAATCAGTATAAGATTTAGGAAATGCACATAAAGATGACATACAGAATACGAACCACCAAATTGGAGAGGAACAATAAACAAGGGCAGCAACTGAGTTTACAGAGATATGCATGAAAACATTCTCTATTCAGCAACTAATAAACCAGTTCATAAAGTACAATTCCTGCAAAACTCCATAGCTTTGTTCATTCATCAGAACCTAAGATTTTTTAAGCATTATATTTCTTATTTGAGTCCCCATATTACCATGTCTAGTGTACCAAGGCCATGTACAAGAAAATCACTAAGGTATTGTGATGTAATTAAAGTATCAAGGGCATCAGAGGACACCACATAATTAGTATATAGTCAAGTAAACCAACATTGCCAATAAGTCAATAGATCCATTAAAAAAAGATTGATTTCAATATATGCTAAATGCAGGTATTAAGGGGCTACCCAAACAAGCGTATACAGAAAATTACTAAAACCACGTGAAAATCTCACCAAACCAATTGCAGATCAATATGTCTAGGACAATGCTATCCCACCAGCACTCGTTGAAATTTGGCAACATATGACGAAAAGTGAGCTGCAGTACGTATAACGGTACATTAGGAACCTGGGTTTGGAAAGCACAAGCAAGAGGAATTTGACCACCACATAAAGAGTATACCTCCATTAACTCAAAACCAATTGATAAGACCCACAAAAGTGGTTGGTTTCGTATCATTATAGCCTTACCCCACCATCCAAGGATATGAGCGATAACAAACTCATCAAAAATGATCTCCTAGAAAAACCTATATTCAAATCAGTAACTTGAAGCATATTGAATAGTCAAGACTGCTTTGTGAGAAGTATATGAGAAACAGAATTGAACAAAAAGGAAAGTAGGTCGGTGAATGAAGTCATCATACATAAACATTGTTAAACCTGCTTTTCGGATGATCAGGTACATATATGCGGCAATCAGTTCCATAAGATCTTTCAGGCAATTCTGCTCAGAGTACAAATATCAAATCAGTATTTATCAAGCATTAAATCTACACTACTAAGCCTGATTAGAAAGTTAATCCATTACCGACACCAAGATCAGGATGAAGATACTTCATGAATTGCCTAGCATCATCACGAGTCTGCAAAACAAAATTAATGAAAATATGAAATGCCATACTGACTCTTCTCTTTAAAATCTTCGCCACTGAACTCTGACTTGCTGAAATACTGTTTTATCTTATGAGGATGAGCCATTGAGTAATAAAACAACATAACATCAGAGTAGAGATATGGAGGGAAAATTTGGGACTGAGACTGGCTTCACATGGTGGAAGCGTGCATAGCTCCTGATCTGGTTTCAATCTTCGGCAGGAGGGGGGTGAAAGCACCCCTATTAAAGAAAGAAATGGACAATAGTATTAAAGTATTTACACAATTTCTTAACGGCACAAACATAGTGATGCAGAATAAACTCATTAGACAGACATGAACTTCTGTAAAAACAGTTAGCTGATTTTGTTTATTTATTTTATAAAAATCATACAAGATTTGACAAAATGCTTAGCATTTGGACTCGAATAGCTTTTACCATCTGAAACACAGGAATATAATATGCCATCTAGAAATGTTTCTACTGTATAGATAAGCTACAACCTACCACTATACCTGTAATTCTCTTTAGCCACCACCCTAGTTTCAAACTAAGCTTTACTCTCTCCAGTTTATGCCAATTTTTTATTACACTTGTTGGTACTCTTCCATTTTGATTGTTAAATTCTCTGTTTTTATTAAGAAAACAGCCAGTGACTTATCATTAGTTCAAGTGAAGGGTGAGCTCAAGGATTAATAAAATTAAAATCCTATGGTAGGCAGGAAAAAAAAGGACAGGGACATCAATTTGATTCATACTAATGCACGAAACAGTTGGTAATGATGAAGATTTGCTTAATAGATATAAAACAAAATAGAATGCAACACTCTTGACAATTCCTGCAGTGAAAGAATCTTTTAAAAAATTATTGAACAAAGTTAATGAAAAACTGCATTCACCTGGAAAAGCAAGAAAGTGAGGGCAACAAGGTAAACAACTGCCATCCCATGAACTAGCCTCCAAATGGCAGGATGTGGTCTAATGAGTACACTAAATCACAGCAGAAGTATATGTCAGTAACAGTTTGCATAAACTCAAGATATCTTAATAACTAAATCTATAGACTTCAAGGAAGTAAATTTTTTTCTTCAGATGAAATGAAGCAGAAGTATGAAGCAAGAAAATAACAAATTTGTTATCAGAAAATGTGATTCCACTTATTGTACTGCAACAAAATGTGGAAAGGTTTTTGCTGAGTCATTCAACAAGGTGTTACATTTGAACAGAGTTTGCGGGAATGCATCACTTTTGTACCATATGGCTATTGTCCTTATTATATCTATCCATGTGACTATGAGGTATCTCAGGTAAACTGCTTTCTGAAATTTACACTCTGTTCTTGGCTTTGACATGCGTGTGGTCCAACTTTCTCTCCCTCTTAATGAAATACACGCTCACGTGCATTCGCAAAAAAAAGTAAAAAGCTTTCAGAAATTTTTACATTACTGTGTCCTGAGCAGCTGGTGTTCAGTGCCATTCTCGGCCCTAATTTTGGTGCCCTGGGGACATCTCTACCCATAAGTCTCGACTTTTTTTTAATGTGGTGATATAAAACAACAGAGTTAGGTAAAGAACTCTGTAACTCACGTTGAAGGTGCCTGAAGAAAAGAGTAAGCCAAAAAAACAGCAATCATCGCGAATACACCCCTGTTGACAAGAGATAGTACAGATTAGTTCATAAGCCCTCCTTAAAATGGTAACCCACATGAGACGAAGAAAAATGGTGATCAGAAATATTGAGTTCAGAACCAAGGGAGCTTCATAAAAAATATAGCTGCAAGAAAAGCAATACAAGAGGACAAATCATTACAAATACCTCTTGACTGAGGAAACACGATCAGCAGATGAGCTCCTTTCTGGATCAAGAGCACCACTTGCCCAACTGATAAAGAACATGAAACAATACTCATCAAACATAGAAGTCATGTGCATCTGCGAAGTAATATTTTGGATAATATATATAATGGTGGTTCAAATTGAAGAAAAAGGTCCAAAAATACCACAACAGGCCATAACCTATACATTATTATTATTTCAAAAGAAAAGCATGTTCCTGTCTATAAAATGTTCCACAGATAAAAGGCTATGCACTCACATTAAAAAGCATGTTCCCATCAGCAAGAGCGAGATTGTACGAGGCTTGTATGCCCATGCCGTCCATGGATCTACATCACCAAAATGATCGAGTGGTCTTACACTACCATTGCAGACGGTGCCATTACATCCTCTGCGAGGTTCATGATGACCATTGACCCCCATTACAACAGCCTTGGCAATTTACTATCTGCAAAATATCCATAGCAGCATTTGAGAATGCATAATAATCCTACTGACCTTCTGAAGACAAAAATTCACCACTCTTCCACGAATAAAGCAGCATGTAGCTCCAATACTTGCTAATAACTATCAAATGAATAATATACCACTGAGGCCACAGGGGAAAAAAAACAAGTAGGTACAAGTGGATAAATGTCATGAATGGTCCAGCATATCTGGGAGTAATCACTTGCTTATAACAGAAAAACAAATTTGGCATAAAAACGGCTGTAGTCGTACCCTTGAAGCATAAAACCTAATTTGCTAAGTACAAGCTCTGCACTGCTTGCTCAATCATTTGGCAGAGATCACTTAATGAGCCCTACTCATTTCCAAAATGGTTTCAGGGGCATTGAGGCCAGGCCCAGGTGCCAAATCCCAAACCCGAAACGCTTCCAGTTATTATTTCAAAATAATAGAAGGGGTGTGGTGTGCTGCAATCAGAGGCTGCGTTAGAGCAGAGCACAGCAGACGGAACCTGAAGCAGCAAAGAGCAAGGCCGAGCAAAGGAAAAACACATACATTCCCACGAAGAAGAGCACCAAAACCAAAAGGGATCGAGCAATTCAAAAGAAACACATAGTATAAAAAAAATAAAAAAAAACAGCCCGTGGGTTAACAACTGTGGAAATAATTAGGGCGAACAGTGATCCGTACACCTCGTCCAAATTAAGAAGGCAGAAAAGCTAAGACGCAGCAGCTTTTGCGAGGCAGCAACAAGGCCAGCCGAGAATTTGAAGATGCGCGCATCAAATCCGGTGGGAATCCGCCGGGCCGGCGACTCCCACGAACGAGAGCGCGCGCGGCCTCAGGTGAAGTCCACACACCAGAGAGACGGTGGTTGGCAGGGGGGGTAAAGTAAAGGCTGCCTGCTGGATGAGCAGTCAAACGCAGCAGAGCAGGGTGATGCAATGCAGGCAATGAAGAAATCGAGGGGGGGCGAAAAAAGACGCCTTTACACGGCACTGGGCATTAACAACAGCATAAGGAGGTTCCGGCCGTTGAGCCCCGCACGCCCGCGAGAAACCACCGCGGTGGTTCGCCGGCGAACACGGCCAAGAGGAGCTGCATTAATCCACGCCCCCGCAACGAGACACCGAAACAGTAACTGCCGGTCAACAACGGCCGGGTAGCCGCCGGCCGCCGGCCGCTAGCGACAGAGACCGTGCCGTTGCGTACGGTGCCCCCAGGACAGAAGGGCGCCCCGGCGCCCGGCGGGCATCATAATAACCGCAGGAACGGAACGGGGGCGCGCTACTAAAAACAGGATTAGGGCAGCTAATATCTCCCCCCGACCCGAGCCGAAAAGCTAATCCGCGGGAATTTGTGCGGGGATGGCGACGGGAACCGGAACATGGGCGGCATCATGGAGGCGGCCAGGCCAGGCGGGGAGAAGTGGAGGGAGAGGAGGAGGAGGAGCACGTACGCGGTGGAAAGCGACAGCAGCGTGCCGGCCGTACGATCCCGCGTGCGGGGAGATCCAGGCCGTCGAAAGCGACCCAGGGAGTTGCTGTCCCTCTCTCTCCCTCCCTTGCTCGCTTTCTTTCTCTCTCTCTCAAAAACCAACGCAGCTGCAGCGGCGGCTGTTCGCGAGGGGGAGTTTGTAGAGAGAGAAAGAGACAGGAGATAGAGAGAGAGAGGAAGGATGGGGAGGGTGGCGCGGGGGGAGATAGAATGGAGTGTAGCCCTGCGCGAGGCTGCGGAAGTGCGAATCTTCTCCTCTTCTTATAAGAGAGAGAAGAGAGAGAGGCGGTCAAAGAAAAGGCTTGAGAGAGAGGGGAGAAAGAAATCGGAGTCTTGCAGGGGGATCATTGGGCCATTGATGATGGTTCACTCTTTCTCTCTCCTCTCTCTCTCTATTTTCTCTCTCGGTAGTAGGAGTAGGACCCGCCATGGAGGTGGCACCACCACCACCATTCTCCTCTTGGTTTAATCATAAGACGCCAAAATAAAACTTAAATGATGTCTCCCAGTCCCAGTGCCACTGCGCTGCTGGTTAAGCACAAGCTAGCTACTACTACTAGCTGCTAATGCGACGACACATGGCGGGGGCGTTTTGTTAATTCCCGAACTGTAAATCTAGCCAGTACAAATGCTTGATAATTTATTAATAGTTTTGGCAAACTTGCATGTAAAGTAGTGAGGCCTATGTACTTGTTCTAGGCTTGATCTCTTTTTTTCCAGTAGAATTTGAAGATATTCTTTTTTTTCTGCCATTGAAATTTTGCACAATCTTTTTATTTGGTCAAAATAAGGGATTACGACAAGTAATTCGTTTGAGCTTATCAGCCGAACAAACAAAGGCAGTTAGGATAAAAACAATTAGCTGGAATTGACTGGAGATGGCCAGCTAGTTGACTAACAATTAATTGAAGCCTTGACTAAAAATTAGCTCTCTCCTATTTGAATGGGCTAGAGTTAAAAGTTAGTTGGCCAACAATTAGCCATATGCATCCAAACAGGCTCTTAAAGGCATCTGCTAGCTCGGTGGTTCAATTGCATCTACAAACGCTTGACTTTTTTTTATTGTGCTAGTAGTGAAATTTTACGAATTTGTTAGTTTCATATAGGAGATATTCAAAGAGGCTTAACCATAAACTCACATGTGCCACTCGTACAAGTAAAAAAAGATATGATCCTTATGAACAATATGATTTTTTTCTAAACATTGTGTTTGAGAAAATCTGAAATTCTCCCTCTCATGAAAAGGGAAATTGAGTAAAAGCTAAAGTAAAAATAGGAACATGTAAAGCCTACTTTCTTCTGCAAGGACCCCGGAGGATAGACAAGATTTCCATGCCGCTGATGCAAATAGTACTTCCACCACTAGACAGCCATCAATCAATCTCCTTTAAAATCATGTGGACAGGGTTTTGACCATGTGGGCAGGGAAAATGATGGTCATCACTCATCAGAAAACCCAAAGGAAAACATAATCCACTCAAGTACATTTGCAAGCGAAGAAAATCGATGTGGTGGGGGTGAGTGCCAAACCATAAATGGCTGGAATGAGTCCCATATGGTCCATTCTACTACTACCAACAGTTATTGGGTCACATGCCATGACCTAGAACAGACCAAGCACACAACTACAAACTGGACATTAATTTGGGCTTTCCCGTTTTGGGAGCCTAATATGGCAGCATATGCTTCCTTTGATCCCTTTAATGGTGGCATGGCATGGCATGACATGACAAAACCATGTTAGGGTAATTTTCCATGTAACATGCATATGTGTGCTCCATGGTTAGATGTTCTAGTAGAGTATGAATTGGAATGATCGGGTCCGCCCATTGGGTAGTTGACCCGACCCACAAAAATAGGGTCAATGGGTCATAAAGGGCGGCCTTAAATTCCAAAATAGGTTAGGGTCGGAACTATTGCCCTAATATGTATCATGGGTTGACTTATTCATCATATTAATAATACTTTTTCTTTAAAATTTATTGTCGTTCTTTATTTTTTGAATAAATATGATTGGTCATAACTTGTAAGATTGTCCGTGCTTGGAAGTATGGTGAGCAATATCATATTTTGGAAGTGATAATTGATAAAATTAAAATCATGGTTCACTTGCAAACTTATTTAATTTGATGCATTATATTGCTGATAATCTTAATATATTATTATGATATTTTTTTTTAATCTTGCATCTTGTGTTTTCTAAAAGTGTTGCCCAATGGTCCATTAAGGTCATAGCATAAAGGGAAAATGGATCGACCCATGATCCCTAAAATTGGCCTTGAGACCATAGGGCCAGGTCATCCCATTCCCATCTTGATAGTAGAGCAAGGAAGCAATGTTTCTATGAGTTTAGGATTTCCCATTACCCAATCATTGGCACTTGAAAGATGTGTTGTGTTATTCACTTTTAAGTTAAAGTGTGTTTGGCTTGGAGACAAGATAAGATGTGATGGTGTCCATCTATGTTTTTATAACAGGTACGATCATCTTAGCTAATGTTTGGTTGAAGGAAGTAAAATCATCCATGTTTTTTTGTTTGCTTAAGGTGATTGAGTCCAATGGGATGAATGGAGATTTTGACACTGTTATGTATAGTTGCCATGGGCCCCACCTATTATAAACGGGCCCATATGCTAGCCTTAGGTCTCTTCCACCCCACTTTCTTCTTCACAATTCCACTGCCTAGCCACTTGTGCTTACTTAGTATTTTGCATACACCATTGTTGTACTCATATGGCTTGTAGTCTTATGAGACCATACCAACTGTGTTTGAGGTGCGGCTGCTACCGTGTACTGGAGAGAACGAGGCATGCGATGATTTGACCCGAAGCTTGATAGTAAAGAGAACGAGGAGCGATCTGAGAGAGGCCATCTCAGAGACCTACTTGTGCGTGGAGAAGGCCCAAAGGCTATTCACAGATCAGCAGCTTGGCCCTTGCGAGGACTAAGGACAAGCGTGAGTTTTTTGATACCTTGGTAAAAAATATCAGAATCGTCAACATGAGTTTACATCTCTATCTCATTTTCTAAGTCAAATATTTCTTTCTTTGACACTAAAATTTTCAAAAGTTGTATAGGTTAACATCATACGTTTTATGATTTTAGATTCATTATAAGAAATGTTTTTTAATATATAGATGTGGTGAAATTATGTGAATTTTTTGAAATTGACGATAAAAGATAGAAATGTTTATTCAAACTAATAACTCAATGTGCGTTTTACACGCCTAGTTCCTACGGGGAAACGTAACATGATCGAGATGAACTTTGAGGTGAGAAACACGGGGGTAAAATTTGAAGTCCCATTGTTGGTAGCTCCAAGCGCATGTCAGAATCCGCAAATCGAATTCTGGCATTGTTTAGTTCCGAAAAGTGAAAACTTTTCGGTACTGTAGCACTTTCGTTTGTTTGTGACAAATATTATCCAATTATAGACTAAACTGTGAAATTAGTTTTTATTTTCGTTTATATTTAACGTTTCATACATGTGCCACAAGATTCGATGTGACGGAAAATCTTGAAAATTTTTTGGTTTTCGGGGTGAACTAAACAAGGCCTCCGTAGTGCAGTGTTTAAATTCACCCATGTGGGTGCGTATAGATTTTATGGCGGGCGCGCCAATCATTGGGCTGTGCTGGATTTAAGGCCCTGTTTTTTCCTACCCAAAAATTTTCCAACCATCATATCGAATCTTTGGACACATACATGAAATATTAAATGTAGATAAAAAAATAAACTAATTATACAATTTAGTTGAGAATCGCGAGACGAATCTTTTAAGCCTACTTACCATAATTAGCCTTAAGTGCTACAGTAACCCACATATGCTACTGACAGATTAATTATGCTTAATAAATTTATCTTGCAGTTTCCTGACGAGCTATATAATTTGTTTTTTATTAGTTTTTAAAAACTCCTCCCAACATCTTTCCGACACATCCGATGTGACATCTAAAAAATTTTCGTTCCCAATCGCCCTAAATTGGAGGGCGAGGTGAAAGGCACGAGAGCATGCATGTCAGCAGCAGACCAGCAGTCAGTCACAGAGCTAGCCGTGCACAGCAGGAGTGGGGGGCCCGGACCGCAGCGGCTCACCCCCTGTGTAATCGGCTGTACTGTACTTGTATACGCGCCTCTCCGACAGTAGTCTTCGCAACAATACTACGCTACTGCCACCTTGTTGGCTGGACATCACCTTTCACACATTCATCCTCATACAACTGGTACTTAGGCCTTGTTTAGATGCGAAAAAAATTTAGATTTCGCTACTGTAGCACTTTTGTTTGTTTGTGGCAAATATTATCTAATTATATAATAACTAGGATCAAAAGATTCGTCTCGCGATTTACAGATAAACTGTGCAATTAGTTTTTATTTTCGTCTATATTTAATGCTTCATGCATGTGCCGAAAGATACGATGTGACGGAGAATTTTAAAAACTTTTTGGTTTTCGGGGTGAACTAAACAAGGCCTTACAAAAATAACCCAAACTGGCCTACGGTTATAGATTAAGGCCTTGTTTAAAGCAACTCTAGCAGTAGCCCCAAAAATAGAGTCTCTATTTTTCATTTGGGTGCTCCTCCTACTTTTGGACGCTCAAAACTTTTGCTTTCACTCCAACAACATCTCCCAAATAAAGGTCCCCAAATCTAAATTGGCAGACAATGACATGTGAGATCCACACGTAATTGGGTTAAAACTTTCTTCCTCACATCCTCGACACAGAGACCAGGACACAAAGGAGATGAAAGCTCTCGGCGCATCAAGGCAACACCCGCGTAGTGGAGAAGAGGCCGCACCGGAGTTGCGCAGCGGCGAATCTACCCAGCGGTGGAGGTCAGGGGTGGAGGGAGGGAGCGCAGTAGTGGAGATCGGCGCTGAAGGGAGGTGGGCGAGGCTGCGTCTGTACGGTATTGGGAGGTAATGGTCACACCACGCAGGATGGGGGCTGAGCTGTTGGGCCAACAGGAATGGGGTATGCAGAGAAGATTTGGGTGCCCACCCCAAATTGAGGGCTCTAGTAGGGGCTCTGCTGGAGTATTATTTTTAGACTGGGCACCTATATTTAGCTATGGGGGCTCAAGTAGGGGCCCTGCTGGAGTTGCTCTTAGTTCGCCCCAAAAACCAAAAACTTTTTAAGATTCCCCAATCATATCGAATTTTGCACCACATACATGGAGCATTAAATATAAATGAAAAAACAAAAACTAATTGCAAAGTTTGCCTATAAATTGCGAGACGAATCTTTTAAGTCTAGTACTCTATAATTGAACAATGTTTGTCAAATAAAATCGAAAGTGTTACAGTGTCAAAATCCAAAAACTTTTTATATCTAAACAAGGCCTCGTTTTGTTTCTCTCTCTATATATATATATACACACACATAGATAAATATTAGTACATCTTAATATATAGTAAAAGCTACAAATTAATAAAAGACAAAATAATTTATAATTTAGATTGAAGAGAGTATTATTTTTATTCACTGCCCAGAATCTCTAATACTTGCTATGGTTTTTTCAGGCTACATATGAAATTATATTTGGGCTAGCTAGCAATTAGAAGAATTAGCTTAACTAGTTGGGCCAAAACATTCTACGATTTTTTTGGCATGAATTAAGGTCTCATTTGCAATGCACTTTAACGCAAAAAATCTCTATTATTTAGATAATGGAAATAAAACCGGCTTCATCATCCTATAAGAGGAGGAATCAGGCCACCTTATTACAAACACCACATGACAAAAACCGAATAGACTTTGCTAACCAAAACCGATTCATAACTCAATTCATGAAATAAAAGTCCATCATATCCAAAGGACACGAAGAGGTGCATAGCCATATTCTCCAACTTGCGGCAAGCCTCTTAACACCAACTTTTTCTTCTCACACTGTTGCAACCTAGACCCAAAACTGTTGAATGGTTGAATAGTTTTCGGTTTACTAAAAACCATAGAAATGCTCTATAGACTCTATAAAACTTTATACAAAAATATTTTATAGATCAAAATATTTTTATCCGTTCTCCGAAAGGTGTAGACAATAATGTACCATGGGATTTATCATTTCTAGTTACTCCTACTAGCTTAGGTTGTTGAAACATGGCTCAAGTGTGTCTAGTAGTAGAGCTCGCGGCAAACGAAAGCCGTAGGTAAGGCCTAGTTTAGTTCTTCAAAGTTTTTGGATTTTTTACTGTAACATTTTTGTTTTATTTTATAATTAGTGTCTAATTATAGACTAATTATATTCAAAAGATTTTTCTTATAAATTATATATAAACTGTATAATTAATTATTTTTATCTATATTTAATATTTCATATATGCATTCAAAGATATGGTGTGATGGAATGAAAATGAAATTTTTGAAACTAAACTGGACCTAATTGGGACGAGTCGTCACGTCCAACCTAGAGACCGACCATTAGTACGTACAGTACAGTAGTACGTGTACTAGTCTACTAGTCTGAAACCCTAACAGAAAAAAAAGAAAATGCATATACTAGGTCTTGTTTTGTTCACCTCGAAATCCAAAAAGTTTTCAAGATTCTCCGTCACATCGAATCTTGCGGCACATGCATAAAGCATTAAATATAAACAAAAACAAAAACAAAAACTAATTATACAGTTTGTTTGTAAATCGCGAGGCGAATTTTTTGATCCTAGTTAGTTCATGATTGAACAATATTTGTCAAATAAAAACGAAAGTGCTACAGTAGCGAAATCAAAAAAATTTCGAAACTAAACAAGCCTAGTCTGAAACGTACGTTAAAGGATTTCAGTGTCCTAACCCTTTTTCGCTATTGCTTCGTCAAAAAGGATTAAAGATTAGTCAAACAACGAAGGAAAATGCCGTACAGGGCGCAGGTGTCCGGCGGATGGGACTGATCACTTACAATTTTGTTTCAGGCTATCATGCGGAATACCTAAAAAGAATCTCAAAATAGGGTTAAAAATGCATTGAACTTGCACTGTGCTGTCGTCGGTACCCTTAATCAAGGTTTTTAAATTGTGGCTAATTAAGACATTTAGCGGTAGCCTCTTTATAAACTTATAAAAAAGATGTAGCAGTATTCAACGAAAGCTATTTCATGCATTTACGGTCTATTTGTTGTATGGAATTGTCTTATTTCAAAAATCAAGAATCACCGCTCTGTTTGCTTGACTGATAAACTATGATTGAAAATACTATTTACTGATTTGTTATAAAAAAATATTCTAAATAACTAACAAATTTAACACATAAACTCACGCCAACATTTATCATAATTGAACTACCGAGTGTTGCCGCTAGCGAAAGCTTGACGACAGCAATGATGGTCCCCTGCAAGGAGCTTTTTGTCGGACTTGTGAGAGACGAGTGAAGGAGCCAGGCGAGGGTAAGGGCGTGATGAATCTCAAATTTTTGTTCTTAAGGGTATTTAGTTTTTTTTTTTCCTAAAAAATTTTAGGTTTTGGTAATAGAACTAAACACCATATAAAACTTTTGGCAAAAAGGTGATTATTCTCTATTTTGGATTTTGCCCTCAAAAGAAAAAAAACCCCAAAAAGAGCCTCGAGAGGCTCTTATGAGAGTAATAAATTCTGTATTTTGGATGGAATTAAACATGACCTTGAAAATTTTAGCATTTTGCATTTTATAACTCTAAAGTAGTTGGTATTTTGCATTTTGGATTCTATGGAGAACTAAACACCCCCTTAATGTCTCTCTTTCCATGTAATTAAGATTTGGAAAGTGTTAGAATATCAAATTCTAAACCAAACAACATAGTTCATAAAGTAGATTTCAATTCAGCTGAAATGAAAGGATCTAATGTGATTTTTTTATATTAGTTATTTTTGTTTCGGAATGTTGATGACACCGTAGGAAAAGTCAAAGGATTTTTTTGACAAAAAAAGTCAAAGGATTGGCATTTTCACAACAAAATACTATATGTCCAGTGATCATGAGAATAATGTCTTGCAAAAAAATGTAATTTCATGGAGAAATAGAGCTAGAGTGTCCTTGGTCCAAAAAAAATGAACATACTCCCTCCATGCTTGTAGTTTAAGTCATTTTGAACAAGCCTTGTGTCAAACATTAAGAAATATAAATTATGAATAATTTTTTGAGTTGTTGATATTAGAAATGTGAAAACCATATGAATAGATTCATCTTGAAAAGTACTTTTATAAAAAAATAAACATACATTACTTTTCAATAAATATTTTTATAATATAAAATAAAAAGTCAAAGTTATGCCTTGAAAACCATGTCGCTATCTAAAATTTCTTGAATTAATAGTATGGAGGGAATATCACACTTCGAGGAACCACCAATCTTAATTTTGACTAATTATAAAAAAATATTAATGTTTAGGGGTACTAAATAGACATCATTGGGTTAATCATGTTATATATTTTCATATTTAACCTATTTAGAGATATAAATAAATGTTAATATTATTTTCTATAAATCTAGTTAAATTTGAGATTGATTGACTTCCTTGAATACACTTCCACTTTCAAACTTAAAAATCTAATCTAAACAACAGTGGGCAATGTGGTCATATAAATTGAGTTAAAACTTAAAAGTGGTGTTGAAGAATAACGGTCCCTTTTTCAAAAGTTTGAGCAGAAGCCGACAATGCTCAGTCAATCAGGTCCATCAATATGGTTGAGGACCCCAGGAACCGGACCCAAGCTCAGATGCCAGAAAAAAAACCGTCCAAAATAAACAGGAAAACATTAATATGTATTATACTTTTTATTTCTAGGAGAAAACATTGCTCTGACGGTAAATTGAGCCGGTCCACGAATTGAGCATTCAAGCAAAGAGACGACGAAGAAACTAAGGGTATTTCTATTTCTTTTTGAAGCTCCGAATATATTTTTACAGTAAAGACAAAAGCATTTCCTTATGCAGAACTTCTTTTCCTTCTGCTCTGGATCCAGCTGGACAAAATCACAACAGAGTGCTGCTAACATCCTGGAGCAGCATCGGATTATACGGGTAACTAACACCAAGTGAATACTCCTTTTGTTTCAAATAAAAACTGCCGGTGCTAGATGTTTATTTAGTGTCAAGAACTTAAATCTTTTTTTCCTTGACAAAACCTCTAAATTTTGACAAATATATGACCTTTGTTCTCAGCTTTCATGATACAAAAAAGATCCACGGCTTTTGTTATTACAAACTAGAGGTGCTACCAAAACTCCACGTTAATTTTCACGAGCGCTATATCTCACTCCTAAAAAGATGAAACAGGAGACGGCAACACCACTTCAACGTGCCTCCGAGCTTCCGCATCCCCCTCCTACTCCAGCGAGCTGCGCCGACAGGTGAGCCCCACGCGCTCACGGCTCACATCTCACACGCAACACTGAGCTCGGGCGGGAATTGCAACATGTACGTAAGTTTTCTTTTCTCTTTCTTTTTTTTCTTGTTTTCTTTTCTCTTTCTTTTTTCTTTTTTTCTTATTTAGCGATGTTACAACATCATTGACTGACAATAGGGAACTCGCAGTTTACAGATCTTTTCGACAGTGGAGATGGTAGCGTCTGCCTGTCGCAGCATGACGGTGAGCGAGCGGGTGCCCGGGCCAAACTCGAGCACGACGTCTCCCGCGCGGCGGGCGTTGGTGAGACGCAGTGAGTCCCCGGGGTGAGCCAGGGCAGGCGACGGCCAAGAAAAAATAATAAAAAAATACATATTGATAATACATATGGCGAATTGATGATTTTTTTAGAAATTATGCTTTTTTATTTACAAGTGGATCAAAATAGTATAGTATGTTAGTCTATATAGTTTGACTTGGCATAGTTTTTTATATTATTGTGCATTGAAATTTTACTCCCGTAGCAACGCACGGGCATATGCTAGTAGAAGAAAAAAGATAGGTTTAAAAAGTTCTGACAATAATCACAAACACCATATTTAATTTGGTAGATTCTAATCATCATCATCAATGATACCCATCAAAATCTAGAATGTTTCGTAAAAAAGAAGAAGTTATACTTTAAGTACAGTAACAAGGGTAGAAAGAAAAGTTGTGAACTTCAAGTTATGGAAGTTTATTGAAGAAATGAGGAAGTTCATTTATAATAATTTCCTAAAATGTCAGCCCTCTAAGAATGATTCGCTTCCTTTATTAGCCCTTCTCATTTTAGAAAAACTTGATGGTAATGTTTAAAACATCGAACACATATATCTATATACATCTAACAGTGCATGTACATGGGGCATATGCCCACGATTGCCCCTTAGACGAGAGGGCTTTGTGTGGGTGCATAGCTTGGCTGGCATATAAGTTATTACCCCTTGACTCAAAGGGCCATGTGGAGCTCGACTGGCGGGCATATAGCATGAGAGCACTAACGCGGTGACTGTTATGTTAGCGCTTGCTATATAGAGCCAACTCACGAGAGCTCTACCCTGACTGGCCGCCTATATCCCCATAACTCCCGAGGAGCAATCCGTCCCCCATAACTCCTTAGGAATGAGGTTCTTAGAAGTGACACGGCCCGCAACTCGCGAGGAGTGCACCTCTGTCCACACAACTCCCAAAGAGTGACGTTCACGGGAGCGATGTTCGTTGTTGTTGCCACCTACTTCTCGGGAGGGATCTATCTCCCATAAGAAGTTGCTTGTATCGAAATGCTTAGTTCCATTATGGGATAAGATTCAAACAACTAAGAATTGCTCTCATTTTGATCAAAATAGTAGCCCGTGAAAATCTACTTCCACACTAGGGCCTTGTTTAGATACACCCAAAAACCCAAAACTTTACAAGATTCCCCATCACATTGAATCTTACGGCACATGCATGAAACATTAAATATAGATAAAAAAGATAACTAATTGCACAGTTTACCTGTAAATCACGAGACGAATCTTTTAAGCCTAGTTGTTCCATAATTGGATAATATTTGTCAAATAAAAACGAAAGTGCTACAGTGTCAAAATTCAAAAAGTTTTTGGATCTAAACAAGGCCTAGGTAATTTGTCTTAAAGGTCCTTTGGCACGTAGCTCTAAATATAAAAATATAGAAGCATTGGAAGTTTATCAAAGAAATATGTAAGTTCATTTATAATAATTCCTATAATATTAGTACTCCAAGAATGATTCACTTCCTTTATTAGGTCTTCTCATTTTAGAAAAACTTCTTGGTGATATTCAAAACTGCCAACATGCATTTATTAGGCCTTCTCATTTCAGAGAAACTTACTGGTGATGTTCAAAAATATTACATGCATCCCCATGTGCATCTAATAGGGGGGCATATGCCCTCGAGGGCAAATTTTCCAAGTCCAGACACTTATTACTATACTTTTGCTAATGAGTGCTTAAAGTGAGACTCCATATCTCCCCATAAGAAGATTCAAACAAGCAAGAGCTGTTCTCGATAATAAATATCTCCAATTCATTGCATAAATCCACAACACATCCACATGAGGTTATTCGCCTCAAAGGTCCTTTAATTTGACAGTAGCTCTAAATATAAAATGTTACCCAACTTTGCTATGGTGTAAAATACATAAATTAGCGTCTAGAATTGTAATTAAAGTACTCATATTTGTTATTATGATAAATAATTTAAAATAATTCTCTAAATTTATATCTAAGTTATCCGTATTGTGAAAGATAATTTAAAAATAATCACTACGTTTGTATATAAATCACCTACCCTTGCTAACCCCCATTATTATGAAAGGTAATGCAAATTAACATATACATTTTCTTGTATGTCAATGGGAAAATATGCTGTTATTAGGGAAAATAAATCAACAACCATAAGCCACCGTTAAATAGTGTTATGTGCCACTACTATTATTATGATAAATATTTACTGCAATAGTTTATCAAGCATAAAAAATCGTATTCCCTCAGCAGTCCACGTATCTACTTAGAGTTCACTTTAAATTATATCGACGGTACTTATAATTCACTTTGAACTATATTAGTCTTCACGACAATATATTTTGTAAGTAATTTTGTATTAATCCAAAAAGATTTTCTTAACGAAGAAGTAAGCAATGATCATGCGATATGAATTGGACAGTGGTGGTTGTTTCATAAATAATATCCAGGGCAACAGTACATTTAACTCGCACTGCTACATATGTGAAGCTTCTGACCAAAGGCTTGCACGGCAACTCGAGTCCAAACGGCAAGGCAACAAAACCCATGTAATGCCGTTCAGAGCATCAGCTCCACCATCACTCCCTTGCCAGCTCAAGGACGGCACAAAGTAGGAGAGCTCCATGATGCTGGTGGAGCTGAAGCAGCGCAGCAGCAGCACAGAGCGTCACTCCCAGTCTCAGTTTACTCGTGCTGCAGTGGTACGATAAAGAATGTCCCAGTAAATGTCTCCAACAATCTGATCCCCACCTGACCCTCTGATGATGCATATGCAGTGTTTCCCTTCATTCTTGTGTACAACCTTCTCACGGCTTTCCGGGACATTATTCATGCGTTATTGTCTAAAAATTAATTTATCTCATGGCCGGGTGGCTGTATATTTTGTTTCTTTTGATTATTATTTGATTGAGTAAAAATTGATTATTTGTGATAATAATTGGAGTGACGGGAGAGATCTGGATTATTATGGCACCTCATCTCATCTCATGGAATTAAATATTACCCCTTGTTCTTGATTGGGCGAGATGAGATCTTGTGAAACAACCATGCATGGAACAGAGATCAGTTCCAGCTCAAAAACAAGGTCTTGTTCTAAAAGGAGATGATCACATCAATCAATCAATCAAATCCTCTTCTCTGTGCCACGCAACTTGCCATGCTTTGGTGTTCGAGTATGCATGAGCCCCCTTTGCTTTTCTCCAGGAGTCATCTCTATCTTGGATGGCTCATCGATCTACATATATAAATTAAACTAGTGCTGCATTAGATCAAGTGGCCATCTGCGCATGCTGCTGGCATTGGAAGAAGGGAAGTTTCTATGGAGGAGCAGAAGATGCCCTCGATGCAAGAAGATAGATACCGCAAAGTACATGCATCAACATAATGCCGTGCTTGTGCTATGTACGTTAACTGTTAACTCCATTTGATTCTGTCTCCTTCTACTTTAAGTAACACAAAAGTACATACCCGGCCGTCCGTCAGGAGACGCGTGCATCAGAAACTAATGGAATGTAAACAAAGTCCAGACGGCTTCCAATGCATTTTTAAACTTCAGCATTGTCTCTCGATCTCTTTCTCCCCTCAAAATCACAAAATTACTCGTTTTGAGGCTGCCGTAATTTGCGGTAATCATGATTGTGTCATGGCCTGCAGTTAAATGCAATAAGAACAACAAAAAGTGTACTGATACTAGTACCACAAAAGAAAGGAGAAATTGATTTCTTATCCTAGGAGGCTCTTAAAGATACTAGCTGTTATGTTTATCAATGGATGCAAGAACTAGTTAAAAAATAGGTAAAGATTTTTCACTTTCCTCTTCACTGTTGGTCCTATTGTTATCAGGGATGGGATCACCGACGTTGCCAACACCATTTCGCCTATTATCTCTAGCTAGTGTGCGGTCAACAGCACCCTAGTATCGTAGGACGGCAAAAATGTCTGGAAAGTGAATTACTCCGTAGAACACAAGGACAATTCCATGCTGTAACTTGAACTAGTAGCCTCTGTTCAGATGCATGAAAGGTTCACACAGGGAAAAAGGGAGGCTTGTGTGAAATGCAAAAAAATGCTACATTTGCCAGCCATATTCAGAATAACAATACAGAATGCAAGATGTCATGCTATCCTACACACGCATGCATATGTAGTGCCATTGTTGATCATCAGAGTTCTGTCATCTGTGCAGACATAGAGGCAGGTTGAGGTCACAGACGCAATCGGAATGCGTCTCTACGCCGAGTGCCATAGCCATAAGACTATAAGAGACTCTCTGAACACCTCAAAGATCATATTCATATGGATACTTCAGAGTAGCCAAAAGGCGTTTCCAAGCAATATAATGCAAAGACAGGTGCATCAATCTGTGTACATACATACCATTTCTACAATATACAACTGCAAACATATACTAGATGGTTAACTAATAAATCCGTACGTGCCGCTTTTGCAAATTCAGTCGATGAGCTGTTCTCTGAATCAGGCACTGTTGTACTACAGCTACAGCGTTGTATATGCGGCCGGCATATATAGGTGGTTTCCGGACTTTATTCCTGGTGATAACCAGTGGTCTAGGTTACTGTCAGGCAGGGGTACTGTTGTTCGTGTGATCCTATTGCCTGCAGGCAACTTGCAATAATGAGAACACATAGTACCTAGGCCAATGTTCATCAAGCTACCTTTCCAATAACCTGTATAATAAGGCATATGTACTGTAGAATTGGTTGCAAAAAAGAAAGAGGGGGGGGGGGGGGGGGGGGTTTCTTACCTCCGGCAAAAAAAAAAAAGTATGGGCTTTTTATAACTAAAAAAGAGAGGGGCACAAGACATTTCA
>Ga0182004_10000474_pt1 | contig 24386 bp, 18 predicted proteins | sample Sormic07211540_1_FD_120479 | JGI IMG/M metagenome (GOLD analysis project Ga0182004, IMG submission 120479) | Endophyte microbial communities from Sorghum bicolor roots, Mead, Nebraska, USA - 072115-40_1 MetaG | ecosystem: Host-associated > Plants > Roots > Unclassified | place: USA: Nebraska...
TGGTGCTCGCGATGAATAGGCATCTCTTATTAGACTTTTTCCCCAATCAAAGACACAAAGAAATCATGCCTCTTGGAAGCATGTTTCTCCACATCTATTTCTCCTCACCACCTAAACCTGCAAAAAGATGATAAAATCATAAGGAAAGCAAACCGTAAATATATGTTTAATGTAATTGTGAAGAAAAATATCTCTAGGTGAGTAGAAAAATTCAACCCTCATACTATAACTATTAGTATCAAGAACTAAACTCGCTTGTGGCAATTGTTAATTCTTTTAGCTCTACAAAAAATAGAAAACACACCGATGTGTGAATGTCAGCTAAGAACTATATCCTAAATCAAATGATGCATGAATGACACCTACGAACTGGATATGGACACATCTTGGTACAAGCAACGCAGCGCCACCAAACACATCGGTGGGCGCCATGTCCGCGCGCTAAATAAGATCTCATTATGGAACCATTAGTTTTAGAGGGTGTTGCCAATATGCATCCAGGACCATATATATAGCTCGATATCGATTCTATGCTCGAGAAGACTGGGACCAGGTTGCTTGTGGAATACTCCCTCCGTTCTAAAATAAGTGTCGCTTGCGCTTTCCGAGAAATAACTTTAACTAAATATATAGTAAAAAATATTAATATTTATAGTACATAATTAGTATCATTGGAAAGATCTTTAAGTCTAGTTTTTTTAACAAATTTATTTAGAGAAATAAATATTACACGTATTTTGGGTCGGAGGAAGTACACTCTCTTTGGACGGAGGAAGTACACTACTACGCCATCACGTCGTCTCACCAGGCCTTGTTTATGCCTTGTTTAGTTCCAAAATATTTTGGGTCAAATGCAAAATTTTTTGCTATTTTTCATTTTGGAAGTAAACATGTCCAAAATATTTTGGCTCTAAACTTTTTGCAAAAGTAAATAGCCTTGTTTTGTTTTCCAAAATGGACACTGTAGCATTTTCATTTGTATTTGACAAATATTGCCCAATAATAGAATAATTAGGTTTAAAAGATTCATCTCGTAAATTACATATAAATTATGCAATTAGTTATTTTTTATCTATATTTAATGCTTTATACATGTGCCGCAAGATTCAATGTGACATAAAATCTGAAAAATTTTACAAATTTTTTTGGAAAGTAAACATCAAAACTAAAAAAATTTGGTGTTAAAATTTTGGTGGGCTGCTCAAGATTTTGGGTTTTTGAAAAAGCGCAAACAAACGGACTCCACATCCATTTTCTCGCAGCAGAAGCCTTTGTTTTTTTTTCAAAAAGCTGACGGCTGAGGGAGTTGGGTGGGGTGGCAGGGGGAGGAGGCACGTTGAAGACTGTTGATGTCTCCACTCTCATCTTTTTAGGTGTAGAGATATATGTGGAGTCAGGTCATGAACATTTTTCATGCGACGACTAAAATTAAAGACAAAATCGGTAGACAGTGATGATAACATTCCGATTCAAAATTCTTTGTGTTTTTTCACACGTTGAACGCCGTTCATGAAAAGATGCAATCATGCAAAAACTAGAGATCAAACTAGCTCAAAAAAAAAAGAAAAAGCTCAGGGGCCCTGGTTAAACTTTACCCAGACAGCCTGGCCCCCAGCTTGCCAAGCAAACCCGGCCTGCATTCAGATTAAGATTTTTTTTTTTAGTATATTCAGATTGAGAATTCAGCAGCCAACCGTCAACTGCAAAGAAAGCATAAAGGGCCGAAGTTTGGACGCGCAAAACGGCAGGGAACACGACGGGCTGATGTGGTTTCCCAGCTCACCACTTTTTTTTCTTTTTTTTTGTTCATTTCACCGGCGTAAGGCAGTTCATCACATTGGCAGCATGGCACATAAGCTGATCTGACACTGACAAGGTTTAAAAAACCATAATTATGACTAGTAATATCTTAAGAAATATATTAAATAAAAATAAGTATATGCTATGCAAATATTCCTGTTAGAAATTAGAGATAATTTAACCCAGAAATATAGCAAAAAAATCATGACAACATGTATGTGTTGTGTGATTTACTCGCAACAAATAGAGGTATACCCAGAGACAGGGCAGTCCCAACACATTACAAGGCTCAGCGGCCCAAAAGATAGAGACACAACACCTTGACAGATTTACAAAATTAGTTATCTTTCAGTCCATATATAGCTAGATCATTGAAAACAGAGTTCGTATATAACCCAGGCGTCTATTTTAACGCAGGTTGCTCCTAGAGTCTAAGATAGACTCAAACTTGATATGGATTGTTGGGTCTCCAACTTGGCATGGACGCCCTTGCTTGCCTCCTAAGGAGGTTGTCCTTGGGCATCTTTAAAGTGTCATCCACATAGTGGGCCAAGGTCTTAAGGGTGAATATCATTCCTATGATGATATCGTAGTACGCGATAGAAACAATAAACAATCTGAAGACCTTGCTTGTGTGATATTAAGGTGAGATCAGATCCATTTGAAAGCTTATCAAATATCTTTCTATCAAGTACTCATGGACCTCAGCTGCACTTTGAATGGAAGAGTTATGGCCTTCATAATAGTAGTATTAGGCTACCTACGAACCAAATGTTGAGCTTGAGCTTGCACTACGAGATTGGTTATGTGCATGGCGTATCCATTCTCTATCGTTGTAGCAGGTGAAATAGAGAGTCACATGTGATCGGGATGAAGGAACCAGAAGGCACAAAGAATGCAAGGGCTTGGAGTAGTGTGAAGAAGTATTCCTTTTGTTCAACCTCCATACTAAAAAATGGATCCAATTTCCCTAGCTCCATGAGCATGTAGATTTTCACCAAATTGGTAGGGCTTCTCATGAAACAACATAAGAAGCAAGAAGTGGAGCTCTAACAAAAGGACCATGAAAGGATTAAGTTGCCCACAATGGGTGGTGAATTGGGCTAATAAAAAATTTCTCACAACAAATAAATCCTACTTCTTAGCCCGGCCATTTCACCCCTTGTGCCTAAATTGTTTTTCTACCATGCGCATAAAGTTTTGCACTCTAGATCTAGCTTTACTCTAGCATTGCAATTCTAATAATGTAAAAATATGAAAGTAATTGCACAAATATAAATGCTCAAAGTAAAGAGAGTTTTAGGAGCATGGTGATGTTTCTCCGAGGTATCAGGGAGTCGGCACTCCCCACTAGTTCTCATTGGAGCACCTGCGCAAGGGTGTAGCTGCCCCTCGATTTGCATAAGATTTGAGTGCTCAATATAGGCTGACTCTTTTTCACTCTAATACGGTGAATCGCCCACAACCGCTCACAACATGAGTTGGGTCACCCACATGCTCCATGGAGTGATCACCACTAAGCCATATAAGTGATGCCAATCACCAAGAGTAATAAGTACAAACTCTCGCTTAACCTAACCAAGCCTAATGAGAAGAATGGATACACACTTGCTACTCTTTTTGCACTGATGGAGTCCCTAATCTTGAATTAGCAAATCCAAAACACTCTGCTAGCTCAAGTCTCTCTCTTGGATACCGAAGGATTTAGGTGGAACTTCATAATGCCAAGAGAGCTAGCTCTAATGCATAAGATGGAGGGGTATATATAGCCCCAAGCCAAGGAACTAGTCGTTGCCTTCACTCAACCTTTTTGGGTGCATTGGACAACATTGTTCTTGCACCAGAGTGTAGGGCCTGTTCGATGCTCTGGTTTCGGTGAGTACAAGGCTAGATGTACACAAATACATCCTCTCTGGTAGAATAGGCAGCGCCCTAGTCCAGTGCACCATAGACACATCTAATGAGTGCACTACACTGGGTCTGCCCATCCATCAACACCAGCCCTATCTGGAGCCTCCATGTTCGATGTACACACTGGTTTAGGAAGATGTATTGCACTAAACTTCAACTGAAGAACCTACACGGTACCTGTCCAAGGCTCTAGCCCGGTGCCACGCTAGACTTGTCTTGTGCACCTGCAGAGCTACCAACTCATCTAATTCAAACAAATTTTGGGTTGGTTTTCAACTTTGATTGATTGGGCTTCTCTTGAGCTCGCACCACATCTACTCACTATACTCAACTAGGTCAAGACACCTATTCACTAATCTACCTCAGCACGATCAAAGGAAAAACAAAGATCCTATCACTAATCTAATTAAGTGTCCCTCAGCACCAATGACACTTAGAGCTAGCCAATCCTTAATATTGGCGCTATCCTTTGAAAATAGAAATTAAATACCATCAATAGGGGCATGAAAACCATAATACCCCAATCAATCTCCAACATTGTGGCCTTACTAAAGTAATGTCGATGCAAACACATGTGATTGTGCCGTCATTAATCACTAAAACTAAACTAGGGGCCTAGATGCTTTCAGATCCTATGTTTTCAATTGTACATTTGCTGAACAGGAAAATTAGATCCTACGTTACACGAGAGATTTTGAGGGAAGATCCTTTTCAATCACTTGATACCTTTCCTAAGTAAGGCATCCTAATAACTAAAATAATCGAATATATTTTTATCGTTGGATGGAGATCTAACGACTGATGATATCTTGTAGTTTGACGTCTAGCGCTCTCTGCATGGCTGGCTTTTTTCTGCATGGCTAACCATTAATTCTTACTCATTGTCGACGTACGTAACTCCCTCAACCAAACCCTCTTCTCTGAGCACCTTTCCATATCATTCCCTATAATTACTAACATTGTCTATTTAAATAGTCATTCCAGCGTTACATATAGACTTGCTCCATACTTTGATCTACCTCTCGTCTATGTCCACCTCTTAGTCATTACTAAATCTTAATCTCACTCAATGGCTAATGTAACTAGTCCACCTAGGTTTCAATCTAATCGATCAAAGTCAATTTCTTCTGCTTTCTCGTAATCCATGGTCAGAGGGATAAAAAAAGCCAGGTGGACTAGTTACATTAGCCAAAAGGATATATCCATGGGCAGTAAACAAACCACAAACCCTAAAATATCACACTCTCCAAATACAAGATACACCTGGCTATACGGTATACCTACCTATCCAAAGTACCGGTAGTAGTCTAATCCAACCCTGATTCGAAGAAGGGCACCCACCAAACCTCGAAAGATTCCCAAAGCTGCTGACCATCCAGAAAACCAAGAAATCTCACTCCTCTCCTCTCTCTCTCTCTCTCTCTCTCCCCTCGCCACCGTCGCCATGACCCGCCGCGTCCTCCCCTTGCTCCTGCTGCTGGCGCTGCTCCCCTCCCTAGCGCCGCCTGGTGCGTCTGCACGCCCGGGCGCGGGGCAGGATTTGGGACATCAGTGTCCGGTGCTGGAGCACGGGCTCCCGCCGTTCGCCGCCGCGCTCCGGGCAAGCTGCCCCGTCTCGACGGAGGGGTACTCGCCCCCCGAGGAGGTGCGTGTCTCCGAGCCCTAGCTCCGGCCGTGTCTCGTTGTCTAGTTGGCTGCAAGATTAGTTCTTCCTCGGGGAGGGCGAGGCCGAATCGGGCGGTGAGGCGTACGGTTCAGGCGGATCTCACACTTGCGCGCGCGTTCCGATGCTCGTGTCGAGAAATTCCAGTGCTGTCCATACTCCTTGATTGATGCTGTATTGCTGTTTCCATCTCGGAATATTAGTTCCTTTTGTTTACTTCACTGTTTAGCGTGGATTCTGCTGGGGAGCCATGGGCAGATAATTTGTTTCCGAAGTTTCTACGGGATGATTAGAGGCGTCTGAACCAAGCTGTGCTTTAGTAGATTGGTTTCCAGTCTTTTTTCCTTTTAGATAGGATCGCTTTCTTAATCCCCTTCCCTTGTTGTTGACGGAATTTACATGTTCTTGTGTGTTTTTCGAGGATAAATATAATTCAGCTAGTCAACGCAAGAGTATCTTGTATCTAGAACAGTTAGAAGCGTGGCCTTTGTTCTTAGTCCTTCGTTTTACTTTCTATAGTGTATTATTAGGGTTTGTGAAATCTGTATTTGTGATTATAGGCCCCTGAACTCCTGGTTTGTCAAATTACTGCCTTTCAAGAATTCGTCGCTTGTGATTTGCAACTTTTATATAGGTTAAGGTGTCAACTTTCCAACGAGTGAACTGTTTCCCTTATGTTATTTGTATATTTCTAAGTTGTTTAAGCGTTTGATGCACATGGTCCTAGTTGGAATGACTCAAAAGTTCATTCAGTAGTGAATATCATTGTAGCACCAGCACTAATGGGAATGCTCAGGACTAATTTAGAGTTAAGTACTGCTACTATGTAGGATCAGGGACCAGGAGAGATGTATCAGCTAAAGGTTAAATCCAGACCGCTAAATGTTGTTGTGTTCTTTAATTCTGGCAAGAGGCTTAAATGTGGTAAGGGAGTATCAAGTATGTATGATTATTTGCAAAGGAGAAAGCAATACCATCGGTTGACTTTACTGGATTGGCCTGGAGTTTTATCGTGTAGCGTAGCCTAGCTTTTCGTGGGTCAGTTTGGAGGTTTGGTGTCTAATAAATATGGTATGAAGCTCACTTTGATAGTTTTGGCAGGTTGTTAATGGGGAGGAACTTCTTAGGATGTTGGATAGCAAGGAAGAGCACACAGCTGTCCTTTTCTATGCATCATGGTGCCCTTTCTCGCAAAGAATCAGACCAGTCTTTGATGATCTGAGCTCAATGTTTCCACGGGTTAAGCACGTGGCTGTTGAAGAGTCCAACATCGTGAAAGCGTAAGACGCGAATTTGCTGTAACGCAGTCATTACCTTTCATGGGCATTAAAATAGCTAATGCCTGTAACTGAAATCTCTTTCCTTCTATAATTTGCAGCATTTTGTCGAGATATCATGTCCGTGCACTACCTTCCATAATAATAGCTCGCAGCTCATACGTATTCTGGCCTCTTGGTTCAAAAGATCTCGACTCCCTGGTCAACCTTTACACTACTGCTACGGGTACGTATGTTACTCTTATGTTGTTACAATCTTGTGATGTTTATGATGAGATAAGCTTAAAACGATATGTGGTGTTGTAGTATCGAACACTAGTTTTACCACACTGTATTGTTCTACTGTATGTCTATACTATGGTCTAGGGTTATTAGACCCAGTTACCCAAAGCTGCCCCTTTTGACTTGTACAAAACTTTTCACATTTCAGAACTGCCTTGTACAGATAGCATGCGAGCTCACTGATTCTAGTAAATTCAAAAGAAGGGAGGTTTTCTGTGCTAAGTAGTGTTGCAACTATCATTATATATCATTATCTTTGCTATACATGCTCAACTGTTTTCGGTTACTCACAAATTGAAATTTAGAATATTATTGGTGGAAAAGAAAAAAACCAATGTAGTTACTTTCTTGTACTTATTAAATGAGCGTTGGTATGATGCAGGTCAAGAACCAGTCGCATATATTGGTACTCGGAAGTGGAGCGCAGCGCGAAGTACAGACTATGCTAAGATTTGGAACAGCTCTATTAGTGAAACAGTGAAGCGAGAACCCTACCTAGCATTCAGTATCCTGTTTATTTGCCTGAGGATATTCTTTTTCTTCTTCCCAAAGTTCTTTGCTCTCATCCAAGACTTCTGGACCGAATACTACGAGCAAAGCAACCTTGGAATCCTCGCCAAATTGACCCATGCTGTGGATGTGAGGAAGGTGTGGAGCAAGCTGAGGCTCATGGTTGGAGCTAAGAATGGTAGGATCTGGGCATCTCTAGCTTCGGTGTCGCTTGGTGGGCAACCTTCTCCGCGAGTTGCTGTTGGACTGATGGGCTCGACCATCTGACAGCAACAAAAACAAGAGAACGTGCTGATTCATTGAATTGCACTTGACGAAGTAGCTCCTGTAAGGCTGTAACTCACATGAGCATATTGAGACAGATAAGGTCTCTGGCTCTCGTGCTCAGAAACATACATCCTGTTTGTAGCATGTAAATCTTAGGGATACCGTGGAGCCTCTGTAAATCATATTGTAACATTAGTCGTCAGTGCCCCCATCAGGCAGGCTGCCTTTGGCAATGAAAATGCAGCACAAGTTTCTCCTTTCCCTCCCCAGAATACATGGTCAAATGCGCAGTTTTATCATGTAATCTGCAATGGTTAATGGACATCCTTCATTGATCAGTGTCATTTTCTGATGTCTCTGAATTTCAGTTTATAAGTCTCTCGTAGACTCGTAGCTATGGTTTGCTTCACCCACTCGGTTACTCTGACCTTGTCACTCTTGAATAATGGATGTTAAAACTTGGAACAATGCAAATTCTCCAAAAATCTTCTTTACACGTGCTTCGACAATCATAGCCAGGATCTGCTGAGACTTTGACAAAAAGGTCCTCCATCGGCATCCCAGCTTTGTCTCCTAATTGACAAACCTCCTCATGGACGTCAACATTAGAACTTGAGGGCAAGCAGCAACTTGCATGGCAACTCTGAAGATGTCACATCAGGAAACAAAGTCTCACATCACAAGTCAGTTGGTTGATAAGAGCAGGAGAAACAGCGGCTGATTAAGTGCAGAGAAGACCATCAAAATCTCTCTTGTGCTGTCCCAACAATGGTTCGGTAACAAAGAGCAATATGCGGTGAACTTTTGCTTAGGGAAATGCAGGGTAGAGCATGTCTGCAAATGAAAACTCAAGATACAAGACTTTTTACCACTCTTAATTGTCCCCACTTCAGTAAACAAGTTAGAAGCACAAGCACACTGTAGAACAAATTGCAGCTGACAGATTTTACAAATTACTACCGATCTTGCTTTCGTGCTCGCTTGTTTTTCTCACTCGAGCCTGGTGCAGCCTTCATCGATAGCTGTTGTTCTTTCTCCACCTTGCTACTGTACTACTACTGCTTTCTGGGGGCCCGTGGGAATTGTTGGAGAGCTCAAAACCAATTCTAGGTGAGCTTTCAGAATGTTTTCACCCATCCCATCGAATGTTTGGACATATGTATGGAACATTAAATATAAATAAAAAAATAAGTAATTGCACAGTTCGTATCTATTCTGCGAGACAAATTTTTTGAGCTTAATTAGTCCATGATTGGACACTAGCTGCTATAGTTATAAATGTGCTACTTTTGACAGGTGCTCAAATCTTCACTACCTTCCTCATCTGCCGAGAGATGAGATAAGCAGATTCCTCGAGACTTGTGGTGCAGCTTCTCTATGGAAGAGTTAACCTCCTCTTTCCCTCCAGTTTCTGTAGCACAAACTGAACTATCAGCTTCAACTGAATTTCTGGTTTCTCGCTCTCCTCATGACGCTAAAGCAGTCAGGATAGCTCCAGTTGCGTAACTAATGGGCAAGCCAGCTCCTGACTGCCATCTCTTAAATGGATAGCGAAAAATTGAACATATGAAATCCTTATATTTTTCTAGAAAAAATAATACTACTAGTATGCAGTAGAGGCAATCAGACAAACCTGGAATCCTATATGCGTCTCCTGTTGACTGGCATCTTGTGATCAATTACAAACCCACCAAAATACCTTATTGCACCATTCCTCATACAAAATCCACATAACCCACCACCATTCCAAGCTAGGTCTAAAATCATGGCCTTGGAGGCTTGGGTATTGCAATCGACAAACCAGCAGAAATGCATTCAAGTGAGCAAGTGGCACATGATACCATACCATAACTTTCAATTGTTTAAACAACTGTCACCACAACTCCAGAGGACATTTGGATCCTTAGGCCTCACAGGCCCCAAAAGCATTCCATAACCAACCCGACTGAGCCATCGCAAAGCATGGACTCATTTTCTTATACAGGAACTAACTTATCGCTGTTCTTAGAATTTCTACAGCAGAGACGCAAACAATATAAGCAGCTCCATTTCAGTTTTCTGCATTGAATTGTTCATCGGTTGAGCTCGCATCCTTAGTAGCTTTGTCAACAATGACAAAATCAGCTGTGTCAGTGTTTTCCTGTAGCCATCAGAAAGGAAAAGATCAGGGTGAACTTTCCACTAAGAAACTGTGGTGCGGCTGCAGCAAATTAGACCATCATCCAGCACATATAAAGTTCTACCGTAATTCTTGGTGCATGATTCTGCACACTCAGCGATCAGGGATAAACAGAAGAACCATGATTTCTTTTATTGGTGTTTATTAGTCATGACAACTGCATGATTTCTTTTATTGGTGTTTATTAGTTTTTTATCTCACAGAAGAAGAGAAGGATGGGACCTAGCATTGCAAATGTTCTTGATGCCAAGGCATGTTTGGTCCCTCACAGTTATTCACGCTACCATCTAAACTATACAGATAATATAAACACACTGGTTCCCCTCTTGTGTTACCAGGTATATCTGCATTTAGGCAATGGATATAAAATATCATTCTGAATTTCAGAAATGTTGTCACACTCAATTTTCAGGGAATTGGGAAAGTATTCGCCAGTTCAACAACCAACTGGAATTGGGAAAGTATTCGCTAGTTCAATAACCAACTTTTGAAAGCATAAAAAACAATGGAGTGCATGCTCCTACTTATTTTCTAGTCATTCATGTAACTAGTACTAATTACGTACCACATTGTCCTCCTTTGAGTCTCTGGTTTCATCATAGTTTTCAGAAGAACCATCCAGCTGGAAAAGAAAAATGAACAAGTTAAGGAAAAATTTTATAACGGCAGTCAATGAAAAGCATGAACAAAAGTCTCCTATCATACTACGTGGACCAGACATTCTGCAAGTAGGTAAATTTAAGTATTTCACAATGGAGCTAGTACTTACTTTCAAGTTCCCTAAGTTAGCTGACAGGACCTCATTTGTGTCCTCTCCATTTCCTTTGTTCGCATCATTTTCGGTAGCATTTTCAAGCTGAAATGAACAGATTTAAATATATTGTAAAGTTTATATACATCAGAATTACAAAATAAAATGCAGAAAGGCAATTACCCCCAAATTCTTTAAGCTAAGTGACACATCTTCCTGCTGCTTCTTAAGGGTGGTCCTCAGCTCTTGGAAATCCTGAACGAGGCAATATTTTCCAAAGTAACTTAATCTGAAGATGAAAATTATAAACTTTTTACTGGATGCAGAAGTTATGCTTACTGAACGAAGCTGCTCTATTTCGTTATTGAGTGCACTCTTGATGTCAGAGAGTTCCTGCAAGATAGATGAAATGGTAAATAAAACTGCCATGCAACCTACAGGAAGAACACTTCTAGCTTAAGATTAGCATGGCTTTGATCAACCCTCAAGGTATGCAACACTTTTAGTGTTACATTTTACAAACACTTAACGGAATCATCAAATGCACACAACATGCCTTTACAATCCTAAAAGATCCATAGTAAAGTTTTCCTGAATTACTCAATAATTAGCAAAAGAAAACTTTACTCCAGAAAAAGAATATTTACACAAACTAAACAAGTAGGTAAGATCTCACTATAATTGTTAAAAGACAACTAATAATATCTAAAAAGAAAGTACCGATCAGTATATCAAATGACACGAACATGATTTGCAAAGAAACTCACCACTTTGTATTTCGTCACTTGGGAGTCTAAATTACTCCTCCAACTCAGCAGATCCTGAAACATTTGAAAATAAGAAATAATATATCAAGATTTCTGCTATGCAAATTCCACAAATGTGAATTGAAATATTGATACCAATGTGGAAAATATCTCAAGCATGCCACCAGAACTTATGAAGATTGGGATTGAACAAATTATTCCCAAAACTCATGATTCGTACAGCAAAAACAAAAAACAACATCAAATAGAGTGAACCTAATAAGTTAACCAAATTAGAACACACCTCCTTAAGGCCACGGAGTCTCCCTAGAAGCTCTGATTGTGACTCACTTAACTCCTGCTTAAAAGAAACAAAACAAGGAAGAAGTTAGTTTTATCACTCTAATCTAGGGATCTAAAGGTTACTTCCCAAAGAATTTGCTGCAAATAATAACCTCAGAGCAGAGAACTATTCCAGACAATAACAAAGATGATCAGATATAGCTTCATAATTACTGCATAGACTAGCGATATTATGATTGAGTAGGGAGTTAAAAAAAAGTTACTAAACACCTCTATTCAGAATGTTAGTACTATGCATCAGTTTCATCACACCAAGGACGGTACAGGAATAGTGTGTCAAAATTGGTATGAATTTGGGTAAGTGGCCACAGTTTGAATGATGTGTCGGTTGTCTATTTCTGCTGAAATTCCATTGAGTAGGGTGTTTCAACTAGAAAGAATGTGTTTATTTTTAAGCTGATTCTTTTTCTTATTGATGTGTACTCAATACCTCTAAAATTTGAATCACTTCAACAGAAATCTAAAAACATCGTGTTAGTTCAATCCCACAACCAAATTGGTGGTCATGCACAATGAGGAGGTTGGTTGTCTCAAAAGATCCGGGCTCTGAGTACAGATCAATAACTGGTTCAGGAAAAGTGATGACTTTTTTTTTCCTACATACAAGAAGAATAATAGAAATGCTGATGTGTGTGATCTTCAGTAAGTTTCCGGTACATTTAGTTCCCCCACCTAGCGCACCAGCATGACACCAAAATAACGGCCAAGTGGAACATAGCAACTTGGTGCCAGCCACAAACCACGCACAGCAGCAACATTTCCGGCCGTGGCAACCGAGCACACGCGAGGAACAACAGTAAAGTAAAGTAAAAACCTACAGGGGACAGGAACGGCGGATAGTTACCGAGATCTTTTCCTCCACGGGCAGCAGCTCTTCCTTCCTCTGCGCAAACCCAAGGCGAGCAGAAAAAAAAACAGAAATCAGATTTAGCACGGCGCAGCAGAGATCAGAGGAACAGGGGGGCGACGTGCGAGACGCTCACCTCCGAGGACGGGGCGGTCTCCGTCAGCGCCGCGGGCGCTGCGGCGGCCGGAGCAGTCGGCGGGGACGGGGACGGGGACGCCTCGGAGTCGGACATCGGGACGGCGGCCGCCGGGTAGGGTTAGGGTTTGGCTCGGCTGCGTAGGGGAGGAGCGGCGGAGGAGGAGCGGCGTGGCGAGCGCGTGAGAGAGAGAGAGAGAGGAATGGAGATTTGAAATTGAAATGGGGCAGGGGGAGCGGCTACTAGAGAGAGAGAGGGGACGGGGGAGCGGCTCGAGGGAACGATAACTGTTGGGGAGAACGGATCCTTTGGTCTGGGTCTTGTTTGGTTGGGGGTAAAAAAATTTTGCGTGTCAAATCGTATGTTTTATTTATAAGATGTTGAAAAGAATATTTAGATATTAATAGAAAAACTAATTATATAACTTGTTTGGAAACTGCAAGACGAATTTATTAAGCCTAATTAATATGTTATTTAGCATATGTGGATTACTGTAGCTCTTAAGGTTAATATAGACTAATTAGGCTTCAAAGATTCATCTCGTAATTTCTAACTAAATCGTGTAATTAGTTTATTTTTTTACCTATATTTAATGCTCCATGCATGTGTCCAAATATTCGATGTGATAAATGAAAACTTTTTAGGTTGAAAAACTGTAGCACTTTCGTTTTTATTTGACAAATATTGTCTAATCATGGAATAACTAGGCTTAAAAGATTCATCTCGCGGTTTACAGGTAAACTGTGTAATTAGTTTTTATTTTTGTCTGTATTTAGTGCTCCATGCATATGCCACAAGATTCGATGTGACGGGGAATCTTGAAAAGTTTTTGGTTTTTGGGTGACTAAACAAGGCCTAGGCATTGTTTAATTCCAAAAAATTTTGCATAATTTTTCAGATTCCCCGTCATATCGAATCTTTAGACATATACATTAAGTATTAAATATAAACGAAAATAAAAACTAATTACACAGTTTGGTCGGAATTGACGAGACGGATCTTTTAAGCCTAGTTAGTTTATAATTAGATAATATTTATCAAATACAAACGAAAATGCTACGGTATCGATTTGCCAAAATTTTTTAAACTAAACAAGGCCTGGCCGTCGGAATCGTTCGACAAATACAGGCTGTTCAGTGAGGACCGACCCTCCTTGTTTAGTTAAAAAAATTAAATTTTGTTACTGTAGTATTTTTGTTTTTATTTTACAATTATTGTCCAATTGTAAACTAACTAGGCTCAAAAGATTCGTCTTACAAATTACAGATAAATTATGTTATTAGTTATTTTTTTTATTGATATTTAATGTTTAATGCATATGTCGCAAGATTTAATATGATGGGAAACCTTAAAAAAGTTTGGAAACTAAACAAGTTATAAGACTTTTTTCTTGCTCCACCAAAAAAATATATTGTAGTTCGTATTTTACCTTTCGAGAAAAGAAAGAAGACCAAATGCGTTTTTCTACTCTAAATTTATTTTTGTTCACAAGTTTAGTAGTTTATATTTTGCTTACTCAGGTCGAAAATATCCATCTAGGTTGTATCGTAAGGCTTTGTTTAGTTTCTACTAAAAATTTTAAGATTTCTCATCACATCGAAACTTGCGACACAAACATGGAATATTAAATATAGATGAAAACATAAACTAATTTTACAGTTTGACGGTAAATCGCAAGATGAATTTTTTTGAGCTTAGTTAATCTATAATTGAATAATATTTGTTAAATAAAAACGAAAATATTATAATGCTCGAAAACAAAAAAAAAATTGGGAACTGAACAAGGCTTAAGTGAAGACTATCTTTTAGGTAAAGGTGAAGACTGTAAAGGTGAGCAACGTATACGGCTTTCAAAAAATTTTAAGATTCCTCGTCGAATCTTGAAACACATATATAAAGTATTAAATATAGACGAAAATAAAAACTAATTTCACAGTTTACCTGTAATTTATAAGACGATTTTTTTGAGCTTAGTTGGTCCATAATTAAATAATAATTATCAAATATAAACCAAAAGACCTTAGACGATCACAAACTAAACGAGCAATGCTATACTGTACACTCTTATCCATATCCTCAATATAATGCAAAAGGATAAACAAAATCTGCTTAATTACTACTGTAGATACATTATCTATAAATAAGTATGTCAAGTATTTTTGTCCTACCCTAAAACACACCAGCAATATAGTGTATATATATATATATACCCAATAAATAACTTTGTTTCATTCCACGAATGGTGGTGCATGACGCGACGCCGGCCATGCATGCCGCTGCTTTGCCGGCCGGTTCATCAGAAGTTCTCCTTGTGGAAGACGAACTTGGTGGTGGTCTTGTGGGAGAAGTCCTGCGACAGCCGGCGGAGCTCCGGCGTGACCTTCTGGTCGCCGCAGTAGAAGACGCCGACGCGCTGGCCCTGGTGGTTGCAGGCCACCCGCTTGAAGACGTCCCGCCAGTTGGGCCGCGCGAAGTGCGTGCGCACCCGCGTCCCTGACACCACGTCGACGCCGCTCTTGGCGTGGTGCAGCGCCTGCAGCATCACCAGCAGCGCCGACCGCGCGTCGCCTTCCTCGTACACGCTGGTGCAGTGGTTGTGGAGCTCCACCACGTCGCCGCGGGCGTCCCGCTCCGCCACCTCGTTCATCACGCCGCGGAACCACTCGAAGGACCCTTCCTCCCGCGTGCACCAGTAGAAGTACACCCGCCGCGTCATGAACTCCGCCGCCGCCGACGATGATGACGACGGCTGCTCTTCGTCGTCGTCGGAGATGTTGTTGAGCACGTCCTTGACGATGCTGATGAGCGGGGTGGCGCCGATGCCGAGACCGATCAGGAGGAGCACGTCGTACTTGCGGTAGTCCTGCGCGGGCGCGCCGTAGGGCCCGTCGATCAGCAGCTTCGGGAGCTTCCCGCCGCCGGCGGACGCCGCCGCCGTGGAGGACGCGAAGTCGGCCCGCAGGAGGCCGCTCTGCCCGGCGGCGGGCGGGCGGCACACCTGCGCGAACAGCGCCCTGAAGCTGGTCGTCCAGTCGCCGCGGCACCGGATGTGCATGCTCAGGTAGTCGTCGCCGGGCGCCGAGGTGATGGTGAACGGGTGCCTGCAGTGTGTGCAGTGCAGCCACGAACGAATTAAGCAACTATACATGGCGCGCGATCTCGGTCGCCGACGCCGGTCGCCGGCAATGTAATTGATGACGACGGAGGCGGCGGCTTACCACTCGAACGGCGAGACCTCGCCGCAGTTGACGTAGATGTACTGCCCGCTCTTGTAGCTGAACCCGTGCGGCTTGCTCATGTGAATGGCGATGACATTTCCGGGGTACAGGGCGACCTTCTCGATCCTCACGGTGGTGAGGCCATGGGACCTCAGCGCCCGGAAAAGCCGCTCGCCGGCGTAGAGCAGGATGGGGATGGCGAGGTACATCCATGTCTGGATTTGCATCATTTCAAGCGACAGGTTTTTGTCAGAACCAAGACACATGAACGTACATATGGCGATCTCAAATTCTGAATGGAAGTCAAATCCTCACCGTCTGCTTGTACCAGGTCCGGTTGATGTAGAGGCAGACGCCATGGACGACGAAGGCGACGTAGACGATGACGAAGAGGTGGTGCGAGTACCAGAACATGTTGAAGCCGCTGAGGCGGCGCAGCGGGTTGCCCTCGCTGAGCTTTCCCCGGCGGAACCACGGGTGCGCCAGCGTGTAGGCGACGGCCATGAGCACGACCATGATGACGCCGGTGACGCCCTCGACGCCCCTGACGAACCACCAGTAGTCCGGGATCCGGCGCTGGCCGAAGTAGGCCTTCATGGGCTCGTACGCGGCGGCGCTGGCGTGCAGCAGCCTCGGGAAGTCGCACGTGAGGTGCGTCACAGCGTGCAGCGCGACGCCGACGGCGACGCCCCCGGCCACCACCTTGTGGAAGTTGATGTTGTCGTTGAACGGGACGGCGGCGCCGAGTCTTGTCCGGGACCGGAGCCAGGTGATGGTGTTCCGGCAGACGGGGAGCAGGATGAGCGCCATGTTGAACTTGGTGGTCTCGGCGCCGCCCTTGGCGACGCAGACGCAGTAGCCCATCACGTCGAACGTCGGGTGGCGGCGGTACGCGGCGAACTTCCAGGCGAAGAGCGCCGCGTTGATGGCCAGCCACAGCGACATCACCCACACGCGCTTCCAGTTGTCCTCCATGAAGTAGAGGAATGCCATGGCGGCGCGGCGGAGCGCGCTGTCGTCGCGCGCCGGCGCCAGCCTCTGGCTGATCAGCTGGCTGATGTTGTTGGAGCTGTGCGTCACCAGCCTCGTCGACGTCGACGCCGGCGCCGGCTGCAGCAGCAGCGACTCCAGGTTCGCGAGCTGTTTCGTTTGTTTGTTTGTTTGTGTTCAGATGTTAATGTGAGAAGAAGATGAACAGTGTCAAGCTGATGCAGAATTGAGCAAGAGTGTGAACCTCGATGTAGCCGAGGTTGTCGGGATCGAGCTCCTCCATGATCAGCGCGGTGTACTCGTCGACGCGCTCCAGGATCTTGGACAGCTTGTTGGCAGAGGCGGTCAAAGTGAGGACCTGATGATGGTGCAAGAAGTTCAGATTGTTGTTAGCTGAATTGAGCAACTAGTGAGACAATCGATGTTTGTAACCATTGAATTGATCTATTTCATGGACTAGTTTCATTACCTCTTTGAGCTCCTCTTCAGTGATCTGACCATCAGCATTCTTGTCAACCCTGCAACAAGTTGACAATCAAGCTAGTTCAGACATGAACAGACTTTTCTGAAAGTGGTATCAGAATGCACTTTGCTACTAGCACACAGGATTATTAAACCCATGACATACATGTCAAAGAAGGTCTGAAGCTTGGCATCGAATCCAGGATCAGAGAGCTGCTCCCAGAACTCCCGGACCTGATCCTTGGTGAGCACCATGGCTGTGATGCCCCTTCGCCGTGCAAGTGCGTCGAAGATCTGCGCGGCAAACTCCTCGGATCCAACCATGCCTGCAGTCAGTGCAACATGAACATTTCATTCAGAAATTCAGAGTTTCAGACATGTTCCGAGTTCTTTTTTCCCTTGTAGTACTAGTATACAGCAAAACCAAATGGTTGAGAAAAAAGCAGTTGAGAGGGAAACGCAAGAAACAAGAGTGACTGACCAATGCACTGTCCGAAGCGTGAGCGGAGGAGGAAACCGTCGACGGCGAGGCGCTGGAAGCGCTTCTCCACCTCGGTCCACCCCTCGGTGACGGCGGCCTGGTTGAGGAACTGGAGGCCCCTGAGCGCGCTGGCGGCGCCCGTGACGACGCTCCTGTCGAGCCTGCTGGAGCGGTCCCGGTCCCGGTCGCGGTCGCGGCGGAGCAGCGCCGAGAGCGGCACGGCGGCGCGCTTGACCGAGGCGATGCGACCGAGGTGCGCCCGCGCGGCCCTGAGCTTGGACGACAGGCCCCCCGAGGCAGCAGCAGCAGCAGAGCCGGTGGGTGGGGGGTCCAGGAGCGCCGTGGCGTCCTGCGCGTCGCCCAAGACGCCGGGGCCGCCGGCAAGGACGACGTCCTTGATGGCCCGGACGGCGACGTCGCCGCCGCCGTCGTCGCGGACGTCGAGCGTGACCTCGACGTACTCGTCCTCGTCCTTGAACCGCGTGCTCCGGCGGCTACCGCTCTTGCCGTCCGTGGACGCGCTCTTGAACGCCGTCGGCGGCGGCGGTCCGGTCTCGTGCTGCTGGCCCGACGATGACGACATGGCGGAAGACCGAGTTGAGTTGATGGAAGAAATTTCCTGCAATGCATTGCGACGGCGAGAAAAACGTCATCACAACGGCCGGCTGGTTATCGTCAAGAACTCGACAAGATAGCAGAAGCTTGATCTCGCATGCTCCATCTCCTACGATGATAATGATTAATGACATGGCAGTGCTCCTGCCTTTGAGTTCAGAAAGGGAAAAAAAAACGAAAAAGGACTGGCATGAGGATTTTTTTGTGTGTGTGTGTGTGGCATCAAGTTCTGCTTGCCCGTCCTTTCATCAGATGTTGAAGAGTGATAGGTGGACGCAGCCACGCAGGTGTCTGTACCAGTACATGTAAAATCTATGACTGATGTTATCCTGCTTGCTTTGGCTAAGCCATGGCCGTTACAAGAGAAAAACACCGCTGAATGGCTTGTAGATTCGATTCGAGAGATAAGCTCAAGCGAGTTAACTTTGAATACAAGGAGAAAGACGAGAGAAATGACATGACATTCTTCTGAAATTGATTTGGTAGTACAGTACAATACAGTAGAGCATGAATGGAATAGACGGCCATGCATAACAGATTAGCTGAAAATAGCAGCAGCAAGTGACCCAGAGAAGGGAGAAAAAAAAAAGAACGGGGCTTTAATTTGGAATGAAACGCTCGAGGAAAATGTATGCATGAAGATGCAGGGTGGGTGCAGTGCAGGGATTCACCTTGCGCAGCGCAGCCCCCGCGCGCGGCGGGATTTGTGGCAGTGCAGCCCTGGACGTGCTCCAAATGAATCTGAAGGATGCTGCAGAGGTTCAACTTGAACAAAACTTGAAGGAGATGGAGATGCTGGAATGCTGTGTGCTAATTAAGCTAGCTCTGACTGCGGAATGTGAAGTGATATATATATATATATAGGCAAGGCAACGCGGCAGGCAGGAGGTCTGTAGCCAGCCAGCTGATGAGTTTGTTAGCTGCCCTTTAGGACCAGGACCAGGACTGGACGCATGGATTTGGTAGTAGCTGTGCAGGAGGAGGTGGATGGATGAGGGCACATGCGCATGGAGGAGCAAGCAAAGCAAGGGGGGTCTCGGCCCGGGCGGTCCCCAGGAGTTGGAGTTTTCTATATCCTATCTATGCTACGAGTGTTGGGTTTTGGTGAGGGAGAGACAGACAGACAGACAGCAAATTCGTGGGGAAGACAACCAGAGCAGATGCGAGCATGCATGCATATGCATGATGATTGAAGGGCAGGGCGGTGTGGAGAATACAGGGGGCGGCCCCAAGGTTTAGAGCTCCAAATCCGGCAGCAGCCTCCTTCCTGTACTACATTGTTATTATTAGGTGCAGGCCAGCGGGCCACAGGAGTGGAAACCAAAAACCAGTTAAGGCGTGTAATCTTCGGCGGCGACGGCGGCGGCGGCGGTGTTTTCTGTAGCCTCTCTAGCCCAGTTGTTTGCACGTTCTTTCGGTTTGCGGCGTGTCACTCATGAGCTCCTACATTCTGCCACAACACAAGCAACAGTTCCTCTCTCTCTCTCTCTCTGGGTGTGTTTTTTTTTTCTTTTTTGGATTTCATTCGTCTTTTATCTCCTTCTGAGAATCTGAGTCCAGTCCTGTGCGGATTTTAGATTCCTTGCAAAAAAAGTATCAGTAGTAGTATGTTTGGAGAGGCCGTCAACGCTTTGTTTTTTTTTCCCCGGGGGACGTCTTTGACCATCATCTGATTCCATGATTTCATTCCATCAATATCGGTGCTCCGGGCAAGAAAACAAACCCTACAACAAATTCTCCAACCAACGTGCTCGTCGCCATCACCGCTGTTAAGTTTAGCTAATACCTACGAGGGTAGCTGTCTACTACCCTCCTCCACAACAACATGCCAAATAGGCAAATACTATACTCCTAGTACTAATAATAATAATATAAACTCTACTACGTGGAAGTGGCATGCATACAAAACACACAAAAAGGATGGGAAACCGGGCAAGCGTCCCCCTGTTTCTTAAACCAAGTCTGAACAATGCCGTCCACCCTGTGATGGGGAAACGCCGGTGCCGACGCAACGCATAGTCTTTTTTTTTTTTACAAATGCAAGAGAAATTTATTGCCCGCAGCAAGAAGCTGCAAAAATGGATACAGAGTTGAGGTCTACTTGAAGTAGAGCCTGAAACAAAGCACAAATGGGGCCACAGAGAGGCCTGGTACAATTACAGTTTTGACTGTTTTGCTAAAGTGTCAGTCGTTGTATTTTGAGTTCTGTTGATTTTGAAGAGCTGAGTTTGAAGAGTGGCTGCGATATTGGAAAAAACCTGCGTAAAAGGTTTGATTCTCCACTGGGCGGGTTCTGAAGATGCTCCTAATGGAGAAAATTCACCAGCTGTTGGAAATCTGAAAGAACGTGCACAACAATACTACCAACAAGCGAGAGCTAGCCATATATATGACACTCACAATGCAAGACTCGAGTCCAAGATAATTAATTACATATTATTTATGGTATTTTGCTGATGTGGCAGCATATTTATTGAAGAAAAAGATAAAAAAAAACAAGACTCTCAAGTCTTATTTAGACTCTAAGTCCACATTGTTCAAGGTAATAAATAACTTTAGATTTTATAATAGAGTCTGCATTGCGAGTACCCATATAGATGACGACTTTTCAACAGGACCATACAATGCATGCATAGGTTGTTTACTCTAGATTACGTTTAAGACATAATTATACTCAAAAATCATTAATTAGTGAGCGCTGATTGGGCGGCGACGAAGCCAACCTAGGCCACAGGCCAGCACAACAGGCAAGAGCAATCGCGTCCTAAAGATAGCATGCTGACGAGCCACGACAACTTTTGCGAAAATAGATCTTGAGCATAGGATGTCAACTAATCTGAATATGGAGAGAGTACGCTGCAAGGTGGGTCCTTCCTTCTCTATGGGTCCACTCGTCAGTGAGCTTATAGATGTACTGCTCTCTTACCTAGCTAGCTAGCTAGCGCTCCTCGATCATATTCTCTCCTTCCCTCGCGTGGAAATGGAATATAACACTGCCGGTCCGTACGTGCAGTTTTAGCTTATAGGAGTATATAATATAGTACAGTACCCCCGCTATCAGAATCAGAACAGAAATCAGATTGCATTATGCTCCGTCAGACACGGCTGTGCCTCATGAGACTACGTACGTGTCAACATCGTGAGACAAAAAGACAATAGAGACACAGATCAGAGTCGTAATGCTATTAATTATTTCCATCATTAGCATTGCCATTTGCCGTTACGTCGTCGTCCTTGGATTCGTTGCTAGCCGTCGTGTCGTGGTCGGTCTACCATTTGTTTCAGTTTGACAAATAATGATCTCGTCTCCATACAGCTACCATTAAGGATGGGTCTGTGCTCCAAATAGATATATGCGGGTTTTCTCTAGTATAAATAAATAAATTAATAAATAGACAATTTTTTCTATTATTTTTTTATTTAATTTATTTAGTTACACTAGAGAAAAACCGTAGTATCCATTTGAAGAGCCATCTCAATCCTTAGCTACCATGACACATGTTGTAGCCTGTAGCCTTGGACCCTGGCCACCACCAACTCATCAAATCCTGTAGGCGTACGTTTTCCACTCCCTCCTCACCTACCCTCTAACAATCTTTGTTTCCCTTTGTTTATTACTGTTATTATTACCCAATAAAAGGATGGATATTCTTTGGAACAATCATACTTCATAGTTACCGTTGGATTACTTATTAAATGTATGTTTGGATGGTCATATATATATATATATATGAATAAATTCATATTCCAAAATATCATTTATTGTATTTTTTAAAATCACATGACAAACGCAAACACTTATATACGCACGTATATATTATGTACATTTAATATACACATATAATTAACACACTCTACACAGCCTATGAGCACCTCTGTATATATGAATATAACAGACGGAGTATGCTAATGCATTTTCTGTAACTTTTATTTAAGTTAGACAAGAAGTTTAACTTTTGAAGAAAATTAAACAACCAGCTTAGGCCTTGTTTAGTTGTGAAATTTTTTTGGATTTCGATACCGTAGTACTTTCATTTTTATTTGACAAATATTGTCCAATCATGGAGTAACTAGGCTTAAAAGATTCGTTTCATAATTTACAAATAAACTGTGTAATTAGTTTTTTTGTTTTTATTTATATTTAATGTTCCATGCATGTGTCGTAAGATTCGATGTGATAGAAAATTTTGAAAAGTTTTTGTTTTTTATGGCAACTAAACAAGGCCTTAGTATTTTACAAGATCGTTTAGACTACCAGAGTAGCCTAACGCCTGCCTGCATGCATTTATCCAATAGCCGTCAGCAAATGTCGTTTGTCAAAGAAGAACCGGTTATACCATGCTAAAGTTATACCAAAAGAAGGTCAAATAAAAACGCGCTGGTGATTAACGCGTTAAACAAAGTGCTATCTCGACTGGAAACGACAAATTAAATCGAGCGTTAAAGTTGAAACGTCAATGAGATCACCCAGTCAAAACCGGTTTGGCGACTCCGGCAGGAGCATGTGCCTCGGGAATTTCACTAGCAGAGTTGTCTAGTATCCTCTTTTTATCAATATAAGTTGGTTTGCATCAGTAAAGTTTAATTCCAGTCACATTCATATAAGTTGTTTAGACTCACAATGTAGACTTTATTAGAGCAGTCCAAACAGAAACCAAGTAGTTTTTATAATATAGGATATCGTATCAAGGAACTACTCTTTCTCAACTCATGGTTTGTATATAAGAGTAAATACAACTGAAAACTTAGAGCAACTCCAAGAGCTTGGTTAAAATTAGTAGTCAAATTTCATTGTTTAGCCATTTTGTAAAATAAAAAACTTCTTAAAAAAGAAGAGATCTACAACAGACTTGCTATTTTACAAAATCAGTTAGCTAGTGTCATTGGTTGGCTATATATAGCCATCGAAAATCAAGGGATAGCAAACTTTCTATTTTATAAAAGCAGATAGCGTAACTGTTGGAGTCTACTTTTTACTTTATAAATTCTAAAATAGCTCTACAACAAAAATAGCCAAACTGTTGGAGTTGCTCTTAAATACAGCAATAAAAATAGCTAGATCAAGTGTGGCAACTATTTTGTGGTAACACAAAAACACATACCACACACGCTAGCATACATACTGACAAACATTACTTTTTTTTTGATAAGCTGACAAACATTACTTAGTGCAATAGGAAAGAACGAATTGCGAAAAAAAAAAAACTATTCTACCCTTTGCAAGCAAAATACCAGTTTGACTTAGCAATATTTGCATATTAAACCAAATCAGATTGAAGATATGTAAGTTCTCAAATATTTGTGGCACTTTTGTCTCCACGTTTAAGTAATGGAAAAAGTCTACATCACTCCCTGAATTATGAGGTGGTGTCTACTTTACCTCCGAACTATGAGACAGTTTAATTTACCCCCTGAACTATCCAAAACCGTTCAAATCACCCCCCGGGCGGTTTTTATGACGGTTTTGCTACAGTACTGTGGTTTTGACTTTTTCTTTTTTCCTATTTGTTTTCATATAATCTTTGAAAAATCATACTAAATCATAGAAAAATCATAAAATAGAAAATCTAATTTTGTTGGACTCCGCATGAGTACATTTACGCAATGAATATATAATATGGTATACTTTAATATAATTTTTTCTGTAGCTTTAAATTAGTTAGAAAAATCAAATTTTATCTGTAATTAATTGGAATAATTCATAGCTGCAGCTTCTGTGGTCCAATTGTGGTGAAATTTTTATGGTAGACTAATTATTCTATGCTTGAACTATAGTAAATATTTCATACTCATAGGATCATGTATAACTAAGTTTATTCAGGTTTATGCTTGTTAAATATAAATAAATCTATAACTAAGTTATACATGATCCTTCAAGCATAGAATAA
>Ga0182004_10000475_pt1 | contig 24385 bp, 15 predicted proteins | sample Sormic07211540_1_FD_120479 | JGI IMG/M metagenome (GOLD analysis project Ga0182004, IMG submission 120479) | Endophyte microbial communities from Sorghum bicolor roots, Mead, Nebraska, USA - 072115-40_1 MetaG | ecosystem: Host-associated > Plants > Roots > Unclassified | place: USA: Nebraska...
GCGGCGGCGGCATCGTCCGCCGCTGCGCTGGCGTGAACGGCGAGCCATTGCCGTCGGCGTGGCCAAAGGACTCTTTCACTTGCACCATGGATGCAACAAACCTATCATCCACCGCAACATCAAGCCGAGCAACATCTTGCTCGACGGCGACCTCAATGCCAAGATCGCTGGTTTCGACCTGGCCCAGATCAACCTTGCTGGACTGAGCCAGCCGTTGAGAAACTCGGAACTTCCGGCTGATTCCTTTGGGTACACGGCTCCAGGTGAGGCCCTACTGCTTCTAGTGTGCTTCCAATTTTCTTTTATGGGAACAATCCACAATGCCTAACCGCGTCTCTCTCTCTCTCTCTCTCTTTTTGGTGACAACCTAATAACCGCGTCACTTTTTTTGTTGTAGAATATGCGACGGTCGAGGTGAGTGAGAAGGTGGACGTGTACAGCTTTGGTGTGCTGCTGCTGGTCCTCGTTACGGGGAGACCAGCCAACACACCAGGAGCGCGCGGCCACTTGGCCACTTGGGCACGTGGACACCACGACGAACTGATCGCTGCTGGGGAATCCTACCATGAAGCCTTGGGGAGATCAGTCGACATGGATATCCCGGATCGGGCCAGGCAGTACTTGAAGGAGATGGCTGCCGTGTTCAGGCTCGGTGTGGATTGCACCGTCGCGGATCCACAGCAGAGGCCGTCCATGCAGACGGTTCTGAGCCGCCTCCAGAGGTCTTGGTGGCTGTGGGGACGACTGGGACAACAATGCGTCAGCCTATCGTGATCAACTACTACCATGCATATATCTACCAACAGGTCGGGCCAGGCACCGAGGATATGTCTCCAAAAAGAAAAGTCCCGGCCGGGGAGTAGTTCACTAGTATAGTAGTAAACTTATTATTATCTCCCCGGCCCAACGTCCAAAATCTAAAAAAAAGAAAAACATTACTTAGGTATATATGCCTTGACGCAAAAAAAAGGTAATAGTCCGTGTGGTCTGTGATTTCGTGTACATGCATGTACATATGTGCTTGCTCAAAAAAAAAAAACTTTATGTATTGCTATAATCTATCTATATATATTAACCCTGCTAACTTTGTATATACAATTGTTGTCGTATACATCATGCATGATCTTTATGTGTCGTTTACTTGTGCTTGTTTCTGCGTGATGGAATAGGGAGCAAGCACCAGTATTTCTCGGATCTCGATACTTTGTTTGGTGGGTCATGGGTGCACGCCTTGGACTTGATAGATCTTGACTTCAATTGGACATACACAATTTCTTTCGCGCCAACACATATATTAGCTTATGTTTTGGCTCTTATTAGTTTAAAATTTTCATTTCCTTTGATTCATAAAAATATTTTTTTTTCATTAGAGCAACTACAACAAAGCCTCTGCTTGAACTCTCAAACTCAATTTTGAGAGACGGAGTAAAAAAATAGGGTCTGGTAGGGCCCTCATTTGGCGCTAAAAGAATGAGATCGCTCTAAAATTAGGTCACTAAGCTCTCATTCTCGGGGGGCAATGCTTTAGGCCCTAATTATACTATTACCCCCATTTTCGCCCAAGCTTGTCCACCATACCCCATGTTGTCCCTGCCTCAACATGTCTAGGGTCGAGATGGCGAACTAAAGGGGAGAGTTGAAAAGCCGTTTCTACACTTAATCACGTCTACCGTGTAAAAATACATTGATTCAAACTATACGATTTAGTCTTGACTACATCCCTCTATCTAAATCACAAAGCACCTTACAAAGATCCTAAGCAAAGTATATATAAGGTTTTGAGATAGTAGAAACTCTCCTATAAAATTCCAATTAGCAAGGTCACATAGACCTATGCAACTAGTCAAGCAAACAACCGGGAGCTTCTACACATACTAGTGACCAACAAGCACAACACACAAGCTACACTAACACTACTCAACTAGTTACACTACACAAGCATAACTAGATAGCTAAGCCACTTAGCTACACAAGCTAATTAGCTGCACAAGAGAAAATACACTACCACAAGTATATGAATAAGTAAATACAAGCTAGTGTTTAGGGATTGCAAGTCAATAGGGAACACAAGTTGACACGGTGATTTTTATCTCGAGCTTCGGTGGTTTGCCAACTACGTAATCCCCACTGAGGCAAGTCCAAGGTTGTCATCGAACCTCTTGCTAGTGCCAAGCCCACAAGCTTGCTCTCACCCCTCCAACCTGATCACTAGCACTTGATCCAGCAATACCACTTGAGGCTCTTTACACCTTAGCTTTACTAGAGTTGCTCTTTACGATCTCCCGCAAGGTGAGCACAACACCCTTCATAATATGATCTGACTCTGGAGCACTGCACAATATCTGTGCATGCCACAACAAAGTAAAAAAGCCAACAAGCCATCAAAAAGGTGGCAACCTCCAACTGTAAACCCCTCAAGCTTGCTAACTAGCCCCAAGTGCCATTAGATGCTATCTCTCTCAAGAAAATGCACTACATCACTCATCTCACACCAACTCACAATCTCAGCTATGCAAGTGAGTGGAGAGGTTAGTTTTGGCTTTCGTATGTGTGGGAGGGGGTTCACAAAGTTCCCAACAACCACAAATGGTCAGCCAACCAATATATACATAGCCCACCAAGCCAAACTAGTCGTTGGCAACTAACAACACTCTCCGCTCATCCACCGGATAGCTCTGGTGCCTCATCGGAGTTTGCACGGGAGGTTCCCAGCATTGCCTCCAACAATTGAATTTCGATGGCTCTCAAACTTGTTGTTGGACCACAAATTTTGGTGCTCGCCAGCACCCTCTCTGGATGCACACTCTAGAGCCACCTCTAGTGAAGGCACCAAATGTCTCTTGTGAGTGCAATGAGTCAAACTGCATGCCAACACCCTCTATAGGATGAACATCTGGTGCGCACTCTGGCGTGGCGCTAGAGATTGAGATTTGGTGGCTGGTTTTAAATCTACTATGCAGCGAACAATGCGCCCTCTTTATATGGTGCCTCCCCTCTAGCAGCATCGGACTTTACTTGGTGTACCCAATAGTGCAAACCCTAGGCAACATAGTTCCATCGCAAACTACGATGCTCTCTGCAGGAGACCATCGAACAATTCTGCTGCCTTAGAGCAACTCTAGCAGGAGCACCTAAATCAGGGCCCCAATATCTGATTTGGATACTCTCCCTACTTTTGTTGGCCTTCTATTTTGCAATTTTCTCCAGTAGAGGCCCCCAAATCTTTTTTAACACACAATGACAATTGGGACCCAGTTGTCATCCTCTGTTCTGACAACTGAGCTATCTCAACGCAACAGGGAAGAAAGAGCGATGGCACGGTGCCTACGGGCGGAGAACTAGCGAGGGAAAGGAGCCGACCCTACGGCCACCTTCCTCAGCGCTGGTGAGGAGAGGGAGCTCGCCTTGCAACAGATCTGATGTCGGCGAGAAGGAGTGGCCCTACAGTAGATCCACGCGAGAGGGAGCGCCGTCGTGGGTCACAGGGAAGAGGAGGGAGTGTCGTCGTGTGTCGTAGGGAGGGAAGGGGCGGGAGCACTATCGTGGGAAGGGAGGCAACACGTGGCGTAGTAATGGCCAGCGTGTCCTTGCACCAGCCCACGCGACGGAGGACGAAGCAGCAGGCGTGGAGGGAGCAGAGGAGTAGCGCCTATGGATGGTGGTTGGGTCCTGGGGGGATTTGGGTGCCTACCCCAAAATTGGGGGCTCTAATAGGGATCTCGCTGAAGCTGATTTTTTGTTTCGGAGTATGTACCAAATTACGTTGTCAAGTTTACAATTATTACTGAATTGCTAAAATAGATTTACCGAATTGGATATACAATTTTTTGGACATCATACCCTAAGCTCTAAAATTCTTAAAATATTCTCTTCCACAGGAAATCGAATCTAGAACCTTTACTAGTGACTTAGTGAGCTTCTTGTGACCACTAAACTAAAGACCTAAACTTTTGAACTAACAACTAATCTGCTTAGTCAAACGGTCGCTTATCTCGTCTAGTTTCGATTCTTTCTTGTATGTCAGTGTCACACAATTAACTTTATGTCGCAAACAGCCTGGTTGGGCGTGGAAGGTAGCGGCAGATACGATATATACCATGTCAGGGATCACGTGTATCCAATTTTCTCTCTGTATACGTATAAAAACTTAATTTTTATGTGAGTTTTTTTAACATGAAAAATCCATTACTCAATAACTGAGGCCAAATCATTGGCCAACAGCTGGACTAGAGAAAATTAAGATCTATCATTGTCGTCGTATAACCACGTGGTTCTTAATTCGATCGGTGGTGTTGGCGCCGGATTTCGTAATATATACGGATCGTCTCTTCAAACCTAAATCCAGAATATAGAAGGCACCTACTACATCGGTTAGGAGTCGGAGTCCAGCATCTTTAAGAGTATCCTATATCATTTTCTCATCCACATATATAGAAAAGAAAATCTTATCTCTAAGAGTACCCCACCCTTCCTCATCTATTGACAACTAGCAAATAGGTCGGTATCATATATGTAAAAATATATACAGCTGCCTTGTCACACGCATCGCTCTTCCTCGCGCCGTCTTCTAGAGGTCAAAGGATGTGGGAGAAAATACAGTGTAGAAAATGGTTCCTGATGCAAATATATGAGAGAAAAAAATATATAAAGTGGTTACAATAATTTAGAAATACTATAGGATTCTTGATGTAAAATTATCTTCTATTTTAGGAGTGGACTATTGAAAACTCTTGAGGATGACCTTCTTTTTTTCTAATACTTTTTAGGAGTTATAAAACTATATGATTTGGGGAGAAAGAAACGTGGCACTCTTCGAGATGCTCTATTTGGATCCCCTTGTGTAAACATGACAGGTTGAGAGGACCCTACTGTTTCATGATACATTTTATATATGTATATATGCTATATATATATAATTAAAATAATTAATCGGAGGAGTAGGAGTTGTTATATAGAGCAACTCCAACCCAAGTCCCTAAATTAAACCTTTAAATTTTTATTTACATGCTATGATAAAAAAAGTAGGAGCTCAAATTAAGACCCAACTCCAACCCACCTCCTAAACAAGTAGGATAGAGGTTCTAGATGTGAGGGGTTGAAACTATAATTTAGGAGGGCATGGAAAATGGGAGCCAAGTAGGAGGTGGGTTGGAGTTGATTTTTTTGAATCAAGTCTTTAGATTTAGAATAGGGACTTGTTTAGGAGGTGGGTTGGGCTGAACGAGGTGGCTGGGCTTCATTTTTTCTCAGCATTATACGAAGAGAGAGGGAGAGGCTAGCTACAGTACACCCAATATATTGTTCCTGCACACCCTAGTATGGTGATTCTTGTATAAGTTACTATTATGCACGGTCTTTTTTGAAAATTATATAGTATAACTAACGTATGTTTTTTCTTTTTTAGAATTATACAGTACAACTAATGCATGGTCTTTTGATTAAACCTTATCGATCGATTTAACAATACAGAATATAATATATCTACCATAAACGTTAATTTAGGGCGTTTGCACAACTTAAGGAAAAACTATTACTAGCTAATGTCAGCTAGCACATGTACCGGCCCAGCATTAATTATGCTCCACCTTGTACGCGTACATACATATATAGGCGGATTCGAACGTACCACATACGTAAAAAATCAAGAAAACAAAAGAATATTACCGTGCTTGCTTTCTCCACTTGTTTTTTTTTCCCCGAAAGATTGCTTTCCGAAGTGTGCTACTCCTACAAGAAGCGATGTCGCAGGGAGCGTGCATGAACGTGTATTCAAACAGTCCAGCATAAGTTTCAAAAAAAAAAAAAACAGTCCAGCATACGTCCAAAACTGACAGATCAGCTTTCACCAACTACTAGGGCCAGCAGTAGCACTGCAGGCGGGTCAGTTCGTGTCTGTCCACCGCATCCGCACAAACCGCAGACTCAGGCCTTGTTTAGTTGGGGAAAAATTTTGGATTTCGCCACTGTAGCATTTTCGTTTGTTTGTGATAAATATTATCCAATCATAGACTAACTATGATCAAAAGATTCGTCTCGTGATTTACAGGTAAACTGCATAATTAGTTTTTGTTTTCTTCTATATTTAATGTTTCATACATGTGCCGCAAGATTCGATGTGATGGGGAATCTTGAAAATTTTTGGCAACTAAACAAGGCATCATGGTTGGTGATCTGTGCTCCTGCGCGTGTAGGCCGGTTGCCCGCATCCTGCGGTTTTAACAAAAAGAACAGCATGTTGTTCTTTAGGCCTTGTTTAGTTTTATTTTTTTGAAATCGATAATGTAGCATTTTTATTTGTATTTGATAAATATTGTCCAATCATAAATTAACTAGGTCTTATCAATTTCAATCAAACTGTACAATTAGTTTTATTTTTGTCTATATTTAATACTCCATGTATATGTTTAAAGATTCGATGTGACGGAGAATCTGAAAAATTTTGTAAATTTTTTTCAGAACTCACCCTAAAAATCCAAAATTTTTCAAGATTCCCCGTCATATCGAATCTTGTGGCACATGCATAAAACATTAAATATAGATAAAAATAAAAACTAATTACACAGTTTGTCTGTAAACCGCGAGATGAATCTTTTGGGTCTAGTTACTCTATGATTAAACAATGTTTGTCAAATAAAAACGAAAGTGCTACAGTACTCTGAACAAAAAAATTTTGCGAACTAAACAAGGCCTTAATTCAACCCAAAATAACAAAAGCTTTTTATGATTCTCGGTTACTGGCACATGCATGAAGCATTAAATATAGATAAAACAAAAACTAATCGTGGCGCTTCTTTGCCGTGGTGGTGACCATTTTTTTTGGTGGTGACCATGGCCGCTCCGCGGCGGCTGCTTGTCGCGCATGGGCAGTCACAGGTGATCGAGTTCTTGCTCCTTGAATATTTGTCGATTATATAGCTAGCATGAGGTTGCGGCATGGAATATGGATGGAGGCTCGTCCCTGCAGCTTCGAGCGGCCGAGAGATGTACCTGCGGCTGCGGGCCGGGGCGGCGACGCGCAGGGCGCAGCTCAACATCTATCCCTCCCTGCAGGCTGCGTCGGCACGACCCACCACGCCACGCTCGCTGTCGACGGCGGAAAAGGAGGCTTGCGGACGCAAGTGGGCCACTCGCGCGGGGTTTGCATGGCTCCAATCGTTGAATGCTTTCATGGATGGATGACGACGAACACGAACCCCCCCAGGTCACAAACTTTACATCGCAATCAGCCATACATTCCTTCCTTCCAGGCTTCACCTATACGATAAAGAATGGGGCAGGGGCTTCTATTAGATGATCGTACGTGGTTGGATCGCGTGCAGTGCTTGGGTTTTTGAATAATCTCTTCTTTATTCACAGGATCGGAGGAACAGCACCAGACCACGCACGCACTAACCATGATCAAATTAAGAGCCTAGGCTCTAAGTGCACCTGCTGGCTGTATACTAGAGTTTATTTTTGTTTTAAAATTTTCTATCTAAAAAAGAATGGCTGCCTGCCGTCGTCGCAAGCCAAACATCAAGGTTCCCATACGAAATATGCAACGAATTCTGGGAATTTAGTCGACAAAGAGAACTTGCGTCGTCACTGTTGTTGCTGTTGTTGTTTTGCTTGTGTCGTGCTAGCTAGAAAGAGATGGTGTTAGTTGTAGTTAGTAGCTGTCGACCGTCGAGTTTTGGCTGCAAGTGTGGTGCCGTAGCGTTTCTTGACCCATCTTTCCAAACCTTTGTGCACCTTTTTCTTTTTCTAATGAAAATTACTATCTTGTACGTCACTTCGCTAGCAGAGTGTGGCAACGGTCGAGCAGGTTGTGTGGCCCCAGCCCAACTAGCATGATGCCAACTTGTGCAAAACCGCTTTTGACTAGTGCCATTCAACACGGCACGACTTCCAGTTGCTGTTGACCTCAACCAAAGTTTATGGAGTCTCTTTCTGGTCATGATAATCAACCACACTGTTCATGGCCGCCTTAACCATATTTGTTTTGTCCACTAGTGAACGAAGGGTATAAGCTGTGCACGCTAGAACTCACTGTTGCCTTTTTCCCCCCTACGGTCGCTGTAAACCGGAGTAGTACAGAATTTGAGGGACAGAGGAGTTTCCTTTCCACCGGTTCGATCTCATTCATTAACTGGTTTCTACTTTCTACGTCAAAACAAGGAATGGTTGCATTTTCTGATTACTGGCACCGAATCTGTTCGGTTATTTCCAAACATAATCTGGTGAAGCCTACACAGTACCATGCAATCTTTTAGGACAAAACCTATCAACTTATTCTCTTCATCCTGCAATACAGTGTATTCTAAAAGTTTTAAAATAACTTAAGAAAACATTCAAATGACTCCCCATAAATTATATCCAATTAAGGAGTTTTTTTTTGTCAAATTATAATTTGCTTTTGAACAAACTTTGCCGAATCTGACATAGTCATTGTATAGAAGTCAAAATACACTATATTTTAGGACGATGGAGTAAATAGGAGTATTTGAGGTCTGAAATTATGCTTTGTTATGAACATGTTAACTAGTGCCTTGCAGTTCCAGAAATAGATTCATTTTCTGACCAATGCATAAAAGGCAAGCATTATGACTATTTATTCATGGGGTTCTGTGGATTACATGAACAGTAATCAACATATCCAAGCACCACGTGTCCAAGTCCAAACCTTCATTGAAACAAAGGTAGGAGCGCTACCACTCATTTCAACTTTTTCAGGGGAGAATACACCAGCGCACCTGCTCACATCCGTATCATTTCTGGGTCCATCAGCTTATGCTCCTTTCAATCACCACCTGTCGCTTCTCGTCTTCCTCAAAATACGCTTGACCACCGTTGGAGCGCTTAACCTACATGCCATCGGCCGTCGCTCAGCTCGAAGGCTCAAACAAAGCTGCCTCTTGCCACCATGAAGCCGCCCCTCAACCTTCCTCGCGCGCGAGCATTTCTGACTAGAGAGTAGAGAGACATGTGTGCTGTCTTGCCATCATATCGGTTCCGTTTTTCATGCCCCCATCTTCTCTCAAACCCTCTACCTGTGTCTTCCACCCTTACCTTACCGAGATCCATTCATTCTTCTTGAGCTAAATTGAAGAGCGGTCAGGCGAGAAACGGGATGATTTCCTTATGTGGGATGGGAAGAGAGGAAGAGGACGACGAGCAAGGAACAAGAACGATCGCCACGCCATGCGAATTTCTGGATCGAAGCACGCGCTGAAACGGACTTGTGGTTGCGGCGCCGCCGCTTCCGGCATCATCGTACAGTGGCATGCGGTGTGCAGGTGAGATGTGATTGTCACTGTTGACGAGCTTGCAACCGCCGAGCTCTACTTGTACCATGGCTATCGGCAACAGTGATTTGCGTTTACAGTGTCGAGAACCAAACAAAATCAGGAATCTGCGTCACCGTTACCATCAGCACTGCTTCCAATTTCCCTTTGCGTTTGCATCTGCAGTGCACAACCAAATGACGCCTTTACTGCAAGAAAGAAAGAACTCAGACGAGCCTCATCTGAAATTTTACAATGTTGTGGGATTGGTGACAGGATCACAGGAGGAAGACCGGGATACAATACGACACTTTGATCTGTACTGTAGTCACAAAAATACAATATACCTCGTGACAAATATTTACAGCATGTGCATGTTGAAATACCATAAAGGAGACTAAATCAATCTTTGCTGCGAGCAGACCGTTCCTTCTTTTGACCACCAAGAATTCGAGAAATTTGCAGTCCTCTACTGAACGCTTGATTAAACAGCATCCGCGTCTGGAACTCGGACACAAAGGGGAACCATGCCAATATAGTGATTGGAGTAAAGAGAAGCACCCCCATAATTATCTCATAGGCCCGTGCAAGGGCACGAACAGATCCCCATAATCCTACATGTCGAGCAAGAGGCTTGCAAGCTTGTGCAATCTGAAGAATCAAATCATGCACAGTAGGACAGCAGCAAGCATATTAGTATTATGAGTCTATAAAGAATAAGTAAACGAAATGTAGAAAAAGCAAGAGAATGACGTACCAGCAGTATCCCCCATCCTGTGGGCAAGAATGCTAGAAAGCACACAAATATATCACGGAAGGTCATATGAAGAAATACTATCAAGACAATCAAAATAGCAGTGAAAGCAACAAATATCAAAAACTTGATCAGACGGAAGAATAGCTGGAAATCTGCACTGAATGTTCGCCTTCCCACCGACACTGTCTGCAAAGAATATAGGCAACTTAGGAAAGAAACTAGAAATATGACAGTGTTAATAGCAGACAGAGATGCAGTGCTAAGAAGTACTATTATTACTGTAAGATCCATATTATGTTCATAAACTAAACATTATCACATTTACCTTCATAACGAACAGAACTGCCACAATTACGAGCCAAGACATTAAATATACCTACAATAAATAGCATTGTAAACACATAAATGATCCACAAAACTAATCATACAATCGAAGTATAGCTTTTAAAAAACAAGATAATCAACCTGAAAAGCTTACCAAGATGCTTTTGTCGTGTGTGATATGTAAGTGGTAAACAAGGCCATACTGGTATATGAAAAAACGCACGGCCAAGATTATCTCAACAAAGCGTCCTATTGTTCCTGAATATTTTAGATGATCCTGCTCCACTTCCCACCAAGATTCCCAGCTCTTGTCTGGTGACACACCAATCCCACCACGATTGCTGATCCACTTATTCCAATCAGACCAATCATCAACAATTTTTGCCCACTCAAATCCGGAGGGGTTGAATAGAAAGGGTGCAAATAGCCATGTCAATACCAGGAACCACATAGAGATTGTAATAAAAATATAGGCAATGGTTGAGCGATAAGATTGACCGAATAGTTGGTATACAATGAGCAGAATCATCAGCTCAATCCCTTTAACAAAGTGGCTGCGAGAGTAGAGTCTATAATTCTCTGCAAACTTTGCATGAAAGACGACAAATCCCCTACCAGTACCTCTGTACTGAGCACCTCCATGAAGCAACATTCTCCCATAGTAGTGAGTCTTAGTGCCAAGGGAAAATGTGAAAAACACAGTAGCCAATTGCAAGTTCATCATGATTAGATCACTTAGTGCCTGACCAAATCCTCTTTCAAGACCAATTTCCATCATCATTGGAAGAGCCATCAGAAAACCAAGCTGAACAAGAGATTGTGAGGCCAGAGCAACTTGTAGGGGATGGTTATGAATCAATCTTCCCTGTGATAGCCCCTCTTCAAGTCCACTGAGAGCAAGATAAAGGCGCCCATACAGAAATACATAAACTGTGACAACCGTCAACTGAGGGAAAGAGTAAAATGTGTTAGAAACACACTGAATCATACTGATATACATTTTTAATATCAACACAAATTGATCATACCAGCGTACTGAAATAAAACCCCACGGTTGTGAAGTAGCATGAAAGCATCCTGAAAAAATCAAAGCGGTGCCCAAGCCGGTAGATATCACGACTAAGAGTCTGTTCACCATTTCCATTTGCTACTTTAGCCTCAAACTTAGAGATCTGATTTAGTCCGACGTCTCTTCCCTTACCAACTTGCACATATTCATGGTGTGTTACATTGCCTCCACGAAGAGTTGAGTTATAGCCTAAAATAGTGAAGACAATAGGAATATTACTTTGCAGTACTCATTACTATCTCATGATATGTTGTCTCTGGCACATGTTTGTTTAAGTTCATGAGTACACTACTTATAGGGGAAAGTGAAAACAAACTCAATTGGCATAGCAGAAATTAAAATATAAAATCACTTCTTATGTGTCATGGAGAGCTTAATCATAGGCATATTAAGGATTGAGTCGAACCTGCAAAAATGTCTTCACTTAAATTGATACTCTTTGATGCCTTACTGACACCACCCCTTGTCAGATGGAAAAGCCTATCAAATACATCAGGATGCCCATAGTGGAACCGGACCCTATCATAAAGCAATTTAAGAACTTTAGATACATTCCAGGAAAAAATGATAAATCCAATGTCATGAACCTACGATTCTGAGAATTCCTAGGTACTACTGCAACTGCAGAAAGAGTACACAATATGTGTTGAAATAGGTGACTTGTATTCTAATCCTACTAGGACTTGGAGAACCGTGCTTCATGGATTGTGATATTCGTAGCATTATATGCAATATAATTTCACTATGCATTTACTGTTGTGGAATACAGAGTAGTCAAAAAAGAGATCTCACTTCAGAGGGTTTGCAAGGAGACGCTGCCCAATAGTCACAAAACTGTGCTCCTGATTTGACATGAACCATGCAAGGGAAGATACACTACAGTTGAAGACAAAATAAGTGTGAGATTATGCAAAGGACAAAGCCATCAATCTCAATTGTTGGAAGTAATCAACCTGCCAGTAAAAATGTGCTCTCTAACTCCAAGTATAGATGGACGCCGCACTCCATGCTCCGTAAGGAACTCTTGGAGCAGATTTCTCATTTTAAGAGCTTCTTCCAAATAGTTGTCCTACAAAATAAATAACATAAGAATTATATGAGATTGAAAATAATCTTCTTCACAAAAGAGAAGTAATGGCATGATGAGAAACACCTGGTTCATATCTATGGTCTGCAAGCCTTCACCACGGGTGAAAATTATTGCATGATTTTGGTTTTCGGGCTTTCCTTCTCCCAAAATTGCAGGGCCTGGAAGTTTTATCCGATAGATAACCTTCGAAACATAAAGATGTATTTATATGACCAATGTTATAGGCTTTTCAGAGGATTGATGACTGATGTGATGCAATGAATTGAGACTGGCATTATAGAGGGTTTTGTAAATTTGTGTACTATTACCAGATATAACATAGATCACATTACCTGATCAAGATTTTGAATGGGGTCTGCAGATTCAGAATCCTTAGTGAGAGCAACCTTTACCAAAGTAGAATAATAAGCTGTCTCCATTTTCTTGTCTCCTACTCTATCTTCCACCTCATCAATATATGCTACACGGAGAGAAGAGTAGCTGCAAGAATTGTAACTCTAGTAATGAGGTTACAGGTAAACAACTACAATTGTTTCAACAAAAATATTGAAACTAGAGAATGAGTATTTCATTTGATATTATTGTATTGTATTTTTAAGGTAAATGCTAGAAGCTCATTTACTTCCTCATTAGCTGCAATATGTCTTGGGCATTAGCAAGTGCAGCACGCTTATCATTTCCATATTGCTGGCATGAAACCACATAGGTGAACTTCATATCAGCCACTGCTTCGCATTGAGCAAATAAGGACCTCTGCTGTATCTTCCATTGTTCATCATTTACTGACTCAGCTGCTTTGTATCCTTCCATGAGATCTGCAGAGTTGCAAATATTTTTTTAGTAGCATAGAGGAAAATGAGAATAAATATGTAAATGCAACAAACAAGAACCATGGTCCAGTCATAAACCCAGCTGTTAACAGAATCAATCAGCACTTCAGCATAATAATAAATAACAGGGTTGGTGTGGATGGCAGGAGGGAGGAACCTATGCTAAGAAAACTGATATGGTCTATTACCTTCACGTTTGGCCATGTCTAAAAATGCTTCAAGATTCAAAGCTTTCTTGTAGTACATCATGCCTCTAACTGTTTCAGAACAATCAAATAGTATAAGATTAAGAATCAACAGGCACAGACTGAAAGACTATAGCATTCATTTGAGAGGAAAAAGAGTGACAGAAGTATGAGTTCTCATGCCTATTCTCGTATGTAATCTTGAGAAGTATTTGACTTCAACAAATAAATGTTAATAAGTATCCAGTAGTACCTGTTCGAGCTAGTGTTTGGCCTCTGTATGAGGCCCATAGACGAAGCTCCTCCTTTAATTCTTCGCTTTCTTCGCTCTCTTTAAGTTCTTCCTCCAAGCCAACCCTTTCCTTAAAGTTTTTCCATTCATCTACATAAGGTATAACATGACATAGTAAACACCAGATGTTCCTGAACACTTATGTCCATACATGAAAATGATAGAGTTGTGCCTCAACCTGGATAAATTTTTTGCAGGTAGAATAGGGTGGAAACTCCATCTTCATTTTCTTCTTCAAGCTCTTTTATAGAGAAAAGAACGGGTTCATTGTAATAAGGGGTCAATGCGCTGCATATACAGACAAAATACCATCATTTATAGGCGCCAACAGCGAATTTATGACAGGAGAAAAGAGTCAAGGAGAGGAAAATAACTTAAAAGTGCAAAGGAAAAAAAATGTATTCAATAATCATGTCTATCTGTGATCTACTATGCTTCTGTTTTGCAACTTTCAGCGACATAGCAGTAAATTGACTACAACTAAAGAAAAACATAATGCCTGCAGGAAAGGTATTCAAATTAACAGAGTAACTGTTCGAGAAGAGTTAGAGAGACAAGTATCACAAGAACACTGGGCATATGACACAGTGCAAAAGTCATATGAGCTTCAAGAAAATAATGACCAAGTTATTCACAACTACTTACGAAAATGAGAGCATGTTTCGGACTTTGGGTGCATCAGGCATATCCATAAATAAGGAGTTGGTAAAAAAGGTAAGACGCCTTCTGGCTTCTAGATTTGAAGGAACATCCATAGCAGATTCCTTCACGGTAAGTAGTAGTTCCAGCCGTTTTATCTGGAGTGAAACGAATCATATAAGCAACAAATCATTCAAGAACACTGCACAGAAAAGTCAACATGCATTCAATTTTGCAAAGTTTAATTAGCTTCATAACCTTTTCTAGCCAAGCATCTGTGGTCGTGACTTGTAGGGGAAACTTGATAGCTCCAGATGGTTGAAACAACTGATACTCTTTATCCCATGCGGTTGTGTCATCATGCTTTTGATATGAACCTCCATGACTTGACTCTAAAATACTGCCATGTTGCCAAAAAGTGATTAGCTACAGAAAGTCAGGCAGAAGCCTACTTGCTGTTGTAGAAAGCCAGGACTAAAGAAAGCACGAGACAGATATCAGCATCAGGATTTCCATCTTATCTTTGTGATTGCCTGCACATTCGTCATGTTTTTGGAGGGATCGCAAAATGCATGAATTCCCTAGAAGATTGTTTTAGCATAGACCATAGGATCCATATCATCCATATACTAGTAAAAAAATCATACTCGTCTCTAGGAGACCACAGGCTATTTTGATAGTTGCGCTTGTCGAAATCTATGGCACAAAGCCCATCCTTTTTTTAAGCTTTTGGGTGATATGGATGATGCTTGAAACTCAATATTGCAAATAATTTAACAGAAACAGCTGTATATGGTTATTGCCTGAAATGGACATTGTCCACAGGATGTGAAACATTAAGTTAGCACAGTCAAGCGTCCCACACTTGGAAATACATGTACAAGCTTAAAACAATACTTGTACCTAAGTTGGTCGTCAAATATATCTCTTGTTACAACCTCCAGCATATCTTGAAAAATCTTTATTACAGCACTCCTGTCTTTCTCATCATTCTCCTTCTGATATCATAAAAAGGATAAGATTAAGATGAATTGGACCAGTGGAATCTAGGAATAAACATGAAGATAAAACAGATTAGATTCCATTTGTATGTACAACAAAAATTGAGTGATGCAACAATGGTATGTATATGGTTTGTGCTGCCTTGGACTCCCAAATCTGGCACACCTGTAGATTGACTTATATTAAGCATGGATATCATTCGTTGGTTCTGTCCATGCCTATACATAAACATGTATCGTGTTCCCCTATAATAACTCTATTAGCACCGCATATCAATCTTGCTTACATTGTAAGCCAAGCCAGGAAAGGTTTGAATACTTCCTAAAGTATGCACCTTGGTTCTAATATTATGTAAAACAGCAACCTTATTTTTTTCCCTAACATAGGTAGACATCATGCTAATCCTAGCTAGGTATTTTTTTTGAAAGGAAATCCTAGCTAGGTATTTCTAGTATGAATTGTTGTAAAAATCCAAGGTATCAAAAGTACAAGCATAGAACTACATCGAACATGCTCTGTTGGTGTGACCATAGAAGCCCATTGTTTTTTAAACGAAAAAACATTAATGAATGATTTTCAAAGAGTTTCCTGAAGTTAGCTAGCTTTGCACTGGTTCCTAAGAGAGTACCAAAACAGAGAGCAGTAAAGGAGTCAGTACTCTTGGGGCTTTTCAAAGAGTGGAATTTACAGCAGAAAATCTACTTATGATGCTTTTTTTCATTGATACAACTAGATTTGCACCATGGAAGCAGATTTGGAAAATATAGGCCCCCTAAAGTGCAAGTTCTTGATTTGGCTTGTAGTGGATGATAGATGCTGGACAGCAGAACGTCTTGCGAAATGTGGCTGCCAAAACCTGCTGTTTGCCCTCTTTGTGATCAAGCTAGCATATCCTGGTCTCATGTATTTTCTAGGTAGGTTTTTTTTGGAACTTAATTTTTCTAGGTAGGTTTGGACAGTCATTCTTCTTAATGAAATGACACGCAGTTCTCCTGTGTCATTCGAGAAAAGAGTTAGCTAGCTTTCACAGAATATGCTTCAAGACAACAGGCCGTGCTACCTTTTCTAGCACCTTTTGATAACAGAATAGCAGATGGACATTTAATACTTCTCTATATTTTTTTAACGCGAAAATACTTCTCTATATTGATACCTAGTTTTGTTGTTAGAGTGAACTGGTAGTTAGGATATTGTAATCTCATACTGTTATATGTATCTGGGGAGGGTCAACCAAAATGGTCAATGCAAATATCCCATGAATTCTACGCAATCTACTAATCTTCAATTCGAGCTCGGCAGTGATGATTTGCAGTGGGTGGGGTTTGGGTTTGCCGTTTCGGCCATGCTGCTGATATTAGGTTTTTTGTTGGTTTTCCTCAGATTAACCATGTAAGTGTTAGGTTTCCGGGCCCGGTTTTTCCTTCAATAAACTGGGCCAACTATTTTCTAACTTAATTGAAAGGCAGACCTCCTGCCAATTGCGTTCAAAAAGAAATATATAGGTTATACATACCAAGTAGGTTACCAACTCAACAAACTTGGAGTAGAGATCTGGCAGGGCACGCATGTTCAAATCTGCAATAACTTTGTCCTCAGATATGCATTTTTCAACTTCTTCAAATATCTTCTTTATGACCCTGAAAGCATATAAATAAACAGCATGAAGTAGGCCATGGGTCAGTAAATTATTTCTTCAGAGTTAGATGAAATATAGGAGGGACCTTTTCTCTGGTTCACCCTGTACAAGGTCATTGATGATATTCTTAAATGATGCATAACATTCCTCAATTGCACACTTAAAATAATAATCATTCTCAAGCCTCTTTTTCAGATCTCGGTCTTTGCCATTGCTATCTTTAGCCATGTCAACTGCTATCGGGATCTGACATTGATGATGTTAACAACAGGTCAACCCTTTTTAACTTACAAAAAAAGAATATGAACGAGCAAGTAAACAGATAATAACCTTGCTGGCAAGTAAAAATGGAGGCCATTGCACGACACCAAGGGCCTGATCAGACACATAAGGAACAAGTAGCAGCTCCTTCTCCCTACATAAAAAATGTGGGCATCAACTTAGGTCAGGAAAAATAAATGGAGCTGGAAATTAAGGTTGTCCATATAACCCAATCACCTATTGTCTATAAGATCTTCATCTCGAAAGCTGGTGACAATTTCATTCCACATTTGTGCAAACCTTGCTGCTATATTCTCCTTGTCTGCATGTTCCATCTAAAAAGTAGCATCAATAACAAAAATATCCACAAAATTAGCAATCAAGCCATTTGAAGTTTGCAGAAATATATTTAGAGTACAAAATGACACCTCTTTGAAACGATTGTGTAAGTAAGACCTCAGGCCTTTCTTCCTTTTTGCATCAGATGTTTCAACAGGAATTAGGCATGAGTTAAAGGCTAACGGTATTGAATCAAAGCGAGATCGCAGCATCCCCAGTGTACGAATCTGTTTCATCCAAAAAATGAAAGGTTTGCTTTTTATCAAATGTTTCAACCAAAATTAGACGCATATAAGAGGCTAAAGGTATTGAATCAAAGAAAGTCACCACACTCAGTGTCTGAATCTGTCTCTTCAGAGAATGAAAGGTAAATGTGACAGAAATCTTTGCAAAACTGCCATTAGTCATATAGGAGCTAGACTAACACGAGAGAGAGAGAGAGAGAGAGAGAGAGGGAAGCACACAGGTGACAGCCAGGAAAAATTCCCAGGCATCAGCCGTCTAGCAGTGAAGAGAAGTAAACACTAGCAATAAAGAGGGGAGTAAATAGGTGACAGCCAGGGGAGGTTCCTAGGCATCAGCAGGCTAGTACTAAGTAAGCAGTAAACATGCTAACAAGTCATTTGAAGTACACATAAAATCATTTTGTAATCAGAAAATCATAGATCTATTCAGGGTAATCTATCACTTTCTAGATATCTTTTTGAGTTACTCCTGACCCCTGAACTTATTGAGCACATTCCATTCACCAGAATTAGTTAAACGAACAACAAGAAATCCCTTATCAGGGTTAGTCAGAGACTCACTAGTACTACGATTTACTGCATGGGTTATTCGAAGATTCTAATAAATACACTTCCTAAACTGAAGTGTTGTTACTCCCTATATTCGCTAGATAATTTCTGCCAAAAGATCATTTGTACCATAAAGAAATCTGAAAATAAATCTTTTTTGCCTCATATGTAGAAAAAAGTCAACAAGAAAAATACCTCTCCGAGTCGTTGGAAAGCACCGTAAATTCCACCAAGCAGAGTGGAGAAGATTGTATACCAAATTTGTGTATCCATGAAATATACCTGTAAAGAAAACAAAAATGCACGAAAAATCAAAGTCATCCTCCTACACTGCTCAAGTCCACATAATACACATTTATTTAATAGGAGACAAACAATTGAACTTCCTGTTTTCAGGAGAAAACAATATGTGTGGTCATAGAAGACCTTAAATTCTCGAGAAAAGCAAAGGAGAAGGTCCTACCAGAATGATTGGGGCCCAAAGTGCAATAACAACACCAATGTTGCTCTTTTCTGCATAACAAACTTTGGTGTCGGTACAATTGAATGAGCACGAAATATTGTTCAAAAAACATACATACCTCTTGGGAAAAATTCATGCCACCGGAAAGTACGTATGGGGGTCTTCATGATAACCTTGGTGGGTTCAACAAGGGGTTTGATCTATAGGAACAAACAAAACTGAGTTGGAGATATAGTTCATTCAAAACCATATGTGTTTGAAATAGTAAATAACAATTAGTTCAATTTTCTGACTGGCTTACACAAGTGCCATTTACTGCTATGAACAGTTCATGCAAATGCATGGGCAAGCACATACCATATATACATATGGATTTAGTGTAGTTACTATTACCAAGCAGTTCAATGAAGCCTGTTCTTCTATCTCATATCTTTCCAATGCAATGATGGAACAACATATATATACACAATATAGTTTATTGAAGATGAGAGTAACTACACGTACGTGTACAAAGGAATTTCCCAAAGTCAAACGTCACTAGTAACCTGTAACAGATGTTTTACATTAAAAAAAAACTGTAACAGATGCAACATGGGCAGCGTGTTTAAGCCATCTTATATGTAATAGTTTTGTCTATTGACAATATAGAAAATGTGTTATTTAAAGGCACATATATCATGCTATGTCTTAAGAATATGAAAGTGAACTTCAATGTACTGGTTATGTGAATCTTCAAAAATGACAAATAATAACTAACAGTAGACATGAATATGTGAAATGACTACAGGCGGCTTCAATTTGAAGGCACATGTATAGGCGTATGTTTAGCTACCAAATACATGGTATGGACTTCGTTGAATGGATGATTATTGAAATAAACCACGGCAAAACAAAATTGTGTATAGAACTACCTCCACATAGTAGCTAAATGCAAACTTTATCAAGAGAAGAGCAATCCAGAACATGGTGTACCTAAAAACACAAATCGAGATCATTGTGTTAAATTAAAAGATAATAAACTGATACCTATCTTTCTAATTAAAATGGTTTTGCTAAATAAGTTGCATTCATGCACAAGCACACAAAATCATGTATTCTTACATGAAAAGTGAGAAAGCACTTTCATGCATCCCCCTACCAACAAACAGACGAGGCTGCACGAAGACACACAACATTAGTTCATGATGTTCAACTATAAATCAGCATTTAAAAAAAAACCTTCTACATTAGTTCCAACATAGAAACCAATAAGTAAAATAATGTTAATTACCTAAAAGTAAATTACCCCAAAAGGTATCTTTCAAAACACAAAAGGTTATTTAAGTAAAATATCTACAATTTTCTAAGTTAGTATCCATCATCTTGGCTGCTATATTTTTTTTCTTGAATATGCAGGACAGCTTGCGCATCATTATATTAAATAAATAGGAGTCTAAGAAGACTCATAAAGCCCATTAGGGCATGATTTTACATGAATGACTAGTCGGGAAAACAATAAACTTCGACTAGCAACCTAAACACCACACTATGGCCAAATATGTCTAAGACCTTTAGCCCCAGCGATACACCACAATATTGTCTCACCCTTAATTTCTTGCATGAGAGCATTAACATTAGGTAAGGCCCCTTCAAAGACACAGGCATTCCTATGTTTCCAAATCCACCATGCCACCATCACCACTAAAGAATTGAAACCCTTGTGATGATGCTTTTCAATTTGCTGCACTGTGCAGCACCAGCACTCAATGGAACTTAGAACATCCTATAAGCCTTGCTAAAAATTGCAACTGAAAGAAAAATGGCAAATGAAACATATTTTCTTCAAGGGTCAAGATAATGTTCAGGTTAAAAAAACATATTTTTTCTCTAGCACATAGGAGAACTGATATCATTGTACTAAGAGACAAAAACTAGTCCAAACACAAAGGTTTAGATCAACATAATATAAAATCTGATACAATGAAGTGAAATGATAATTCAGAATTAAAGGATGGGTAGTGTAATTTATTAAAAATTCAAGTTCACCTGAGACCACCACATGATGAACCTCACAAGCTTGAAGTCTGAACTTTCAAGGCTCCGGCGTAGAAATGGAAGAAGAAAAAGAATAGCAGAAAGCATACTGGGTGACAAATATATGACTACTGAAACAACAAATAGGGGTGGGTGGTTTCGACCATTTCCGAACCAGCTTTTTATGACTCTGATAATTCCAGTTGGATTTTCCCAGGTGTAAGCATATGTAACTGGCAGTAGTACCACCCACAAGGCTGCCATTACGAATTTTAGAACATATCTCAGCTTAACTGCAAATTCCATTGTCCTCCTGGCCTTCCAATTAAATATAATATCTAGTGTAGCTGTAAATAACAGAGGAAGTTATTCAAAACAGAGCTGATTTCAAACATTGTGTATATAATTATGGCAGAATGATACAACAGGTTTATGTTCAGTGAAAGATCTTATTACTTGGGCAAATAAAAATTTGCATTCTATATATTCTAATAATTACAGAAAATCTTTATCTTCTTATCTTATTACCACCATGATTATGGGTGACAAGCTGACAAAAGGCCGAGATAAGCAAAAAAAACAAAAAGTGAATTTTCTCAACCAGGACCAAAAATGTTGTAATTACTATTGTAATGTTCTTGCCGGTTTGTGGGTTTTAAATATATTCCCAAGATGCTACAACACTGAATAACAAAGTTCAAAAAATGACAAGAATGTTGAACCTTCTATGGTTCTTCAGCCTAATCTGCAAATGCATGTGGTACAAGGATATGAGAACCAACAATAATGGATTTGTGTATGTAATATGGCATAGTATAAATGCCTATCATCCCATGTGGGCTTTCATTTGATACCTTACACTACACATATGGGCATGGCAAAGCACACATATAATATGTCAAACTCTTAAAAAATAAATTGTGAATTCAAAAACAATATAACTGGGGAACATCAGACACTTTACCAGACCAATGCCAAGTTTACAAACCTTGTCCAAGATTTAGTATAGCAGAAGTGATAAAGATACTCAAAACCTTCTTGAAAACAGCGTAATCAAAAATACTGGCTAATGAACCTCCCTCCCAAGCGAGAATTATCATAACCTACATGAAACAATCAAAACATAGATTAAAAACCTCAAACAATAGATTAGCTATAGAACATCCAGCAAAGATGTTAAGTACCTTCATGTAGAGTACTTACTAATAAAATGCACTTAACCCTTCAAATGTCCAAAATACAGCAAATGATTATTGCAGAAAAAGATGAATATAAATAAATACCTGAAGAGCTAAAATAAAGAAGCTCCACAGTCTGTCAAAACTTCTGAATATGTGCCAAAATGAACGTAGCTCAACGAAGTTGATCTTTCCCTTCTGTTTGCTGATCCTTGTGCTCTGGACAACTCATTACATTAAATGTTGCTAACAAAACAAAAACACGAGCATACCATGAAGATATATGCTAAAATCCTAAGATAAAAAACAGAATCCAACTCACTTCATTTCTTTCATCTGGTTGACAAAAGAAGTCAGCATCAGCTCGCATAGGCCAACCAAGCCGAAAGCAGTCAGCAGACCTGCAATTTAACAATATAAAATCTAGAGAGCAAGCAAATAAACTAAGAAAAAACTAGTACCAGAAGTACTCATTAAGATCATCATAGTTTCTCCACTCAGAATGATTCCCTTTCTCTCTTTTGCTCCTTTCAGCTTCCTGAAAAGTTGTAATGAAAAACAGGAATTCAGTACTGGAAGAAGCATAAAGTTCAAGCAATGCAATTGAATAACAGTCGAGAGCTGAGAGCAAACCACCTTTGCTATGGTATGGTAAATCGGTGTAACAACTTTCTTCAGAAAGGCTTCTTTCTCACCACCATAGGCCGGCTTAACATATTCACCCGTCAAGGCACTGACATTTCCAGCTAACATACCATACATTTCAAATGCCATCTATAACAATAACCAGAACTGTCAGGACCATCCTTGCTACGCTTTTAATGTCCAAGACAAGTACTTGCAAAACAAATGTATGACTCATGCTTTTTTTTTTGGCAACAACTCATGCATTTTTCTTAAGAAGCCTTCTTAGTTCACCTATTCAGCTCTGAGAGCGTTCCATGGATACAATATTAAGTTTTCGCATAAAACTCGATAGGGTCCATTATGTATGCACATAATAGACTGCATAATTACAGTAGATTGTGCCAAAGTTTTAATATTAGCTAACTTTCAAATGATCACATTTACCAAATTAGTTACATGAATGAATTCATCTAGTTGATGCTGCTCGAGTGTTCGAAAGTTAACTATTCATTCTTTGGAAATTTTCTTAAATATTGATATTAATATGCTTATTTATTTAAGAAATAAAAAATGAATTATTGTAAAGGAGTTCAGATTTTGTTCAGATCGTACATGGTGATATATGTAGCAAATGCATTCTGGCATAAATCGCAAGTTTGCAGCTTCACCCCAAATGAGAAGGTACAAACCCATATACAGTATTTTTCGTTGTTGCATCTCCTGCTGAATTGTTGGCAACCTGTTACCAAGTAAGACAGAACAAAGAATAAACAATGAGAACGGATAAAACAATGTACTACAACAGGTTTTACTTCCTTTTTTTAGAGATAGTACTACTTTGGTTTTCAACTTCAGTATTTGGTATCAGTGCTTAGTTTTCCTACTTGTTAATCAATGATAGACGAAAACAATGCTTATGCCCCAAAAGAGTACTTTAAAACAACCTTCACTATGCGTTAGAATGAACTAACTTTTGCTGATATAAAGCACATTTTTTTAGAGAGCGTACTATGCATATGTTTCATTAAGAGGAGGGGAAACAACCCACAAAAGTATAGTACAAAAAAACAGGAAACAGACCAGCACACGAAGTGCCTAGGATGACAGAAAACATAGAGATAGGAGACAAGAAAGACAGAAACCCAGATCTGAAGGATCCCATTGTTGTGGCAGGACAGGATAGGATTAATTTCCATCACTATTTCTATGTTTGCTAGAGATTCAAGCCACCAAACAGCCCGCAAGGCTCAATACAAATCCAGCATTTGCAATATTCATATTCCCATTGTTAGGAAGGATTGAACTCTACTTTCCAGATGGGAAAAGGCCCAAACATATACATGGGCATAGCACCTTACACAAAGAGATATACAGACACAACACTATACATGTAGCACCCACATGGTATAGAGTCGGCATCGTTCCTAAGCTTCGTTATCAACTACTCCCTCCATTCCAAATTATAAGACAATTTGGCTTTTTTTTTTTTTTTGAAAACCGCAGGAGAGCTGCGTTTCATTGCATTATAGAGAAGAAAAATAGGGTGGGTCCCCAACAAGATCCTCACTCATACGGGGACCAAATATGAGTGAGGCAATTACACACACACCTTTACTGGGCTCA
>Ga0182004_10000476_pt1 | contig 24385 bp, 21 predicted proteins | sample Sormic07211540_1_FD_120479 | JGI IMG/M metagenome (GOLD analysis project Ga0182004, IMG submission 120479) | Endophyte microbial communities from Sorghum bicolor roots, Mead, Nebraska, USA - 072115-40_1 MetaG | ecosystem: Host-associated > Plants > Roots > Unclassified | place: USA: Nebraska...
AAGTTCCTACGTTAGCACTAGCAGACTAGCACTAGCACTTAGCGCTACGAATTTGGAGACTCGGACCACCGTCTGTTGCATACAAGCAATCAAGCAGTCGCGAACTTCAGAAATAGAATAGATCGAGAATGGGAAGAGGAAGAGGAAATGGGGAGCACAGAAATCAAGCAACAGTAAGTAACAAACTGAAGAATAAGGGAAGATCGAGAATGGGGAAGGGGTCACGGGAGTTTGCTGAAGCCTGGATCCATGTCGCAGGGGCGGAAACTTGTCGCTGGCGGCCGGCGAGCGCAGACGGAGGCTCGTCGTCGGCGAGCGGAGGCGGAGGCTTGTCGCCAGCGGCTGATGGCCAGTGAGCGGGGATGGGGCATCATCGTGTGTGTCAACTGCAGGTGGCGCAAGGTGCGGGCGTGCGGGCGTCGGAGGCTACGGCGTCGGGGCAGAGGGAGATAAGGAAGGTTCTTGTTGGGCTGGGCCGTATCAGCGAGGCAGATACGTATCGACACACACATCCTTTATTTACGGAAATAGGAAAAAAATGGATACTCGGGCGGTACGTATCGGCAACGTATCCACGCGTATCCGTATCGGATACGTATCCGATACGCGATACGAGGCCCTGGCCACGTATCCGTGTAACGTAGAACATAGCTAATTCTTTTGAAGTGTGAGTATAAATTTGAGCAGAGAAATATGTGGAAACTTAAGGAAGATAGCATTATTGTATACTACCTTGAATAATGTTCGATGGACGATTCGATTATAAAGCTCACAAAAGGAATGTATCAACAAGATGATTGCATTGTACATCTTGTTTGTAAGTCCAAGAACATAAAGTTCAAGAATAAGCACATATGTATTATTTATGACAGTTTCTTTCATTAATCATTATGATAAACAACTGACAAAATATTACTCTTGTTATGTTTAGGTATCTATGGCCCAAAAGGTGTTACTGTTCCTGATCCCATTCAATCTGTTTGCACGAGATGGGGCAGTGATCCTTTTTGCTCAGGTTCATACTCACACGTCAGAGTTGGGTCTTCTGGTGCTGACTACGACATTCTTGCTGAGAGTGTGAATGACCGACTCTTTTTCGCTGGAGAAGCTACGAATCGCGCATACCCTGCAACCATGCATGGGGCCTTATTGAGTGGGTTAAGAGAAGCTTCCAAAATTCATCGTGCCTCAGAAAGCTTAGTGAATTCTGACCAGAAGAAGAATTCATTGCCTAAAAGGCTCAAACCACCCAATGGTGCCCTTTTGGATCTGTTCTTGGAGCCAGACCTAGAATTCGGGAGATTCTCATTCGTGTTCTCCTCATTGACACCTGATGATCCAGAGGCTACAGGGATACTTCGGTTTTCACTTGACAAGCGTTTCTTTCTGCAGCCCAATAATCCGGAGTTAGATGGGGATCAAAAGGACTACAGCTCTGCATCTGGGGCCTTCCATTTGTATGCCACTGTCTCTCGAGAGCAGGCAGATCAGCTACAGAAGTCAAGCGAAGATGATAGAACTAGGCTAGGAGTGTTATGCAAGGATTTTAGTGTAAAGCTAATGGGTTATGATAATACATGCGATGTAGGTAGCGATCTGATTTCGAGCATCTTGAGTGCACGGAAAGCCAGGAAACTGCTGCAGCACCCAAAGAACTTCAAGATCTCACGTTGATGTGTACCAGTTCGTGTTTTCTTTTGTAGAACAGAATGCGTTATTTTGTTATGTTCAAGACAGGCTGGTGGAGCTTGGAATTTGCTATGACGTGTACAGATTACAAACTGTGTCTCGCTTTAGCAGGAACTGGGAATCTGGAATGCTCCATGTTCTGTTCTTCACTTGTAAAAATTGCTGGTCATGTGACTTCAGACTTTAGTTGGTTATAGGCTTTGTTTAGTTCCAAAAACTTTTTAGTTTTAGATACTGTAGTATTTTTGTTTTTATTTAGTAATTATTGTTCAATTATGGATTAATTAGATTTAAAAGATTTATCTCGTGATTTATAGATAAACTGTACAATCAGTTTTTGTTTTTGTCTATATTTAATGTATCATGCATATGTCGCAAGATTCGATGTGATGAGGAATTTTAATTTTTTTTTGGTTTTTGAGGTGAACTAGACAAGGCCTTAGAGATTGTTTCGTGGAACTGCAGGCTGATAAGTCATGGTAGAAAATATTGCTGGCTAATTGGCTAATTTATTATAAGAAAAAAATACTACAGATTCGGCTGATAACCTCAAGCGGAGTAACTGCAGGCACAACCAGTTTGCGCTCTGCAACCAGTGTTTTTGCGCTCTCTTCTCGATATAGTTGGAATTAGAATATGAATTTAGCTGTAGACTCTCTCTTCTCGATATAGTTGGAAATTAGAATATGAATTTAGCTGTAGATTTAGGGTTTAGGATTTAGAGTTTAGGGTTTAGCTAGGGATGTTAAAGTTTAATATATATTATAGTATTTTTGTTTTATTTGGCAAACCAGTGTTCAATTATAGACTAATTATACTTAAAAGATTAAAGATTCGTCTCGCAAATCATTCTCTAACTATGTTTTTAGTTTCATAAATAGTCTATATTTAATACTTTATAGATGTCTTCAAATAATGTTCAAATTTAACACCCTGCACCAAACAGGGCCTCACATGCATTTGGGCCCGCCTATACATTTGCAATGATAGGATAGGATTTGATAGTGAGACGTGGAAGCAGCTCGCACAGACAGGAGAGCAAGCAGCCACCGCGCTCGTGCGCGCCTCACGCGGCTGCTATAATGCTTGATACACCGCTAAAGGAATTAATTATATTATATTTAACTGATAAAATAATTATATTCCTGTTTACTTTTAGAAGTTATCTACCCCATGTGTCCTAAACACTACTTTCATTCTAAATTATAAGTCATATATTTTTTTACACCAAATTTAGTCACTCGTCTTATTAAAATTTTTGTACAAAATATCGCTTCTTTTGTTGTGGCTTGGTTGATTAATAAAAGTTGTTAAAAAATGACTTAAATTTGACTATGTTTGCACAATTTTTTTTGAATAAGACGACCGATCAAACTTAGGCTCAAAAAAGTCAAACGTCTTATAATTTGGGATAGAGGTAATAGTACCGAAAAATTCTCCGAAGGCCATTCAACTGTTGCCTGCAAGGAATGTCTCATGTCGAAGAGTTCTCTTGCATTCTGTGGGCTTCTAACGCTGTATTCCCTAAGGTGGTACCTTATGGCTCTATAGGGTAGAAGGAACCTTAGCCTAACTGCATGACATCTACAAGATAAAACTTTTCTAGACATAAGAAAGAGGACAACCACTAGAACTATAAACAAAGACCTACAAGACATGGGCAACAAAAAAATCGTGAGGCTAATACCTGGTGGAACAACCAAACCATCATTCCTTTCCAAGACATCAAACAGAAATGCCAGCATCATGAGAGCATATCCTTCCTAACTGGCCAACACATAAGTGAATCTTACACCAAAATCAATAACAACTAGGACGTTCTGGGTGGTTATATGTTTTCTGCCCGTAAATGCTACTCTGTGTCTTTTTGGAACTCGAGAAAGCACGAGTTTCATCTATTGCACCTACACAGTCCTAGAGAAATAACAAAAAAGAACAAAGATACCCTACAATGAATATAACACTAAGAGAAGCTAGGGAATCCAACCTTGAAAAATGGATTCCACTTCCTGCTGTTGTGAATCTTTGGGTGGACTACAGTAGTTGGTGGTTGAATCATATCATTCTTTAGTTCTCCTACTGCATACAAGACTTCTTGAAAGTACCTACTGATGGTTTCTAAAGAGCGCCTAAAGAGGAGTTTGATCACCCTGAACTTCTGGTTGTGGCCAACAACTAGCAGGAACATTGCCACTTGTTCTTCAATTGTGCTGTTAATGTTGTCTCTGAGCAAGGCCCTATTGCAAAACAAATCATAGAGTTGGAAGAAGGGGACCCTCCTCATCCTAATAGTTCCACACAGTGAACATCGTTGCTAGCTATGGTAGATGAACCTAAGGAGGTTTCTCTTTTTGGTCTCTGGCAGTCAATGTCCAACGGTATTTTCTCTCCTAGAACTCAACATTCGCCAGAATCTGAGCCACATCTAGGCAGAGATCATTGCTACCAAAGTCGCGCCCCTAATGATGAGCTGCCAACGCCTAGTTGAATGGTCCATGACACTAAACATGAATGTTGACATGAATTAGTAATACAAGGCAAAACAATCAGGTGCATATGGCAAAGCGTTGAATCAGCTACGCCACCACTTGGTGCGTCACCTAGATCTGCCCAAAAAATAGTGACTTTACCCCCAAATGTGACCATCCTAGGGTTTGGGGATCCAATTTGTACCAAGTTCTACAACAACATGACTTGAACCCTAGCCAATTTCTAAGATCAGCTATGACACCATGGTGCGCCACCCAAATTGATAAGCATCATTGATCAAACCATAAAGCTCGGCAAAGAAATTAGGGACCTCATAGGTACAAAGATCAGCAAGCATCATTGACCAAACCATAGGTACAAAGAACACGCCAACAAAATGGGGCCGAGGGGGAAGGGATTGAGGCCGCATACCAGGGACCTCCATGCCTTACCAACAATGGCAATGGAGAGGCTCTACCGTCCCAGGGACATCGAGGAGTAGGAAGACAAGTGGAGACAAGAGTGCAAAATAAGATAGAGCAACTGGGCCGGCGAGAGCGGCAACTTAGTCAGGCACTCAATGAATACTGTCCCAAGAACCCTAGCCACGCGGTGAGCCTCCGCTTATATACGTTGGGCAACCCAGGGCACCTGGTCCCACCACTTGGGCTGCGCTCGGAGCTGGCCAAAGCCTGCCTTAGTTGAGAAGGCCAATTTGGCCGTTCGAAGCTGGTTTACCCCAACAGTATGGCTGACCTATCATAGCCTAGCCCCAAGCCCAGATAAGGCAACCAAACACCAAAATTTTAGCCCAAAGAAACCATACACAGACCTGGGTTGCAACCAAACACACCTGAAGCCTCTTATGGCATCCAACGTGAAGTTGAGAACCTGCAGTGTTAAGGTAGTCCCAATAAAAAAAATATAGCAGTTTCTGTAACATAGGTTACCATATAAAAACTACTCTTCCATGATGTAAGATTTTCTACCAAAGTCCAAACAAAAGCTTGTCCAATCAATCACCATATTCCTCTGTCCTGTCTTCGGATTCTCTGTGCATTTGGTTCTTCTTCCTTTTCAGTCCGTAATATCGTCCTCTATCGCCTGTGCTCGTCGTCGAGAGGCCAAGGTGGATGGCACCACATCGGTGACGCCAAGTTTGTCTTCGAGTCAAACGTCACGATGAAGATGATCGCTAATCTAATTTCCATCACTATGACTTCAATTTCAGCTTCCTGATGAGTAGGATTTCAATTATTTCACCACCAACATGCCCATCCAAATCTTGCTGGCTTCTCTCGACATCTTCCCAAAACTTGCTTGCTTCTCTTCTTCGTCTTCCTAAACTTGCCTTGCAGCTTGTCAAGCTTGCCTCGTATGGACGCAAACTCTTTAGCATTGTGCATGGATCTTTGCTGTTGCTGGTGCAAGCCTGTGCGAGGTCCGTGGCGAGCGTGCCCCTTGCAGCCTCGCCTCAGTGGCGCTGTCGGCCGCCGAGCAGAAAGCAGTAGAGCATGCACCAGAGGGGGTCTCGCGCCACACAGACGTTGGCCACCGGCACCATCGACTGCCGAGCGAAAAGCAACAGAGCGCGCGCATCGAAGGGGCAGATGCAGACCGCGAGTGTGAAGGTCAGGGCCTCGGTGGATTTGCGGTGCGTGTGAAGCTTGGTATGACGGCACTGCACAGGATCCGGAGGAAGGCAACAGAAACTGATGGTGCGATTTCTATCATCGTTTCTTGGTGTGTTGATCCGCGTGAAGTACTAAATATATTTTTTTTAGATAAAGGATATGTCATACCCGGCTTCATCTATCGACGGATAGAATCAAGCCAATTATTACAAAGTACTGCCCGAAGGCACACACGCAGGCTGTAACACAGCAATTTTACAGCCGAACAAAAGAATAACCGAAACGCCGATAAAGTTTTGACTAAGCATGACCAATATGTCTAGAAGATAACCATCCATTGGAACCAAAGAATTGCAAAGCTGGCGACTCTAGAAGCTGCCTAACAAGGATCAGCTGATTCCGTAGATCATCATGCCGCTGCAATCTTGCCCATTGTCGAAGCCAGTGCGTTCCCCTGAAAAGAACCTGAAAAAAGGATTTTGGTCTACATTTGTCAAAAACTACCTCATTTCTTGTTATCCAAATTGCCCAACAAAGCGCAGAGGCTGCAGATAATAACAATGAATTATACTTTTTGTTCGTTGTTTTTGACCACCTATTAAAAAGGTCAAAAATATCTCTTGGGGGCGAAATTCCAAAAAGTAAATGTACGGCGCGCCACAAGAATTTGGCATAAAAACAATCTACTAAAAGATGTTTAATGGTTTCTGGAAGATGACAAAAGCAACACGTGCTATCACCATTCCAGTTTCGTCTAACCAGATTATCCTTAGTTAGAATCACACCTTTTTTTAGATACCACAGAAAAACTTTAATTTTCATAGGAATTTTAATTTTCCAAATATCTTGTGACACTTTAACCCTATTGTTAATTAACGCAGCATACATGGAATTCACCGTAAAACATCATGATGCATTTAACCTCCAAACAAAATCATCTCTTTCCTCCAGTAAACTTAAACAACAACTAGAGGATAATTTGCGACAAGAATCTTTTAAGCCTAATTAATTTATAATTGGACACTAATTATCAAATAAAATAAAAATATTCCAGTGCATATTAAATTTTATCGTCTCAACCAAACACCTCCCAAATTGGGTGGACCCTGGGTCCTTTCGACCTTCCGTGCACCCCTGTAGCCGATGGGTGGCTTGGCTTCGTATTCTCAAGGTGGGCCGAGGTGGGCTTCATAAGCGGAGCGGGGAGAGGAAGCAGAACAACATGCACAGATTCTTTCAAGGTCACACACGGTTTGGTTTAGACGGGTTTCAGTTCGGTTCTCCGTAAAAACTAAGCACCGAGCCAACAACCGAAGTTCTCACAACCAAATACCAAAGTGAAACAAAAAAAACTAACTAATTGGTTCAATTTCAGTTCAGTTCGGTTCGCTTCGCTTTTTGGTTTTTAGTATAAATGTACCCTAACGCCCTTGCCTCAAGCCGATGAAGATGAACAACACCATGAATAGGAATAAGTTTGTGCCCTCTATTTGGAGGGACAAGCTCAACCTGCATCTACCAAGTATATTTCTTTCAAGGCTTGACCTATCATCCAATGCCTCAAAACCACACATCGGCAAGGAGGGTATCACCCTACCTCATCCGTGAGCATGGGGGAGGAAAGGACGGAAGCCGCCGACAAAGGTCCTAGTGTGCCACTATAGGTGTGGTCACACTTTTTCAGTCTCTGTTCGCTTGAGCTTATCTGTCGGTCATTCAACAGTATTTTTCTCTTAAAATAAATTAAATCAGCGAACAGTACTTTCAGCTAAAGCGTATCAGTTATTCGCGAAGCAAACAGAGAGCCTTATTCACAAGACAAAATGACACCATTCATCGAAAATAAGCTAGAAAAAAAACTAACTTTTATCGGGCCGTGCCGAAAACAACCCTTGCGAGCGGGCCCAGCAGCCAGCTTTAAAATGAATTTAACTGCCAAACCCCAGATGTGTATTGTTGTGTCCAGCTCTAGCTTACTAAGATAAAAAAAAGCTCTAATAACTTACTAGTGTGTCACAGCCACATGCTTAGCTCATCATTGCCACATCCACGCGCATGACTTCTGATTTGTTTTAGCAGTAATTCATTATACTCCTATTTCTTGCTACATATGCATGCATAAGTGCACAACCAAAAGTTTGTTAAAGGAACAAAACGGACGTCAGTCAGGTATATGATAAGACTGGCACGACCTGTAATTCCTCGCACGCCACCAACCTGCTGAGCTGCCATGCATCCATCCATCCGTTTCAATTCTCCAAGCAAGCAAAGCAAGCAGGCGTCGTACTCGTACGTACTACCAAAGAAACGCTCCGGCCCTTCAAATACACGCCGGCTGGCCGGCAGCTCTATCTCCGGCCACGGCACACTGACTCCACGAACACGTCCTTCAATTCGATCCTAGCTAGCTAGCTTCTCAAGCCACCAGCACGTCACGTACGACGACGGCCATGGCCGCCAAAGCTAGAACCACCCACCACTCTCTCTTCTCCCTCCTCGGCGTCCTCCTCTTGGTACCCATCGTCACCCTCGGCGGCGGCGCAGATGGCGGCGTCGTCGGCAGCCCTAGCCGGTGCCCTCGCATCCCGTCCATGACGGCGCAGCAGGCATGCAGCGATGTCTCCGGGACGCAGCACATGCTCGAGCTCTGCCTCCGCACGCTCCGCCGCGGCGTACCGGTACCAGTACCCGTCACCCGGCACGCCGCGGTGGCCGTGCGCGGCGCGCTGGACGCGTACGCGGCAACGGTGGCCGCGGCGACGTCGCTGCTGGACGGTGGCGCGGTCCCCGCGGACGACGAGAGGGCCGCGTTCGGCAACTGCATGGTGGGCTACGGCAGCGCCCGCGTGGCCATGGCGCGCGTCGCCGATGACCTGCGCCTGGTTGCGGCCGGCGGCGGCGGCGGCTGCGACGACGACCGGGCCGCGGAGCTCAAGGCGGGGTACACGGCCGGGCTCCGTGGCATGGACGGGTGCACGAGGGGCATGCTCGACTACCCGGCGTCGCCGTTGTACGCCAGGAACCTCGCCGACCGGAACATGACCTTGCTCGCCGCCTTGCTCTGCAGCCTGGTGCCTTGAAGACACCATGATATGTTAATAGTCACTAGCGAGAGAGCATTCGGTTGCAGTACTAATAGCCTTGTTAATTGGTGTAACTAGGCAAACAATTAAATGTGCCAAATGATTTGCCATTTTGAGTTCTTTGATTGAATTCTTCTATGATGAATATGAACGGGAATACTTGATGGATTTATCTTCTTTGTCCGGCAGCGGAACCAAGAATTTTGTAGTGCTGGGTGGTTATTTGCCCGCGGACACCATGCTGAATATTATATTTATTTTTTAGTTTTGGGGAGCGGAGCTTCTAGCGCCTGGACGTCCGGCGCGGAAGTATTTCCGGACGCTAGTGTTTTACCTAACCCCACCCGCCCCAGTCGGAAAAAAGAAAGAGAGCCCACCTCGAACCACGCCCACCCCGCTCGTACGAAACCGAATGAAACCCTGCTCTGTCTTCTGCTCCTCAATGTGCTCCTATCCCCCGTTCCCCAACGCACCCAGTCCCTTCACCGTGCCTCTATTCCCAAAAAGCATGCAACACTTCAACTGCAATATTGCAAAAAAAAAAACATATGGAAAACTATAAGTACAACAATTGGTTGTAAATACTGCGACATTGAAAAAAATATAGTGCAACAATGAAAACATGCACTGCAACATTCAAAAAATATCTACGACAACACTAAAAAAATATGTAGTACAACATTGAAAAACATGCACTGCAACATTCGAAAGATATTTACTACAACAAACTGAAAAATAAGTATTGCAACAGTAAACATAACTTGCAAAAAGCTACTGCAACAACAGAAATAAAAGGAAAAACTAATGCAACAAAAGAAAAAAAATACTTGTGCAACAGCAAGCCAATGCTACTGCAACAACAAAAACAAGCATACTGCAACAAAGCTTACTGGAACCCTAGCCACCGTTGTGTCCCTCAAATCCAGATCTAGATCCAGAGGAGAAAAAGGAGAACCACGAGAAGAGCACAGATCTAGAGGAGAAGGAGAAAGCACGAGGAGAGCTCAGATTCGGAGGAGGATGAGGAGGAAAACTCAGATCCAAAGAGAGATCCTCGCTGGAACTCGCTGCCGTCGCCCTCCCTCTCTAGTGGGGGGACAGGAGTTGGGGTTGATGCGCTAGCACGGAGTCCTATGGAGCTCGCACAGGGAGAGGGAGGGAGGAATGGAGGGAGTGCTAGCGTGCAGATGCGACTAGGTGGCGCGCGGTGTTTCCCAGCGAGCACGCCGTGCTGTAGCAGAACAGAGAGTGTGACACGAACGTTGTAGGACTCGGGACTAGGCGGTTGAGAGGATAAGGACCGGGAGCGATGGGTTCAGGTGTGCGGTTGGTTGGTTCGACGTGGGTGCGTTCGTCCCATCCGGACGCCCGTGGTATCAATTCCGTTTGGGGAGAGAGAAGGTGAGAAAAATAACTTTATTGCCCTTGTTTTTAACCTTCGTCTTTGCACTAATCTTTGCTATAACACACTGTTGTTGCCTTTCACTTGCCTCCGTCGCGCCTTTGAACGCTACATCAGTAGATGTAAAGTTCAAAGGCGCGACGGAGGCAAATGAAAGGCAATCATTGTCGGTGACCCAAATGCACTTAGTACAGTAATGCAGCAGCTCTGGCTCTATAAGGACGGTGGGCGCTGCCTGCACACCGCAGCTCCGACGGCAGCCGCTCCCGCGTTTGAGGCCGGAGGAGGAGAGCCGCCGGGAGAGGACATAAGGTCGTAGCGCATCGTCCTTCTCGTTACCCTCCGCCTTCTTGAATTATATTCTGTTGGCTGGATCGAGCTCGGAGGTTTAAATTTTCTTTCCTCAATGAAACAATGGAGTACACAGACCTCTAGCTGGCAAAGGCACGGTGGGGAAAAGCGCGAACGACACCAGGCGGCGGCCACAGCTCACGACAAAGGCGAAGGCGGTGGTAGTGTGTTATGGCAAAGTTTAGCGCATAGCTAGAGGTTGAAGATGGGCAACAAAGTTATTTCTCTTACGGTTCTTTCTCCCTAAAACTAAGAAATAAATAAAATATTCAGCACGGGGTGTTCACTAGTAAATAACCACAAATTTGTAATGGTACTGAGTAAAGACTCATTGTTGCGGTGTGTACAGGCTAATTACACTTTTTTTTTTGTCATGTCCTCCAAAAATTTGCCTTAAAAATACTATTTTGTTATGCACATAGATATATATAGACTATGTCTACATAGGTAGATTTGTATGTGTAGAATAGTTAGAAGGACTTACAATTTTGCTTTTTTAAAATCAATCCTTTCCTTTGGAAAAGGTACACGACCACAAAAAAAACACTACATTTTTCCGAGGAAGAAGAGCTAGCACCAGGGGATACGTTATTCTTCATTCACATTGAGAGGGTGGATTTGATGTTTGGAGATCTCAAACTCCTACAATCTCCCTAAAACCTTTACGCTTACATACAAGAGAAAAAGGTCATCTGCAGGAGCGGAACTATGGAAAGGCGGTAAAGTTTATTTTGCTCTTAAGGGCATGTGCCCTTACTCTCATACGCATTGTATTCGCTTTGACAAGTGTGCAAACACACGTCTCAATGCGAAGCTGCTTTAAGATGTGAGTTTGCACACTTCTCAAAGCGAATTCAATGAGTGAAAAAGTGAGGGCATGTGCCCTTAAAGGCAAAAAAAAAAAGAAACGCTACTTCCCCCTTTTTTCTTGAAAGATACGGTTTTCCAGCTTTATATTAATAAGCAAGGTGATAGAGTTGCTTTCAACAAGCGCCTAATTAACTTGGGAGGCCGGTTGCTTGGAGCTCCGCGTCGCCTGCTTGGAGTGAAGAAGCTCATTGGGTGTGACACAGTGGTGCGTGCATTATATTCTGTTGATATTCTGAACTAACACTTGATCGAGATTGTGACAACAACGCTTGGACAGTAACAATCCGGTTTTCAAGCAACCAAAAATCCGAGTTTTCGTTATTTTTCCTGCAATGTGTAAATCATGTAGTCGCTAGGTCAAACTAAGGAGGGTTTACAAAATAAATTGTTGCATTTATGTAGAATTGATTGTATGAGTGTGCTTGTGTTCGTGAGTTATGTTTGAGTTTGGAGTGCACAAATCCCTCCGGCCCAGCTTGCGCTTCAGCCTCGCAGGCCCATGCGCAGAGCTGCAGCGCAAGCACCCGCTCGGCTCAGCCCACCTGGCACAGGTCGTTGTGCTCTTCACCTGAAACCTAGCGCGAGGGCCACTCCCCAGGAGCCGCCGTTGCCACCAAATGTGAGAAAGTCCCGCAAGCACCCGCGCTGATCCCTCGGCTTCCATGCCGATGCGCTCCATGTGTCCGCGAGTTCAAAGGCAAACATACGATTTCGTAGTTTTGGGACCCAGATAAAACTCGTCAAACATTTCTTGAATGATTGGCCGTGCAATTTACTCTATTAAAATAAAAAAAATTAAAATTACATTTTCTTTAGAAAAACATTGAGAAGGCTATTTATCACTTTCTGTTAAGTCGCGCCCCCAAATCCTTCTGCCGCCAGCACTCCCGCCTCCAGCCGCTAGCGCTAGCACTCACACTTCCCACTGTTCACTGCTCATCGGGCGAGCGTGCCTCGTTCGCGTCGTCGCAGAGCATGCCGAGGGCCCCTCACTGCCGTGCTCGCGCCATCATAGCACGGTTGCCCCGATGCCGACGTAGAGTGCTGCTGACTCTACTATTGGGAAGTTCGGGCTGGAGAGCCACGTTGATCGGTGATCCTGTTTGACGAACACAATGGTGAATGGCGCATGGTCGACTCATGCGTCATCAACTGGATCCTCGCCATTGTGTCCAAGGGCGTCTTTGATATCATCTGCCACGATCACCATGATGTGTTTTCCCTCTAGAATGTTGTCAAGGGGCTTTTCTAGGACAACAAGGTGAAGTGTGCCATGTACCTAGAAGCCGAGTTTCGTTCGGTGCAGCTAGGCGACATGTCCATGAATGAGTACTGCACCAAGCTCAAGTGTCTTGCCGACTAGCTGCGCGACAACGGCCACCCCGTCTCCGAGCCAAGCCAGGTGCTCAATCTGCTTCTTCGTGGCCTCAATCCTCATTACCACTATGGCAAGCTGGTGATTGCCACTCGGCTTCTCCAATAGGTGACACACTCTGCTGGAAATGGCTTACGCTACAGAAATCCCCATGTCAGGGTCGAAGTCGATCCCCATGCCGCTGTAATGGCTGACGCTATAGCGATCCAGAAACTCTTCATCGACATCTCAATGGACATCCTCACTAAGATCGACACCATCCATACACAGCTCACTAATGTAAACACCCATCTCACGAGCATAGAGATGGGACGTTTGGCCAAGGACGTAGTTGTAGAGCTCGAGCACAAGGAGTAACTTGCCCTCTAGTTGGAGATGACTAGCAAGGAGGCAATGGAGAAAGCCGGTCACGACTTCATTAAGGCACAGATTGAGAAATCTGATATGTAATCCATAGTGGAATCACTGCTAGATTGGATGCCAAGCTCTTCTACAAGGAGGAGCCCAAACCAGAGATTGCGTTTGGAGGAGCGGCGCCCAGCGCGCCCGGTGCCTTCCCCGCCCTAGAGATCCACCCTCACATGCTCGCCTTCGCTACATATGATATCCTCTTCCATGGCTCAACCGGTGTGAGCAATTCTTCAAGGGTCAGCAGAGCCCCGATAGCGAGAAAACATGGTACACATCTTACCATTTGATAGGTACCGCAATAGTGGTGTACATGTGACTTTTGTAGGACAATAATATGATAGAGTAGACGTTCTTTGCTAAGTGCATCAATGAGCAATTCAATCCCTTGACCAGGCACAACCCCTTGGGCGAGCTTGCTTCCCTAAGGAAGACAGGCACCGCCAATGACTACATGGAGTGCTTAAGCATTTCTAGTGCCATTACTAGGGATAAACTTAAAACTCTATTCTTAGTAGTGATGCTAAGAAATGTCAATAAGGATCAACGACTCTAGAGCATGAACTCTTTTGTCCAATGCTCATGAATAAAAATTTGGAGGCCTCACAGCAACCTTCGGCCATGATTACATCAACTACCTCAACCATGACTTGAGATGACACTAGAAACAGAGGCCCTGGAGGCAGAGACTAGCTCGCCAAGATGACACTAGAGGTGAGGGCCTAGGAGGCAGAGACCTGCGCACCGAGATGATACCAATGGTGGAGTCCTTAGAGACGAATACCTATGCATCAAGGATGTCCTAGAGAGGAAGAACTACATGTCTTGAGAAGCTAGTGAACTAGGTCGCAGAAGCAGTGAAAGGAACCCAAGCCCGAAGATGAAGACATTTGAAAGATGAACGCACTTGAAGCTAGAAGCCTTGAGGGCTTTTAACATGTATATGTTAGACTCATGCACGTGCTCTTTTCTCCATGCCCTTTTTTCCCACAAGGTTTTAGGATGGTGTTTTTAGTGAGATGTGCATGTGGTTTGTGAAGAGCTAGCAGTCCTTGCTACCAAGGTTTGAGTAGTATTGTGTCTCTTCTAGTATGATCATCTACTAGGTCATATACAACTAGCCATAACCTAGTAGACGAGGGGCTACTATTGGGACATGCCATATTCATATGGGCCAAGTCTCCTAGAAGAGGCCCAACTAGCACCATTAGAGTAGCATGTAAAAACTACCCCCACTAAGGGGTTGCTTGTAAAGTTCCACTAGCCTATATAATGCCAGGATCATGAGGGCAAAGGGGCCTCTCCCTTCTAACTCTTGCCGACTAACCTTAGCTACATCTTTCTACTCTCCTCTTCTAAACCTATTCAGGAACCGCTTTCCCAACACATTAGCATAAGCAATTTCGAATCATACATAGAGCATTAGTAAATGTGACTAGATTTAACAGATAGAATTGTCACCTCATACGTAAGAACTATCTTATGATCATGACGTTGCATCTCCAAAAAGCATATATGGCAAAGACATGAGCCATCTGAAAAATCTGCTTTGCTCTTGTAGTATTCATGTATTGCATTTCTAAATCCTTTGAGACACTCTCACCTTTAACAATCTAAAAGAACAAATGGTAGTAGAAGAATGAATCCTAGAGTCCTGTTTTTATTATGAACTGTATGAATATAAGAATCAAATAAAAGATGAATAATCTAGAAACATATAACTCTAAATTTAATTAAGTTCTGAATTTACATGTTGACAAAACCTATACTTATGAACCTAGAAATCATAAAAAATGGTACTACTAACTTGACTGACGTTCACAGATGATAGCGCTATCTCTATTAGTTAGGATACTTTTTGACTTTCCCCCCAATCCTTATATATATATACACCAGTAGACCAAACCAGCTCGAACGCCAGAAGCCACGCTTCCTTCCATGCCTTTTTCGGTTATTTCCGCCTCTTTCCATTGTTTTTTTATTTATTATTCTTTTTTCTCACGTTTGACGTTTCTCCATTTTTTTCTTACCATATGACATGTGGTCCGTTTATTTTGTTTTTTTATTCTCGAAGCTTGTGGTCTTTTTTTTCTTTTTGAGTGAACTGCTATTTGTGGTTGCTTGACAGTAATCCGATGTCCACGACAAATATGTGAACATTGATACAAGAGGAACTTATACTGATACAAATTAAGCAGGAAATTGCATTCATAGTAAATTCATATATTCATATAAATAAAAATATAAAGAATTATCAAAAATATAAATTAAGTGCAAGCAGGACATGGTAAACCTATATGAAGACAACATATGTACAAGAAATATTTGTACTTTCTCGCAGAAAAAAAGAAGCATGTTGTCGGCCAACCAAATGGGACAATAATCTACTATAAAGTATACACAAGTTTTCCAGCCTTGAATGGTTAACCAAATCTAATTGCTTTCTTAGCCAATGTCTTTTCAATGCTTTCATTCCAATTTCCATCGGTTTTCTTGGGAGCTGATTCCATCAAGAGGATGAGGCTCCCCACCCAAATGTTACTTGTCAGATATTGCGAGATGAACTCCATGTGTTGATGCTTTGCCTAAAGGAAAGCAACAATAAAGTCAAAACATTTGAATGCATGTTGCCAATAAAGGATAAGATGTTTATTTAAAAGATAAACTGAAAATAAGGACATCTATTAGCATATATTTTATTTGCCAAGAATACTAATATGTAATAGCAAAATCATATTTTTCTTGTTATGAGCTGTCCATCGAGGAAGCCTGAATCTCTATCACAATTGTCTTCACTTGCAGCATAAGTTAAAGTTAATTTCATGATAACAAATAATGATGCTTGAGAACACATAAGCCTCCACCGAAATCTATAACTTCATGAAGATAGTGTCATATGAACTATAAGAATCTCTTTTTATTTACAACTAATGTTGCATAATCATAAATATTGTGTGTTGACACATAAAAAGGTTTAATTGCACGTTTTATAATCAAGTTAATTTCCAAACTACGAAAAATGAAGCATGTGAACATCAAAACTTAATAAATTATGTGCAATCTAGCAACAAGCTGATTTCCCATAAAAATAATGAAAAGTTGATACTAATACTGTCAGTAGCTTGTTAATTGAACATATTAAAAATTAAGCAAACTGAGCACTGTTTCACCTTGTGCAAAAATCCAGGGCAACATAACCTGACCACTAAATCCTTCAAGGCGAGACATAGGCAAATTGAAGAAATTTGGTTTCATTGTAGAAGCAAAGAATGCATCTAAATTACTACTAGTCCACTGTGACTGTTGTTCCCACATAAAGCGCAGGAGTGCTAGCGGAGAAACATCATAACAAGTAGTAGAAGAATTCATGTAAAAACAAAGAAACTAACGTTCTGATAGTGTAAAAATAAAAAACAAATTCTAAATGTAAAGTGAAATAAACCTGCAGCAGCATCAATGCCTTTGCAACAAATTTGCACAATAGGAATCTGAATCAGAGTATATTTGGTTTAAAGAATTTCAAGGTAGTAAAAGGAAAGCAAACATGCATGCTTTGTGGTCATTTTGACGAATAAGAATAGTTAATAATTTATCCATGCAGTTCAAGTTTGGTCTGTAAGCGAAGTTAAATTGAATTAGGAGAACATGTGTGATCTATGTTGCCAAATTAGCTGTAGTCCAGCTTTAAATGTCCAAGTTATGTTGCAACTGCAGTACTAGTAATTTAACTTATTCAACTATTTTCTAGAAGGAAGCATCAGACTTTGAACATATCAGAGAAACCTATGTTATTTCCCAATCCCCAATAATCATCACAATTGACTGCAATGCAAATGTTCTCACATTCCAATGGAAACGGTTAAAACTGAGCTGATACACCACTCCATATGTCGAAGCAATAGATTTTTCGATTACTAATACTGTCAGTAGCTTGTTAATTGAACATATTAAAAATTAAGCAAACTGAGCACTGTTTCACCTTGTGCAAAATACAGGGCAACATAACCTGACCACTAAATCCTCCAAGGCGAGACATAGGCAAATTGAAGAAATTTGGTTTCATTGTAGAAGCAAAGAATGCATCTAAATTACTACTGGTCCACTGTGACTGTTGTTCCCACATAAAGCACAGGAGTGCTAGCGGAGAAACATCATAACAAGTAGTAGAAGAATTCATGTAAAAACAAAGAAACTAACATTCTGATAGTGTAAAAATAAAAAACAAATTCTAAATGTAAAGTGAAACAAACTTGCAGCAGCATCAATGCCTTTGCATACACTTCTACTGACTAAAGGTAATCCATTATTGAAAGTTGCATGCAATTGATCACTTTACTCAGGGATGGGGTAACAGAGATACAAACATCATCCACTCCATCACTTTCAATCACAGACCATCTAGCATCAGCAAGCCCATTGAGGACTTCTTTAAATCTCTGGAAAGGTAAAAAAACAATAAGTACAATTGTAAGTAAAGAAGATTCATGATAAGAACAATCAGAAATCTGCATGTACTGTTCAAGAACCCAACCTGGTGAGCTTTTAGCTCAAAGTCCATAAAGCAACAGGCTGCCGTCCCCATCCAGTTATTACAGAATGGGTATCTTCACGAGCAACCTGCCTAGGATAGAGCAAAGTTTGGTTTGCAAGAAAATGAAAATTAATAAATTAAAAGCCACATGTTTAGACTAGCAAAAAATAGTCATTATTCAAAATGGTTACTTATGTGTCTGCACAAATATTTTTATATCTTTGAACTGTTTTAAAAATGAGAGTCTCTCAACAGAATTGAAGAAACTTATTGGGCATCTTGTCAGACTTATGTGTCTGCATTCACATACAATATTCATGTGCCAACTGCACAAATCTTTATGATGAATTTATTTATTGTCAACAATGAATATTTTTCAAACCACAAATACTATCACCAATTTCAACACAAACCTTGATGGTTTTGTAGTTTGGGTTGCTCGGCATAAAAACTTAATGGTAGCACAATATAAGTTCAGGCCAAGTGCATCATAACTTATTTGAGACAAGTGACAAACTATATCGTAAGCAATTAAAATAAAATGCTTCTGACCATCTCCCTTAGTGGCCTGACTGATGGACACCGATCTTTCACAACATGACATCATGACAAAGCCACCGATATGAACCTTACCACAATCCCAGTAGCTCGTAGTGTCCTCATATTGCACGAGTAATAGTGAATAACAGAACAGAGAGCAGAGGAAACAATCACTCTACCCCCCCCACACACAACAACAACAACAACAACAAAAAGTATTGAATGCATGCAACAAAGCATGAGGGAGTATATTAGATTTGTGCTATATGTTTACCTTTCTTGCAACAAATATGTTGAGCTCCATAACCAAACAAAGATTAGCCCGTGGAAAGAGAAATTACTGGGTTGGAAGTGATCTGCATGAGATCTCATGCTACCAACTAATGGACATCGATGCAACAACTCCCATATGAGTACACTTGCTATGACCCTCAGGAACATCCAGGCTGCAGCAACCTTATGGGATGAGGGGATACCGTGGTGCCATGTGGACTCGCGAGGGCGACAAGGCAATGTGCCAAACCAGGTGCAGCAAGCTCGTTAGTGCCAAACCCAGCAGCAACCATCAGTGCCACCTATAATCAAATTCCATAGATCAATTTGATAGAAAATAATAATAGCAACTACTTAGTGATTAGCTATGGAATTGGGCCTCATAGATCATACAATAGGACCAGTAAGGGCAGAACTAAAGTAGGGGTGATCGAGTACACAGGATAACAAGTCTCCATTGCCCACAACACAAAGTACAGACAAAAATGGTTGCTAGTTATAAGAATAACTAATCCAAATGGTGATTCTTGCCTGTATAAGAAATTTTCCAGTCTACCATATAGAATAAACAAATTATTTAACCTTTCTTTTGCCCCACATAAAGTTCACACTATAACAATCCATTATATATATATACATAGGACATGCCACAATTCACATTCACAATTGGTATTGGCCAGCACCAAATCATTCCCCACGAGTAACAGAAAGCTGCATTGCAACAGATAAGAACCAGGATTGGCAGCCAAGACACCTTGCTGCAATTGAAGAGGAGGAGCTCCTGGCCGCGACCTGCACCGACATTTGAACCATCAAATCAAAAAAATGCAAAGCTGAAGCAATGTCTATGGTTGTAACAAACCAATGTCATGATCACATAATGAATTGATAAAGTTGAAAATGATCTTGAAACATTATCTGTGCAGATCTCTACAAGACGAAATCTGCACCATAAGATCAGGCTTATTATTATGCCATGTGGGGCTAGCTTTCGGAATGCACAATTGATGTCTACGGTCTGAAATGAGCTGCTCCATGGTTGCCATGGTGCTGGTACCCCAACCTGTACTCCGGCTCCTCTTTCTATAGCCACTCATCTTCCTTGTACTTAACGTGGTTGATATAAAGCCTTGACCACTTTAGTGATACTCAATGCTGTAAATTAGAGCCCAGAAGTAGGTTATCAACATTGGTATGATATATTCCTTATACACTAGCTTGTATCCACACTAACAAATTTGTTGTAAATTATATTTTGCAATGAACTTTATTAAATCAACTCAAGTCTTATGTAAAGTGAAAAGCTAAATCCTCTAGGTGAAGAAGTTCCTGAATGGTTATCAGATTAGGATATAATATAATAATAGATCTTTATACGCTTATATAGCTTGTGACAATATGAACTTTTGTGGGTGCCTAAATAAAATTACTTTAATGTGGTAATTTAGCCTACAAAAGTCATGTTGAGAATTACAGCTGTAGCTAAGGCATTGCAACCAATACACTGAGTATATTCCATCACATTTATCTTGGTATGATTAGACACAGAGTTTTCCTTGGTTTCAGTTCATCGTTTGAAAGTTGTAAACATATCATTGGCAACTCATATTTAAAGCTTCCCTGACTTGATATTCCCTGACTTTATTTTGGAGAGCTTCAGACATTTTGAGAAACAGGTCTGTTCTCCATGTTTGATATTTATAAATTTTGGGAACAAGATGCAGGAAGGGGTCAAATGCTTTTATGCTCTGGCGATAGGGAGGCGTTGCCAATTTAGTGTTGACCTGATTAGTACAAGGAAGATGACATGGATCGGATTGAATGTATAGTTGCAATGTAGCTTACCTTCTAATCAATAGCAAAAACTTAAATGAGATATTATTTAAACAGCCTTAAGTAACTGATGAAAGTTTGGTTTGATCTTTAGACAAAATTACGGCAGAAATCAGAGGATTGTCTTTGGCTGCTACTACAGTCTTATCTGTCTGAAAGTACATATGATATTTTGTCTAAAATTTCATTAAGGATTGTCATAAACCTTTTCTATACTGAATAATTGATGTAGTTCTTATTACTTATGCTCCAATATGTTACTAATTTCTCAAAAAATTGTGCATCTGGTACAGACAACACTGCTACACAAGCTATATTTATCTCTCCATGTTGTCAGTTAACTCAAAAACAAATTTGCTTTGTTCATAGTTATCCATCTGTAATCATGTTATCCTGCTTTGTCAACTTATCATTATATAAGACAACATTGCTGAGCTAAATAATAAAGCACACCAACTAAACAAAACAAATTTGATTCGCTAGGCTACAACCTCCAAGCAGGGCACGGCAAAGCCCACGCCTGTGCTTCTAGTTTCTTACGAAAACTAAAACGAAAGGTCATCATTATTTAATAGACAGCCATATCAGGGAATCTAATAGTGAAACAATTTGACACTACCGTAATAGACATTAAAGCGAGATATAGGAATAAGGAGTTAAAGGAAACCTAAGGGGAAGGGCGGCTCCATCCTAAATGATGCAAGCTCGGCAATGAAATTAAATACGAAAGTTGCTATGTGCATATATACTTAAAATACACAAGACCTGAAAGTACCTCAGCTTGCACCTCCGTGCAAATATATTCTAGATCCATGAGCAAAAAAAAAAAAAATCAAAATCAGACAATCTTCTATAGGGTCTTGGATCTATACGCAACAGGGGAAAGTCAGATTACCAATCAATTCATTAATCCTCATCCCCAAAAGTGAAAGGGACCAAAATTGAGGCATCGAATGTGAGTCAGGATGCAACATACTAGGGAATGGTTGGGGCGAGCAATTCTCCTTGTACGCCCAGGTGTGGCGAGCTTAGAAGACGAACTACTGCCAGCTCGAGGCAATATGACGGGTACGCCCAGGTGTGGCGAGCTCGCCGATGCCGAACCAAGGAGCAGGGGCGACGACAAACCTGAGATCGTACGATGGCAGCAGCTGCGAGCTAAGGCCATGTGGCGTCGGCGGGGGCGGTGGCGAGGCGGCAGGGGCGGCTGCAAGCTGAGGTCGTGCGGCGATAGCGGATAGAAGAACCAGCGTCTCGATTCCCATAAAAAAAAGAGAAGAAACCGGCGTCACCCACGATCTATGAATATTGGAACAGAAAAACAATATAAAAATAAAAGTATAATAATAATAATAACATAAACCAGAGGTGTGTGTACGGGTGAAGAAAAACTGAACACGGGGCCGGCGCCCACCGATGAGTTCGCTCGCAGGCTCGGCGAGCGTGTGCGTTGGGTCAGCTCGAGTACAGATTATAATTCAGTACACAGTGTTATATATATATATATATATATATATATATATATATATAGACACAATCTGCCATCATTGTTGTAAAGTAATATGGGAAAGGAAACACATGCATTTAGTTCATAACAGGTTTGATTTAGAACAAAAGTCACCGTTGAAGTAGTAATTTCTATGACATAATAAAATGTGTACTTATGATAGCAATCTTGACAGAAGAGAAGTGAAAAGAATGATACCAGCAAACGGCTGGGAGGAGGGGAAGGTGGCTGATGGTTCTCGTTTAAGACACAGTGGTAGCATTTGGTGGTATAGCACAGTAGACTGCCACCTTGGCGCTGATAACCCTGGTGTGAACAACCGAGTGGCACCACCTCATCCGCCACCAGCAACTTGACCTTGATGAGCTGTCGTTGTGCGAAGCAAGAGCGAAGCAGCCTCTCAAGCCCCTACAGCCCTGCCCAGAGGGCCTCGATCATGGTGGCTAGGCAAGCCCGCCATGTGGCCTCCATGTCGTGGTCCTGCGAGTGCGACGCTCCATTGCTAATGAGCTCAGACAGCCGAATGCCCCTGCTGCTGTAATGACTCCTCCCATGCACCTTCACCATTGGGCGGTCCGTTCTTGGCCAAGGCACGGTGAGGTTGTGTTTTTTGGAGTTCTTGGAGTTGTGTGGTCGGCGGCGCGGTGAGGATCTTGGCGGAAGAAGGTGGCAAGGTTCTTCACGGGTTGAATTAGGGGAGGAAGGTGGTGAGGTTCTTTAAAGGTTGTGGGGTCGGAGACTTGGAGTCGAGTAAGCTTTTGAGGGGCGTGGTGTCGAGGGAGGACTAGAGGAGGAGGCGGTCAGGCAGGGGAAGAAGGTCGGGCGTTTTGAAGGGAGGGGAAGGAAAGAGGTGACTGTTGGCTTTTATGCGGGAAAGGCACCCACCGACTTAAGGGTCTTCTCTGCCACTACTAGGTACGCCCGTGGCCTGCTTTACCACTGCTAGGTGGGGTTTTGGCCTGCTCTGTAGCCTTCGTCCCCCTTCAAGTTGGATTTTTTTTATTTCTAACCCTTTTTACAAACTATTTTTGATTTTGACACTGAAAGTTTTTTTTTCAAATCTAACCTTTTTGGCCACGCCATCATACATGGCGCGGCATTATAACACTGTCGCGCCATGCATGGTGGCGTGGCAGGATGGATGACGTGGAACATGACCGGTCCATGGATGTTGATGTAGCAGGGCCTGCCACGCCACAGATCGGTGCCACAGAACAGTATCTAATCAACTAAAGTCTGAAGTCACATGACTGGCAATTTTTACAAGTGAAGAACAGAACATGGAGGATCTCAGTTCCTGCCAAAGCGTCACAGTTTGTAGTCTGTGCACGTCATAATAAAATCCGAGCTCCACCTGCCAAAGCGTCACAGTTTGTAGTCTGTGCACGTCATAACAAAATCCAAGCTCCACCAGCCAGTCTGACATAACAAAAGAACCCATTCTGTTGTCCAAAAGAAAACAGGGACTGGTACACATCAACGTGAGATCTTGGAGTTCTTTTGGTGCTGCAGCAGTTTCCTGGCTTTCCGTGCACTCAAGATGCTCGAAATCAGATCGCTAGGTAGCTACTTCGCATGTAGTTCTAGTGGGGGTTCACCAGGATGTCATACATATTTATTAGAGCGGTATGTCAGCAAAACTGTACTTTTTGCATGAAACGAAGAGGAGAGAGAAGGAAGTAGTTTCACCATGGTAAAACTCCGCGGGCGTTGTTTCCCACGCGGTGAAACGGGATGAAATCCCCACTGAGGGCTAAATCGTTTCACCATCTTGCATGTGATCCAATCATTTTGCAGTAATTAAATGCTTTGCCCAGCCTAGGAAACGTCAAAGTGAAACTCATGCATTGTGGAGGTTGTTTCATTATTCGTTTCATTGATGTCTTGTCAGCGAATTTGTTTTGGAAACAGTGCATTGAAACGGACCACTGAAGACCGGCCTCATAACCCATCAGCTTTACACTAAGATCCTTGCATAACACTCCTAGCCTAGTTTTATCTTCTTCGCTTGACTTCTGTAGCCGATCCGTTTGCTCTCGAGAGACAGTGGCATACAAATGGAAGGTTGGGTGCAGAGCTGTAGTCCTTTTGATCCCCATTTAACTCTGCGTTATTGGGCTGCAGAAGATAACGCTTGTCAAGTGAAAACCGAAGTAACCCTGGAGCCTCTAGATCATCGGGTGTCAACGAGGAGAACACGAATGAGAATCTCGAATGCTTGGTCTAAAAGGGCACCACTGGGTGGCTTGAGGCTTTTAGGCAATGAGTTCTTCTGTTGGTCAGTCACTAAGCTCTCTCACTAGTACAGAGAGATACTATACTGGCGGTTCGCAACCCCTTTGTACAGGCGGATTGACGAACCGCCAGTGGCTATAGGCCTGTGGAAATAAAAGTTTCCACAGGCGGTTAACTAAGAACCG
>Ga0182004_10000477_pt1 | contig 24379 bp, 19 predicted proteins | sample Sormic07211540_1_FD_120479 | JGI IMG/M metagenome (GOLD analysis project Ga0182004, IMG submission 120479) | Endophyte microbial communities from Sorghum bicolor roots, Mead, Nebraska, USA - 072115-40_1 MetaG | ecosystem: Host-associated > Plants > Roots > Unclassified | place: USA: Nebraska...
CACATGCGGTCCCTCGCTTCAAAGCCTCCGACTTGCCCTTCACTCTTGCAATCAGTCCATCGAGCCAAGCCTCATCTTGATCTTCTCCACCTTGGTCACATGACTCCATGTCATGTCTCATATACAATAAGCTCCTCCATCATCACATAATCATATGTGGACTAATGTCCTGTGTATCTCACATAAACACTATTAGTCCACCTAAGTTGTCACTCAATTACCAAAACCAAACAAGGACCTTTCAACAAACTCACTTTTGAGTATATATATACATATATATATGATGCATTGACTACTAAATAAACTCAAATAAAAATGTTTCAACTATAATTAAAGGTATTAAATTAGCAATCAATGTTTTCTTATACGCTAAACGGTAAACAGCCGGTCACCTTCCGTTTAGCCATTATTTAGGCTAAACAGTCCATTGAACGAGCTAAACGGTCGACTAAACGGAATAAACATATGATTAAACGGAAATAGTGTACCACCATGTAGCGTTTACACGTTGTTTAAACGGCGAACAGTGTCAGCAATACAACTTTGGTATAGGATTTGTCTCAATTTAAGATTGTTTGGAAATATCAAAAAGTTGAATCTCAAAAATCTTTAATATCAAAATATGTGAATATAAAACAAATATTTGACAATCTAAATAACTTCAAATAAAAAACCTATCAACAACTAACTCATAAATTAGGTTGGCCTCTACAACTTTGATATTAACCACATGAAGATTCTAGATAGTTTGAAAATTCTAAATTTTGAAATTGAAAATATAAGTTCTTAAAACACATATTTGGAACTCTAAACAACTTTTCAACGACAAAATTGTAGACTATATTGATAGCTAGACCTTTGGTATAGACCATGTCTAACATCCGAGATTGTTTTAAAATTTAAATTTTAAAATTGGTATGTTAAAATAATATTAAAGACTCTAAATAATTTCAAATAAAAACATTATCAACCACAAAATCGTAAATTGTGTTGATAGCTACAATTTTAAGATAAAGCTAGTCTCCATCTGACTTTATATAAAAAAGTTATGAATTAATTTTTTATACAACTACCAACAATAGGAAAAATGAAAAAAAATAAATACACCATAAACTTTAATACTTTTATATATATTTGATCAAATTTAAATATTTAACTTCTCAATAATTGAGAATAATATTATTTTGGGACTTAAGAAATATTTGCTAGTTGTTTTTAATTAAAATTGCTTATGCAATTCTATATTTAAGTTTCTGAGTAAGTTATTTAGCCCTAAAATAATCTCTAAAAAAAGATATAAATTCATGATTTTAAAAGTTATATTTTGTCATGTATTTATTTCTATATATATGGTTAGGTGAAATCCAAGTTTGCTAGCAAAGCACATGCTAAAAAATTATGTTTAAATTCAAAAATAAATCTAAAATAATTCAAAACAAGTTAAATGATTTTAAATTTACTTTCAAATTGAAACTTAATTTGAGCAAGTCTCATGTTTACAAACTTTAGATTTCACCTAAGCATATACATAGAAAAAATAAAACAAATAAAATAATTTGTCCTAAGTAAGCAACTATGATTCTATCATCTGACTACGTAAATACAGCTTATCAAAATATATCATCCAAAATACTCTCTCTGTCCTTGAATAAACAGATTCGTATCAAGTTTAGGATGTAGATTAGTATGAGGACACTCACAATGCAGACTCTATCATAGAGTCTAAAGTTATTTGTTACCTCGAACGATGTGGACTTAGAGTCTAAATAAGACTTAGAGTCTTATTTTTTCTACTTTTTTTTCAATAAATATGCTGCCACATCAGCAAAATGTCATAAATAATATATAATTAATTGTCTTGGACTCTATGATAAAGTCTTACATTGTGAGTGCCTGACAAAGAAAAGATCATACTATCCTATTGTTCTAATGTCACACTAATTATAGCATTCACTACACACATCCAAATGCAAAAACTCAACACTGCATTGAAAGATGGGGGAGTGCAGTAAATGCAAGATGACTTCAAGAAAAAAAATGAGATGCGGACCATTTAACATTGTAGAGATTGATTTATTTATAGATAAATTATTGAACTAGTAATCTATTTATCCAGGTACCAATGGAGTATATACTATTTTTATTTAGCTACCTGTAAAAAACCTAATCATAGAAAAATACTCCCTCCATCCAAAAAAATGATGTTCTAAAATGAATTTTTGTCCTAAAAAGAGTGTTGTTTTAGCCTCCTAGTGATGGGTCTCACCTCCTCCGTCTTATCCACTCGTTCTCTCTCATCTCCTCTACTCGTCCTTCCTGGTACCCGTCTTCATCCCCACCACCAGCGGCCATCCCCACCCCCAAGGTGGTGCTCGGCTCCACCTCCACCATTGGTGGAGCCCCCTCCTCTTCTCTAATGGTGGGATCCAATGCCTTTGCTCCTTTTCTTTGTTGAGATTTGGCACCCTCACTTTTCTTTCTCCATTGGTGGTCCCCCTTCCCTTCTTCTCTTCCGTCGCCCCACCTCCTCTTGTCCCCCACTAGCAAAGGCTAGCGCAGCCTCGAACTGAAGATGCTACCATGCTGGAGAGGTTCGCGTGCCAGCATGGAGGAGCACTTATCCGAGCGCATGGGTCAGCGAGATGGGTATGACCCACGCGTCGGTGAGGGGGAGACATGCTCGCCTAGCTAGGTCAATGAGGCCGCACTTGCTTTGGTGAGGGGGAGGCACACTTGCCCAGGTCTACGAGGAAGCGAGCGTGGCCTTGTGCCATGGTCGACGTGGCTGCATGTGTGGCCACATGCTGGCGAGACTGAGGCACCCTCACCCAAGACGATGAGGCCGTGGGTGTGGCCCATGTTAGGCTTTGTTTGGATGTAGTCGGATTCACATCAATCCACATGTGTTGAGGTGGATTGGAGTGGAATTTGAACTAAATTCCACCCCAACCCACATCAATACACATGAACTGAAGTGAATCCGACAACATCCAAACAAGGCCTTAGGTGGTTGTTAATGTTGCCTATGTTTGTAGAATCGGCTCCATGTTAGTGTTTACAGGGAACAATTGTTCAAGAAAACAATATAGCCTTAGTGAAAAATGTTTCGCTGTAAAGTTTGTTGCTCATTTCTCTAATCTTTGGTGTGTAGCCTTGCATAGATCTTGATGCTTTTCAGTCTGAATGATCTTTTTATTTGCAAAATGATTTGTTCTGGCCAGCTTATATCTATATAAATGTGCACTTGCTTAGAAAATATTGAAAGCATGATTGCAAAATGGGCATCTGATTGTTGTAAATAAATTAGTCCCAGTAGACCACGTATAATATACCTGCCTTATTGCATATCACTATTCTACATCATGATTTATCTCATGCCTGCTCTAGGACATTTTTTCTTTAGTCCAAATTCTGACATAATGATTCTATTGTAGGCATTCATATTAAAGGTTAGCTGACCGTCTCTAGATATTAATCTTCAGTTCCACAAGTGATGGCATCAAAGGAGCTCAGCCAAGGGGAGAGATGAATAAATCACAGCTAAAGCATAATTTTGTATTTGTCCTTAGGTTACTCGAGCAGATGATTACAAGCGTTTCCCCATTTTTGTTGTTGTCTGTGCAAAGGTTTGCTACGCATAAATTCTCGCGTTTGTTTGTTGTGGCTGTTTGCATCAGGCAACTGTTTTCCTGCTAACAGCAGTACACCCGTTAATAACCCAAAAAATACTGTCTTTATACAACAATGACTTTATCCTACAGCCACACTGATCTATCTTTTTTTATAATTACACAAGACATTGAACTTAACAGTCTGGTATAGTGTTTTTCTCTCATAACAAATCAGCGAACAGAACTTTTTAGTCTGGCTTATTAGCAAAACGAACAGAGGATGCCCACACATTGTACCTTCATCATCTATTATTCTAGTGCATGATATCTACTCCCTCCATCCCAGAAAGAGTGTCGTTTTAGGTTTTTGTGCCACAAGTTTGACTCGATTTGTAGAAAATATATACAATATTTATATCTTTAAATAAATTTGTTAAAAAACTAGACTTAAAGATCTTTCCAATGATACTAATTATGTACTATAAATATTAATATTTTTTATTATATATTTAGTTAAAGTTATTTCTCGGAAAATGATACTTATTTTAGGACGGAGGGAGTATGGTTATATTGGTATATTTTTCTGCGAAAGATTCTTTTGAATACATGGTACAGTATTTATCCTTTAGGTAGTAAATGGCATCTATCTACAAATTACCTGCATTCATTATAGATAGGTATCGAGCCAACTTGGTTCTTTAGGTAGTAATGGCATCTATCTACAAATTACCTGCATTCATTATAGATAGGTATCGAGCCAACTTGGTTCAGCACAACTCGGCTCGTTTTGTCTTGGCTAGCTCATTAATTTAACGAGCAAAAAGCCAACTCGGCTCGACTCAGACATAAATAAACACAAAATATAATATTTGTATTTATGTAAAGCTTAAGAATAGTAATAAATACTATAGTATTACACCATACATCCATGGTTCATACTCTATACCATACATAATGCATCCATGGGCATTCCATACATCTATTAAAAATAATAAAAATGATAAATTCATAATAATCTTAAGTTTATAGGATCTAGACCAGTCATCAACTAATTATAAAGTGTAAGACATAAAACAATACAAAACTAATATAAGTTTAAAACTAATAGCTTTGGCTCTACTTAGAGCATCTCCAAGAGTTTGGCTAAACTTAGTAGTCAAATTCTAATGTTTAGCCATTTTGTAAAATAGATAACTTCTTAAAAAAGAAGAAGTTCACAACAGCCTTGCTATCAGATAGCTAGTGCCAGTGGTTGGCTATATATGACCAGCGAAAATCAAGGGATAGCAAACTTTCTATTTTACAAAACCGAATAGCACATCTGTTGGAGCCTATTTTTCTTCTATAGAAGTTCTAAAAGGCCTCCATAACCAGAATAGCAAAGCTGTTGGAGTTACTCTTACGGGCTGAATAACTATACAAACTAAAATGGTGGCTCATGTAAACAAGTCGAGCAGAGCCAAAACCGAGTCGCGTCCAGCCCTAGTTGCAGAGATGCAGAGACAAAGTAGCAAAAATACAACACACATCGATGCAGAATTGTAGAGCTAAAGCGGAGTCTCGAGGAGAGAGGATACCAAATTTGGGTTATGCCTCTCCTGATACCCAAAATGAGTCTTCTGTATGAGTACTATATTGAAGGCTATAGATATTGTGTTGGAGACCCATTTTAGGTTTAGATTCCCAAATGAGTCTCCTGTTGGAGACAGCCTAGCCTTAGCCCCCCACCCCAAGTCATACCAAAAGATTTGGCACCAGATATTTTGCACCAAAAGTTTTGACATTGTGAATTTTAGATGAAGTATTTAGATGCACCAAAAGTTTTGGTATTCTTTAGCACCATATCAAAGTAGAGACATTCCGGCTCGCGGCCCAAGACAATTTTGTATAGTTTTAGGCCTCAAAGAGTCCTAAATGCCAAAACTTTACAAGAGCAAGTTTTTGTATTCTTTGACAATGATGCTGAGATCCATTTTGTAAAAAAAAAATGAAGCCAAAACACCAAATGTTTTGGCAAAATAGAAAAACTAAACAGCCTCCTAGTAGTATTGATACGTCTATCTACAGAATATTCATATTCTACCTATGTTCTGTTCTTGGGCAGTTTCCTATCACCGCTACAGATTAGGAAATTAAAAACCTTGATTGAAGAAAAGAAAAGATAAATCTGCGCACACGTCACAAACAATCCCAAGTGTTGGGAGTACAGATCGTGAAGATACACTAACCACTGCAATCTGCAAATCACATAAACAACCAAAGGAAATTGGCCAGTGACAAATATTTACAAAGCTGTCGAGTCTTTTCAGTCCATAAAAAACAAACAGTATTATTGCTCAGTGAAAACCCAAACATGATGCTATCAAGCATGAAGCACAAGCATGTCTTCATTGCTTGCTGATGGAACAAACATGATCTGAAGGAAACTGACACAAGAAATGCACAAACTTTGCTGGTCGAGCATTGCTGTGTGATAAACAGAAGGTTAGACAGCTGTGGCTGAAGCAACTGGTGTCACTAAACTTTCGCCAATAGCTGGACGAAGGCCCTTGTCTGAGACCGGATCAGCAGAGGCAGGAGCTTCCCCTGGAGTATCTTCATACGCAGCATCGTGAACACCCAGAGCAGCACGACCAGATGGATCAAGGTTCTTGGACCAGGATGCGTCCCATTCAACAGCTTTGGCGGTGCTGCATGCCACGCTAGGACCTCCAGGAACAGTAGACCTTGCTGCAGGCTGTAATAATCAAAAGAATTATGTAGGTGGGCACATGCATTGTTTCGTGGTAAAGATTATTCCAGACCTAAATAGCAAGGTGTATTTTCTTTTTTTGGCAAGGCATGGATTATTCCAGGCAAAAGGTTTTTTTTTTTAACGCAGACCAAAATAGCTTTACAAGTGCAATGTAGCTTACAAACCTTGGGGAAGAATTTCTCGAATATTGTTCTGTAGTAATACCCTTCTTTTGTTGTGGGTGTGTTCTCTGGGTAAACAAAGCTAGCATTCATCATCATGGAATCCGTGACCTGAAAGCAATAATAAACATCAACTGCACGTTCAACAAGGGCCAACTTCCTGAGAGGTTCAGCAAAGAAAATTTGGCATACATGTTGGTTGGCATGGTCTTTCAATCCATCGATCCAACTATAGCCGACACCATCACTGAACTGTTCCTTTTGCCTGTAAAGAATGTGCTATTTACAGAAAATAGAACCTATATAAGTTACAGCATATGGGATTTAGAAAGTATTCAAGTAACATTGCAAAAATAACAAGAGCAACTTCTCCAACCTTAGGTAAATAGGGCCGCTCCTCGTCATCAAATGCATTACGGATAACCCATTTCTCAATTCGACCGAGATCACGTTTTATCTAAAATTTACAAGGCAATAGTCACAAGAAAGCAATCATGCTGGTTAGAATCAAAGAAATGAATTACAGTGGAATTAGATGTCTTGATATTATTGTAACACATGGCAACATACCATCTTCCATTCCGGATCAATGTCCATTGCTACATTGATGAAACTTTTGTCAAGGAATGGAACACGAGCCTCAACACCCCAGGCAGAAGTTGATTTGTTAGCTCTCAAGCAATCATACAGATGTAGTGCTTTTATCTAAAGAGCATTCAAAAGACATCTTGTGAGCAAGATTGAATGACTAAGCAGCTGACCCAAAAGAGACAACATGCCTGTGCTACTCTGCTTTAAATGATTGGCCAAAAACATTGGACATAACATCACCAGTAAAAAATATCTTTACCTTCCGACATGTTTCCTCATGGAATTCTTTCTTGTTTGGTGCCTTGTGAAAATAAAGGTAACCGCCAAAAATTTCATCTGAACCTTCTCCAGAAATAACCATCTTCACCCCCAAAGATTTGATTTTGCGTGACATCAAAAACATTGGGGTACTCGCTCTGATTGTTGTAACATCATATGTCTCAACATGATAGATGACTTCCTCCAAGGCATCTATCCCCTCCTGGTTTTTTTAAAAAAAAAAACAATAAATATACAATTCAAAAGGTTTTTTCCCTGTAATGTACAGAAAATCAAATTGAAAACCTGCACTGTGAAGTGGAACTCATGATGTACAGTGCCGAGGTAATCAGCAACTTCCTTAGCAGCTTTAAGATCAGGAGAACCCTACAAACGACAAAAACAGAAGAATTTCATCACATTGTCCCTACTGCTTATATCACTTCCAGTAGATATTCCTTATCTTGTCAAAATACTCATAGCACCAAGAAAACAAGTTAGAACTGGAATAATGGCTGAAGTGAACACGATGCTCTGTGATGAGGGTAAACAAGAAACTTACCTTCAAGCCTATACAGAATGTATGCAATTTATTTCCCCACTGCCTGGCAACCTTTGTTTCGTTTAAGTGCCGTGAAGCAACAGATGCAACCAAAGAAGAGTCAAGTCCACCAGATAAAAGCACACCAAATGGCACATCAGTCATCAGCCTCTTAATAACAGCCTGCAGAAGTGAAAGATAATACCAGTAATCAAAATAATTTAGAAAAACAAACAGACATTGAACATATCAGCTATATAAAATTGTACTGTTACTGCTGAAGTGAACACATCGAATCATCATTGTGACTACAGCACAACACAGCAACTGGAATTCCCATTGCACAACAAAATCAACTAATACATGGATAAGCAATTAGGCATTACCTAATCAGAGGCATTAACATAGAATATAAGCATGAAGTGACGAAACAAAATTCAAATAGTTATCCTGACAACAAATATGGCATACATAAATATATCAAATGCATTATTACTATATGTGTCAAAAGATGTAAAACAAAACAAAGAGAAAAAGACGAGTGGACAGATAGATATCAAGTATGCTTTATGTATCAACGGGTATGAAAGTATGGTATCAGGAAATACACGTGCCTTCTCAAACATCTCCCGGAGGAAGAGAGCATTGTAAGGGGTTGAAGGGATCGTCTCTGAAAACCATGGTGGGTTGTACCATCTCCTTAGACCACCTAGGAAGGGTACAAAAAGCTTAGATTGCACTTTTGCTTCAGGATCTGGTTTATCGTCAGGATGAGACAGTCTGCTAGACAAGTCAACCTGTTTTGCTGGAGTAGAGATGCCCAGGGGGGAAGGTTATGAAGCGTTCACAATCATCGCTCAATGCCTTCATCTCTGAAGCAAACCAGACTGATCCTGATAACATAGCACACTATGAATTAATCTCAAGTAGCAGCTAATCTGAATCCAGAAAAGACAAATAGTTACAAATTGAGTTGGTGGCAACACCACACTGCATATTTTCCAAGATGAAGAAAAGGAAGAAATAGTATCAGAGGAATGAACACTTATCCAGATAATACATAGCCCACTAAATGACGTAGTAATTTTCCGTTTTTGCTTTTGGACGACAGAATGAATTCTATATCAGATTCAGGAGAATCCTGCTGCCAGACTGGTAATCAAAACCAGAACTTCCAAAAGAGCCAGTCTGACATCTTCATTACATCAAGAAAGTAGGCTCATACCAGCATGAACAACAATGTGCATATAATTCATCGTTGCCTAACAACTTGCTAATAGTGTTTCTATGTGGTTTACTAAGAGATCAGCATTCAAATTTAAATTGAGTGTTCTGTGTGGTTTCTCCCTAAAAGGAACTAGAGAACACCCCAGGAGGTTCTTGGAAGTAATTGGCCAGTTCTGGCTAGGAATGTGGACCATAACTTCAAGCACGACAGACCACTGCAACAGTAGTTAACAAAGCAAGCCACTGACGAATTCCAGAACATTATGTTTGTGAAGGAAAAGCATAGGATTCATTTCACAAAATTACAACTAATTGCATCAAACTATCAAAGAACTACAACTTTTAAGATCAGTTTCATGGTACAACTACTTGTGTCCTCAGTTTCACAAACCTTCATGGACCCACCTGCCAGCCACAGAAATAGTAGGCCCATGCAAATTGTTGTAAGTTTTGAAATGGATGCCTCAAGTAGTAGTTTTATGAAACTGCCCTAGAAGTTTTATTTTGTGAAATAAATCAAAGACATAATTCATGCCTGATTTTCTTTAGAAGGACAAAACAATCAGCTGATTTGCTTTACATACCATCAAGACCCCATCCCATGTATAAAGGGCAGATGCCAATAGCATCACGAGCTGCCATGAAGCTTTTATCACGTGTATCAAGAAGAACGAAGGAGAACATTCCATCCAACATATCCACAAATTCTTCCCCATATTCTTCGTACTGTGTAAAGGAAATATTAAAATGTCTTAGTGCCAAGATTAAATAACTTTATAACCCAGGATGATGCTTCGATGGATATAATGAAATTGTTGGCAAAAGCTATGCCACTGTTAAAAGGGTATAGATATGCAACTTACAAGATGAGCTATAACTTCACAGTCACTGCCAGTTTGAAATTCATGAGTTTTCAACTTAGCTTTCAGTTCTTCATGGTTATATATTTCTCCATTCACCTGGAAATGACAACCAGAAGATAAAATGGTGAAGTAACTATACACAAATAGAAGCATATTTCCTAATATCATGCCACATTAAGTCGCACTCAGCTCAATGAGGGCATTTGCTAAGCCTCCCTAGACCTGGGAAGTTTCCCTTTCACGGTATTGGGATCCTGGGATCGAATCCTTTGATCACTACTTATGGGCATGATGGACTTTTGAAAACAAATGGCAGTTACCAAAGGCACAACAATTAAACAATTTTGTTGTGAACTCTGCAGTAACCATAAAGAAATGAGTGGATACAGTGATTGCATTTCTAATCCAGATACAGACCGTTACAACAACTGTTTTGTCCTCATTGTACAATGGCTGGTCTCCAGATGTAGGATCAATAATAGCCAACCGCTGGTGTGCAAGGTAGCAATCCTGATGACAGTGCAAACCGCTCCAATCAGGCCCTCGGTGCCGTAACCTACAAAATATGAACTTCATTTCAGTGGGGTGCATGTCTATAACATTATATAACAAGCACCCTGTAATTCTTAAGAACGCTGCCACAAAAAAAAAGGCACAAAGAAATTATACTCATTGAAGTCAAGAGACATCTAGCTCTCATCTCAGATTTCAATAAGATGACACTAATTTGTGTTCTGCAAACAACACCTATTTACTCTATTAGAAGATTAAGTCAAATTCAACGAGGAGTAACTCCACAATTGTGCGCTTCTGGAAGCTGGACCAAAGATGAACAGTAATTGATTCTATAAACTGCTGCTTACTCAGTTTTTTTCTAATCATAGGCTGCTGTGGCACTTCTAGGCAACTTTTTTTTCTCTTTTACTCCTCTTCTGACTTGCTAACTGAGTCGTATTAAATCATTGACAAAGATAATTTTAGGTAACCCAGTCATATCATCTAAATTTCTAATTTATGTACGCAAGTTTACAATATTTTAATTTGCAACTGGAAAGAGCAAGTTTTGTGTTTGAAATCATAATCTCCACAAGAGGAACCGTGAACCAAAACCTCCATGCTTGCCACCACAAGCACTAGCAGATAAACCCCAGAAGCCTGTTGCTGGACATCAAGGGGCTGTTTGATTTGAAGACTGGAATGTTTGCCTGGCCCAGGCACCTCACCCAGGCCGTCGATTTCCAGCGCCTGGGGCTGGATCGACTTGCCTGGGCGGGAGCCCCCAGGCCAGGTCGTCATCCAAACGAGCCCCAAGTATATCTATACACATGCTACATTTTATTCAAATTCAAATAATTTACATTTAAAGCCATCAACGTGCATTTTCTGCAGATGAAATGTACATGTATACAGTCATTACTATTCTTGAATAAACAAGTATTCATTTCGAACTTCGAAGCAAACACTTAAAGGACTGTAACCTCACAAAAATCCATCTATATATGCAGGCAGATAGCAGTTTGCATTTTGAAAATCTGGTCCTCCCAATTTCTCTCACGACATAGACACGCCCTGTCGCGCTACAGGGGCCCTCCAAAAAAAAATCAAACATCTATCATTCACCACAGCTCACTCCCAAATTCTCGGAGACAAATACTACGTTTTGCAAAAGTTAACCACATATCGCTGGCCCTTTTCAGCTGTTAATATAAATAAATTGAAACGACAAGTGGACTATAGAGGGTCAGAAAAAGGTGCTCTACTATCCCAACCCGCCACCAAATTTCCTCCGCCATCTCCTCAAACGGCCGCAATAACCCGCCCGGGGCTGCGTTAAGCCACACAAAAGGCACAGATGGAGATGGGACGGCGAGACGGCGGGGTGCCGCGCCATACCTGCGCGAGAGCTCAATGATGCGGGAGCGCTTGGCGAGGGAGACCTCGGCGACGCCGAGGACGGCGAGGATGCCGCACATGGTGGCCTGCTCCGGCTGGGGCTCTCGCCTAGCGTCGTCGTCGCCTGCTGCTGCCTGCTAGCACCACCACCCGCCCGTGTCGCTTCCGACCCCAAAAGCGCCGCCTCGGGGTGCGAAGAGGTCTCTCGCGTCACGGACGGCGAAATGGGGGAGGTTTAGGCAGGGAAGGGGAATCTAATTAGGGCTTTGCAGGCTAATCACGGCATCTCGGCCGTCGGATCTGTGTTAGTTGGTGGCTCTAGTGGCGCCCCCACCACGAGGCGGCTGGTGATTTTGGCTCGTACGGTGTGGGTCGAGCCGTGCAGCTGTCCAGGGGCGACTGACGTGTGGGGCAGCGAGTATGTGGGGGCCTTTCGCCATTGGGTTGATGTGGGTATACTCTATGTGGGTTTGGGAGCGGGGTGGTCAGAATCTTGGACCGCGCCGCGCACGGAGATTCTGCCAAGTCCACGTGATGAGGTGGATTCCGCCGGACCCGGACGTGCGTGCGCCGCTGCCGGCCTGCCGCTAGTGGGTTTTGAGCTGGCCGCTGCACGATTTCGCAACGTGTTCTTTTTGTTGGCAAAAGGGCTATTGGAGGCTTGGTTAGTTTCTGAAGTAAAAAATTTTGTGACATATCGTGGCACTTTTATTTATTTATAGTAATTATTATCTAACCACAGACTACTTAGATTTAAAAGATTCGTCTCGTAAATTTCGACCAAACTGTGTAATTAATTTTTATTTTTTATCTATATTTAATACTCTGGGTCTGTTTGGTTCCTCTTGCTAAATTTTAGCTAGCTAAAATTATTTTAGTTACTTTTGGGTGACTAATGGTACTAAACTATTTTAGTTCATTTTAGTCAATGTGTTTGGACCTTTAGCTACTAAAGTGACTAAAGTTTAGCTAGCTGAAATTTAGTTGGTGGAACCAAACAGAGCCTCTATACATGCATCTAAAGATTTGATGTGACAAAAAATCTTAAAAAATTTAGGTTTTAGGATGAAAATAAACAAGACCTGGGATGTGTGCACAGCCTTTGGAGCGAGGAGTCACAGAAAAAAAAAAGCCTTTGGAGCGAGCAATTAGCGAGAAAAAAAATCTTTGTATCGACTTGATTGCGATTCGTCAATACAGCTAAGGCAGCTTGGATCCACCGGCCATGTTAGCTGCATTAGATAAATTTATTAATAGTTACTTCGTAATTGTTAGCTAACTATTACCTGTGTTACATAGAAAAATTCATTAATAGCTACGAGTAACCGATAGTTGGATGGTAGGTAACACAATAGCTCAGCCTATTAGTCAAGGATTCAAATAGAATTTTCAACTATTTTTTTGCACCTAACTAGTTTTGTAGGGATCCAAAGAGGCTTTGCCTTGTGTTTACTTTGATACAAAATAATTGCGACATACTTCCTTTGTCCAAAAAGTCTCCATCGTTTAAGAAAAAAAATCCAATAATCTCCGTTGCCTGAGGTGCTCCTTCATATATTGGATCTATCTCACGTGAGCGCAGCGCCTTGGATGGACCGCAACTAATTACGACATTGCCTTCTTTGTTTGCGTTTATTCTGGCTCCATCGTCGCACCGTCTATACATCCAACCCACTGCTCAAGTCCATGAACAAAAGCTGCTCAATCAGCTACACTTAGTCTCACCGCACCGTGATGACGTCGAGTCACTCCACCGTGTGTTCCTGCAGTCGCTCCACTTTCCCCCGTTTAGGGAGAGTCGTCTTATGTGGAATGAACTAGGCTCGATTTGGATTCTTGTGACGAAGAGGACAACTACGTCATTGGCCAAATTGGTCCTCTTGAGAACAAGCTCGTCCGTGGTGATGAGCACTTGGGCAATGTAGGAGGAGAGGAAATGATCGACGTGTTTGAGAGTGAGGTGGGTTTAGTGGTCGATTCATTTGCCGACAACACCAAGGTTAGAGGAGATTAAAGGAGCATGATTAAGAGCGGCTGCATGAGGCTTCGGTGTGAGCATGCGATTATGGTGTGGGAAACAGAGATATATATATATAAAAAGAAAAGCAATTTTGATTAGCCCACATCAAATTCCTTCATGAACCTTTAATGTGTATCACATAAATTTGTCACTCGAGCATGAGCAAAGGTTGATGAACTAGTATGCCATAGAATTGTTAGTTTGTTACCATTGGTTTTGTATTCAAAACAACTTGGTAACTACAACTATATATAACAAGGTCTTGTAGAGAACATTTAGAGGGAATTACTTACTATAATTTACTAAACATAAATAGTCGACAGAGGAAATTACTTACTATAATTGCCTTGGTTTCAAAGATTCTAAGGCTTGAATTCGTTCAGATCAAAGATCATGATTGAGCATCTTCATGTACAATTTTTTTCCAACTAGGGGTTATCCCATTTCCATTACTAATAATGGAAATACACCGATGAGTTTAACAACAATTCAGAAAAGACAAGAACATAGAAAAGTACAAAAAGCTACTGGGGGTTAAACCCCAACAGAAACGTTTGACAACATTTATCGAGAGCACCACAAAAAAAAAGCTGAGCAACAACCGCTTCAAAGCTTCCTCAGCACTCGGAGACTTAACAAAGTATTAACTCTTTAACTCGATTCTTTTTTTCGTGGGCCACTAATTTGGTACCACGGCCCACGAGTGCGCACATCAGACACCAATCACGCTCGTGACGCCCACGGTATCCAGTGGCAGTGAGCCAGTGATCGATTACTCGTCAGTAGCCACACGATCAGTCCCCCACGGCACGGCACGGCAGTCGGCACGCTGGGCGCGCGAGGCGCATGATTGCCGCGGACCCAGGCCGTGTACCCACGTCGTCACGCGCCTGTTTCCGTCATCTCGTGGCGAGCCGGGCGTGGCCTCTGCGCCTCTGCCCACATCCAGCGCCGGTACGCCCGCCGCCTGCCTCCACGCGGCCTGCCTTGTTCATTGCCGTTCCTATCCCTGCTCCCGCCGCGCGCGAACGGCCGGCGGGACCCGGCGCCCATCGCCGGCAATGACGAGGGCACCTGCGGACCGCTGGCTCTTGAACGAGTAATGGGCAAAGCGTCGCAGCCATGTACATGGAGCTCGTTCGCGATCGAAATCGCGCCTAGGCAACACTGAACTCAGAAACGAGATGGAAGAAAGGCTGCACAGGTTTTCCTTCAACACTAGCCGAGAAGCTGCTGTAAAAAATCACCGCCAAAGTGACTATTACCATGTACTAAAGCTTACTTCGCCGTTTCTGATTGGTTTCAGATGAATCCGCATGGTTACATCTCACGACGGACGCAATTAGTGTGTCAGCGCAATCTAGCGGTTCATATGACGACACTGGCACGGCCACACCTGCTGGCTAGTTCCGAATCAATCCGTGGGGCGCGTCAGCCACAGGGAGCTGAGCGCTCGGAGCCGCGAGAAGTAGTCGCTGACGACGAGCAGCGCGCGCGCGGCCTGGCGGGTGGTCAGGATCCGGTGCACCTGCTTCAGCGTCTGCTGCCGCAGCAGGTCCGCCTGCCGGAGGAAGTTCTCCACGGTGGCGAGCTTGCTCATGGCGACGGCCATCTGGCCCATGTAGTTGGTGACGCTGTCGGCGGCGGACGCGGACGGTCCGGGCGCCGCCGGGGCGGCGGCGGCGAGCGTGTCCCCGAGGCCCTGCTGCAGGGCCTCCATCCCCTGCGACAGCGCGTCCTCCGCCTGCTGCAGCGACTGCTGCAGGCTGCAGATGCCCACCAGCTGCTGCTCCGTCAGCTGCGGCTCCACCTGCCGCGCCACCACCTTGAGCAGCTCCGACGACCGGAACCCGCCCAGCCACATGAAGAACCGCTCCGCGGGGCTCATCCACATGCCCGACAGCACGTGGAACACGTCCGTCCGGGTGGCCACGCCCTTGAGCCGGAACATCTCGTCGTAGTGCAGCATCACGCCGTCCACCAGCACGCCCAGGTCGTCGTCGCCGATCTGCGCGCTCAGGGCCACACGGAGGTCGTTCATGTGGTGCTGGTGCTCGTCCAGCCACCGGGCGTACTCCAGATCGAACGCCAGCGCGCCTGGCATGCAATGCAACAGGATGGCGACACAGATTAGACTGACTTTACACATGATCTCAGAAATGCTATATATGTATGGAAACGAGAGCTGAGCTATGTAAAAGATCATTTGCCTCCAGTGGAGCCTCCATGATCACCGGACCGTCCACTTGCAATGAACATCCCCTGTACCATAGTGACATCAAAGCCCATATGCAATCAGCGACAAAACATACAACTTTCTTTAAAAAGAAACAGATAAGGAGTTCACCTGCTGCCTTGCCCTTTGAAGCTCCTGCTCAAGCTGAGCCAGCTTGGACCGGCTGTTCTCCAGCTCCACAATGTATGCCTAAAGAACAAAATTGCACAGTGCTTGAACAATCTTGCAAGTGTCAACAGACATAACATGATACAGTAAACTAGAGACAAAACTCAGTAAGCCAAGGCAGCATCATGCCTCCATTGTAGATTAGAACATGCATTGTTCAGGTTCAATTCTCTGAGATGCATCAGGGGAAATAAAGGCAAAATGTTACTTGGTTGGTCAGTGGTTACCCCTGTTTAGTTAGCAAGAACACAAGATCGAATGGCATGCATATAACAAAAATAAAAAAAAAATGTGCAGAAGCTTCCGTAAGGGATGATCACCTTCTTCCTCATCCGGCTTTTCCTGGCGGCCTCTCGGTTTTGCGCAAGCCTCCTCTGCGCCTGCCATGACACAACACAACACAAACCACAATCACATTTGCTACTCCTATTCTATATTGCTTCTAGTTTTTTTTTTCCACAATGTGTTCACAAGACATGACATGGCGGCGCACCTTGTGATCCCTCGATTCTACCTTGCACACCGGCAATGAGTTCTCGTGTCCGTCGACGCTCCGCGTGATGGCAACACCCTACGACGACGTTCGGCGGCGGCACAATCACATTATATAAGGTGGAGTTCATTGTGCAAACCAAGATCGAACTAGAGACGAGCAGAGCAGACCATGTGCGCGTCGTGGTGGTGGTTGCCGCCGCTGACGTCGTCGACGTCGGTGGAGGCCGTCTCGGCGAGCGGGCTCGTGACGACGATGCCGGAGTCGCCCCAGTTCTCGAAGTGCGCCGGAGTCGCCCACGGCATGCAGAACCGGGCGTCATCCGCCGTCGCCACCCCCGGCGGCACCATGCCAAACGGCACCGCCGCTACTCCTCCATGCTGCATAAGACAGACAAAGAGAGAGAGAGAGAGAGCCTCCATTATTCATTCACACTCATGAAGCCGCGAGAACGAATCGTCTTGGGCAACAGCAAGAAAAGCTCAGTGAACTCACCGCGGCGGCGGCGAGCGGCGGCGCGAAGGTGGCGGCGGCGCTGAGGCTGCTGGAGGACTTGGAGCTGGGGTTGGGGCCTTCACAAGTTCACATTAATTAATCCCAGCATTCTTCCATGAGAACAACAACAACGCGCGCGCATCCATCCAAGAAGAAGGAAGGAAACAAAAAAATGCGGAGGCGAATAAACAAGGCAGGAGGAGCAGAGCAGGGGCGTTACTGCGCTGGAGCTCGGGGAGGAGGATGGTGGCGCCGTCCCCGACGTGGCGGTACCCGCCTCCCGCGCCCTGCTCCACCCAGTAGCTGCAAATGTGCAAATGCATGCAGGCGCCACCACCGCGCCGCACGGCACGAGGCAGGGCCGGCCGCGCGAGGCAACAACACGTTAGCGAGCCGCACGCGCCGGGCCAAAGGGAGAGAGGGAGACAAAGCGCTCGCGCCGCAAGCGACACAAGGAGGGAGGGAGAGAGGGAGGCACAGTGCTGGTGCTGGGCGCGTGGCAACACGTGTTGCCTTGTGCCCTGCTTACCTGAAGGCGTGAGATGGCTGGTGAGGATGCATCGGGCACGGGCAGGGATCAAAACCGGCGACGAGGAGGAGGACGGGATGCTGCGGCCGGGCACGGTGGATGGACGGATGTGCAGCTAAGCTTGGCTACCCACCGGAGACGAGGCGAGACGAGTGCATTTGCAGCGCGTCTGCTGCCGGCCGGGGTTAAAAAGGAAGCAGGGGATGGATCTCCTAGCAAGGTGGAGAGATCGATGCAGGACGCGTCAACAGCGGCGTTTCATCATCCATCAATCCGCACTTCCAATCCATCATTCAGTCCATCAGAGATCAGGCGTCAATCAGTCCTTTGCGACGGAGAAACGCAGGGTGGCAGGCAGCGACAGAGAGCACAGAGCAGCGGGCTTTTTGTACTCCATCTGATCAGAGACTGACGACGCGCGTGGTTGCGTGTGCGCCGAGTCCCGGGTGCGTGCTGGCATAGCATTGCTTCGCTCGAGGTCGAGGTCCAGGAGGCAGAGGGGTGGGCCGAAGAGGGGTGGGCCTGGTGACTGCGAGAGCACACTGTAATAGTGTAATGGCTCGATGTGATGGTGTGTGCCAGACCGCCAGCCAGGATACCGCCGCGCGCTTTGACTGTGGGATTGAGGCCTTGTTAACGGCCCAGGTCGGCGCTAAAAAACTCACATCTAATGTCTGTGCTATAAAATATTCGGACTTAAGTTTATAAAAACTTTTAGTTTTTTTGGTTCTGTAGCATTTTCGTTTTTATTTCATCTCATGATTTACAGTTGAACTATGCAATTAGTTTTTATTTTTATCTATATCTAATGTTTTCTGCATGTGATGCAAGATTTGATGTGACGGGGAATCTTAAAAATTTTTGGGTGGTTTTTGGAACTAAACAAGGCCTTAATTAAGTTTTGTTTAGGCCTTGTTTACTTCGACCCAAAAACCTAAAATTTTTCAAGATTCTCCGTCACATCGAATCTTTAGACGTATGCATAGAGTATTAAATGTAGACGAAAATAAAAACTAATTACACAGTTTGGTCGAAATTGACGAGACGAATGTTTTGAGTCTAGTTAATCCATAGTTGGACAATAATTACCACAAACAAACAAAAGTGCTACAGTGTCGCGAAATTTTTCCCTTCACGAACTAAACAAGGCCTTAGTTCACCCTAAAAATAAAAAACTTGTCAACATTTTTCGTCACATCGAATCTTGCAACACAGATATGGAACATTAAATATAGATGAAAATAAAAACTAATTGCATAGTTTGCCCGTAAATCGTGAGACAAAACTCTTAAGCCTAGTTACTCCATGATTGGACAATGTTTGTCAATTAAAAACGAAAGTGTTACGGTATCAAAATCCAAAAACTTTTTGGATCTAAGGCCTTGTTTACTTCCACCCAAAACCCAAAATTTTTCAAGATTTTCCGTCACATCGAATCTTTAGACACATGCATAGAGTACTAAATATAGACAAAAATAAAAACTAGTTGCACAATTTAGTCAGAATTTACGAGACGACTCTTTTAAGCCTAGTTAGTCTATGGTTGGACAATAATTACTAAAAAAATAAAAGTGCTACAGTGTCATGAATTTTTTCCTTCATGAACTAAACACGGCTTAAACAAGGCCTTAATTCTAGAAGGAAAGGAGAAAAAAAATTCTAATCTTAGTCTATTTGTATATGGGCTCTTACCAAAACTCTAAACTCTCAGACCTTGACAGAACTATCACTACGTCGACATGTACCATCATTGTAATGCAGGGAAATCTACGACAAATACTGAAACACCCTACACGGTATGTATCTACTGATAACTGTCCTTGACAAGCGGAGTAGATCAATTCGGTATCCTTTGTGAGGTATGAAACACATCTTGTAGATTGTTTTGCACTGGCCATCAAGCTGGATTAATCTCTACTTGATGTTTGCATGGGTAGCTACAAACCCTGTTTTTCCAAATCGAGATAGAATACATGAATTAAATGGGAGATCATGACATCATTGTGAGACTACATGTACGAGTGGCATTACAGGACATGCAACTAGCACTTGAACTACAGACTAAAAGTCTAGGGAGTCTATGGTGCATTAATTAGCAAGTAAGACTATCTCCAACAATTGTCATCCAAAATACAAGACTTATTTATCTTTTACGTAGCCCACATGTAAAAGTTTCCATACTTATTTTTAGTCTTCTCTAATAATAAGATCTAAAAGACAACACTCTCTGCAAATGGGTCTTGAGAGGAGAGAGGATGTCCAAATTTGGGTTATGCCTCTCCTGATATCCAAAATGGGTCTTCTGTATGAGTACTCTGTTGGAGGCTATCTGTATTATGTTGAAGACCCATTTTGGGTTTAGGTTCCCAAATTGGTCTCCTATTAGAGACAGCCTAAAGAAAGCTAAATAGCATGCATACGTACCTATGGCAAGCAGGGGCAAGCCCAAAGTGGCAACAGTATACCAAAAGTGGCAAGCCCCTCTTGCACCCTTTCGGGTAACCTCTAACAAGTTAGAAAAGATCCTATCACTAAGCTAAAGCTAGAGCCATATGACTCTCTTGGTTGCACTGTAAGTCCAAGCTTTTGCTAACAGATAAGTCCTTACAGAGGGTCTGAGACAACATGACCAATAGTCATTTGTACCATAGCCCTAGTTCCATTAATTATAATCATGTTATATCAGTTAATCCATGGTTCCTTAACTGAAGTATTGATCATATATGTAAGGTTAGAGCACTAGCATTTCTACCCATATGCAATAAAACCCTTAGGTATCAAGGTATTATATCATCAACAACTAGGATGTCCTTATAGTTGACAAAATTAGACACATGTAGTATGAAATCCTACTGGTCCTACTGCTCTTCGTCAATGCTCGTTAGAGGTTTATAGCATGACCAGTACGATCACGTCAATGCAAAATTCGCAGAAAACGAAGTTACGACGCAAAAACTACGCATTAAATGAGACATCAAAGGCTATCTATGGACTTGTAATTTTCTAGGAAATCTAAGAGTATAAAACCTACACAAAGGTGCTACCAACGCAAAGCTTATGAAATTACAAAACCAACACAAGTGGAACCGATCAAATCAGAGCTAAAACGACGATTTTATAAGCAAAACTGTGTACTGACAAAACTATAAATACTGCAAAGAATAAACGAAATTAAATAAATTGGAAAATTCTGGAATTCTCCCTGGCCGAGGACTGTGCGCGTAAAATGAAAGGAATTCAAGGTCTCTTTACAAAAACTACCCACGAAGGGGTTTCGTCCGATTGTGGCCGTTGGATCGATGATGGGTGGTCTAGATTAGAAATGGGGGGAGAGAGAGAAGGGCACGGTCGCCGGCGTTGGGAGGGAACACAACGGCACAACCATGGTCGGTGGCGAGAAGCTCACCAGAGTTGGGCGCGCGGGCGCTATGGAGCATAGTTTTCCAAACTGAGAGCACCGAGAGAAAGAGGAGGAGATGGCAAGTCCATCCATGGCTCTCGCGCGGCCAGGGGTGAGCCCGTGAGGCCCGCGCCATGCCTGGCGGCCATAGAGCCTGTCCGTGAGCATGGCTAGGGCGCTAGAGTGCATCAAATTATGAGGAAATAGGTCGGGGAGGGTGCAGGGAGCAAGGTGAACTCGTCTGGACCCTATGCGTGGCTGGGGAAGGGCCCTCGTGGCATGTGTCGTGGCTGGTGGCCATGGAGCTCATCGGAGCTCGTGGCCAGCGCAGTAGAGCTCCCCAAAACACGTGGAAACACAGACGAGGAGGGAGAGAAAGAGACAACAAGCTCACTAGCGCGAAGAAAGGAGGTGGAGATGGCTCGGTTCGTCAAGTTGAACACGGTGGTTCGTGGTGCTTCGGCGGCGGTTCTCCGAACGCTTTGAGCGTGAGTAGGAGCGTGGGAGAGAGTGAAATGTGAACGTGAGAGGCAGCTCGGGTGTGGGCGCTCCTCAAATGAGGCCAAGGCGCGGGGGAACATGGGGAAAAGGAGTGGGAGCGGCGGCGCGGGCGATTTCGGCGTTCGCGCTGCGAAGGGGGAGGGAGCAGTTGTGGCAAGAGGGGGATGATAGGCGGGCCCTGCCTGTCATCGAGCAAGGAGGGAGGGGGAAGAGCATGACCTGCTGTTCACCTGAGTTGGGCCGGCCCAAGAGGAGGGAGGGGAGAGGGAGTGGGCCACGGGGAAGGATGGGCTAGCAGGCCAAAATAGGGAGGGGAAATGATTTCCTTTTTATTTTTCCAAACCAATTTTCAAACTTATTTTCAAATTGAATTTGAATAATTTTTCTTTTGCATAAGATCACACTTCACAGAAATAAATGCTACAGCATGAATGCATCATCGTATTTAGGCCTATGGAAGGCTTCATAGTGTACCCTGCCTGCTCACCTCGTGGCCCTAACTGGTTAGAATAGGCATATGGAAGGCTTCATAGTGTACCCTGCCCGCTGACCTTGGTAGTGTTTAGGGGTCGACGGACCTCGAGCATATGGGCAACATGACTCACGGTGAAAGCGCATCACCTCTACAGAGTATAAAACTGTTATGACAATCGTGCTCACGGTCACGAGCGACCCGGAAAACTCACAGAATAATTGGTTACTTAAAATGATATTGTACTTGATGATTCATAATTATGTTATAATGTGACTTAATGATTCGCTATGGTTCTGACTACTCATCATATGGGTTATTTGGGAGCTTAAGCATAATTTAATATTGATTAATGTTAAAATACTAACCTACTAAAATACTGATGCAGTAAACCTAGTCTAGCCTTTTTGAGCTTCATGAATCCTCATGCTATGCTTCGCAGTAAACCTAGTCTAGCCTTTTTGAGCTTCATGAATCCTCATGCTATGCTTCTGGAGTACGAGATGTACTCATGCTTGTTTATATTTCTTTTTGGATAAAAATCTCGGATAGGTAACAAATGAAGGTAGCTATGAGGACTACCCGGAGGACTTTTAGGCATGTGCTTCACCAGTCAACCTTCCCTCTGTGAAGGCCCGAGAGAGTTATCTTAATTATATTCTACTGTTGTACCAGACTATATGTTGTTATGACTATGTCTGTTGTAAACACTACAATGACAATATGTAATTTGTGACTTATGTGTGTGATTGATCTCTGGGAACACATGAGTTAATGCATTCAATTCGTCCTTGAAATTGGGTTTGACAAATTGGTATCAAAGCAATATTGACTATAGGATGTAAGCCTAGTTAGAAATTGGCTATCTTAAGGTTTCAGAATTGTCTTAAAATCCTTGTTCTATAGACCTTGATATTTTTTTTCTACACTATACCCTTTTTCTTGCTATTCCTCTCCACTTTGTTACTAGTTTTAAAGTCTTGTTCTCACCCACACTCCTTGTTTTGATATGCTCTTAGAACCTTCCCTCATCACCTTCTTACATCATCGAAAGAGGAGCTTAAGGATCTTTACCCCTTAGTATGAAGAGAACGATAATATCATAAGTTGAGTGAATGATTGAATTGTGCACCTTTAATGCTTAGTTGGTTTGTCATTGTGATTATGCTTGATTTGGATCTTTTTAATGAGTGTCATGATTTTATGGGGTTTCTCCATAATTTCATTTAGTTATTAGGGCTAAGGTATAAGGATTAATGAAATAAATATATGGGTTTTGGTTTTCTCTTGTTATCTTATTCATGTCTTTCCAAAGTATCCTGTGTTTATCGGTTTGTGTCTCTATTCTTGGATGACCAAAGATCATGAGAAAATTCTAGATAATAGTAAGCTTCAAGATCTTTCTCTGACCGCTAGAATCATCCTCATAGCTGTTACGGTTTGGGAGTTACGAAAATCACAAGATGATACGACTGTGCTGTTAGGAACCTAGACCAATTTGGGTTGTGCATTGTTTTAGATAAACTTAATTGCAGAAGTTGGGAAAGTGTTCTATAGCAAAGTTGTAGCCAATTTGGTAAGCTATTTAATAGTATAAGCTACAACTCTATTGGATTAATAGGCAAGAGCAATACCTGATTTACTGCACTAGTGTTTTTCATATTACGAGGAAATTTCAGGATACTTGTTTCTTCTCTTTCACATAAGTTCTTTGGGATGTCAGATAGAGTCACTGCTAGTTAACTTGTCTGGAAAAAGGTGCAAGCTATCCTTTGGTGTTCCCTAGTTTACTCTTCTTAAGGGGGTAGTGAAAGGTCCAAATGGCTAGAGGAGGGGTGTGAATAGCCTATTTAAATTTTCTACAAACTACAACTAGACAAGTTGATTAGTAAAACAAAAGGCGAAGCTATTCTAGCACTAGCACAACTAAGCTATGCAAGCCACCTATGCAAGTCTAGCAAGAAGGCTAAACACTAAAACACAACAACTAGAGAAGGCTACACAACAACTCTATACTCGCAAGAACCTTGCTACACAAGCTAAACTAACAAGGTAGGCAAGTATGTAAAGTGAGGAGAGTGATTGTTATACCGACGTTGTAGAGATGAGATATATCCAATCAATCACGTACACAATTACAAGAGAGACCTCGGCAAGAGATGACA
>Ga0182004_10000478_pt1 | contig 24361 bp, 21 predicted proteins | sample Sormic07211540_1_FD_120479 | JGI IMG/M metagenome (GOLD analysis project Ga0182004, IMG submission 120479) | Endophyte microbial communities from Sorghum bicolor roots, Mead, Nebraska, USA - 072115-40_1 MetaG | ecosystem: Host-associated > Plants > Roots > Unclassified | place: USA: Nebraska...
AAAAAACAAAATATATATATATATATATATATATATATATATATATATATATATATCTTAGCTAGTAAAAAAACAAAATTTAAACGTCATAAAAAATTGACAAAAGAAAAGAGAAAAAGGTTGGCATGCAGTGTACAATTCAGTGAAATATGAAAAATAATTGAGCAATGCAAAGAGGTGGCGGCGCCAATCAAGACTAAGTTTTGATCAGTTCCCATGGCGACATGGATGCATAGTACTGGTCCCAAAGATGAGATATCGATCTCACAGGCTAGTGCATTGCCTGATGAAGTTGGGAACTGGAGGAGGCAGGACGCAGGAGGCATTTGGTTCCTCATCATGCACACACCCCAGCCCAGCTCGGATCTCCTGGTGACTGGTGAGACGCTGAGAGCCTGAGAATGCATACATATATAGGTCCCCATCAATCCTGGAGATTCTTTGGTCCTGTTACGACTTATGACACGGCGGTAGTAGTATAGGAATATATAGGATATATAACTGAAAAGCTATATGCATGATGAGCCAGACAGACAGTGAGCGCACACTCAAGCAGCTCACACGCACATAACATGTGTACAGTTGAGCCCTAGCTAGCTTCTCTGCATTGGGCGGGCCCCTACTAACTTTGCCTCTCCTCAGGTCTCAGCTATAGCAGTGCTGCATCACCAAACCCTATATAAAAGCCCGCGCGCGCCTCCTCCCTCTTCAAACCAGCTAACAAGCCTAGCTTCCATCCACTCATCATCGATCCAGAGCAAGCGATCAAGCGATCGCTAGCATTCCAGCAGCTGCGTGCATCAGCTAGCTCGATTCATCGCTTGCTCTCGATTCATCAGCTAGAGAGCTTTGGTAGCTAGGAAGAGCTAGCAGCAGAGAGAGAGAGAGAGAGAGAGAGCAAAGCCAAAGGCCGGCGAATATATATATATACAAGAGATCGATCGAATGGAGAAGCAGATGAACGTTGTGGCGAGCAGGAGGCAGCCGGGCGACTGGAGCTGCCGGTCGTGCCAGTACGTCAACTTCTGCAAGCGCGACGCGTGCCAGCGCTGCGGCGAGGCCAAGCTGGGCGCGGAGCACACGGACTACGCCGCGATGGGCGGCGACTGGGACGTCAAGCCCGGCGACTGGTACTGCTACCGCTGCAGCGTCAACAACTACGCCTCCCGCGGCAGCTGCTTCAAGTGCGGCGCCGGGAAGAACGAGTCGCCGGCCGCCGTCGCGCAGGGATGGGGGTACTCCGTCGCCGGCCAGCCCGGAATGAAGCCCGGCGACTGGATCTGCCCAAGGTGAGCGGTCCATGCGTGATCTTTGCTATAGCTAGCTAGTCTTATCTTACATGATTCTCTTGCTAATTATTATTATAGTACCTGTCTTTTGGTGTTGCATTGCTCAGCCAGAATATAGTATAATGCAGCATATATAGTGTATATTTGCATGCATGATGCATGCAGCAGTCGTTGCTCTTGTTGATTGCAGATTAACTAGTGGGGTCACTTTGTTAACTAGAGTAGAAGTATCTTTGTTTGGCAAAGGAACAAATATTTAAACAACATGCATGCAAGCATGAAACCCCGCTTCTTTCCACAAATACAGTACTAATAAAGAGAGAAAAATGTTTTATTTACTATCGAGCCCTTTCGTCGTGCAAAACTTTGCAACTCAAAAGTCCCAGCTGGAATATTCTGCCCGGCAGAATGCTGCGCTGCCAAATGGAATTTCTTGTCGTGTCGACTCTGCAATTGCTTCTAGACTAGGATAGACTAACAAGTAGTAGTAATATTATTACCAGATACTAAATTAAAGTGCATATATTATTATAATATTAATCCTTTAATTACTTGCTGGATATGCTAATAATGTTTGCTTCATCCATGTGCAGACTGGGTTGCCACGTGCAGAACTACGCCAACCGGACCGAGTGCTTCCGGTGCAGCATGCCCAAATCATACTACGGTACTCCTACTATGCCCGTGCATCCATGATCTCATGTCATCAAGCAGTCAAATGCTGGCTGGCATTACACTTGACTTGACAGTGACAGACTGCATGCTCTATATATCTAGCTAGTCCTCCCAGCTAATCCAGCAAGCTTCTCTTTTCCTTTTCAGGTTGACGGGCCGGGCAACTACATGTACACTGATGAGAAAAACAGAAAAACAAAAAAAAATAAGTTGTACGAGATCGAAGAGCTAGAAACATGCGAACTTAATGATCCGTAAACGGTCGCCACGCTATGATCGAAGACATTTAACCATTTTCCTTTCTAGTTTTTTTTTTCTTTTGAATGATGTAACCAATAACCCTCGACAACGTAACTCAGCTATGAGGGTTAGTAGTCATTTGGAAGAGCAGCAACGAACTGAAGCTAAAAAGGAGAGGAGGAATGTGAAACAAAAAAAAGAGAGTGTGAGTGTGACTGATGCCAACAATCAGTCTCTTGTTTGTCCCATCCTTTTTTCCAATATAAAAGCCGAGGTTTAAGAAAGGAAAAATGCGAGTTCCCCCCTTCACCTGCATGCTTTTTCACTCACTACTCATCCCTTTTTACAGTAATACTTATATACTAAACTTGAAAAAGGAAGCCTGATTTATCGACAAATGGAGCATGACATGGATGATTATATTCCCAATCTCCTGACTGTTTATTACCGCAATTATTCCAAAATAAAAAAATCTGCCGATAATATAAGTGATGAACACACAGACAGATGCTTTGCTTCGCCGCTAGCTAATCGGTTTATAGCATAGCATAAGCAAAAAAGCAGAGTGCTGCATTCTATTAACGGCCTGGAGGGGGGCAGTCAGTCACGGAGGCGACAGGAATTCGCGCGCCCACGAGCGAATGTTTATATATTTCCTTCGCCGGCAGCACAGGGCGCGGCGTGACGACGACGTCTTCTCTTCGAATTCGCCGCCGCAGCAGGGACATCGAGATCGATCTCCATCTCATGCATGTATGTATGTAGTTGCATGCGCGAGCCATAGCCGGATAAGATTCCGGGGACAATCATGGCCCTGCTTTACCCTCCAAAGCTAGACGAGATGCAGCGAATGGTTAGTTGCCACTTTGGGCTCCGATTACAACCTGCTGCTCAAAGTCCCCAAGGAACTGAGCCTACGTTTAGGACCGGAGGACAAAAAGCTTATTGAGCGGGCTCGGTACCTCATTTTAAATTGCTCCGATTAAATTACTTGTTCTTCTTTTCAAATAAAAAAATGACTTATTTTGAATGACTTTCTCGACTTTGGCTTGGCTCATTAGTCTTAGTTTAAAGTTGTGTCTCAAACAATTTAGGAGACTATTTCTGCCAGTTTGTTATGAAGCTAAAGCTTGAAAAACAGTACAGTTGGCTTTATTATCCAACCCTACCTGCAATGCTACTGAAATGATTTATAGAGGTTGTTACCATGCATATGTCCGTTTTTTTTTCAGGATCGCCTCACTCTTGGCTCATCACCTAGCTAAATAGTCTTCCATTTACTTTGATTAGTTATATAACCAACTCAATCGGTCATCCCGGTACATTAACCATATATAGTGTACCAATATCCGACCTTCATCCGACATTCGACTTACATCAAGTTCACATCAATACTAAAAGGAGTAAAGTTACAACACATTGTTCCAAATACTTAGTCAGCACACGGTAACACTCAGAGTACATAGTGGAAGTTTTTTAAGAATCAACATCCATTTAGTAACAAGGATTTTGCAATTTAAGTTGTAGCAAGTAATGTGGTTGGTTTTGCATAAAGGCATTTATACATATGTAAGGTGATCTTTCCAACTAAGCAAGTGTAGCATGGTTGATGAAGTAAGTGATGAGAGAGGTAGAGCTCGATCTTCAACGAGTCCATTGTTCATTACTAGTCTATAACTATAAGAATACAGCATTAGATAGTTCAAACTCTACAGAGGGGTACACATTAACCTTACCAAAGGCAAGGGACCGCCGGTATGACCCGTCGGTACATAAGGGGTATATCTATGCCTCAACCTTTCTCAAGTTTGGCCAAGGACACACATGAATGATTAGAGCATGAGCTGAGGTACTAGCCTAGTCTAGCTACTCTTCTCTACACATCACCGAGAATCCATGAGAAAACCGGTCACAGCGAAGTACTCGGCTTGCCACAACCATATATGATAAGTGGTTTGTACAAGTGTGTTCATGTCTCACTACCATGGATACACGGTCCTTAATCAGTCTAGTGAGCTACACAATTCAAGACATCTCTCCTCTTGCCAAGTTTTAGATTTTTGCTCCATCTCATGTTTCTTAGTGGGCAAACAAGTTCTACATGCACGAGGGACGACAAACCCATCATAAACTTCACTTCTACTATCTAAGAAAGCCATGCATGGATTACGTGACAATTGAATGTAAACAAGCATGGTACATGACATAAGGATCAATCACAACGTATTGAAGCACAAATAGGTACTTTAGGTAACTAGTCATATTATAACATAACATGCATTCACGTTATGCATTTGCAAATAATAGAGATGCTTAGGAGCCTAAGTCTCGGGTTGTGGTGGCTCAACTTTGGTCATAGTGGTCTCATCGGTTGGGGTCTCTTTCCTCATGAGGTTCATCACTATAAATGCATGATGTGAATGAGTGCAATGAAGTAAGCCTAATGTAGATGAAATGCTTCAACGGATGTAGAATATATAGGCTAATAGTATATACAACATATGTAAACATGGGTTGTCGAGGTTCTCATGCACCGTACTAGGTGTCATGTCGAACTGTTTGTGCGATCGTGTGGTTGAACAATAGGAATGTTGTGGTAGAACCTGGCTATTCCAGTGCCTAAGTATTGGTTTTCTTAGACCATTCATCATCATTCACATGATCATTTTCTAAAAGTGCTAGCTTCGAGAAAACTTGGGATGACTTATTGAAATGGTTTGGTGGTTCTGTGAGTTTGTTGAAGAGTGCATAGCTTTGTGCTAAAAACACTAAGTGTGCGGTCTAGCGGACCGTCCATGCATACAGAAAGATCATCCACGCGTGCAAGTACAAACTTGGTTCTCTCGGTTTTTTGCTAGAAATATTCCTCGGACTGTCCTAGTTCTCCTAGACCATACTAGGAATATTTAAGGGTTTGTGAAGCAAATCGAAATATCAGGTGCTCGTGCAAACCATCTAGACATGACTGCTGGACCGTCCGTGAGAACACAGTTTATGTGTTCTTAGGACTTTGAAAATGAAATCCACATCTAAGATTATTGCATGTATAAGCCAAGTTTTTGGAGGTGTTCCTAGGGTTCTATAGAGCATATCTAGCTAGGTAGATTGAGCTACATCGCATCCATTCATCAAATCTTCCATTCAATGGCTTTCTAGGTGATGAACTAGCTAGATTTCCATTTCTATGATCTCTAGGTGATGATGTTTGAGATTGAGCTTACCAAGGGGCTAGAGGACACGCAACATAAGCCTTTAGTGAGATGAGAAAGGCTCAGCCCGTGTGAAACGTCGTAATATAGCTAGAGGGGGTGAATATCCTATTTAAAAATCTACAAAGCACTAGAGAAAAGATTAGTACAACAGATGGCGTAATGTAATTTTTCTCTAGCTCTATAAGGGTTGCAAGCCATGTAACCAACAATTCTAGTTTCTAAGATCACTAGGCACACAAGAGCTATGTTACTACAATGTAAACTAATGAGCTAAGCAACACAAGGCAAGGCTAGCAACTAAGGTAATTACACTACTTTATGAGAAACTAAATGGAGACGATGTGAACTTTATACTGCCGTGTAGAGGATGAACCAATCACTAAAATATGATCAATCACCGGGAGAATACCAATCAAACACAATTGAGACACCATTTTTTCTTCTGAGGTTCACGTGCTTGTCAGCATGCTAGTCCTCGTTGTGTCGACCAACACTTGGTGGTTTGGTGGCTAAGAGGTGTAGCATGAACCTCGTCCTCAGTAGGACACCACAAAAACCTACCAGAAGTGAGGTAGCTAAATGACACTCACAATCTACTAGATTTGCCTTTGGCTCTCCACTGGAGAAGGCACAAGAACCCCTCACAATCACCGGGGGATGGCCACGAACAATCACCAACTCGTGTTGATGCTCCTTCGCTACTCCAAGCCATCTAGGTGGTGGAAACCACCAAGAGTAACAAGAAAACCGCAGCCACAATGATCCTCAAGTGCCACTAGATGCAATCACTCATGCAAATGCACTTGGAATCACTCCCAATCTCACTATGATGATGAATCAATGATGGAGATGACCGGGAGGTGTTTGTTTAGGCTCACACAAGGATGTCAAGTATATCAAAGTGCCAAGAGAGTGAGCCCCAAGCCACCCAAACACTATTTATAAGCCCCCTCAATGAATAGAGCCGTTAGGCTCTAGAAACAGCCTCTGTCAGGGGCATTGGACACGCCGACGCTAGACATTGGATGTAGCCCCAGCGCCCGATGCTGCCGTGATAGTGCCGTTAGATCACTGCCAAGTGTCCTCACTCAAATGTGACCCATTGATTCCCAACAGTCACTTAAACATTGAAGTTCACAGTTGAGAGGCGTCAGACGCGTCAAGTGCTACGCAGCGGATATGCGACCCTCACACCAGACGTTACTCAGAGAGTTTAGAAACCGCTCGGGGAGGCGTTGGATGCGTCAGGCAGTAGACCATCAGACGCAGCCAACATCCAACACGCACAACACTTGAAACCCTCGCTCGCGCCCCTGCCGACATCACTACTCATTGGATGCTGAAACAATGTTCACCTTGCATCCGACGTGAACCCATTGGACACTCTAACGCTCTGCACGGACGAGTGACACTAAGTCACAACACACCGGACGTTGGACCAGCATCCGACGCCTTCGCTGCTAGCATCTGGTGAGTGTTTTCTCCTACGACTCCGCCAAACTTTCTATTGGCACAATAGAAAATAAGCATTTCATTTTCTCAAAAACTGAAAGCCCTAGTTTGCTTTTGGACAATTGATGAAACCCAAAGTACATGCTAAGTGTGTGTAGATTAGATGAGGTTGGTACATGCCAAGTGATGGAGCAAGAGATGATCATGGTGATGATGGTGATGACCACAAGATGATCAAGTGCTCAACTTGGAAAGAAGAAAGAGAAAAACAAGATCCTATGGAGATCAAGGCAACAATATTGCTTAGGGTTTTAGTTTTGGTGATCAAGACACCATAGAGGGTGTGATCACATTTAGGATAGATAGTCATACTATAAAGAGGTGAATTCTTTGGCTAAGCCGTTATCAAGTGCCACTAGGTGACATTGTTCATGTGCATGCATTTAGAACCTAGTGAACTAACGTAACTCCTTCGAAGTAGATGATTTTGAAAATGCTAACACACTTGCACATGTTTATATACACATTGTGGTGTTAGCACACTTTGAGAAGGAGGTGGAGTTTGAAGGGTAGAGAGGGGTTTGGGTTTCTCTCTCTTTCCCGCCAAGCTTGCGAGGCAGGATTTGGCGCTTTTGAGAAAATGAAGTGCATATTTTTCTATTGCACCGGTGGAAAATTTGGTGAAGTTGTGGGCACTCACCGGACGCTAGCCGCGGAGGCGTCGGACGCTGGCCTAGCGTCTGGTGTACTCTTGGTTTCTGGCGCGAGTAAAAACTTTGCATCGGACCATCCGACGGGTGGACATCAGACGCAGTCTGAACACTGTTTCTGCGTCTGACGGAGTATGACGTCAGCATCCACGTGAGCGAGCCTCTGTGGCTATGAGCATCGGACGCCAAGGAGTGTCCGGTGTGCACACGTCGGACGCGTCTGACGCTCCTGTGCGTTTGTAGGGCTCCCTGAGTAGCATCCGATGCTAAGGGGGCGCGTCTGGTGCATTGCACCTGACGCGTCCGATATGTTGTCTCTGACAATTTGAACGTTTAAGTGACCGTTGGGGATCAATGGGTCACATTTGACTGAGGACACATGGTGCAACCCATTGCGCCTATCAGGGGCCGTCACAAACTGAGGCTACGTCGGACGCCCTGAGCGTCTGACGCCCCCAACAGGGCAAGTCTCTGGCTCCTAACGGCTCTATTTGTTGAGGGGGCTTATAAATAGTTTTTGGCTGGCTTGGAGCTCATACTCTTGGCATTCTAGCATACTTGACATTCGCAAACACCTTCCACTCATCTCCTTCATAGATTAACCATCTTTGTGAGATTGGGAGAGATTCTAAGTGCATTTTCTTGAGTGATTACATATAATGGCACTTGGCGATCAATTTGGCTACGGTTTTCTTGTTACTCTTGGTGGTTGCCGCCACCTAGACAGCTTGGAGCAATGGAGGAGCATTGGCACGAGTTGGTGATTGTTCATGGCTATATCTCGGTGATTGCGAGGAGATTTGTGCCTTCCCCAGTGGAGAGCCGAAAGGTAACTCTAGTGGATTGCTCATGTCATTGAGTTACCTCACTTGTGGATCAGTTCTTGTGGTGTCCTAGTGAGGACGAGGTTCGTGCTACACCTCTTAGTCGTCGAACCACCAAGTGTTGGTCGACGTAATAGGGACGTAGCGTGTTGGGAAGCATATGAACCTCAAGAGAAAAATTGGTGTCTCAATTGTGTTTGATTGGCATTCTCCCGGTGCTTGATTGTTCATATATTTGTGATTGGTTTATCCCCTACACAGCGGTATAAATATCTCATCCTTTCCATCTACTTACCGCAAAGTAGTGTAATTAGTTTAGTTGCTAGTTTTGCTTTGTGTAAGTTAAGCTCACTAGTGTAACTTGTAGAGACTTAGTTCTTGTGTGCCTTGTGATTTTAGCAACTAGAATTGTTGGCTAGGTGGCTTGCAAACACCCCTTTAGAGCTAGAGCAAAAAACTTTGCTTTGCTATTTTCTAGCCTCTTGCTCTAGTGAGTTTGTAGAGTTTTTAAATAGGCTATTCAACCCCCTCTAGCCATATTAGGACCTTTCAAAAACACTAAATCCCGCCTCGCAAGCTCGGCAGAAGGGAGAGAGAGACCAACTCCTCTTCACCTATTCAACCCTTGCTCAAAAGTGCTAACCACCAAGTGTTACACCTTGTGCACATGTGTTAGCATATTTTTACAACCATTTTTAAGGGCTAAGTGAGCACACTAGGTTCTAAATGCATGCACATAATTGATAACACCTAGTGGCACTCGATAATCACTTAGCCAATGAATTCCCATCTTTATAGTATGGCTATCTATCCTAAATGTGATCACACCCTCTATGGTGTCTCGATCACCAAAACCAAAACTCTAAGCAATACCTTTGCCTTGATCTCCATAGGGTTTTGTTTTTTATTTCTTCTTTTCCAAGTTGAGCACTTGATCATCTTGTGGTCATCACCATGATCATCTCTTGCTCCTTCACTTAGCATGTACTAACCTCATCTAATCTACACACACTTTGGGTTTCATCAATTATCCAAAACCAAACTAGGGTTTTCACCGTGCTCCTCTGCCTTGTTCCTCCATTTCTTGAAATCTTCTCCTTCCCCTTCTTGCTAGAGTGAGGAATCTCCTCTCCCTTCTGCCCCTAACAAGGCAAGATCTCATTGTGGTCTTCTATATATGTGATCTTCATAGCCTTGCCTTTTTTCCCTCCCCTCAAAATCCTCATCCATTTTTACTTTGTGGTGTCTAGAGAGAGAGAGAGAGGAGAGCCTAGAACAAGAGAGAGTGAGTGAAAGAGAGAGTGAGTGAGGGTGAGGGGGTGTGAGAGAGTGGAGAGTGCTTCCTAGTGACTCCACTTCATGTTGGGTTGGACAGTTGGCATATCATGTGGGGCCAAGGAGCCTAGAGATGGACAACTTATTTTTATGCAAGTCATGTTCTGGTGGACGTCTGGTGGACCCCATGTCAGACCATCCACCAGTGCATAAAAGAGCTTAGTAAATGTAGAATTTTGTATGCAAGTTTTCTAAAAGTGAGTTTAAAATGCTAATGGTGTTAATGATTATGCATTAGGCATGACCCGGTCATGAAAGGTTTTCCAAGACAAAAGCACTAGAAAGTAGTACTATAAGGAATTCATGTGGTCTAGATGAGAGGGTGTGAAGGAGACATTTGGAGAATGGGCCATGCCAACCTCGCACATGAAATTTTCTCTATACATAGATTGGGGGAAAATAAAATTAAAAAATGTTTCAACCAGAATGGTTTGATGAGTTTGGAAGTTGGCTTGAAATAGAGAATCCAAAGATAGAGCATATTATTTTTGTTGTTTCTTGTTTAAAGAAAACAAGTATGTAGGATACAAAGCATTTGTTTTTGAGGGCTAGAATGGTTACCATAGGAAAGAACGACTCAAAAATTGCATGTTGGCATTGTTGGTGGATCACACTATATTGCAATGAAGAAGTGTGATGATTTGTTATAGAGAAATCAGCACATAGATGTTGTTTTGCATAATAAAAGTGAAGCATCTAAGAGGGCATATTTTACTCAATTGAATGAATCAATTGATACTGCTATGCTACTATTGAATAAAGTCTTGCATTTTCGTGGCCATGAGGAGTCAACTGAGTCTTTAAACTAAGGGAAGTTCTTGCAAGTTTATGTTTCCTCAGCAGAGCATGATCTAGACTTAGGGAAGTTAGTGGTATTGCAGGTAATAGTTGTATGGTGGCTCACAAAATCCAAACAAACATTGTTGAGTGTTTTGCAAGGGAAATTATTCCACATTCTATTCTTGAAGAACATGGAGATGACATGTTTTGCTTGCTTACTGATGATTCAAGAGATGTTTATTGGAAAGAACATATGGTATGTTGACAAATGTTGGCCTTGTACAGGTGACTGAAACTTCTTTCTGTCTCAAGCCAGTTATTGATTCTCTATTTGCAAAGTTTAAGCTAAGTTTAAAACAAGTTAGATGCCAAGGATATGATGGTCCAAGCTATATGCAAAGTGGGAGAAGACAACCGGTTCTCCAACATAAACATTATTAGTGAGCTTTCACAAAAAAAAATGGAGACATGGAAAGTCATTGTTATCCATTGGTTTATGGGTGACTTTTGAAGCTTTTGTTGGTATTGCCAATTTCTACAACAATAGTGGAGAGATGCCTTTCACACATGAAGATTGTGAAAACATATATAAGCAATTGCATGGGTGATGTGCACTTGAGTAATAAACTTATTTTCTATGTGAAGAAAGAAGATTAAAAAGTTATAAATGATATTGTGGTTAATCTCTTTATGAACATGGAAGGAAAAAGGACGTAGATTTTATTTATAAGAGGTCATCCATATATTTTCCTTTCTTCAATGAAACATTCTCTAGATTCTTTGCTTAAAAGTTTATGGTTTGTGGGGATCTTCTTTAAGGTTAGTTAGGATCTTTTAGTTGAGAATTGCATTTTGCCAATGTCAACAATGTTTTGTTTCTAATTGTGGCCTTCTCTAACTATATATTTGTGTAAATGATCAGCACTATTAGTGCTACTTCATTGGTGATATATATCATTATCACTTGTTCTCATTGTGTTAAAACCTAACCTTTATTGCTATTAAGCTACACTATTGCTTTGTCATTAGCCTGCACGACTGCCTCCCCTCCCCTGGTTCTTCTCTAGATCCGCCTGAGGCAGTCCATTAGCCGGGATGCCCTACAGACGTCAAGAGGTGTTTCTTGACCCAACCTTCTCTAGGAAAAATAATAGAGACGCCTCTTAATATGGTTTATGTAATAGTGGTATAGCACCGGTCTATGAGACATGCAGGCGTACACAACTCCACCACCAAGGTTATATATGATGCTGAAGCTAAATGGCCACAGGCGCTTACATCTAGGATTATGCCTCAAATCATCAATCCGAAACACCACCCTTTTGCGAAATTAAAATAGAAAATGTATATAAGGAAAAGTCTGACAAGGTGATGATGAGGAGAAGGAAGCATCAGAATATATAGATAGCACACAAAAGCAATGAGCATGACCATGCATATCGCTGAGCATGCACAAAGTGGAGAGTGAGTGCTTCAGTCTTAGCCTGAGTTCCTCCTGCCTTACCCTCAACAAAGGCAGCCAATTGGTGGTTTCCTTCCCCTTTGTGCCTCTGACCCTCTGGTTCCTGCATTGAGAGAAAGGGCAACCGCCACGCCACTTGTTTGGTGCAGGGCCTGCAGACAGCCTGCATCGCTGCCCGCTAATCATGCACCGCTTTTGCAGTCCCCCGTTCCAACCGCCCCCCTGCTTAGAACATTCATCTATGCCCTCTTCTCCATTCCACACCAATCAGTAGATTCTCTGGAATACCAGTGACCAGGGACCCACTACCAGCTTTCCCAGGTCAAATGCACTGTTACAACTCCTGATGACACACTGATAGCTGCCTTTTGCAGGTTCGGGCATGTAATTCTACTGTGATAGAGGAAGATCATATAGTCGCAGATGCTCTGTCTTCTCAATTGATGTCTTGAAGAATTTGTAGTGGCTGCAGCACTTACAAAGCCGTATTTATTCACCAAAAATTTTGGATACATTCTTTCTAATTTAGATAGCCATTCAACAATCTCCGCCTCCTGGCTACAAACACCAAAGCTAAATAAACACTGTGACAGCTACGGTTGCAACTTATCTGAAACGGAAAAATGTGCTCCCTGGGCGTGCCGCAGATTCGACGGTGTCTTCATTTTGTTCTACTTCTATCAACAACCTGATCTCCTGAAACATCACATCTGCAGTTAGATTCCAAGATTCTTGTTCAGAATTTCTCGTTGCAGTAGCCGAGCCACAAAATGTTTTCACATATCTGGGCTCACAGATCACAGATGGAGTCATCGGCATCTCGGTTGACTTGGTTGCAACTTGCGAGGCAGAAGCTTAATAACACAGATGAAAATGCTTATTGATGTGTTCAATCAATTAACCATCGATGATCTTGGCCGAGAGGAATCCTTCCTTTTTTATCTTATTGTAAAATTTACATATGTGCTCATCAGCAGTCAAGGTGTGTGTAAACAGCTACCACTGAAGGCCTATACGAGCAAGGAAACAGAGTAATTGGGCACATCATGGTCGTGGTGCTCGTGCGCATACGATGGCCTCTCGGACCAAGGCATCCAATGGGTCTATACATTTCTTGAGCAGAGGGTCATCATCAGGCAAAATGCCTACAAGGTCATCGGAGGCAAGGATTATCTTATTGACAGCTCTCACAAGAAGAACCTGCAGCGATACTCGCAACAGGTTTCTTGCGCCTTCCATGTCCCCCTTCCTGAATGCATCGACTGATGGTAACACTGTACGCTCCATGGAAGCTTTATCTGGACATAGTACCTCAAAACCCTGACAAACAAATTTAAACAAGAAACAATTTAACCGTATGCTCCCAATTGGATGAATGAAGAATATTATTACCAAGGAAAATATCAAATCAAATTCTTTTCCAAGCCATCTCACTAGTAGAATGAAAAAAAAAATGCCATTGGACAACTTATCATGGGACTGGCAAACTAGGAATGAACAACCTACAAATTACATTGGTCCAGCAGACCTGTAGTTATCAATCTTTTAGGGACTGAGCTTTCAGACAAAGGGAGGTATCATAAAAAGTGACTGGGGAAAAAATCTGACCATCCATCACTGACGTAGGAGCTGAGTTGTCTAATTTGTAGAAAATACATATGCAGTGATGTAGTAATTGTCGTATAGGAACTATCAAAGAAAGGTCTTGCTTCTAATAGAACGCCTGGGCAAAGCACCAAGGTCGAAAATAAAATTTCATTCAACATCCTGCTAGTTCGTTTTTCCAGATATATAAAAAAAACCACAAAGCACAGATACTGCTTTTCTTTTAGACTAAAAGGGATCAGCCTAACTTATATGAAAAGCCAACATAATACCTCTTTACTTACATTAAAGTGGAGATATAGACTATCATTTCGTTCAAAAAGAAAGATATTATCATTAAGCATACGGTAATTGATGAAAAAGAAGATGTTTACCTGGCTCTCCAACTTGTCTAGATAACAGTTTGTAGCCAATGTATTGTCAGTGGACAGAACTCCTACACGGACATTACTTCCATACTCAACAGGTTTCAAGTTAGCTGCTTTGAGTTCCTTTACAACGCAATCACCAACATGGAGGAATGGAACCGAGCAACCCTGTGAAATCTCATGGTGCCAGGCATGTAAGAACTGGCATGGCATAACAATACAGCATGCTCCAGATTGCTCCAAGAAGAGCCTCTTCTGCCTAATCTTCCCAAGAGCAATACTGCAGCCAGAAGTGGATTGGGTTCCAGATGGCAACAGCTCTTTCTTGACAAGAGGATCATTGCAGATGATGAATGGAGGTGCCTCTTCTCCACCTCTAGTGCTCCAACTCACAAATTTCTCTAAAAATCTGAGGGATGAAGAGGAAGACGCACCCATTACTCCAGCTGCGCCTGATGGATGACAAGTCCCAATGTAAGGTCCACTTCTTGAAGCTGAGGAACTTGCATCCAAATTCTTTGGTTCAGAGGGATCAATTGCATGGTCAGTCTTGAGAACAATTGGAGATGGTCTTGCATTATAAACAAAACGTGAAGACTGGGACCTACAAGAGGCCCATCTTCTTCGTGAACCACCCACACGATGTAGCGAATCAGATAAGCAGCAACGGGGATATACGGGTACGCTCCTGCAAGAACAGGTTTTGAATCACTGTGTCAAAGCTGTGGCATTCTAGATCACAGACACTAAGCAACAGTAAACACAAAGCTGAATTCCAAGAAGTAGCAAGCAGAAACTGACCTCTGTAAAGACATCTGAACCATGGGAGTCGGGGTCTGTGAAGTCTGAACACCAGTCTAGTGATGGTGTGTAGGGAGAGTGGCGAAGGATGCAACTGGAGAGGCAGAACTAGAATTGGGAGATTATACCTCTTCTTCCCAGAAGACAGATGACCATAGTGGAAGCTGTATGTATTTTGTTGGTGGAAGGCTGGTCTTAGATCTTAACAGCTATTAACTAGTAGTAAACAAGGACAATATGAAATGCACGTGTATTACTCAGACTGGCTAACAATAACAATCATTATTCCAGCAGGAAGGAGGGAACAGACAGAGAGGAATCTCAATTATTGAACTGGAATGGAGATGTTTGTTTTATCTTTTATGAGGAGGGCTCTAACCAAGAGGAAGCAATGTGGAAGATTGTGACTGGTGACTTGGAAACTGCCTCACATCTCAACCAAAGAAGGTTATCTCTTCAGCTCACAGCAAACATCAACTTCCATCTCCACTGGCATTGTTGGCTTCTAAAGATTCACCATCAGGCTTTTCAGCTGTTAAAAAGGGTAGTAAAAAAATCATAGCCCCAGTTTTTCGTCGGCAAAAAAGCAAGAAAGGAAGCGTACAAGATATAGACAACCCCAAGGGACAATACTCACATGATAGTGGGGCTCATCTCATCTCTCCACATGTGGTGTAATCATCTGCCACTGCCAGACGTCAATAGAGAGCAAAAGACAGGGCAACAAGAGCCACTTGCAGTTGCATATGCAGCCTTGTAGTTACTGGACAATACAACAGTACAAATGCTAGGAGCATAGGACAGCAATATTGCTGCAAATTATGGACCACCTTGTAAATTGGGAAAAGGTGTAACCACTGCATGTGTCCTCGTTTGCTCACTTCAATCTGTCTGATTGATGTTTATCAGCTGGCAGTTCTGAACAATTTCTTTAATAACTCAAATACCATGACCCCAAAATGAAAATCCAAACACAGAAGAATAACAACTAACCCAGAATCTGTCAGGAAATTACAACTTTCCATCCTTGTGATAAATAGACTACAATCTTATTGGACACAAAATAGAACTGAACTAAACCTGCCTAAACAGCAGGACTTTTGGGGGGAACAAAGATTTAGCTGTTTTTGGTAAACATGACAGAGAGCATGGCCTTGTGAACTGTTAATACAAGGTAGAAATCTGAATGTTACAGTATGTGAGATATACACCAAAAACATCCTCAGGTCATCCTCAAACCTGTTTTTTTCACATAAATAAATATTTGGAATGAGTTACAAGGATTAAAATTGTAATAGGGTCTACTTCAGTTTTGACTTGGCAGAACTTTTCAGTGGCTTCGCGATAGAAACAGGAGGACTACTTCTTGCTGTCTTCTTTACATTGTAAGTTATTGACATGAAAGCACATATAAGTGCAATCAAAATAGTTGGGTAGACATAAGTTGATTGAGTTGGATCGCTGTTCACTGGCTTCCCAAATAGTGCATCTTTCACCAGACCCCAGATAACCAAAAGGGTACCAAACAAAGTCATCCTCCCAGGATTTATGATGCCAATGAGCGCTCCGGCAACACAGAAGTAGCTTCCTGCAAGTATCTGATCAAGGAGAGAGACCGTTATTTAAAGAGTTCAAGCATTGTGCAAGAAAAAGTTGTAGACTGGTTATAAAAAAACACCTCTAGACGCTGAAGATCAACTACTGCAGAAGCATTTTTGGCTTCTGTCAGGTTGTACATGTCAAACAGGTCACTCCAACTCGGAAATGTCTTGCTTTTAGTTAGGCTGCTCACGATAGCTCCAGGGTAGAGCATGGCCTTCACAACAGCTGGTGGGAATATCTCATTTGAGACCAACTGAGACGATGTGACTTGAATAGGAGTTGTGCATGTGCCTGCTCTACAAGGGACCCTGAAATGCCAGAAGCAAGCGAAATCCCCTTAGCACATTATGTTCCTGCTCATAAAATTACTCCAACTCTTCTAATCCTTCCAATTAACTCCTATACACAATGACCATTAAATTCTATTAAAAAATGCAAACATCAATATAAGGGTTCAGTAGGAAAAAAGTAGTGAAACTAGGTTATTGTACACTTAAGTCAGGCTGGGCACTTTTTCACCGAAAACCGAACCACACTGAGCCACCGAAATGTCGGTTTTTTCGGTTCAGAGTTTTGATTTCAGTTTTCATCCTTGGGAAGTTTGGCCCTCGGTTCAGCTACGGTTTCAGGATCCAATCCAACCGAGTAACCAAACAAACCGAAGACGCATGTTGTTCGTAGCTTTTCTGAAGGAACCGCACACCTAATAAGCCCACCAGCGGACTAGCCCACTACGGCCCAACACACCAACACACTCAGGAGTTAGCACCAACCGGCAATCCCATCCACCGTAGGTTCCAAAACCTTATCCTCTTCTTCGGTCCTTCAGCGGCGACGGGAGTTGCATCTGCACGAGCGTGCTCGTGTGAGTGGATGAGGGGCGAGGGGCGACGGCAGGCCAGCAGCGGCAGCAGTGGCGGCATCTATGCGAGGGGCAGAGCATGCGGTGGCAGGCCGAGGCTGGCGGCAGCGATGGCGGCATCTAGGCAAGGGACGGAGCATGCGGCAGCGGCGTCTATGTGAGCGGCGCCAACTCCTATCCTCTTCTGCAATGGGCAAGGCCACGAGGGGTGGCGGCCATGGATCTGTGCAGAAGCTGCTAGAAGGTGGTCATGCGAGCACATGGCCGCGTGACGGTGGCCATGGAAGTGGCATGTCCAAGTTTGGGAACTTCGGTGAAAACCGAACTCCAAACCGAAACCAAAATTGTCAGTTCCTTGATTTACCATGCGCCGATCGGTTGCTGTAACTCAAACCGAAGTTTACTCCCACCGAACAAACCGAACCAAAGCGTCGGTTTAAACCAACGCCCAGGCTGACACTTAAGGAAACATAAAATATATGAAAAGAAAGGCAAGATATTTCTCTATGAATTTAAAGAAAAATGTTTGTAGAACATTGATAATTCCAGAATATATTTGAAACTGAACCACAGGTCCAACAAAGTTACTCAAGAATGATAGCAAATTCCAGTGCAAGTACACTCCTAGAGAAAGAAGTCGAACAATCCAGCATAGTTCAAGTCGAGGGTTCTCAGAATTTAAATGCTGCCTCCCAGGCTGCCAGAACCTGAAGATATTTTTCTTCACACATTTACTCTTTGATTTGGCCATTTTAAGTACCTCTTTGGTGGCTTGATTGCTTGAAGTAGAATGCATACTGGTTTAGCTCAAATGCAGATATTAACTCAAATTTCATCATCAGATTTAATTATCTTCTTTTTTCACATTATGGGGGTGTTTATATTGTCAAATGCAATAAGGCATGCACCAAGGGTATAAGACGGATCTCCTTTTGCTGTTTTGACAATTTTTATTCACCACAAGCAGAGTATAACAATTCTCCCATGCTTTTGTTCTTTCTTCTTTTATCTTGCAACCATGACCAACATGTGCTAAAATCAAACCCTAGTGGAAGTCAGCTCTAGTTGCAACAAAAAGTATTCCTCATTCTGTAAGAATATAAACACAAGCTGCCAGAATTTTCTACGAAAAAGTAGATAATCTCATGTTGCCTTCTTGCTTTTTCTCAAAATTGGCTCCCAGCCTCCCATCCCATCCAAAAGGCCTACAGAAACTTTAAGAAGGCTTAAACACTGTCGAAATCCAGAAACTGCTGCATCCTAAGGTTTCCAGTCACTGAAGTGTACTTGGGCGGGTGTGTCGGTTGGTTTATGAAAGTTGATGGTACTTTTTCATATGATGGTACTCCCTCTGGTCAAAAATAACACATTTGAGTTTGCATGGTCTTGAATGCATATCTTCGACCAATAGTTTCTTCTAGAATATACTCTCAAGTCTTAAAATCCTACAAATTTAAGAGTTCCTGCAGGTATTTCGAATACTAATGTACAAATATAACTTACATGTTTCCAAACTAAACAATGTAATAGTAATTGGAGTTTATAGTCCTAAAGGTTTGACCCAACACTGTTGTGACCAGAGGTAATAGTAAATTATGGTGAACAGCAGTTCTTAGGAATGATAGTAAATTATGATCCAGGTAAACTGCTGGGAAAAGAAGCAGAACAATCCATACATACATATCCATTGTTAAAATCCAGTCAAGGATTCTCTAAATTTAACTGCTGCCTGATGGAGCATGGAGAAAACATTTTTCATATCTCACTCTTCAATCTGGCCACTGCTATTGGCATCTTTGGTGTTTGGAGTGGAATGTATACTATGCTTAGCTCAAACACAGATATCTTATGAAAGTTATTTTAAGTTTCTTCATCATAATTTACTGCATTTTACTATCGTTTACCATCAATATGTTGGGCAAATGATCGTCAGTGGGCCGCAGGCAGGTAGGAGGATTGGATGAGCTCTCCACTAAAGTTTGAGCAAGGTGTGCTATCAGCTGCACATGTTTTCAAGTGAGAAAAGAATAACTCCTTGTTACCGAATGTTATGTGTTATGCTGGTAACGACTTTGCTTTGAGAGTAGGCAAGTTAGACGAGTAATTCACCTGGTGTGGTGTTTCATGTGGTTTCGTGAGCAGATGGCCAGATGCTGATCTTTTAATTTGGGGCTGTAAACTCTATAACCTTTGTCTTGTGCAATGCATATATGGACAGGGGCTAAGTCCCTTAAATCTAGAAAATGTGTTGGGCAATAATGCACAATCAGAGGTAACCCACTCATGCTGCAGTCTTTTATTATGCGTGTGTTGCAGTCACTGATTTGAACAAAAAAAAATCGCATGCAGAGTCAATCAATATCCTTTCACCCCATGCTTCTGTTTTACTTCACTGCAATCATGCATTAACATGTATCCTGCTGGCAGTCTGTTGTTTATGTGCATAAATGTTAAATATGAAGAGGTACTCAAAGTTCAAGGCGAATGGAGTTGAGCCACATTAAAATTGTTGGTTGGCACTTTGCACAAGAAAGCTGATGGTACCCGTTGCTATTTTTGCAATCTAAAGCTGGTACTTGCAGCTCCTCACCAGTAGCATTTGATTGAAACATTCCACAGCTTTCCGTTCTTTAGACGGCAATCACAACAAGCACCAGGACCAATAGAATTGATCGCTAAGGTTTCCACAACAAGGTATCGAAATAAAATACAACTGCAATGAATCAGAAATACAGCGTTCAACACCCCTCTATGCAAAGTTAAGTTGCAGACATAAGTAAAAGTCTGCGAGTACTAGTGATGAGTGAGTCGATAATGGATCTAGCAATCTAAATCTAAGAGAACTGAACAATTTATGGGGAAAGCAAACCATCTATCTGGTTGATTATTGCACCGGGGAGTTGATGGAAGGGAGCGTTCCAGCGATTCATTACCGACCTGAACAGCGGGATCTGGAGCATGATGAGGAGGAAGAAGACTCGGGAGGCGTAGATGGAGATCCGACGGCTCGTCCAACCGCCGCCCACCCGCCGGCGCTGCACCTCGACCGCCCCCGGCCCCGCCAGCGTCGGCGCCGACGAGCTCGGCTTCGCCGCCGCCTTCTCTCTCCTCGTCTGTGGCGCCATGGGTCGCCTACACCGCCGGCTTCCTGCTGCTTTCGTTACCAAATCATGGTCGTGACGAGCCAAGGCGCGGGTTAAACAACAGCTTCAACGGATCGGGTTAGATAGGTTAACTATTAATTAATGGATCGAATTATCGCATCAGGTGATGATTGGGGAACATAATGCTGGAAAGTACTCCCTTCGTCTCAAAAAGTATCGTTTTAGAATTTTATAGACATTTTATTTTATCATTTATTTTATTCAAAATTTTTACATAAATATTATATATTTTGTTAAGACTTATTTTATCATTAGAAATACTTTACCCATGATTAATTTATTTTATAATTTATATAAAATTTTTGAATAAGACGAACAGTCAAACACGATATCTAAAAATAAAAAACATCACTCTCTTTTTGAGACGGAGAGAGTAGGTTTCTTTCAAAAAATTCTGAAAAGTTGGCCGATTGATTGGCCTCAAATAATTGTTCTCAAGGCCCAAAGGAGAGCAAAGGGAGGACTGGCCGATTGATTGGGCTCAAATAGTTGTTCTCAAGGCCCAAGGGAGAGCAAAGGGAGGACTGTTGTTTGAGTTAGGGCTTGTTTGGTTTTCTTGCTAAATTTTAGCTAACTAAAATTATTTTAGTTACTCTTGGGTGACTAATAAAACTAAACTATTTTAGCTTTTTTAGTCAATGTGTTTGAAACTTTAGCTATTAAAGTGACTAAAGTTTAGCTAGGTAAAATTTAGCAAGGAGAACCAAAGAGAGCCTTAGATTCTGCTCTCTTCATTTTCTATTTTCATTTTCTACTTTCAGTCATGACTTTTCAGACAAACGAACAGACTCGAATGTAACCCGGTGCACGAATTAGAGTATGTTTGTTTGGGCTTAACTTTTAGTTTTGTAGCTTTTGGTTTTGCATTTGTGAAAGGTGGCTTGTGCAGTTTGGCATCCCAGCTTCCTCCCCCCATCGATTTGGCCACATGCCCTCATCTATGAGTAGGTGGGGTGAGCATGGTGTTGATGATCATTTTGTCATGATTTTGTATGGTTAAAATCGTCAACAAAATGTCACAGATGAAAGGAATCAAGCAAAGTGTGACCTTATTTATGTAAATAACTTGGTTTGATATGTACACGGAGTATATATTTGAATGTAGGGATAAATGGAGCAAAGCAAAGACTGTGGGCCCACATAGGGGGTCGGTCGACCCTCCATGTGGGGGCCTAGGGGTCCAATCAATGTGATAAGCAAAGAAACACATTATATGCAAGGCACAAGGATTGATGGACTCATAACTATGAAGAATTCAACATGACAATAGTTCAGAGCTCGCTGCTGAAGTGGCGCTGAGGTGGACAAATCAGGGAATTCTGGGCGACGTGTACTCTTTCTCCTGCGCGGAAGGATCTTGTGTGTGTAGGAGTAAATCACTCACACCTCACCATGACAAATGGACCAAGCACCCACAAGAGCAAGAGGACCCATAGATCACTAGGGGAGGTCGACGGACCACTCCCCCTAGGTTGGGCGAGCCCCACGGGGCCCACTGACCTCCATCTTCTATCCATGCAAGGAAACACACCTTCGCTCCAACTTCACCCTTGATTTAATGGTTGTCGGATCCATGAGGTTTGGAGCATTTGGATCCATGAGTTCACCAAAAGAGAATATTCCTTAGAATCAAGAAAGCAAGCATCTCCACTCCCCCAAGGCACATCCTACACTAGTGATGAAATAGTACGGATATTTTCCGACCGTATTCGAGACCGAATTCGTTTAGAGGGGTTTAGATCTGTCCGTATCCGACTCTGAATATTCAACATCTGATACCGTATCCGAATATTTAAATCGTATATTTATGATGTCGACATCCAATCATATCTTATCCGACAGGATTGATATTATCCGTATTCGAATCCAAATTCAACCAAAAATATGAAAACAAATGTGGTATCGATGATATCCGTCCGCATCCGATCTGTTTTCATCCCTATCCTACACTATAAATACCCCCCTCACTCCCTCTCATTCAGAAATACCAAGGAAAAACTACTCATTCTATTCTACAGTTAGGCCAATCCTTATTCTAATAGTAGCATAGAAAATAGGGAGAGAATGAGGAGAGTGTGGAGGAGTTGTGGGTTTGTTGGCATCTTCTCCAAGTTGTACCACGATAGATGTAGACTTGTTTGCATGTAAGCATTAGGGATTTTTATGTAATTGATCCTTAGAGTTGGTAAGTATTTATTTTCTGTGGTCCGTTGTTTCACCACCCTTGACTCGATACTCTAATCATTTTCATCAGGATCGAGACTAGAGTAGTAATATATAGTGTAGATAGACATGGTGTCTAGGCTATATGCTACTTGTGCCTGTGGCTTGCCCCATCGTTTGTTTGTGGTAGTCAGTAGGTGGTGACAACCCTATCTCATCTCTATATTCCACACACTCGGGAAAGTTCTTAAAACAAAATTCTTCTCTACTAGGAGGTTCAACACTCTTCTCATCCCTTTTCATCGCTAAGCGGTATCTAGTGACCCAAGTGAACAACCTTTGTATCTATCGTACCTATCTAGTTTTATAACCATTGATTTAATCATCTTTACCCAATCTATCATTTGCCCTTGTATCATCCTAGGATGAACTTAGTTCTTCATTAAGGTGACTTCACATGCCTTATGAAAATAGATACCTTAGAATACTCCTAGGTAAAAGCTATATTGACGATGACAGGGGTGGTTATCATGGCCCTAGCGATAGCGACGGCAGGGGTCATCAAGAGTCATGAGCATGTTGTGGGCCAAGCCATAAAAAATCTCAGTTGTGCCCGGCTAAAAAATCTCGCCCATGACCATCCCACTAGACAATTAGACCTAATTTTTTGGGCCAGGCTTGGGTCGCACGCGGGCCTAGGTGGGTTTCTTGTTCATTTTATAGTGTAAAGTAGCTAAAGTAAATACTTAGGCTAGGCTCAGGCCTAGAAACATTTTTCTAGATAACTGGATCTATGCCTAGGCCCTATCCACTAAATCTCATGGTCGGGTCAAAACCCAGCAGGCTCGTATGATGCTCAATTTGCTTAGGTCTAGTGATCGATGAAGATAGTAGGGGTAACTACGGTGGGCATGGCAGCATGAGCTCATAAACCTTTTATGACATGGGTGATGGGCCCCTCTGAACATGTCCAAGCTCTGCCTATGATAGCCTCCATGGAGGCAACAAGGATGAGCTCATGCAATTGAGCCCCTTTCTCCGAGCCGAGGCTCCATCCCTCCCTAGTGAAGGCGAGCTTGAACCCTCTATACTCTAAGCAAAGGGTTGTGGAGCTAAAGAACTTGCACTTGCATGAGGTGGTGGTGCTCTGTAGTGAGGGCAGGGCTGGGGGCAGTTGCAGATCTTGTCTGAGTGAGAAAAGGCAAGCAAAGAAAGAAGTGTCCCTTGTGAAAATAAAGATAAGTTCATTAAGAGATGGTAGGCGAGTAATTTTTTTGCACAATGTTGACGGTCCTTAAGAATTAAATTTAACCATCAAATAAATAAAGAAAAGGTTCGAAATGCAACCGACACCCAGATTTAGGGTTTTATCTGACAGAATTCCATGAGTTTTGGTGTTTGTCTATTTCTGCAGAGGTTATCAGGAAATATGGAGAAAAGGCCCACATGTCGGGTTTACATAGAGATATTAACGTGCCGCGCAATTTTCTATCATCTAGAAGACTCCAGAAGCCACGGGAACGAACGAAAAGCCGAGCGGGCTCGGGGACAGGGCGCCCGCCCTCCCCCTTGGGCGCCCGCCCTACTACAGAGACCAATCAGGTCCCGTCTTGTGGATTATGCTCCACCGACCTAAAGGATCAAGGAGAACCGTTCAATTAATGTCGGTTTGATCCGACGGTCCAGATTCACTTGAGGGGACTATATAAGCAGGCCCCCTGGCCCCTGGAGGAGGCACCCCTTCATCCTTATTCATTATTCATAGACAGAGCAAAAGCTAGGGTTTGGAGATGAGAGCTCTCCTCTCATCTCTAAAC
>Ga0182004_10000479_pt1 | contig 24357 bp, 19 predicted proteins | sample Sormic07211540_1_FD_120479 | JGI IMG/M metagenome (GOLD analysis project Ga0182004, IMG submission 120479) | Endophyte microbial communities from Sorghum bicolor roots, Mead, Nebraska, USA - 072115-40_1 MetaG | ecosystem: Host-associated > Plants > Roots > Unclassified | place: USA: Nebraska...
AACAAAAGTTTAAGACCCACTAAAAGAAGCTCATAGAATTCTATAGACATATATGTATATATTATATGTAAAATTTGATATATTTTTTCTCCCGTTGCAACGCACGGGCATGTTTTGCTAGTATTATTTAATTATAGACTAATTAGTTTCAAAAAAATTATCTCATTAATTCCGACCAAACTGTATAATTAGTTTTTATTTTCATCTATATTTAATACTTCATGCATGCATCTAAAGATTCGATGTGATGGAGAATGTGAAAAATTTTACAAAATTTTGTAGGAACTAAACAAGACCTGAACGTTACGGGTACTCCTAGCGGAACACACGTGACAGCGGACCAAGTGCTTCGACAAGTCCTAGGAGTACAGTACACCGCGTGGGGCTGGCAACTGTGTTGGGTGAACCTGGTCGTGCTGGTGAATGCGCTGGCACTGGCAGGCGAGATCCCTGTGGGGAGGATCCATCTCTCACGGCCGGCGTCGTCGACGGTTCCGGTCGAGAACGTCCTAGATCTTGACTGCTGTCATGCACGGGAGGAGTGTGACTTTGTAAGCTGTGAAGATCGCCGATCGGTTGAGCAGTGATTAGTGAATCGTGCATTCCCTGTCGCTGCCAAGTGCCAATAATAGCAGCGTCACCGGCCAGTCACAGCTAATCACGGGGTCAAAGCGAAGGAGAGCACCGAGTCCGACTTGCGCTGAGCTATCCAGGAAAGTGTTTAGTTCCCCATAAAATACAAAATAATATTTATTTTAAATAATAAAATGTCACCATGAGGATTTTAAAATATGGAATTTATTGTCACCATGAGGATTTATTAAGGCTCTTTTGAAGTTGTTTTTGGCATCTAGAGATCAAATTCCAAAATAAAAAAATAATTATTTTTTACCAAAAAATTTGTATGTTATTTAGTTTTATTATGTAAAATGATAAACTAAGACTAAATCTTTTTAAATAGAAAGAGAACTAAACACCCTCTTACACTCCTCGTTTTCGCGAGACCAAAAAGGGCGTGCATTATTAGTGCATAATAGGCGCCATTAAAAGCCAGACGTGCGCTGTTTCGCTTTACAGACGGCGGCTCGCCGGGGGTGGTCGGGTCCGGCCGGCGGATGAGGGATGCATGATGTTACATGATCGACGAAGAAAAGGCGCGTCCAACACACACGAATACGAACGGAGCACGGGACCAGCACGATTGCATACATGCACTCCAATGTTCCTTTTCCGAACGAGACAGGCCAGTGACGTTGGATCCCGGTGAATTTACAAATCTGGACAAAAAAAAAAATAGGAGTACTCCCTCAATCCCACAAATAATTATATTTCTTTGATTTTCTATGATTCATGTTTGACCGTTCGTCTTATTCAAAAAAGTTTAATTAATATTATTTATTTTTTCATGACTTATTTTATTGTTATATATATTTTTATAATAATTTTATTTATTTTATTATTTATAAAAAAATTTAAATAAGACAAATGGTTATGAATCATAGCCGTCAAAGAAATACATTTTTATAATTTTTTTAGAATTAAACAATGCCTAGTTAGTAGAGGAGACCAGGAGGAACCGAACTGTACGCGCACACTAGATTCGTAATCTGGCACGGCTACTTTGAATTTGAATAAAATAAAGCGTGAGTAGTCTTCCAGATTCCCCGTGATGCCGGACCCGCTGTGCCGATGATAAGCGGACTTTTTTTTTGCGCGCGAAGGCTGATAGGCCCAGCGGACACGCTGAGCGGCGAGCTGGCGGCAGATATTCGGTAGCGTGGCCGGATGCCCCGACCCCAAGCAGACAGCTGCCGCGCACCCACCGGTGCTCCGGCCGCGCAGCGCACTCGCATCGCGCATGCAACGGAGCAGGCAAAGGTCACCACCGCCGCGACGGCAACGTCAGTGCTGGCGTGACGCGGTGGGCTGGGCGGCTCCCGTCCCGTGAGGCCGTGACCACGGCCACGAAGGCAGGCAGATTCGCCGATGGGGCTCCAGCCGACCCGCGCGAATCCGCTGCATTTTGCGTTGCGTTCCAGCAGCCGGTTTTGCGGCTCCAGGGGCCCGCTGAGCACAATGCAACTTGGCCACGATCTCTTTTTGCCACCGGATATCATCGGCATTACGGCAGCGTGGTTTTCCCCAGCTGACGACTTGTCGTGCTCCGTGACCGTGTGCGGGCGCGAGACCGGCTGCGAGTCGGAGTCAGCAGCTGGACGTGTTCGCCGAACCGAACCCAACGTGCACGGAGTGCGACGGTATCCGATCCAGAAAGTGCTAGAACATGAGTTGCTGGGAGTTGTACTTATCACGGCTCACGGGGACTCGGGGAGGTGCCACCACGGCCGTCCTCCCGGCCACCTGTGCCCACCACGACCGAGTGGGCGCGTTACGCGTGTCGCCTCCGGCAGGCGTCGGTGCGCCGGCCGGCCGGTCGCCGCTCACGAGTCCGACGAGGAATGCGGCTCGATCTGTGGGCCGCTGTGGCAGACTTTTTATTTTGCCCGTTGCGTGTGGGGAACGCCGGCTGTGGACAGGAGAACGACGTTCCCTGCTGCTGTGCTGTGCGCGCGACGGCGAGAGCGCTCGCAGTCGCAGGGTGGCTCACACAGGCTCAGCACAGCCTACAGAATACGAGTATTTCTGATCTTTTTGGTCGACTCATGAGTTGGTGCGGCGAGGAGACGAAAGCGACTGCCTGGTCTGCTGCATCCAAACGTGTGTTCGGATCGGACCGTTCCCTGGGCAAGCGTGTCATTACAGGAGAAACGGCATCATCCCTGGGCTGGACATCAGGACATTGGCCTTTTACTTACAGCTTACGGAAATCAGGTCGGAACGTAGTAGTACAGTGGAGTGACCTGCGCGCGCTAGCTGCACGTCTTCGACGAGGCCGGCTGGGCCGTGACGGCCGCACGTACAACTGATGCCGTGCACTCGCGACTATTCCGACTTCCCAACGCAATGATCCCTGGCCGCAGGTCCACTCCACCACCTTATCCGTGTGCCGTGGACGAGCAGTAGAAATGTGGTGTGGCACCGGCATGCACGTTACGGGTAACTGATTGCGTCTACTTGATGCGGACACCACCATTCACCAGTCAGCAGGCGTTGGCCGAACTGATGAAACGAGGAATATACGTAGTAAGTACTCTTCTTCGTTGTTTTAAAAGGAATGGTATATCTATCGATTGTATTAAAACAAAAGCCTACTTGTGTTTTTAGATTCATCTATGAGACATATTTTTTCTAACATACTATTAAAATGTTGTGAAATTAATACTTATACAACTGTTGATCGGCTCTAGAAAAAAAAATGGCTGTAAAAGAAAGAATTCTTGAAAAGTGCCCCCTCTTGTTTGGGTTTCTTCTCCCACCACGTTCTTAGGGCACTCACAATACAGACTCTATCATAGAGTCTAAAGTTATTTATTACCTCGAATAATGTGGACTTAGAGTCTAAATAAGACTTGAAGTCTTGTTTTCTATATCTCTTTCTTCAATAAATATGCTGCCACATCAGCAAAATACAATAAATAATATGTAATTAATTGTCTTGAACTCTGTGATGGAGTCTTACATTGTGAGTGTCCTTACATAAAATCCGTTGGTAGTTTGAAACACAGATAACAAACGTGCGTGGTAGTAGCGACGGCCGACTTGACCAGCAACCACACCATAACAGCGCCACATGGCCGTATTCAACGAAATTTGACGGTCACTCACTGTAGAACCTATTGCTGGTACGCACGAGTCGCTAGGACGGCGGTGCAAGGTGCGGTGTACGTATGGTGGTAACAACTAACGGTGGACAACATAGCCTCTACAGGTGGCATAGCGAAAAAAAAGATCCAAAAACGTGTCAGGTTGTTAATCTTGGCATCTAGCACTACTAGTACACGGCAATGGCCAATCATCCATCAAAGTACTGCACACCCCGCGAAGTCTTGCATACTCCGGCCGGTAACTCCGGCGCAGCTCGCAGCTGCGATGATAAGCGGACTTTTTGGCGCGCCACCTTGATAGGTTGTTGTGCACCCAGGAGTACTCGTGGACACGTGTGTCGAGGCGGGCCCGGGGTACGTGGCCGAGTGGACAGGTGCTGCATGCCGATGGATGGCCGCTGCAACGAACGTCAAAGCTGACGCGACCGGGAGACATTGCCCCGTGACGACTGCCCTGGCGTGAGCGAGTCGCCGGCCGGTGGCTGTGGTGGGGGTCCAGCCGGATCCGGTCTCGCTGCACGGAGAGGAGACACACAACTTGGCATTGGCCATTGGGTGCGAGTGCGACGAGTATTCTACAGCTGGGCACCGTGTCCGTGTGCAGTGCGAGTGCGAATGCCTTCGCCGAACCTGATCGATCCAGCGCGGTTGCCCGCAGGGGGGCCGGCCGGGCTAACCAACCAGCCGTACCGGGTCGGTGAAGACCACACGGACAGCGACGGTTCGGTCGAGAAAGTCTCCCCGGGTTCGACCGCTATCACGGGGAGGCGCAACCAGCCTGCCCCTACTCGGCGGACTGCCATGTTTCTCAAAAAAAAAAAAAAAAGCTCGACGGACTGCCGATTGCTCCGGAGCAGAACTCTGACCGCGTCGCTCCCAACAAACGACAGACGGTCGCAGCTCACGAGTTCTAGGAATGGGGCACACTGTGCGTGCCGGTCGCCAGCGAGCGCAGAGGGCGACGCCGACGGCACGGCGGTGTGGACATCGCAACGTTCTGAGCACCTGCACGGCGGCGGAGAGCCAGAACGGAGAACCCAGGGAACGCACTAGTAATACTACTCGTTGGTCAATTGTCGTCGATAAAGTTTTATCTGCATCGTGTAGCTATTGCGACATCGAGCAGACGATGGAGGAAAAGTCTTGCACAGGTTCTCACAACAAGCAACTTATTGGGCAAGTTCTGTCCACTGATTTGTTAAGAAAAAAAATATTATTAAATAACTAACAGATTTAGTAGATAAACCCAATCGTGAGGAAAAAGCTGCGTCCGTCGAGAACATGGTATCTGGAAAGATAAGGTCCACAACAACGACATGCGCTGCACTGCAGCGTCTGCACGGCATCGACGAGACCGACAGATCCAAGCTTTGAAGGTTAGTCAGACACCTCCACTGACCCAGGCACTCAGGCAGAGTGACCTGTGGCGGCCACTTGATCTTGATGCGAATGGCGAACAGCACCAATCAGCAGTAGGTGAGTTGGAAGCCTATTCAGAACAACACGGTCCAACATGGCAAGGGAGATGATTGTCAGGGAACCAAAATTTCCATGAGAATTCCTGTTCATGGACCACGAACGCAACGCATCAGGAGCATACAGCAAGGGTAAATGATCACATGCGGGAAGAAAGTTCAGCTCCTGGAAGTGAAACGGTACCATTTGTAACACAGCATGCCTGAACAAAAATGTAGCAGCTCAAAACAGACATCAGACGCAAACTACAAATACCCCATTACTACTTGATAGAATTTTCACTCCGATTCTGATTCTGACTGGCAAGCAGGGAGGTAGTAGGTATCCAGTTGCCAGTATTTCTGCTTCACGCCCTTCCAAACTTCTTCCGCTAGGCAATCTTTGACCGGCAGAGGGATGAACTGTGTGGAATACCCCAGATTCGCGAGCTCTAATGCGACAAGCTGGCAGTACACAGCGTGGAAGAATGCATTGTCGCCACAGAGGCCATTGAAGTATGAGTAGATGCCTCCAGGTTTCAGTAGCTTAGGAAGGTGTTGGTGGAACTCTCTCATGTCCTCGTAGTATTCCCCATATGTGTCGAAAAATATGCCTGCACATGTAAGAAAACAATGGCATTATAGAAGATTCCCCTACAATGGTTTTCATTGTACTCAAGGAAAGTCAAGTTATTTTATGGTAGTATCCATTCTGAGCGTGAATTCATACTTGTCTCTGACGGTAAATCGATGATAATTTTTGCTTGATTATAAAATCAAAAGGAGGTTATCACATTGGCAGTTAGTCAGTTACATATCGATTTCAGCTATCATAGCAAATACTGTAGCATAGTTGGTTGCGGGTTCCTTCCTTCCTTTGATATTTCCAAAGGAAAAAAAAAGTAAATGGTCTATGTGGCATGTGCAGTCCAAAGTCTCAGAAATGGCAAACTGCACATGGTTTGACATATCCTAAACTAGATTATAGACATATATGCCCATAATTCAACAATTTATCCACAGAGGATGGTGACTAGGGTTTGAAATCAATCAATTGTCATGCACTGGTCTACTTCTATTTAAACATATATCAATCATCACTCAAGCAACCATAACAATAATTGACAAGCAAGATTTACATCTTCCATGGCATTGTTATCTATGCTCATAAACAAAGTATGAAAAAAAACATGATGTTGAAATATGCATCCACATCGTAGAATGGACCAAGAAGATGCAAATCACTTATTTAGAACAGGCCTGCTACACTTGAACAAATAAATCACTGTATGACACTTGAAGAAAGGATTAAAAACACGGTGAAGACAAAGGGTTTTGATTATTATAAGGAATGCTTGGGTGTTGACGGGTTGAGTTGTTTTGTAGGAAGCAATGCTGGTCCAGATGCTTGTGCTCTTAATATAGAAGAGCAACAAGGAAAAAGGAGGAGAAAGAGACATGGACAAAGCATAGACAGATTTCCAGGTTTTGTTTTCACAGTTTCCCATTGCATGTTGACTAAAATGTATATACAATTATACATCACATTTGTTTATAAGTATTGCAGTCTCTTCTAAGTTCCTATGTTTTCTCAACTACCAATTGCAGCGTTTTTGTATTCTTTTTGGCCTAAACACTAACCAATTACTTTCCTTATTTGGACTAGCACAACCACCACCACCACCATGCCAAAAAACAAAATGGTTACTTCAATGGATGAAGAAAGATGAAAATAAGAGTTAGATATTGCTAAAATAAACGAAGGTTCACCTTAAATAAATTTCATTAAAAGAAAACAGTAGCTGTGTGCATACTGTTGCAAATTGCCCCACCTGAGTGAAGCTAAACAAGGTTTCCAAGTGCCACACAGAGCCACGAAATGACTGTTTGCAACATAATACTCATGTGGTAAGTGGTAAGCATTTCCATAGACGCCTTCCAATGTAAACATGTATTCAGAAACTATCTAGAGATTCTAGACGTACACTTTTCCTGACAAAAGGTCCAAAATTACCTACTCCGAACACTTTTAGAAGCACTAGCTTGAAAACTTTGAATATACTCCCTCCAGTCAATATAGCTGATGTTTGTGAGATTCTAGAAAAGTGCACCAATACTTGTCACTGGATAAAATTTGGCCTAATTAAACGCATCAGATCCATTCATGCCCTGCGTCCCTATTACCTAGCAACAATAATGGTGGAGGAGCAGAGGCACCCCCATGAGCTCCATGTCCCATCCTGTGACAGCCACCATCTCCACGGCTGGCAGCGGAGTCCCTCTCCTCCGAACATGCTCCTCTCAGTATCCTCAGGTACAGCTCAGAATGAGCAGTAGTTGGCTAGCGCAGCCTGTGGGGTTCACACAAAGATTGCCTGGATGAGGCCGCTTGTGGACACAGCTGAATATTGTCACCCAGAATGTCCTGCTTCCATCTCAGGTATAAGCTTACTGGTGGAAGCCTTTATCTTGAGTATCCCACTCTTCATTAATTCGTCTTTCCTCCTCTCCTTTCAGATCTGAGGTCCAGCCATGATGGAGGTCCGAGCTTCAGTGAGGGCATCGATGGAGGCCAAGGTGTAGGTGTTCTTAACGGTGGTGAACATGAGAGTCATCCAGAAAGGATCCATGGTCTCCGCAACTCAGTAACTCTCTCAAATCAACGTTAGATGGCCATCCCTTTGGCTGAGCACAACAGCATCAGCGGAGGAGGCGAACACTGGGAACCAGCAACATTAGTGGATGCGGTCACTGGGCAGTGGGCACCAGTACTGGTGGAGTCATGAGGGTTGATGGCGGGAACAGCGATGTGAGAAGTAACATTCAACGGGGAAGATCAGGGAGAGTAATTGCGGAACGGTCAGATGAACAGGGTACACTGATTGATTGCTTTCTCGTCAGCAGTTAGCAGGGGTAAAAGAGTAAATTTACCAATTCTTTTTCCAGTCCTGTCATCTACTCCCTCTGTTTCAAATTATATTATATGCCACTTTGACTTTTTTGGTACATAGAAATTTTCTATGTATCTAGACATACATTATATCTAGATACATAACAAAATGGTGACTTATAATTTAGAATGGAGGGAGTACTATTGTAGTTCTCTGAATTTTTTCAATCCTGCCATCTACTATTGATGACCAGAGGGTTAGTATTGTAGATCTCTGAACACCTGTGTACTCAAGTTCTGACTAACTTGTATGCAAACTAAGCAATAGAACCAACTGGAAAACTAAAGCTTCTTTATCATCCATTGAAAACATTGAATCTTAACATGACCAAATCCTATGTCATTCCACAGAACATTACTCCAGGAAGGTCACAACCCACAAACACAGACAAAACTATTGTTAGGCCAGTCTCAATGCATAGTTTCATGGCACAGTTACCAAGACTATAAACTAGGTAACCGAGCCACATGAGTTTCATGGAGATGAAACTCCTCTCTCATCTGATGAAACTCCTTCATTTAATGACCCTGCCAACTCAGCAATTTTGCTTATGTGGTATCCTATTTAATGTGCATGACACTGTCATGAAACATGCATTGAGACTAGCCTTAGATACTACCAACAATTTTGTATCCTTCAGCTGTTGCCCAACTTCTTCATGCTCCTGAATTCCTGCTAGAGCATGCCAAGGATAATGCAACCTATGGAAATTTCACCAGAGACATACTCCAGAAATTTTCTATCTTCAGCATTTCCCAACTTCTCCATGCTCCTGAATCTCTACTAGGGCATGCCAAGGATAATATAACCTATGAAATTTCACCTGAGACATACTTCAATCCCCCCCCTCCCCCACCCCCCACCCCCACTATATCCATCAGCGTTTGCACAACTTGTCCGTACTCCAGAATACCTACTAGGGCATGCCAAGGATAATGCAACCTACAGAAATTTCACCTAGGACACACCTAGAACTAAGACATTTCCCAACAGAAAACTTACCCCCGAGACAAGGAAGCATTTAGCATTACAACATCGATAACCAAATATGACAACAATGAAATGAACAAGCAAAGCTAAAAGCTAAGTTATTATACCGTCATAAGATCCGAGCTGTGGCATCACGTCCTGCCATCGCCCGAACACGATTCTGACGTTCTTCTTCTCGCCCCACCCGAGCTTGAGCATCCGCTCGTACACCTGTGGGTGGGCCTCGACGATGGTGTGCTCCTCGGGCTCGTACCTCTGTATCGCCTCGTCCACCAGCCCCATCCCGAACCCCACGTTGAGCACCTTACCACCGCCTTGGCACACCGCCCGCGCGTGCGCCTCCATCAGCGGCCGCTCCCACGCCATCATCACTGCCTTGCTCTCCGCGTCCATCACCCTCTCCTCGCTGAACGAGACTCTGGATTCGAGGTAGCTCTCGGCCGGGGCACCGTCCGAGGCGTTCGCGGGGGCCGCTTGCCGCCGCGCGACGGTGCCAAGGACGAGCTCGGAGCGGAGGGCGTGGTCGAGGAGGAGGTCGTAGGTGTCGGGGTCGGAGGTTAAGTCCCCTGCTGAGAGGCCCGAGGGGGAGAGCGCGTTCCAGGGCGCACCGCAGTCGAGGAGGAGGCGCGCAACGGCGGCGTGCCCCCCCGCGGCCGCGTGCATGAGCGGGGTCAAGCCGTCGGCATCGAAGTGGGTCGCATCAGCTCCTGAGGCAAGGAGTTTAGCGACTTCCTCCTCTTCACCGGACTTCGCCGCCGCGCAGAGCAGCTCCTCCGGCGACTTGCTCTCCGGCGCCGCCGCCATTTTTTTGGGTCGAGCAGTGGAGTCTCCCCTTTTCTCGCTTTCTGAGGTTTTAGCTCACCAGTATTGGGCCTTATGATTTCTCATTAAATCTATGTAGGCCCAATCAGTTCACCAGGCTTAAAGCCCATATGCCTCTCTGCCTTGTCTTCGAGGTCACCACCCCACGAAACGGACCGGATCGCACTCACACAGGCACAGTCGCGCCTGTTCCTCTCTTCCATTTAGCGGTAGCTGCATAGCGCCGCTCAGTCGCTGCCGATCACGGCGAAGCAATTACGCCTTCGCCTCGCCTGTGTGTCCGGATTCAGCGAGGCCTCGACTGGCTAAGCTTAGCAACAATCTCGGCTACAGCGGTCTCGGTCGGTGCCGGAAGAGAAATGGGTGACCTCCACCACACCTGGTTGAAGGCACGCAAGGTGTTTGTAAGAATGCTTAGTAGTGGAGGCGGGGCCAGTGTGGGCTGTGATACCCTGCTGGACGCCTCAGACCTCGCCAAGCGCCTCTGCAAGCTCATCATCTCCTGCCGAAAGGCCTCAGCCGTCGAGCATGAGCTCGACCATAGCGGCGTCCGCGTCACGCCGGAGGTCGCAGAGCGCGTCCTCGAGCGCCTCGACAACGCCGGCATGCTCGCGTACCGCTTCTTTGAGTGGGCGCGCAGGCAGAAGCGCGGCGGGTGTGCCCATACCGTGCGCTCCTACCACACGGTGGTCGCGTCCCTAGCCAAGATCAGGCAGTACCAACTCATGTGGGACGTCGTGGCCGTCATGCGCAAGGAGGGCGTGGCCAATGTTGAGACGTTCAGCATCATCATGCGCAAATATGCCCGGGCACAGAAGTTTGATGAGGCAGTTTACACGTTCAACATCATGGAGAGGTATGGTGTTGCCCACAACCTAGCTGCCTTTAACAGCTTGCTCGGTGCACTGTGCAAGTCTAAGAACGTGCGTAAGGCGCAGGAGATCTTTGACAAGATGAATAATCGGTTCAGTCCTGATGCCAAGACCTATAGCATCTTGCTTGAGGGTTGGGGGAGAGCACCCAACCTCCCAAAGATGCGAGAGGTTTATAGTGATATGCTTGCCGCTGGTTGCCAACCTGACATTGTCACATATGGTATCATGGTTGATGCACTCTGCAAGACAGGCCGAGTCGAAGAGGCTGTCTGTGTCGTGCAGGACATGAGCTCCAGGGGATGCCAACCGACAACCTTCATATACAGCGTCTTAGTGCATACTTATGGAGTTGATATGAGGATTGAGGATGCTGTTGCAACATTTTTGGATATGGAGAAGGATGGGATTGTGCCTGATGTTGTTGTGTACAATGCGCTCGTCACTGCCTTCTGCAAAGTGAAGAAGTTTGACAATGCCTTCAGAGTCATGGATGACATGGAAGGCCATGGAATCTCCCCGAATTCAAGGACCTGGAACATCATCCTAAATACTTTGATTAGCCTTGGAAAGGATGATGAGGCATATAGGGTCTTCCGCAACATGATTAAGCGCTGCAAACCAGATTCTGATACTTACACCATGATGATAAAGATGTTCTGTGAGAATGATAAGATAGAGATGGCACTGAAGGTATGGAAGTATATGCGGTTGAAGCAGTTCTTGCCGAGCATGCACACATTCTCTGTGCTGATCAATGGTCTCTGTGACAAGGGTGAGGTTAGCCAAGCTTGTGTCCTGCTTGAAGATATGATAGAGAAGGGCATTAGACCTCCTGGTTCAACTTTTGGCAAGCTGAGGCAGCTACTTTTGAAAGAAGGAAGGAAGGATGTGCTTGACTTCCTTGTCGAGAAAATGAAGATGCTCATTCAAGAACCTTTGTTTGATTGACCCTTCACTCCTCCATTGGTATGAATGCTTACTCCTGTCATCTATTTGGATATACGTGGTTAACATGGAGTGGATGCTCCAAATGTCTGATCTTATTTCTTCATTCTTAATTTGCAGTGCTATTTATGAATCTTTATCTGAGTTTCTGTTGGTGATACTCTTCATGGTTCATGTGCCACTCCAGCTGCTGAGTATATGCAGTTATCGTTTAGGTTTTATGAACAGATGCTCCCAGTTCAAGGATGAATGGATGCCCAACCAAGCTATGGCTGTGTTATTAACGTCTCACTCAACCATTACTACTATCAATTATCAAACATCTCATGGCCAAAATGCTTAACTGCTGATATATTAGCTCACCAGAAACTTTTGTGTTGTAAGACTCAGACTTGAGTCCTCCAAAAGCAATGAACTACATGTGGTCAATCGATCAAGAGGAGCTGTTCAGCGCAAGAATCCTACAAGGACTGGTGTCAGTCACAAGTGTCCATGTTCTAAACTCGAGAACTTTGAGCCAAACTGCCAATTTGTTCAGGCACAAGTCACTACTATATTGAAATTGATACTGGTTTGAGCATTTGATCTATGAAAAGGGGCACCACATTTCTCGAGGATTTAAAACGATGGCTGGAATTGCTCTTACCTGCAGTACAACTAGCTCCATGCTTTACTTTCGAAAGGATAAGTTGTGATGTTCAAGAAAAGTACCAAGGAAATTACTGAGCTCAAGAAGACTTGATAAGAAAGGTAACATAAACGACTTGCTAATGTTTTTTCCCTGCTGAACTGTATTTTTCCTGTTACATGTGATAGACAATACTTTTTTTTTCTCTTCTCTTTTGTCAAACCAATTGGCAATGCCCTGTGCCCCTGTGTGAAGCTACATAACAGGCATGAAAAGGTGAATAACGCTTTGGTGTCGTACAAGTAGCCAAGTAGTTGATCTTAGACTCTTAGCATTAGATGTGCCGCTATCGAGTGGCCTTGTATCTCTGTACTTATATATAGAATTTAACAGCTCTTTCGATCCAGTAGGGTTGTACATCATATATAGCTATATTAAATTCAGAGGATGTGAAGATGCTATTTCAACTCAAAGGATTGGAGAAGCACCTTTTTCGTACAATCAATAACTCTATGATATTGTGGTCATTAAACAGAATTAATGTTACACAAGCCTCTTAAAGTCTTAAGTACTCCCTCCGTGTAGGATTTAGAAGTCGTTAGGACAGCGACACAATCTCCAAAACACAATTGTTACCTCTTATTCTTATAAAAATATTTAGAAAAAATGATATATGTATACTTTTATGAAAATATTTTTCAAGATAAAACTATTCATATAATTTTCACATTTGTAAACTCAACAATTTAAAGTTATTGATTTACATTTTAAATGTTTGACCCAAACTTTTCTAAAACGATTTCTAAATCGGAAGTACCTGGCTACAGTAACGCTCTGACTATAAGAAAAATTAGTGGTCAAAAGAAACAGGGAAGGCAGTCAACATAAAATACTAGCTAATCGTCACATCACAAGAAAGGGCACAAAAAGGTTGCTACACTACTTAGTCGTGGACGTGTTTAACGACAAGCCCTATCACAGCAAATTACCACCACTAACAAAAGGTTACGGTCGAGGATGTCCCTCTAAATAGATATCCGCAGTTTTTCTCTAATATAATTAAATAAACTAAATATACAATTTCTTTTTTTATTTTTTTATCTAGTTATACTAGAGAAGAACTGCGGTGCCCATTTAGAGCACCGTCCCCATCCTTAACCGTTACGGAGGAAAGGAACTAGATGCCAAAAGTCACTGTAAACATGAACTGTCCAGGGCTTAGATATTACATCCTAATCTAAGCGCTGGAGAGTTCATGTTTATGTCTTTTATCCAGCGGAAGCGTAAGCAAAGTGCGCACGAAGATTCATGACTGAAGCCATTGTTCTTCCCATCAGGGATCAGGGCAGGTCAATTTCACCCTTTCGTCCATGAATCTAGGCCAGACTATTAATACAAAAAAAAAAGGGACAAACCTGGCAACCTGCTGACAACTATAGTAGAATACATCAAACGTTCCCAGTTGCCACCATCTGAATCTGAATGCCAATGCCACCATAAAATGCATGTGGTGGATAGCCGGACTTGAAAAAAAATACTAGTGACATAACTTAGCAGCACAGCATACATAACTGGAATATGTTACGAATACATGCAGTAACTGACTAAACTACAACCTGCATTACATTCGTGAACTCTGCAAAACATCCCTAGTTGTACAACAGCGTAGAATAATAAAACCCAGAGCCTATGCATTTCCTCTCTACACAAACAAGGATATCTCTGGTGGTTGGACAAAGGAGAAGATGGCTTCACCGAAGACCTCATACAGAGACCCCAAGAGATGACCAGTGTCCTGATCCTCCTTCCAAGCTTGCCTAAGCACTGCAGAAACTCTCTGTGCGAGATCACTTCCCTGATCTCTCCGGATTGCAGCTGATGGGATGCTCTCCACCATCTGCCCAGAGGACGAGGCCTGCATCATGCCAGGGTTGGCTAACTGGTTGGAAAAGCCATCCATGGCACCTTGCATGTTTCCTCCCATGGAAGCTGAGGCCATGGAGTTGGCTGTTGCGTCTGTTGCCATCTTCTTCAGAGGTGGCTGAGTTGCAGAGAGATCTGTGCTAGATCTTCGCTTATCTGAAATTTGCAGCGCAACATACTCTTTACTTTCGAACTCTACTAATTCAACTGCTGACAGCAAGGGCCATTTGGCACTTAATTGCCAGTCAACATGTGTCTAGTGGCATATTTCAACTGATAGTGTGCTTATATTCAACACTTACTTGGGTTGTTGGTTAAGACCCTTTTGTTGCTCCGTAAAAGAGGCCGCTTCGATGGAGAAAGCAAACCAGGAAATAATTTCAACCGATCATACAAGCATTTTCCTGCAGCACACTAAAAAATGTATCCCACTGGTAAGAAACCTAGCTTGGTATTAGTTGGTGAACCAAAATACAGTTAACATTATTGTCTGAGGACTCTAAACTGACCAGCAAGGCACCATAAACACGCCAAGCTTCCTTCCTTTTCATCTCGTTTTTCTGCTCCTCAAGGTGTAGTTCCGGCTCCAGAAGTTGCATATATGTCACAAGGTTGGGCAAAAGAAGAAGTCTAATCTGGTAAGCAGAAAAACAATCAGCCAGTGCACAACTAAAACAAAAAATGAGTTTCGAATGGGATCTACCGCGCTGGGCCCCAATGCAGATATCCCTTGAACAGCACCATAATGTTGTGTCAATGATTTGGCAGGATCAAGAAATGCATGGATCAATGTTTTAGTTAACCGATTCTGAAGGTTGTGATAGACATGACAAAACCTGAAACCATCATCTTCAGTTGATCAACAATATCATGAGAAAATTATTAAGGCAATTAGCCAATTACTACATACAGAAAAGACCAATTAGCAAAGAGAGCTAGAGATCATCATTCAGAAAAGGACTCACGCTCCATGAGCAGAGTATGCAAAAGGTTATGGATCTATCAATTCCAAAAGAAAAATGGATTTATGGGGAATACACAAGACACGAACAAGTCATGACCCACCCAACAAATGCATGAAGATAGAACTAAAATAAAACCTCTGTCCACACACAGCATATATAGTGAAAATATTTATTTACCAGTTGGTCTCTAAAAGGAACACAATATGTAGTGTACTCAGTAGCAGAGCCATGCAATGGTTTATTGGTATGTTTTCCGCTAAACAAGATGTAAACTGCCATGAAACTGATCATGTCACATATAACATGATCCCACAAAATAGTAAAATCTTATATATATGAAAGAAAGAGTATGAAATAGTGATCAAACTATTATTGACTTGACCTTCATCTTAAAACTGTTGAAAAGATAGCATATTAGCATAACTCAGATAAAACACTTTCATGAGCACATTTTGTATGAACTGCTCTTTAAGATCATAATATGGGAATCGAGTTGAAATCATAAATGTAATTGAATTAATTTTTTGTAATTATACAAAGGACTTGCTGACACCCTTCAAATATCACTCACCTCCGACATAAGGAAGCAACCAAATTGGCAGAGAAGTCTCTAAGTTCCCAGTGGTTATCTGAGAGCCTATGCCCTAACCTTTTTGCAACAATGCAAGTGATCATTGATGGCATCAGCTGGTGCAACTACAAATCAAAACAAATATTGCTAATTTAGGACTAAAATGATGAAAGGAATATACAAAATGACTAAAAAAACAAGCCACACATATGAACTATCAAAACTTTATGGTTTACCACTTACATAAGGTTCAATATGAATATGTGGATTACGGAGAAGACTTTGGACTACTCTCATTAGAGCAAATAAAACAGGAAGATCACCCAAACTCTGGGTAACCTGAAATTCAGATGGATACACACTTTAAGTAATGCCATCTCAAAAAAATAACACCAAAAGAAAGGTATTGTACAACCTCATCTACAATGAAGTAGGAAAAATAAGGAACCAAAGGATGAAGACCAGAATCTTTTGCCAGGCTCACTAAAGCTTCTTTAAAAAGGGACGTATCAGATCTACTCATAGTAAGCTCAGCTATTTTATCAAAGTACATCTGCAAAACAACAGCGAAGAGGTGTATAAGTTTCTTGGAAATATATGACTAATATACAATGCACGGTATCATAATCAAAGTACCTGTAATTCTCTAGATAATACATGCTTAACAGGAAGCTTGACATCAATTGTAAGTCCATCATCCTTCCCATGCTCAGACCTTTTATTTTCAGTTGATGGTACAATTGCTGAAATAAAAATGCTATTTGTCACAACTCACAACAAGTGTTTTTTCTCTCAATATTAGAGAAGAATGTGACTACATCTTGCCAAGGAGAAAAGTAAGGACTATAAATGTCTGGACAAAAAGAGCGAACCGTCAATAGCAGGATTCTCTGGTATTGCAGGCTGTACCCCCTCAATCGCTAGCCAATGGGCTACAACTGATGTGTCCAGGGGGGCTTTAGGCAGAGGAGCTTCAATAATCTGCATGACACCAACCAGGAAGAAACATTTCAAATGAATGGTTTTGAAATAAGTGGTACGAAAATTTAATTATCATTAATGTTGCCCCTACCTCTTTGAAGTCTACCTCCCGATCATCAAGATAGAAGAGATCCTTATGCCCAACAGCTCTCTTAAAACGCAATGGATCACCAGAAGCAAATCCATACACAGGCTGATTGAGAACCCATAGTAATGAAACAGCAGAGTTAGTTCAAACAAAATAAGGTGTAACAAAGGATTTAGACACTCTTCAATATAAAAGTATGACGAAAGATTGCATAAGGCAGGCAGTCTCACACAAACAGAAGCTAATCAAAGAGCTTCACATGCTGAGAAAATACTAGTCAGAAAATCACATCTATGAACTGAGGAACCAATATTCTACAACTGTAGTAAAAACAACTATGTACCAGTAAACCAAACCATTTTTCGCTAAAGATTTCAGAAATGGAATTTCGAGATAACAAATATATGGAATCATCCTTCAAAAACTACTTGTTCGATTGTTTACTGAATCAAATATGCAAGTGGAGAGCGTAAGTTGAATATTCATTTACATATCATAAAGACACTAATCAAAATCTAAAAGTTGATTGTAGTTACACGTTTTGGAAGTTCTGAACATGATTCGGAAAAACAATACGACGAAAAAAGGATCCTAAATTTATTAGCTACCGATTCACAAGTGCATAGTGGACCTACAAACATACATTGCAGGTATCCAGAAATTTTAGCATAGGAAAGGTAATTCACCTCAACATTCCTGAGGCCCAGGGCACTGTCAACATCATCCGCCGTCAGAACAGTCCGCTTTGCATGCCGCATACATTTAATGGATTCCTGAGGCAAAAAACAGAAAATGGGGTCATCACAATGGCAAAAGAAGTAGTAAAACTGCAAGGTTTCATGAAGACTTGTGTGCTTATAATTTAGCATAAATTAGCGCAAGTGGCAGAAGGGGAACAGACAGTATCCACAAGAAGTGAATTATGAAAAACAGTAGCTAATGAAATATCTGGGCGTAGGACACTCTTCTATTATCAAACCCCACTAGTAATTTGACAAAATTTTGATATCTATCTAAGTTCTACATCCCTAAAGGGAAATAATGGACCACAGTTATCAATTCCATTCCAGTACCGGCCGGAATGACTAGAACGCCCCATTTCAGCAGACAAAACGAGATGCAAAGAGCTCCATCCTGTATCGGTAATAATGCCGGCCGTTCCGGCCACTCTAGTTTGTACTGGCTGGAATTCACGTTCCATTTGTTCCGGTACCGGCCTGTAAGGAGCTGTGCACGTGATGATTGACTGTCTGCTTCCTTCTGTCTATAGTCTATACTGAGTACTACTACTATCTCTCTCCTTGACATTAAAGCCACTGTAGAAAACGTTTTCCTCTCTCCTCTTAATGCATGCAGACACTGCAAAATCATCAAATAATTAATTGACTCGATTTGTTTTTTGCCAATTCGTGGTCAGGCTTGTATCATGTACCGTATTATGTTGCATTTTTGTTCTTTTGCGCTATGCAACTATAATAAATGTTTATTAGATGTTAACAATTGTAAGAATTCTAAAAATGGCAATATATTTATCTTTAATTTTATTTTTATAACAATCCGAGATGGTACACTGGTATGACCCGGTACCGAAACATTGTGTTTCAATGACCAAACCGGAATGAGCTCCGGAATGGAATTAACAAGTATGGTATGGACTCAACTAATTAAGCAGCATAACTCGAATTATCAGTTGAAAGAAAATAAAAAATGACTTTTCCAGCAGTTGTACCAGTGGAAAAACAAACACCATCTCACTTGACAAGTTTATCCCATTATGCAGCCCTCAAAATTCATACTCACATCATAAACAAGCACACCCTAGAACTAAAGGTACTGATTTCATACAGTTGCTCAGGAGATGGACCCAAACAAATAGCATGTGCTTAGTTGGGACAACGGTGACAATCCAAGCAATCTTGATGAGAACCTACGGAAAAAGGGATGCTTCTATTGCCCTACACCATTACACAACCAGTAAATTTTGGATAACTGGGAGCAATTCCAGCCCACAGACTCGTAGCATCCCCCAAAAGCAAATGATGCACACCGCATACACTCATTAATTTGGCCAAAGCACACAACCTGCACTTAGCTCAGATGTAGCAAATCAGCAAAACTATGAGGCCCCAAAAATATCGCTTACTGAGCCCCAAATCAACCGCGACTGATAACGATTCCAAGGACATCCCTAGGGCCACGGAACAGAATTCAACCCTCCCAATTCCTGAAAAATAGCGCCGGAATCAAACAAAACCTAGGCAGAGGGGGGAGGGTCTGACCTGCATGATCTCGCGGAGGCGGTATTCGACGTCAGGGGCGAGCGCGACGGCGACATCGGCGCCGAGGCTGGGGATGCCGACGCTCTGAGCGATGACCTCAATCGTCTCCTTGGGCACAATGCTCATCGCTCCTCTCGGCCCCGAATTCCCTGAACCCTAGTTTAGCTCTCTCCCCCTCGCTTCTTCTACACCCAAAAATTTCCCCCGAGAGGAAAGCACTGTCAGTCTCTGGCTGTTTGAATTTGAATTCCGTAAGGGGCTCAAGCGGCTCTCCGAAACCAGCTAGGGTTTCGGTGGGTTCTCTTCCACAAACCTCCCGCAAATCTCCACAAATCCAATGCGTTCCTGAGCTCCCCCGCGCTCTAGGTCGGCAGTGTGCAGGGCTGGGTGAGGCGGGCGCTGCTGTGGTTGCGCGAGAGCGGGTACAAGGAGCTTGGCGGGTGGTGAGGGCCCGAGTGGAGGTGGGGGGCGGCGGTGGTGTAGTTTCCGGTGTTGTGTCGGGCCCACCACTCCGATTCTGTAAAAATCAGCTGACCACAGGACTCGGATGCCCCGCCCCCAGCACCACCGGCCGCCGCCCGCCCGCCCCACTGCTGCACAGCCGCGAGCTCCGAGACTCCGCGCCTCCACCAGTCGTCCAGTCCGCCGGCGGCCGTCCGCCCGTCCCCGGTCCAGTCCCCGTGCGCCGCCCTGGTGGCCTGTTGACTACTTGACTGGTGAGTGCATCTGAGTATGACTTCTCAGCTTGGACTATAAATAGGGATTGGAGAAAATACTACTGGACTGGATTTTGACATTGGAGAATAGAGATTGGACTATAAATTGGACTCGTGTACATGTGACGTCGTGTTCATGTTCTGAAGTTCTGAACTCGTGAACTTCGTGCCAAACTGCCAACATGTCCGGGCACAGGTCACTACTTGGCCTTGTTTGGCACAGCTCAACTTCACTAGTAAAGCTGTTTTTTTAGAAAATAGCTTTATGAGTGACTTTCTAGATAAAGCTGAGCTGTTTTGGAAAAAGTGTTTGGCAAAATAGCTTCACCAACTACTTCATGCATAGTTGAGAGACAGAGAAATGGGAGAAGCTGCAATAAGCTACTTTTTTTCCAGCTTCATCCAACTTATGTCTTTGTGAGAGGAGGGAAAAACAGCTTCACCCATGAAGCTGTTTTGGAAATAAGGGTTTGGCAAAAAAAAAAGCTCATAACAGCTCATGAAGCTATTGTGAGCTGTAACAGACGCTTGATATATGAAAGGGCGCACCACATTTCTAGAGTATTAAAAGCGATGGGACTTGATCTTACCTGCAGTACAACTAGCTTCATGCTTTTCTTCCGAAAGAGCAAGTTGCGATGTTCAAGAAGAATACCAAGGAACTGAGCTCAAGAAGACGGTGGATTGTGTGTTTGGTGCCCCTGTGCTGATAAGAAAGGTAGCATAGACGACCTGCTCATGTTTTTCCCTGCTGAACTTAAATTTTCCTGACAGACATCTTTTTTTTCTCTCTTTTGCCAAACCAATTGGCATTGCCATGTGTCAAGCTACTAGATAACAGGCATGAAAAGGTGAATATCGTTTTGGAGTTGTACAAGTAGTCAAGTAGTTGATCTTGATATGGCATTAGATGTGCAACTACCGAGTGGTCTTGTATCTGTACTTGTGTTATAAAATTCGACAGCTCTTTTGGTCTAGTAAGGCTGTACATCATCTGAGCCTTATAGAAATACAGCTAATATAGCATTGGAGAAGCATTTTGTTTTTCGCAAATATGTGTGCAGTCCATCTATTTCAGTTCTGATAGTCAGTACTCTATGATATTGTGGTCATTAAACAGCACTAATGTGAGAAGCCTAAAGCACTTCTGCTACAATGTGACTCTTATGTTCTACTGTTAGCTTCTACAAGTACCCAAAAGTCAAAAACAACACTTTCATTGGGACGGAGGGAAGCTGCACCAATCATTGAGTGTATAATGGCTATGAAAATATACACTCAGTGATTCAGAAGTGTGATTTTTTTTAAGCTTGCTAGAAGTTCACTAGAAGTGACTCTGGTGTGAAGTTACTTCCTGATTGTCATAGTTTAGTAGTGGTGGTAATTGATGATTCAGAAGAACAGGCTGTTGATGGTTAATGCTTTTGAAGCTTGAAATTTGGTTTAACCGTATACATCTGTATGGCATAGGTGAACAAACTCTTCCTTCTGAGACTTGGTTCTAACTTATTATTTATGTTCAACAATTTTGAGACTTACAGTTGCACTGTGTTTATCTTGTGCCTAGACAGTACCGTTGGCACAAAAACGTGGTGAAAGTGTGAACATCTATTGATGGCACTCACAGGGTACTGTAGGTTGGTTGTGATCATCTGAACCATCATGTATTTTCTAATAAACATTTAAAATTGCTGCACAACTGGAGTGTAGCAATCTGTCTCATTTTTTTTCTTTAAAGTATGGTGGACATGCATACTCTGCAGTACTAAATCTTTGCACGCCTTACTACTGCAGTAAAAAAAATATGAAATTTTCATTTTTACTCTGAAGTACTTCGATCCATTCTTACATCTCCACATCTTCCCTTATATTGTGCCTGGTAGGATAAGATAACATTGTGAAGGTATTCGGTTGCTGTTCTTAGGGGAAGATAATGATTCCTTGTGTATGAATATGTGTGCTGGAGGATTTTGCATAAATGGTGGGGTGCCATACACAGCACTCTTATATGTTTCCTATGGATCCTTTAATTATATGAATTGATAAGATTTAGCTACTTGATCATAATCAATTATGAAGACAATCAAGAAAAAACATTGTAGCCTTGGCAACAATACTAGCTATTCAACTAATCAGCAAGGCAACTTTGGATACGATTACTTGCTTAGGCTATTAGGCATGTCTGTATTTATACACTTCCAACATTTCATGGAAGATATGACTGCATTGCCTATTGAGCTCTAACAAGTAAGGCATGTCCTCACCAGTGGCGGATATAAACCTAGGGCCAATATGGCCATGGCCCTAGGCGTGGGAAAAAAATACTAGAGTATTTTTTTTGTTTTTTTTCAGCTAAATCTATATATTAGCATTACTTTTATTCATTAGCATGTGATCGATGTTGGTGATTCATAGTATTGGCCCTAGTCGTGAAAGTTTCTCAGCTCTGCCACTGGTCCTCACCAAGTTTGTTTATATATATGAATACGCATGAACATTTTGTTTCCTCGTACTTAACTGTCAAATAAATTATGCTGCAGTGTTGTCTAGGAGGCAAAAATAAGCTCGAATTGCGCTGTTGTGGCATACTTGCAGGGAGATTGAACATGGGTATCAACATCTTTCTGCTGAGGCAAGTCAGTTCCAGGAGATTTGTTTTTCTTTTCCTGTTGCATTATTTGAATGAACAAGAAATAAATAACCTATGGTTTATTGGAGTATCTTATTTATCAAAATTACAATTTGGCGCTGCAGATTGACCATTGTGGGCTTGTGCGGCTTATGCCATTCAGAGATTGTGCAATATTCAGTTGCCTTGCTTCTCTGCACACTGCACTGTAAGCATATCCGTGCATTAATCCCTATCTAACCGAACAAGTTTTGGAGGAAGGGAATTAGAGAAATTAAACCCCACAGGGATTGAGTGATAGCAAGGGGTTCCACTCAACCCCTGTCTGGATTAATCCATGTCTGGAAAAATTCCTCTCCAACCGAACATAGCCTTAAAGATCAAAACAATGCGGCATTTGTTTCTCTTGCGTAGCTGGGCCAGGTTGGGTGGAAGTATTTCACCGTAATATGGATGAATTGTAGAATTCGTGTAAAATATATGTGTATTGACTATTGAGGGTTTGTTTGAGCTCTAGGCCTCCATCCAAGGACCTCATATGGAGTTATGGACAACAGAAATTAAATTGACATTAATTTGAAATACCAAAAGAACCGGTTGCAAAGGATAATGTGGTTTATTTATGGTAATTTTCAATGGTGCACATGTTTAATTCACAGAGTATCCATGATACAACTCTAAAAATACACATACTCTCCACAGCAAACTAGAAACACACATCATCCAAAGTAACAATGCAAGCTTGTTTGCTTGAGCTTATCTTCCGAATCTGTTAGTCATTGAGCAGTGCTTTTCTCTGACAACAAATCAGCGAACAGTATTTTTCAGACAAGCGAATTACAAATGTTTCTGCAGCCATCTAGAAAGTGAAATACAATATGTATCTCTACTATCATCACAAGAATGAACTAGTTGCTGCGCTGCAATAGTTCACACCAAGAACCAGGACAGGACTATAGGGACTGGGGGTGGGTGATTACGAATACTACTACCATTTCGTGTATGCCAGCAGCTAAAGCAGGACAGTCCTACCATTTCGAGTATGATGACCACGGCTGTCCTTGCCTCCTTTGGGAGCTAACAATAACACCGCAGCATTTAAGTACATGGCCGTTGCTTAGATTTCAGGCAAAGACGATTGAACGGGTAGAACAATGGCGCCGCGTCATGGGCGCACGGTAGTGCAGTAGAGCCTGGGCGGTACGAGATCGCCGGACGCCGCGCCCCTACCGAGCTGCGAGCTCGCCGCATTAAATTCCGCGCCCGGGAGACGGGATTGGTTGCCCGCTAGGTGGTGGCAGCGGCGGCGGCCCACGCCACCGGCCTGCCGCCCAGTCGCTCACCACGACATGCCCGACCCGAGTACTCATCGGTTTGTTTACCCACCGATCACGCATCACGCTTGCCAATGCGGCAATGCCCCAACGGCTAGTCTGTTCGCGGCACTGCGGACAGGGCGGGGCATAGTGCTCGCGTCTACTCACTGGTCATATTAGACAAGTGAGCCCCGCCATTTGCTGTAGTCACATTTAGGATGATCGTATTCTCTAAAATTTTTAAAATGACTTATAATTTAAAATAGAATGAGCATAATTTTATATTATCTAGAGGATACTCTGTGAGTTTAGAGATACTTTGATTCTTCAAAATTATTAGAATGATTTAGACCTTGTTTAGTTCCCATCAAAAACCAAAAAGTTTTCAAGATTTCCTGTCACATCGAATCTTGCGGCACATGCATGAAGCATTAAATATAGACGAAAACAAAAACTAATTACACAGTTTGTCTGTAAATCACGAGACGAATCTTTTGAT
>Ga0182004_10000480_pt1 | contig 24346 bp, 22 predicted proteins | sample Sormic07211540_1_FD_120479 | JGI IMG/M metagenome (GOLD analysis project Ga0182004, IMG submission 120479) | Endophyte microbial communities from Sorghum bicolor roots, Mead, Nebraska, USA - 072115-40_1 MetaG | ecosystem: Host-associated > Plants > Roots > Unclassified | place: USA: Nebraska...
AAGCTTGTTACCAATTATATTGCTGGTAACCAAGTATTGCTGCTGCGGCCACTTTTTCTCCTCTCTTAAAATACTGTATTTTGAGAGCGCAGCGGCTTATTCTCGCAGCCGAGGTAGGCCCAAAACTTCGCAGAGGCGAGTTCTCTAGCGGCAGCAGGAGCCACGACACACTATATCCTAAAGAGAATATTTTGTGTGTTGGAAACCATTTTCATATGTCCATTTGCATTGGTACCATTCCAAGTCATTTAAAGATTTTCTTTTTGCCACCGATGAGCTTTTAGTTAGATAATTTCTCGATCGTCATGTACTACTAGAAAACTTTGAAATTCTCGATCTACATACATTAGAAAACCTAATGTTGCTTCCACCACTCCTGTCGGTCTTTGATAAGAATGGTCAAAGTGTCCTCCTTGCTGGTGCATCCCATATCAATACACTTTCATGTCAACACTAAAGGCCAGTTTGGTTTGGTAGATGTCAACTTCCTGATTCTTGATCCGTGCTTCAATTCTTGCTTCTACTCTACCGTGATTCTAATAAAAGAGTGTGATGAGGGATTGAGATCTGGCAGTGATCCATTAGAATCACTCCATCACTCCTCTATTAGAAGAGTGATGAGGGGTTGAGACCTGACAGTGATCCATTAGACATCTATATAATTATCCAACTTACACTACGTACCCTGTCACGTCTCAACCCTCATCACTAAAAAAAATGGACCGACAATGGGCGAGTGGTAGTGATGAAGTTTTCTTGGTTTTCTTATCACTGTCGGTTCCTCTGACCCTAGAGCCACCCCTACTAGATTGACCATATATATACTTATCCGGCTTACACTACTACCATGTAAATGTGAGTACTAAAATCAGGAATATCATAAAAATGGCTTATACTCCGGAAAGCTGAGCGTGATAAATTTTGTCTCATTTCTATGTATTACAAAAAGAAAAAAAAAGAAAAGAACAAAAGGTCACTCGCCGCCGCTGCACACACATCTCATCTTCTGGGACCGCCATAGCTAACTTTAGATTCTATATTTTGTGACTTGTAGGGAAAGTAGACCAAACATACAACAAAAAAAAAGAATTTCATTGAAATTTTCATTGCAAAGCACTTGAGTGGCTAATGACATTGTTATCTGCACAAATCAATGGGTTTGGTCATGACTCACATAACACCCACTTGCCGTACTGTTAGTGTACTAATAATATCTCCTATTACTGCTTTTTTGGCCCGTGAGGCCGTGACCTAACTGATTCAATGCTCATTATGCTCGAGATGACACGCTTATATTATATAATCCATCGTATATGAGCTTTTTCGTCCAGTTTATATAAGCTGAAATGGTTGACTACATCTCAACTTTTAAGCCAACTTACTTGCACTATTTATAAGCTTTTCTGGACCAGCTTGTCTTATTTCGTGTTTCTCTTCCGCACAGCTAAGGCTAAAACAGATCAGATATTTCTCGATGTTTTATCCCATTCTTCAAAAGGGTTTCAAATACTAAATGGATCGTAGTTCGTATCTGAATCTGTCTGTTATCTGAGGCCTTGTTTAGTTCCAAAATATTTTGCAAAATGGACATTGTAGCTTTTTCGTTTGTATTTGACAAATATTGTCCAATCATAGACTAACTATGCTCAAAAGATTTGTCTCGTCAATTCCGACCAAACTGTGCAATTAGTTTTTATTTTTGTCTATATTTACTACTTCATGTATGTGTCTAAAGATTCGATGTGACGGGAAATCTGAAAAATTTTGTAAAATTTTTTGGGAACTAAACAAAGCCTGAGTTGTGTCCTTTTTACTATTGGTGCAGCTTGTCACATTCAAAAGTACTAGTACAAAGAAGTGAGGTGTCCCATTCTGGTAACTCGATCAAATCATTGCTCCATGTTGTCATATATCAATCTCAGGCTTTCAAACTTTCAGTTCGATCGACCGTGGTAATATGTCACTATCAACCGTATCATCATGGTAGGGCTAATAAACAAAATATCTATAGAATAGTTTGTCTTCTTCTTTACTTGATACCTTGTCTTGTTCAGTAGCACTCTCAGGTCTCAGCATACAAGAATCTTCTTCATTCTATAAAAAAAAAATATTAGGTAAAGAGCTGACCCTAGTGTGACTCATCAGGAGAAAGAGTTGTTGCTCCACCAAAGGTGATGATATTTTATTGCCAATAATTCAGCACGCATGGAATCTTCAACAAAGGTTCTGCTAACTTTTCACGAAGTGGGAGGGGCCTCGCGACATGGACAATGAATTCAAACGTGTCATTGTTTTCATGTGTAAATTAGTGTAGTCTAATGCATGCTTTCCTGATGAAAACTGAACATATACGGCCATATATAGTAAACCCTTTTATTTCTGTCCAGGAATTTTAGGAAAAACTAGGGTTAGGGATCAGTTTATTACCCATGAATCAGGGAAATTTAATCATGTCTCTAACCATTATAGTATTTATGATATATTTCCTTCCACTTCTTAAAGCTGAGCTAGATGCCTTGTTTGGATGATCATGTATCCACCTCAACCCATGTGTGTTGGAGTATTTTGGTGTAGAATTCAATTTAAATTCCACGTAAACCACTCCAAGGCACCTGGATTGAGGTGGATTCATGGACAGCCAAACAAGACCCAAAGAGAATCCACAATGGGTTATTGATCATTAAGATATGGCTCCAACCTAAATACACATATAGGCCCCCGAACAACTTATTGTGGCAGATATCTTTAATTTATATAATAGTAAATAATAAGCTACTTACAACAAAAGAAGAACACTATAGTTGGTATGATAATAATTCGGTGGTACAGAAAAGCGAGACACTGATGTCATCTCTCCATAATTCCAGATCTATTTCGAGTGTTAAAATTCATGGATAAGTCTAGTATACAATAATTGAGCATTATTGAGGTAATGTCGTGTGTGATTCTTTCCTAATCCCCACTAAGATTTTACTTTAGAAAAGCATGCCACCAAATGAGTAATAAACACCTAAAACAATGGCTCAGAATAAGAGCAAGCATTATAATAGACTCTAAGCTGGCTAAATGCTGAGGTGGAGGAAAGAAGGAAGGAGAGAGAGGAGAAGCAGGCTGTAAGCAGCCAGCTCACAGTAACCAAGAAACTTTATGAGAGAGATAAATAAATCATATATTAATAGTGAATAGCTAACTATTGTATGAATAGGCTGGAAGAAGGCTAAAAAAATCTTCCAGCCAGCATGTGGACTGTATCATTAAACTTGCTCCTTTAATGTGGTTCTGGTAAGATTGGCTCCAAGGGTATAAATGATTTTCCGAGTCTGCTTCGTGTCATCGAGCAACGTGTACAGGCCCCTTTTACTGCTGATGCTAGCTACTCCGACTTGTCATAGAAAAAAGTCTCAGAATATCCTGGCAAGTACAAAGCCGGTGGGTGTTGCTTTTCATTTATCCTAGTACTACCTAATAGTGCAACCAATCACTCCTCATCACCCTATAGTCTACTTAGACTTAGAACAACTCTAAAATTCTAGCTAAATTATTAACTAAATTTGATTGTTTAGCTATTTGTAAAATAGAAAACTTTTAAACAAAAGTTCCAATAACCTCGTTATTTTACAAAGTCATATAGTGAGTGCTTGGCTATACAAATTCTAAAATAGACTTCATAACAAGAATAACCAAGCCGTTAAAGTTATTCTTAGTCATACCATGATACATGTATCTTTACTACAAACATTGTCAAAAAAATGCAATTCTAAATTTTAGTCCAAGTTAAATAACAATGAATTTATGAAAAACAATATTAACTTTTATGTCTCTAAATAAATATATTATAAAAATATATCTTCTAAAAATCTTGTGAGGATTATAGTTAATATGAAAATATTGATATATTTACATAAACCAAATCAATTCGAGATTGTTTGACTTGGCACTACGCAAGATCCTAGATGGAGAGAGTACGTACCTTTTTTAGATTAGGATTTAGGACTACTATCTCTGTATTGAAAAGAATGCAATTCTAGATGTATTTTTGGGTAAAGTGTCTAAAATTTGACTTACTATATAGGCAAAAATATTAACGTTTTCAATACCAAATAAGCACAGTCTATGAAAATAGATCTCACCACAAATCTAATGATATTTATGTGATGTTATAAATATTTATATTTTTATACATGCACTGTAATTGGTCAATTCTTTAACTCAATACTATGTTAGGGTTGTATTTTTTCCGGATCTTTTTGCATGATTTCTCCCTTGGTAACATGTCGTTGTCGCCCCTTGTCACACAGGAATAGTGAAAGTATCTGAATCATTTTGTTCTACTTGTCTTGTCTCAGGTTATTACCGGAACAACTTCAGATAGATTGGGTGAAGAGCTGACCCTGCGGCGAGTGACTCAGCACACGAGGTGCTCAACTCAACAGGTTGTTATCGCATTTTTTTTATACATACATAAACCCTGTTTCACAGTTTTAAACGGCTCCGGCTCGCACTTTGATATAGTGAGCAGGAGAGAGAGTCTGAGCCGGTAATGGGAAAAAAAAATAGCGATTTCACCAATTTATAGTTTAATTTAAGGGAAGATAGAAAAACAACTTCTCACTAAAGTACATAAAGGAGTCAAAGCTCGAGCCACCGAAAGCTCTACCAAATAGGGCTATGGTATATTATGTTTTTATTTTGACTACAAAAAATTAACCCGAGGACTCTTTCTTTGTGGGTCAGACTAAATAGTATTTAGGTGAGACCTAAATGTTTATCTATAGTGACAAATTTTGTGAGACAATTTAAATGATATAGTGACATTTTTTATAAAACGAAATGAGTACACAACATGTTAGAGTACATCGACTTGTTACCTGTAGGTATTGTATATGGAATGTTCTGAAAATATTTGTACTTTTGTTTATTATTATTTTCAAAATTTTGAAGAAGTGACTTTTTTGTCCGAGCAATCAGTGTTAGGTTTGACTAAAACATATGTGAAGATAGTACATCCTACAATGATTTACTGGCTTGATAAAGTCTTTTTTTTGTCCCAATGTCTTTTTCTTTTATGTCACTCGTGACTCCATGATTCATGATTATCCTTTAAGCCAGTCTTAGGAGTTTCAAGTGAATTTCATTTGCATTAAATAGGTTATCATATAGATATTTTTAGTGACATGACAGTGTATTTAAAAAGAGAGATAAAACTCTTTTGGTACAGTTATCAACTCTCCATGAGTCTTAAAGCTAAATGTTTTTGAAATCATAGAATAAAAATCTCCATTGAGAGTGGGTGTTTGATCCAAGTTTCATTTCACTTTGTATAACATGGCAGTCTTACAAATAACGCCATAAAACTCACCATTAAAACTGGCCATAGTTTGATATTGTATCCCTGATTTTGCTGATTTCATCTCTGCCATAATCCACCGTCCATTTATTTCTCCAAGGACCTTAATTTCTCATCATCTTTTAGTAATACTCTCTCTGTATTGGATTTAAACGTTGTTTAAGACAGCGACACGGTCTTTAAAACACAAAATTAACCTCTTATTTTTATAAAAAAAAATGTTTAGGAAAAAATGATATATGTATATTTTTATGAAAGTATTTTTTAAGACAAATCTATTTATATAATTTTCACATTTGCAAACTCAGAAATTTAAAAGTTATTAATGATTTATAATCCCAACATAGTCCAAAACGACAGTACAATCTAGCCGTTTTTTTTTTCTAACATCAATCCATAATTTATGAGTCTTAAATTAATTATCTTAACATAACAGTTTCGTTATCCAAACGTACAACGATCCGCGCGCGATCGATGGATCGTGGGGAAAAAAAAGAAAGAAAACAGAAACCAGAAACCAAAACCAAAACCAAAACCGCACCGTCGTCACGGACGATGAACACGCGGCAGGAGAGCAGAGCAGAACGGGCATGCGATACGCAACTAGGAGTAGGTGCCGCGGGGCGTGGCGTGGAGGCGCGGAGTGAGTGCCGCCTCCCTCCCGTCCACCGGGTGGTTGTTGAGTCGCTCAAGGTGCGCGCGGGCGGGCAGAAATCGCGCCAAGGCGAGGAGAGGAGGGGCCCGTGCAAACCGCGCGCGCGGCCTGAGCCTGAGCCTGACCTGGGCACGTGGAAGAAACCGTGGTCCAATCCGGCGGAGAGAGCAGAGAGGAGGGCGAGGGGCAAAGGAAAGGAAAGCGCATCGCAGGCCACACCACAACTGCCGCTGCCGCCTCCTCGTCCTCGTCCTCGGCTGGGCTCCTCCCCCCTTCTTCCCTTCCCCTCTCTCTCACCGCCACACCCCACACCCGGGCACGCGGCTCACAGTGCCAGGAGAGGAGGGCCGTTGCCGGGGCCGGAGCCGGGCCACCCCTCTCTTCTCCGCCACCTACTCTTCCTTCTCCCTTTCCTTGTTGTTCCTCCCTCTCCCTCTCCCTCTCGCTCTCTCTCTCTCCAGGACTAGGAGGACTAGGGTCGCCTCGCCGCCAGCCAACCAGGCGCGCACACGCTCCTTCCGGTCCGGTCCGGCCGTCCCCGCACTTCTTCATTCCCGGCCCACTGCTCGCACACAAATACTACTACTACTACTACTACTGTGACTCCGTGAGGGAGCAACAGGAGGAGGAAGCAGAGGAGGGGGAAGGCATTTGTGTTCCTTGCTAGTAGGAAGGAGTACAGGACTGCGCCGCTCCCCGGCTCTCCTCTCCTGCTGCCGGCCGGCTTCCCGGCCTCTTCGCCCCTTGCCATGTCCACCATGGGTATCCCTCTCTCTCTCTCTCTCTGGATGAATCATGAATGCTCCCCAAGACCAAGAATCTTTTTTTTTTATCTCTTCCTGTGTGTGCTGCCATGCCTGTGCCGGCTGCTGTTTCATCTTCCCTGCCGCTCCTGGACGGATTGCGGCGCCACTCCTCATCTTCTCCTCTGCGCTGCTGCTGTAGGATTCAGTTCTGTTCTGTATGCTGCCCTCTTTTTGGTTTTTTTTTTTTTGTTGGGGGGTACTGCCCTCTTCTTGGTTCTTGGCTTCTTGCCTTCTTGGAACTGACGGCTGCTTGCAAAACCCATGATGATTCCATTCCATGCCATGATTCCTTAATTGAATTGTCATCCGGCTCTCCGTTCACACATTCCTCCTCTTTATTTTATCCTTTTTTTGGTTAATTAAATTAAAAAAATATACAATTTTCATTAGTCTTCTTCGCACATGTGTTTCATTTCATCTCTGTTTCTTGCCGTTCTGTACCGTACATGGAGAGGAGGATTGCTGCTCTGCGCCGGAGGCCGGAGCTGATGAATGGTTATTAACATGTGGCTGTACTGGCTGTGGGCGCAGATGAAGGCTACGGCCCTACTTGGGACAGCGACGACGAATACGACAACTTCATACGCAAGATGAACCCGCCAAGGTACGGTGCCCTCTGAATCATTCACTCCCGTCCTGCCGCACTCGTCAACACCCCTGTACAGTATTACTAGTGTTGAAAAAAAAGATGGCATGTGCATGTATGTGTCAAGCCTGAATAACCCTGGTTATTTTTTGGCGATTGCTCGCAGGATCGTCATCGATAATGAGTCCTCAGCAGAGGCTACAATTGTGAGGGTATGTTCCTCTGGTTAATTTGCTCGATCGAATCGAATCGCTTCGCTTCATTTCCGCGGTTGATTATGAGGTTTACCGTTCTGCTACTTTTCTCCATGGTCTCACAATTTGTAGGTAGATAGTGCAAATGAATATGGGATACTGCTGGAAGTGATCCAGGTCATGATTGATCTCAACCTTGTCATCAGCAAGGCGTATATAACCTCGGATGGTGGATGGTTCATGGATGGTGAGCTCCTCCTACCCTGCCATACGCGTATAGCCTGATTGCACGCACCTGTCTGTTGTTCCGTCTTGTGATTTTGTCTCAACCAATCAAAGCTAAACAAACTTGGTAATCATATCTGCTTTCCTGCTGTGGTTTTCAGTATTCAATGTGACCGATAAGGAAGGGAAGAAGATCAAAGATGAGGCAACCCTCACACAGATTGAAGATTACATCAGAAAGGTATGCATGATCATATCAACCAAACCAATTATGCCTCCTCGGTACTCTAGTGTGTCGTCCTAAGATTAACAAATGTTGTTGGAACATGGGTTAGTCCTTGGGTGCAGATTCAAGATACATTCCTTCCCGCCGGAGATCAGTAGACGTGGCCGCAGCAGCTGATCACAATGTCATCGAGCTGACAGGGACGGACAGGCCAGGCCTGCTCTCTGAAGTCAGCGCGGTGCTCGCGAGCCTCAAGTGCAACGTGGTCAGCGCCGAGATCTGGACACACAACGCCCGAGCTGCGGCCGTGATGCGAGTCACTGACGAGGACACCAGGCTGGCAGTCACAGACACCGAGAGGCTGGAGAGGATTAGGGAGAAGCTGTCGTACCTGCTCCGCGGAGGCAACCTCTCCCGGGGAGCCGCCATGGCGGTGTCGTCGGGGACTGCCACCACGCACACCGAGAGAAGGCTGCACCAGATGATGCTTGATGACTGCGACTATGAGCAGCTCCAGCAGCTAGCTCCGGGGCAGTCTCAGAGGCCTAATGTCACCGTGAGGAACTGGAACGACAAGGACTACTCGGTGGTGACTATCAGATGCAAGGACAGGCCCAAGCTTCTGTTCGACACGGTTTGCACTCTGACGGACCTGCAGTATGTTGTTTTCCATGCGAACATTGATGCCAAGGACAATCAGGCTTACCAGGTGAGTATACTGATCCGGACATCTCTCACTAGTCATTGGCATTATTTATCTACTTCCACTAAAATTCTGGTTCAAGGAAAACTGTGTGACATTTACATGGACGTTGCCTGCTCCGTTGTAGGAATTCTATGTAAGGCATGTGAATGGATCACCAATGAACACTGAAACTGAGAGATTGCGAGTCATCCAATGCCTTGAAGCAGCCATTGAGCGGAGGGTATCAGAGGTAACAATTCCATGCACATCTGAGATCACGTCACCTTAAAAACTGCAAAACCACTAATCATGCAGCTTTAAATTGAAAACCGACCTTGTTTCATCTTCTGATTGTCCCAGGGTGTCAAGCTTGAGCTGTGCACTAATGACAAGGTCGGGCTACTGTCCGAGGTCACCCGCATCTTCCGTGAGAACAGCCTGACTGTTACAAGAGCAGAGGTGACCACGAGGGGCAGGATGGCTGTGAACACATTCTACGTCCGTGGTTCCACGGGAGAGGATGTTGATCAGAAGGCAATAGACTCCATCAGGCAAGCCATAGGCCACAGCCTTCAGGTGAAAGGCCAGCCTGAGCCACAGGAGGCGCAGAAGAAAGAGTCCCCCACATGGTTCCTCTTTGCCAACTTGTTTCGGCCGAGGTCTCTCTACAGTTTCGGGTTCATGCGCTGACCACAACGTCCTGATTGTTTCCAAGAATCGCTGTGTAATAAGTTCATCGTTCATGAAGCAATCCAGGAAATGAACATCTTCAGAAGGTGGAAGCCCTCATTCTGCCCCAATAGTGCAGGTTTGGCATATAGGTAGCAAATGGGGGTTGTTCATATGTCGTCATCATCTGTAAATATGCTGATTTTCACTTTATGACTGCATTTGTACATGTAACATGTAAATTAAAGGACGTAAATATAAGCTGTACAGAATATGGTTAAATCCCAGATTTGCGGAAACTGTTGAAACGTCATAAAAAGCCCGTGCCTTTTCTCCCAACTATTTCCAGTCTTTCCAATGAGATGAGAGGAGAAGGCATCCGTTAACTTCTTTTTACCTTTTTCCCTAAAAAAAACTTCTTTTTATCTTGTTCCGAATGAGAGGCCGAGTCGGCTTGCTTTGCTCTCAAATTATTGCAGCTGTCCTGGGCCACTGGTAGGAATATGCATGACAGCAATGGCTGCTTCCAAGTTATGTGGCTGGAGGTTGGATGCAAGTCAGTAGTCAAAAGCAAGCATTGCAGCGGTGATTGCCGTACCTGAAGCTTTGGTGATGGAGACCACATTGCACCAAGTTGCTGTCTAATGCAGACAAAACTGCATCAACATGAGATCCAGCTTCTGTGGCTGGTCTTATCATCCTGTCATCTAACATAATCTCCGATATGCGAACTACAATCGCCGATGATGAGGCGGTGACGTCGCACCCTGCTAGAGGTTTGGCAGCCTGACCTGTGCCTGAAAGTCCCAGTGGTGAGCTGAGCCATCCATAAGGGTTAGGGTAGCTGAAATAAGAATCTAAAAATAGGCAGCACTAGAGTTGGGTTCAGAATGTTTTGTCACAATCTAGGACCTCTCAATGCCCATCAACAGTGCTGCTTTTGGCAACTTGTGATGATTGGCCGATAGCACAAACTTGTGCTTTCGATCGGTGACATCTGATTCACAAGGGCATATCAGAACACCAATAATGCTCCATCGGGGTCAGAACTTGGTCAGAAGTGGAGCCTGTCAGTTTCCGCACTTCAGCAGCAGCATGACATTGTTGAACAGCAAAGCAGAGCATTGGAGCCGGCGCAAATGCGCCATTGGAAGAAGCACGCCATACTCACAAGGGATCCAGTGGATTCGTCTCGACGACGGCGAAGTGGCATGTCCTGTAAAGCAGTTAGGCACAAGTAGGCATCAAGAGCCACGCGGCATAAGCACGATTGTAACCTTTGTTGCTCTCCACATGTAAGAAACCCAGCATTTGAGCAGCACCAAGTACCAACAAAATTTAACCTTTCATGCACAAGAACACAAGTGCAAAAGCAGTCGTACTTTGGATAGTGGTAAAATCTATTGTTCCCTCCGTTCCAAATGGTACTCCCTCTAACGCAGTCACGACAATTTCATTGTGGGAGTTTCATGATATTAAATAAGTTGGTATGATAAAATAAAGAGAGATGATAAAAGTTTTATATGATAAAATGAGTTTTATAGAGATATGCCCTGTTACTAACACATGAAAGTTTCGTAAATTGAGAGATGAAGCCTGCCTGCCTAACGGTTGTCATTCTAGTCTTTTACATTTGTCTCAAATTGGTTGTTATTCTCGCTTTCTGAAGTACATTATTTTTTTCCATCTCTATCTACTGGTGGTTATTCTCACTTCCTAAAGTACATTTCTTTTTTCAATACATCTCTATCTGCGTCTATCTTCTTCTAGACCACATGTTTTTCACTCATTAATCCCCGTGCCCAAAGAGAAAATATGTGACAGAGTAAGTCAGTTCACTTTTATCTTTAAGTTACACTTCTCTAGGTTTGACCAAGTTCATTAAAAACTTAACAAACATCTCAAACGCAAATAAGATTTATCATGAATTATATTTTGATAGTGCATTTATTTAATATGGTAGATGTTAGTATATTTTTCTATAACTTGGTCAAAGTTAGATAGGTTTGGCTTGAAACAGAACTAAAGCAATAATTTTAAACGAGGGTAGTATAGAACACTAGTAGTAATGATTTTTCTAGTACAAAACTGTGTCCAAAATTGACATACCCATAGGGCTAAGTGGCTAACATGTCATAGAGTACAAGAAAAATGGAAATAACAAAAACTCTTCACTGTGCTTAGGAAAATTACTATGGCACCAGTATAACACAGAGAAGAGCAACTCCACGGTACAAGAGAAATAAAGTCTTTGCCAAGTGTGGTAGTTTACCAAGGAGAAGCCCTTTGTAAAGTGTTTGTGGCATTGCAATGTTCTGGGCAAAGTTTTAAGCAGGTGAGAATGTTCCATAAGACTAAGAGGGGTATCTTGACCCTCTGCTTTTGTAGTCAGTCAGGACAAACTTAAGTTGGACTGCGCAGCTCACAATACAGTAATCAGCTAGATCCACCTCCAGTACCGCGGGAAAAGGATGAACAAACTAAGTGGCAAGGGGCAACATAAGCCGTATATTTACACTGGCCGAACTGCTCCTGAAATATATAGTATCAACGCCTCCTTTTCCTGCCCTTTCCTTTCCCCAGTTGTCCAGATTTGAAAGCACTTTCCTGTTCTTGAAGGAACGCCATGGCTTTTCCATACATCTCAGCTCTCTCTTCATCTCGCTTCATCCTCTCTTTCTCCTTCACAGCAGACAGGAAATAATTATCTTTTTGCAGCTCACGCTTCGCCCCCTTCATCTCACTCTTGACACGCTTCCTCAGTTTTTTCATTTGTGCCCTTTCTCGGTCAGGATCATAATCAAGACCCTTGATGTAGCTGCAGAAAATAGTACATTGATCAACAGATGTTAAAACATTTTTTCTACATTAGAACAACAATTAGACCTATGATAAGTTGAGAACAAAACAGGACAGAATGGTGTATACTGAAAACATATAATACCAAAAAATACATACTTCTCTTCGAACTTTGGATTCAATTGCTTGATTGGTTCGGGCTTCTTCTTCCGCATTCGGAGGGGCTCTCTTGAAGCATGGTGTTCATCACTAATCTTTTTAACCAAGTCAATGATTTCATGGAAAATGTCTTGTAACGAGTCAGGCAACTCAGATCTCTCCAAAATTTCTTGCAGCAAAGAGGATATTGGAAGGAAGATTTCTGGGAAAGAGCATAGCCCTTCATGTATAATAACAAAACCTCTTAAACATTCTACCACAGATAAAAGTACACCAGCCCTGCCAGAAAATATACTTGACTGTAAGACAACAAAAAAGAGAACCACTACGAACAATCATGAAACCATAACAACCATATACTTACTTAAAGTTATCAGATGAGAAATAAGGGGCGTCAGGATCCATGCCAACTATTTCTAGGATATTCACTGGATTCACCTCATGCACTTGATCATGGATACTGAGCCATGGTTTTAAAGTCTTGAGCTCCATAAATTGATCATTAATCTATAACCAAGATGATATTTTGCTTAATATCAAACTAGAAAAAAAAGGATCAACGTCTGAATTAGTAATCACCTGATTGTGCAGATGAGTTCCCACTTTTCCTTTAAGAGATGTTACCAAAAGAGATTGCAGAAAGCCAACTGCTTCAGGACAGAACTTTTTAGATTCTTTAGTAACCTACAGATGAAAAATTTGGAAAGAAACAAGGATACACTACTGTCAGAAAACGATATGGAAAAACTAGTATATATACACATATCAATATAAGAAAGGAGGCATTGGAAAGTGATTAATCACTTCTGGACTAGTTTAAGGTCCTCCTTGGTACTGTATGAAAGTTAAAAGGGAGATTCAGCTCCAGTTTCTAAGGTCTAAATATCCATTCATCAATTGGCTAAAAATCTTGAAGAACTTATAACAATCATTACACATTCTGAAAAGAAACTAAAACACAGGATAAGTTCAAAAGCATACCACAAGCACCATTGAACACAAGAAAGAACCAACAGCAACATCTCGACCAGATTGTATAGGGCACCGCATCAGATATTCGCACATAAGTAGAAGCAATGGAGTTGCAACAACATGGCGGAAGTCGGAGCACGGAAAAATAAGAGACCATAATCTCAGCAGAAGTAATGTCTTCAAATTTGGCCAGCTGCTCTTTCCTGGAAATAATATTTAAAGGAGGCGGCATGGTAAAAAAGCACATTAATCATAACAAAATAAATTTCCAATAAACCATGTCATTTATTATCTCACAAACCTGGAACCTTAATATCTTCGCATAGACGGGTACGTGTATGAATAAGTCGTTCTCTTGCACAGATGGCAGCAAAATATGGAGTTTCTCCACTCATCTCAATTAAAGGCTTAACAAGTGTGTCAATTATTCTGAACTTCACTGGACTTTGGGTAGCTAAAGTTGCAAAGTACTGCAGAAGAACACCATAGAAAACCTGCCAAAGGGATCTGAATATTAGGGAACAAGTTGTGAAAAGGATAAGTTAGTCGGAAGTAAATGTGATATGATAAGGAGTTCAACTGTTACTTACTTGCATTTTCCTTCGGTTTTCAGCTGCAAGCCTTATTGAATTGCAAGTGCGTATACGACTAATAATCTCAACTATTTCGGCTTCTGAACGACCATCTAGCAAAGAGGATAGATCTTTCAGGTCATTTGGTGCATCAATAACAAAAGGAATACTGCCATCCTTGACCTGTGGTTTCACATCAGATTCTCCTTTCAAATTGTGTGCAACTTTTTCCACCACTTTGCCATTGATCTCTTGTTCTTTCTCTTTGAAATCCTCCATTTCATCATCTCCTACATCAACCTCATCATCATCACTTTGTTCCCAATCTCTAGCAGACATATTACCAAAGTCATTGTCACTGGAGTCTTCTTCAGAATCTTCTTCATCATCAGCCCCATCATCACTAGCATTTTCATCATCGCTTTCTCCATCATCGGATGCTGCTGCATCATCACCAATCTTTCTACCTTCCCTTTCATAAATTTCATCAACCCATCCCTTTTTCTTTCCTATTGACTCATCCAAAGAGAAGGAATCACCAAGATCATCTCCAGATATAGGTTTTGAGTTACCTAGCTTCATGTGCTTATCGTCCTCGTTGTCATCGTCCTCATCAGATGAATCAGCAGTTCCAAGCATTCTTTTTTGGCGTTCCTCCTACAAGGAAGACCAGTATCAAGACAATTCAATGTCAATATTTCATTACTCCAGGAAAAAAAAAGATTAGACATGAAGGGATTACAAGCTTAAACATAATAGTCATATCGAATTTTGGATCATCATAAGGTACTTGCACTAGAACAATTCAGATAAGAAACTTAACTAAAACCGTATGCAACATATGGGAAGAGAGAACCCTTAAATAAAAGCAACAATGCTTAAGTCCAGTGCTAAATTAATATCAAACAAACCTCCAACTTCTCAAGACGTTCTTTCTCTTCTTGTGCTATTTCCTCTGGGGTTTTAGTTCTATCAGAAGGCCGAGCACGTTGATCCATCACCATTTCTTTCACCAGTTTTTCATATGTATCTGCCTTCAACTGACATGTATTAAGATAACAAAATAGAAACAGATTTAGTATCATGAACTAGAAGTGTGCAACTCCATGTAAAACATGAAGCTTTGTCCGTGACTAACAACTAAAATTTGTGAAAAAAAAAACTCAAAAAGAGAATAGCAAAGTGGCATACACATCCTGCAAAGCCACTGATTAACCATACCCTATGCATCACCTTGTTAATATATAGCTCCTGATACTATATGTTCTGGTAGAAAGCTCTGAAAGAAATGGACAGTATTTTGGTTACTGATGATTAAAAAAAGGATCACCTTGTTAAAAATCTCCTTCCCCGTCAAGCCAGCACTTGAATCATTTTTATTCACCTTGACCTTAGCTGAATCAGTTAAGGACAATAACGCCTGTGTCTGGGCCAATGATGCAAAATCACTGTCTAACTTGTCCACAAGATGTTCATCCTCTTCCCTCTCCTTGGCTCTTTGGGCCTGCATCAATAGAGCAAATTGTATTGAAAGTTATGTGACGTCACTAAGAATTTCCAAATTCCAAGAAATATGTAATCTAAAAGATTGAAAACAGAACAAGTATTATAGGTGACAAATCAGGTAGTGCTTAGCATTAAGCTCCGAGAGCTTGGTACTCCAGACTAAGCTGTAAGTTGCAAGATCTGGGTTTTATTCCATCTAAGTCAGATACATCCAGTTTCACGAAGAGGAACGGCAGGCGAAGCACAGCCCTACACGATGAGAATGACAGGAGCATGGGCGGAGCCAGGATTTGAGCATAGGGGGCCATTTAAGCCGACAGCAACCATACACAATGAATTGCATACAACACAATAGCATAGATAATATCTAAATAAAAATTTATTTTACAAGATACATAAAAACTAAATTTTTTGGTGAATTTACAAAGAAAAAGTGAACAAATTTATTTTTAACAATTCGGGCATAACTATATTGTCCTCATATATGTTGACGATATTATTGTGACAAGCTCTTCGAAATCTGCTATCTCAACTTTACTTCAAAAGTTAAGTAGTGAATTTGCACTCACAGACTTAGGAGATTTACACTTCTTCTTGGGTATTGAAGTAAAGAAAACAGATGGTGGAATCTTGTAAACACAAGATAAATATGCTCTAGAACTACTTGGAAGAGCTGGTATGAAGAAAATTGGAGAAGCTGTTAGTTTATAGCTCTAGAACTACTTGGAAGAGCTGGCATGAAGAACATCGGAGAAGCTGTCAGTTTATAGTGGAGATCCACTCAGTTCAGAAGAAAGCTCAAGGTATAGAAGTGTTGCTGGAGCTTTAAAATATTTAACGTTCACTGGACCTGACATTGCTTTTGCTGTAAATAAGGCATGCCAGATATGTAAAGAATACTGTGCGAGTTGGTCAAGAAAATCGAAAGTCACCTTTGATACTATGAGTGCCTTCTCTGATGCTGATTGGGCAGGATGCATAGATGATAGAAAATCCACTGGAGGGTTTGCTGTGTTTCTTAGTTATAACCTTATATCTTGGAGTGCTAGAAAACAGCCCACTGTATCTCTTTTCAAGTACTGAAGCTGTGTATAAAGCTTTAGCCAGTGCTACAGCAGAATTGGTTTGGATGCAGTCTTTGCTTGATGAATTGAAAACTGTTTTGAAACAACCACCATGTCTATGGTGTGATAACATGGGAGCCAAATATTTATCATCCAATCCGGTGTTCCATACAAGGACAAGACACATTGAGATTGATTATCATTTTGTTAGAGAAAGGGTCTCTAAAGGACAACTTCAGATTCGATTTATAGCTTCACAAGATCAGTTAGCCAATGGCTTTACCAAAGCGTTGTCCTCACAGAGTCTAGAAAAATTTCGAAGCAATCTTAACTTGAGGAAGCTAAGATTGAGGGAGGCTGTTAGATAGAGTCTTGAACTCTTGATTCATATAAATCTAGAGATATTTCAGTTTAGTTTCTTGTACAAGTCAGTTATGACTAGAGTCCGAATATGTCATGAGATAGTTCCTCGTGTGTAATCATACTCTGTAATCTTCCAGCAGAAATATATCACATAATTTGTTAAAATAAGTATGTTATCACTTATTAGCATAGTACATAAGTGGAACTGTTGATGGGTGCATGGTCAGCATTGTCAGTGTCCGGGAAGACAAGACATACAAAGCTAGATTCAGCTTTCTTTGGTGTAGGAAGAAGTCAGAAATGTTTGGGATACATCCCAAAAGGTTTGTGAAAAAGCAAAAGCACCAAGAATTCAACACATTGAGATGGAAGTACCAAGAGTTGAACACAATGAAGTAAGCAGCTATTAAAAGTTTGGAACTCAATATGTTCTAGACCAATGACCGTATTTTCGTTGAGGCTTCAGAACAATAGTTGATGTCAGCGGAAGCCGAAAGGACAAACAAAGAATGAACCCTTAGGTTATACTAAAGGGAAAGATTTTGTTCTAGGTAACACTACCAGGCCATGACATACTAAACAAAACAGGGCTCATTGAGAGAAGAGTTAGATCACACATGATACCCACCTTATAAAATTTACTCTTTGAAATGATCTCCGACATAACTTCCTTCTTGCTCTTCTGCCCCTGCTAACACAAAATAACTAGAATGAGGTCACCTTATATGGATCACATTCACATGATTGCAATTACATCTCAGTTTCTCACTGTGGCTATGAAACTCACATGTGTTTCTTGGGGCAGATCAGTCACTGAAGGATGGTCATCACTTTGGAGAGATAAGCGCTTCTTTGAAAGGACCATTTTACCTGGAAGTATAAAGATTGAAAGGACAATGAACAACACATAAACATAACATGAACTGATATGTGTTACAATTATTTATAATGCTGTAATATTATCACCATTCTTATTCTCTCTGGCATTGAGGTAAAAAGCTCAAAATGGCATAATAAATCCAGCAAATGTTTTTCGCAATGCAAAGGGATAACTACAATAACTAGTTATTGAAGCGTCAAGAGTACTAACGCGAGATTTATACATCCACATCAAAATAACTTATGTTCTACTCTCAGTACTAACAGAAAGTGAGCCCAAACAAGAATAGGGAGAACAATGTGAAATCAGAAGATCACACTGCAGTCTGGCATCCAGTTAACAGTGATGTTATAATTGTGTAACAGAAAAGAAGTGCTCGTACCAAACATAATGTGGATTCACATATACAGTAGACAATCTCGCATGATCTAGAACTGGGGAGGATTGTATTCCAACCAGAGAGACAATAATAATGTACCTTCCTCGTCGCTCCCATCATCTAGAGGCACCTCTTCATCAAAATCATCCTTTTCCGAGAGCATGTTATGAACATTGATTTCGTCTTCATCGTCATCAGATAGATTGTACTTGCTTTCTCGTTTCAACTTGGCCTAGAAACCAATAGAAGAATGGGTTGATAAACGATACCGGTTGGTCTCTTTTGCACCCAAGCATGTCAATGTCGTGAGAAATGCTAGAAATGTCGGCGTGGCTCTTCAATTAATGAACTATCTCTTGTCGCAACATACCAAGCGCTCACGTTGCTGGCGAAGGATGGCCTTGTCGAACTCGGGCAGAGCGTCGTCCCTCTCGCCGATACGCCGGTCGTGGAACACGGACGACTTGCCGCTCTCCATGAACTCCTTGAGCAGCGTGTTCTCCCTCTGCGGCGACAAGGCAAGAGGAATCAGCCCACCAAATCAACCGGCGGAAGCGCCGCTAAACTGAGTAAATTAGCAGCTGCTTACCTTGCGGATGGCCTCGGAGCGGGAGCGCGATACGCGCCGCTCCTCGCCCTTGCGCTTCTTGCCGAGCACGTCGAACTTGCGGCGCGACCAGATGGCCTCGAACGGGTTGCTCCGCTCCTCCGCCGCCGCGCCGCGAGCCTTCATGGCCACCTTGGCCGGGCCGTTCTTGCCCTTCTTCTTTCCTTTGCTCTTCTTCTTCTCGCCCGCCGCCGCCGCCGCCATGGGCTTCGTCTTCGCCATGGCCGGGACAGGAGGGGACTGGAGAGAGGTCCCGCTACCGCTAGGGTTTAGAGGTTTCTCTGAGAGAAAGGAGCTCGCTTCTCTGAGATTGAATGTTGGGCTGGTTCATATCATGGGCCACATATCACAATACACCAAGGGCCAAGGCCCAATAAGCAATAAACAACTTTCTCCAAATCCAAAAAGGGGTCTGTCTCAAAAAAAAACCAAAAAGGATCCTTCCTCTAAAAAATAAAGTAAAATAAAAAAAATCATTTCTTCCATGTAAAGTGCCATTGGCCTGTTTGGTTCTCCATCTATTCCTAGTCTTGCCAGCTTTCTAAGCCAGGGCATCTGAAGGCTGGCTAGTGCTATGTAAGATTAACTTGTTTGGTTGCTATGCTTAGGTAAATCTGGCTTAATTAGAGCATGTTTGGTTGCAAGAATTGTTTGGGTAAACTCACCTCATCTTTACAAAGGTGAGCTTACCTTCACCTACTGTCCTTTGAGCATTTTGTCAAACAGGTGAAAAACGCTACAACAATGAGCTCTCCCCCATGGTAGGCTAGAGGATGGAGCTTCTTTAATTCTGAACTCATTCCCCTAGATTGCAATCAGTCCGTCCTAAACTCGTTCCCTAGATTGCAATTGTGTCTGCCGAATCCCCAATCCCCAATGCCTTGCAGTTGCAGCACAGCAGCAGCAACCATGTTTGGGAGCCATGATTGGGAGCCGATGCAACATCAACAACCTACAGTTGGGAGCATGGGCGAACCTCATCAGAGCTCGTATAGACCTCATCGAACTCGCGTGCTCAGTGCGCTCAGCTCCCTGGCCGCTTTGTACTTGACCATGGTGGTTGTCTCCACTCCCTGCATCGTCATCACTGTCATTGAGGCAACTCGAGCACGCACCACGCCGACAGCCGTCGTCTTCTTCCGCAAGCACCGTGCGCTCGAGCACCGGGAGCACTATATGCGCGACTGCTGGACAAGCCCACGCCCGTCAACCTGGCACAAAAACTCTGCAGCTATGGCAACAACACCATCCTGGGCTATGCCGTCTAGATCTTCAGCACCGACAAAATCACCAACTCCACCTTGAGAAAAAGGGATAAGCAGATGCAGATGCCCGGCGGACCTCGGGAAGACGTCAGTGTGGGCGAGCGGAGCAGCGAGCAGCAGAGGAGTAGAGGACCGGCGGGCCGGAGGAGCACGGAGCATCGAGTGCGGGCGGTGACGATGGCTTAGCCAAGTCTGGCCACGGAAAAATGGATCCCCACCTCATTTTTCCAGAGCCTAACTAAGGGCTCTAAAGTGGCTTAGTTGGGCCTGACTATGGCCTATTTACAGACAACCAAACAACTAAAAATTGGCTTCCTAGCGTTTGGTTGGGGATGGCCACCCAACCAAACAGACCCATAAAGATAAAACATTATAAAAGACATTATTTTCTAGCGATAAAATATTAACAATAGCTCCTTCCACCTTATATTGCTTTTTTTGTACATTTTTTAAAAGGTGTTAGAAATGGTTTAGCACACGAGATGAGCAGAGCACTTTGAACCCAAGGACCAAAGATGAAAAAGAACAAATATGAATCAGCAGTCTATTTGAGTTTGATCCATGTTTTATGATAGTTTGGAGTACAATTTAGGGATCGATCGTTTGACCTTCAAAACCTGAATAGACCAAATAACTCAAATATACCTCAACTATTAGTATGATATGCTCATCCTTGTGTTATTTGTTGCTCTTGATACAAGGTGTAAACTTTCAAGGTACACTAAGATCGTCACCTTGATTTGGTGAGGTTAAAGTAGAAAAGGTTTGGAAAGAAATGACTAAAATCAGGAGCGGAGCTAGCCTTTGCCATTATATTGGGGTCAAGGGATTCCATGAAGTTCTAGAAATCCTATGGAGAACTACTATTCACCACTGCTTTGGCCCTTATTGTGTAATGTGAAAGAACCAAATAGTTTATGGCAGCTGGCTTCACCGCTGACTAGAACATTAACCATATGTTTGAAGAGTATGGGAAAAAAATGCTACAACTTATTAGTGTTCTTTTAATTCAGTGGGATGAATAGTTCATGCTATATATATTGTCTCATGTTTTTGGGTTAATTCGTATAACCTTTTCGTTGGATTTTGGTTGTCGATTTTCAACCTATTTATTCCTAGAGATCGGACATGTCAAACCAAAAAGAACCAAGGGACTGAACATCCACCCCTACATGGCATAATAATCTAGTAGAATTGGAAAATTAGACTAATTAGGAACAAGATTTATGATCATGGCTAAATGTAGTTTTTTGTTAACCAATTTAGGATGATTTGTGCGAACCAGTTTAAACAATCATGTTATGTGTGCCCACGGGTTGATGTCATTAATCCAGTACGAGTTGCCATGCCCATGCATACCAAAGATAGAATAATTCTCCCTCTACATAAAAATCATTCTTTAGTTGTCTCTCTTGTCCTATCTTAGACCCCTCCAATGCTTGGTTAGATAGGCCCAATACCGCTATCCTACCCTTTATCACCCTCCTAATCAACCCAATCTTATGCCTTTAGCTTTATATTCCTATGAAGGTACACCCCCACTCCTTTTGTTCTACTCCTCTCCTCTTTTTTCCCTTTCTCATCCCTTCCTTCTTTCTAATTTATTTCTTCGTCTTCCACAAGAGTGGCAAGCTTCGTGCTCAACCTATTGTGTTTCCAGTAGTCTTCTACCATTTTGTTAGTGTCTCTGTTAGGACCTATGGATCCTCTTTTAAGCTACCTACTTCTTGACACCTTGTTGATCTAACCAACCTATGGATCCTCTTTTAAGCTTGGCAACTCTGATATGGATCTTGCCACCTCTTCGGGCCTTGTTTAGATTCAAAAAGTTTTTGTATTTTGACACTATAGCGCTTTCGTTTTTATTTGACAAACATTGTCTAATCATAGAGTAACTAGACTTAAAAGATTTGTCTCACGATTTACGGGCAAACTGTGCAATTAGTTTTTTTTGTTTTCATCTATATTTAATACTCTATGCATGTGCCGCAAGATTTGATGTGACGGGAAATCTTGAAAAGTTTTTGGTTTTTGGGGTGCATTAAACAAGACCAGTCCCAACCCTAACCCCTAACATCTTGCTTCTTGCCTTACCTAGTTCCAATCTTGTACCTGCCCTCACCTCCGATAGCATCGCGACTACTGTATATTAACATGATGGGTTAACTAGGGATGTCATACTCAATCTAAGCCTGGCTTGGCGGCTTCCTTCTGGCCATATGATGTGTTAACTATGGATTTCATACACTTTTTTTTTTGTTCCCGGCACTTGAGACTAAGGGGAATTTTGACTTTTGAGTGAAATGGTTTAGTTTGTCTTGTACAAATTTCAGCAAGGAGTAATTTGCGTGAATAACGTTGTGATTCATTATCTAAATCATTCAGGCCTTCTGTTCAGTCAATTACCAAATGATTAGCTTCAACATGACCATGATTTGGGTAGTTCATAATAAACTGTCAGTGAACTCTACAAAAGCACTCTCAAGATTGAAAAACTCATGTTAGTAATAATTAATTTGACAAAGCTGTTTCATATATATAGTACCTCCTTTTCATATTAGTTGTCATTCTAGTTTTGTGCAAAGTCAAAGCATTCTATATCTTTTTGTCCATCTTCCACACCGAACAATTTTCTGAAACAAGCTGAGGTTTTGATTGTTCGCCGTTTGGATATATAGCTAGCTTTACAGCATCATCAGCCAGATCAGAGGCAAACTCGATCGCTCTGATTAAGTTACCAGCAGTAGGCAATAGTTTTGAACTGACGACGAATTGAAGCGACACAAAAGAAAAGATCTTTGATGCTGAATCAGCATGGTACTACTACTAGGCGAGGAGCCAGAAGTCCCTGTGGTGCTTGCTGGAGACGAGGTAGCCGCCGGAGCTCCTCCGGCGCACGGCCAGCGCCACGCACGGCGCGTGCTCGATGCAGTACTCCACCATGCCGCCGCCGGAGGAGCCCCTGCTGCTGCGCCGGCGCCGCCACAGCGTCTGCAGCCACCTTGCCACCGCGTGCCGCCGCGGGCGCTGGCCCAGCACGAGCAGCGACGCGCCGTGCCGCCTGGCCGCGTCCACCACCGCCGGCGCGCGCTCCTCCGCCTCCACGGCGCACGTCTCCACCTTCACCTGCATTATGAATTGTGATCAAGCCTCGGATCCCAACTCCTCCATCCAAACACACATATTATTGCGAGTTCTCTTTTTGGCGCCAACGCCACGCCCCCCACAAAATCCGCTAAGTGGGCTACTGCTTTTGGTGGTGGTGGACGGCAAGAAATCATTCTGCGGATCCCACAAATCATTGGCTGATGACCTTCGTTTCGAATTTCACGGAAACAATTTAGCCTCGTTTAGTTATTATATGGTAGACAGTGAGAGCACTGATCTGGCAAGCTTTATATTCTATCCTATCCTAGTAATAATTTACTAGGAGATTGATTTGATTAAATTAATTACAATGTTGACGTAGCATTTGCGTGTGGGTGGGTACCTCTGGCCTTGTTGATTCACAGACAGTCCTCAAGGCGGCGAGGTGTTGCTGGCTCTTGGTGCCCAGCATCTTGACACAAGAATCACTGACGGCTGCAGAGGTCGACAGAAAATTAGTCAGTGAAATTCTAGTCAGCGTGAGGAAAGAAACTAACAAATTTATCGCCGATTGACGGCCCGACGCCACGAGACACGACGACACACGAGAGAGACGGAGACCGACCGTCTCGGGCGACGGTCTTGGCGACGGCGAGGAGGACGACGGTGTCGTTGCTCCGGACGGCCTGCGACAGCGCCCACTGGAGCGCGCCGGCGGCCTCGGCGCGGCCGTCCGCCAGCACCATGACCCGCCGCCCGCCGCCGTCCTTCTTGCCGGTCACCGTCGTCGTCCCAGAGCCGGCGGCAGGCCTGCGCACTTCCACCATCAGCGCGCCGTTGCCATTGACGTAGCAGCCTCCTCCTCCTCCTCCTCCTGCTGCTGCTGCGCTGCCGGTCTTTCCACCGCCGCCGCCGCCGGGCAGTGCCGCGGCGGGGAGCTTAATATTGGAGGGCGAGGCGTAGGACGACGCCCGCTGCACCCGCTTCCTCCTCACCCGCGTCGCCGCCCGGCCACCGCACAACGCCGCCGCCGGCAGCCTCCTGCCCATTGGTATTGTTGTCGTCCCTTGTCCCGGTGCCCAGCAAGGACACGAACTCTAGTTCTTCTACTACGCCAAAATGCCGCTGCAAATAGGAATGTGGAGGCCAGAGGACCCTACAGCGTATACCCTACATATATATATGCAAGTGCAAGGCCAGTGGTTGTGCTGTAGTACTCTCTCTCTCTCTCTCTCTCTATATATATATATATATATATATATATATATATATATATATATATATATATATATTATAAAAA
>Ga0182004_10000481_pt1 | contig 24310 bp, 16 predicted proteins | sample Sormic07211540_1_FD_120479 | JGI IMG/M metagenome (GOLD analysis project Ga0182004, IMG submission 120479) | Endophyte microbial communities from Sorghum bicolor roots, Mead, Nebraska, USA - 072115-40_1 MetaG | ecosystem: Host-associated > Plants > Roots > Unclassified | place: USA: Nebraska...
ATTGTGATTCTTGCTTGAATATCTTCTTGATATGAGCGTTGACATTAATCAAGCTTCAGTTTACACCAACACACAACTTTGGTCTTCTTTGAACTTTGTGTGAAATACCATCAAGTTTGCTTTTTTGTTGAACCTTTGATACACTTAGCAAACTTGTTAGACCTTTAATTGTGTTATCATTCAATTCACCAAAACCCACTAAAGGGCTAGATGCACTTACAAGGGTTCAGAAGACCTCGTAAAAGAGCACACATTGAAGCAATGGGCAATCATGTTCAGGAATTACAAGTCTGAGTTGAATTCAAAGTGGGCAAAAAAAGGGTTGGACCCGACACAGAGGTATAAAATCTCGGCTGGTCAGTGGGTAGTGTTTCTAGAGCAGAGGAGTTTCGATGACTTCAAAGCTTTGAACGAATCCAAATCTGAACTCGTGAAAAGGAACAAGTACCACCACCACCTAGGCACAGGTGGTTACCAGCGCAAGCTTGCCCAATGGGAGCAAGAGGATGAAGCGCAGAGGGCTAAAGGGTTTGCCGGCGCTCCCTGACCAACTTGGTCGCAGGGGCTCGCGGTGGGTTCGTGCTCGGGTACCGGTAAAGAAAGCGAATTCCGGCTTGTCATTTGCTGATCCAATGGTCGAAGAGGTTGCGAAGAATATTTTTGAGGTGGCAGCTAAGCAGCAAGCAGGCAAATTTAAGTCACAAAGGGAGAATGATGTTCTTACTGTTGCTCTGGGTAACCTAGAGCATCCTGGTCGTGTACTAGACCATAGGGTAGCACAATGCAGTCATCACACATCCATACCTGAGTACTGCCGGAGATGCATAATTAAAACCCCCCAAGTTAGTACTTAAATAGACACCTAGAGTCCTTATATGGGCAGGGAGGATTCAACCACTGGCATACTTTAGGTGTTGATTTTCTTAATTTATTTAAAACTCTTTTATTTTTAAATACACAAACGCTGCATTTTAATACTGAACTTGCTCCGATGCCAGCTGCCACAGAACCGACCAAATTATAAGAGTTCAAGTGTAGAAACGATCGATCTAGCAATCAAGTTTCCAGACTTGAGCCCATATAATCCCGGTAGTCAACCGAAATCATGAAGGATTTCAAACCAACTTTGCAACATACCAAGATCGTAATAATTCAACACAATACAACGATTGTTGCATAGTTCATTCATTGCCGACGAAGCGGCACCACATCGGAGTTACTTAGTTATTACAACACAAGTTTAAAGTAGCGGAAGCAACATAGTTTTCACATACACATTTCATAAGTTCTTGTTACAGCCAGAGTATCATCATATCCACCAAAAGCATCAAGGGTACAAAGTTGTTAGAGAACCGCGCCCAATGGTTTAGTCCTCATCCCCAGCGGGATGAAGACAGGTCTTGCAGAAGCCATCATAGAAGAAATCATCTACAATAGGTGGGAATAAACCCTCAGTACGAGGATGTACTCAGCTAGACTTACCCGTCTAACCAAACATAAAAGACACCAAGGATCATGCAAGGCTGCGTATAAAGTATAGCTGGCTTGACTCATACCTTTGCCAAAAAGCTTAGACTGGATAATGCAACATTCTTTAAGCATCACATTGATTTTCATTAGCCTACCACTAGATTAGCACCTAGACTAAGCACTTCACTTTATTATTAGCAAGCAATAATAACCATATCAAGTTTCATCATATGTTCTTTCTTGCTATCCTCAACATCATCATTAAGGACCATTAGTACTTAGTGAATGCTACGTTTGCCGCTGCTCTGTCAAGTTCTCACTATCCGGGAGAGACGGTGATTCGAATCGATTCCTATCCAGCTAGAGGGTTATTCCTAACACTCACCCATGCATCCCCCATCGGAGAGCAAGCGGGTCACCTTTGGTATGACTCAGGAATCGCGGCTCCGATCAGCGCCACACTCCTAGGGCTGCCACTCTGCCAGGAAGATCAGGACTTTTAACTCACCTGCCCTTGGTCTTACACCAATGCCCCCCCGCACATCGCACTTCCTCCAGTAGTGCGCACTTTATACTTGCCGGTCTTCCGGCCTGAGTCATACCACTAGGCTTCGCGGTCAGAATGAGTTATCCGGGCAACTAAGTGCTAGGCATACGTTCAACATGACAAGAGGACGTACAACGATCGGTCCTTAGCTGCCACAGACGGAGTTACTACCACCTTGCAAAACTCCGCCCGGCTTAAGTCATTTTAAACCAGGTTCTTTCCCACGATAGCACATATAGCCAATCGTGATCCAACAATAGACCCTATTTCGCGCAGGTGACAGGATATCACCCGACTTATACCGATTAAAGCATGACTAAGCTTCTACTCGATCCTAACTCTACACCAAGGTAAGATAGGATATCTCGAGAAGGAAAGGTATAATGCAGCAACGGTTCCATCACAACTCCTATACGTAATGCATCAATAGATATAACATATTCAAGCATTGCTTTGAAATTAAGTGGGAGACTTAAGATGCTTCGGGGCTTGCCTTTCATGAACGAAGCAAGCTCGTGACTAGGGCACTCGACTTCCTCTTTGGGCTCCTCGGATCCTGCTGGCTGGACCTCCGTCTCCTGGGTTACTTCCGGGCCTTCGGGGTTCACCCTGTCGAGCTCGAACGAGGTCGCAGTCTCCGGTGCACCTATTGCATGCATGAGTGAATAAGAAATGTATGCATACAAAGGGAATGATGAATGCTTTGACAAACATGATTACAAACTTCACTAGACACTCATTTACGGAGTAAGCTTCTATTACAAGCTCACAAGGAGTACCACCACAACTTAACACAATTAAGCACAACAATCTACAACTAATTAACAGAGCAGCTCAAAGAACAATTCATAACTCGAGATATATAGATCCAACAAACATGAATGAAGACATTCTGGAAAGCTTATGAAATTGTTTACATTTCATTTTCAGACATCTCAACAAGATTCATAAGTTAAACAGGTCAATTAAACAATGTTCCAGATTCTGTTCCAGAAAGACAGAGAGCACCAAGTTCTTGAACTCAACTTGGAAAAGCCATAACTCTTAAACTACTGGGCCAAATGACCCCAAATTTAAACTGCAGCTAGCACACAAAGTTTACAACATTGTTGGTATAGACAAGTCTTTTAGAAAACAAAGATATCATTGGACCATAATCAGATTACTCCCTTGCTGTCCAGAATAGCTATATAACCTTTAATTAATTATTTGTTGATATAGCAAATTCATATTTAGTGCCAACCAAGTGACTCATAAGAACAATCATGACTTAAGATTACCAGAAAACCACATGTTGACTACTAAACACTTAAAAAAAAGGCATTTATTAATTTAATTCAATAAAAGGGCATAATTAAAAAATACCAGCAAGATTGCTCAGAAAAATCTACAAAAATTACAGAAGCACAAGCAAGGTACCTTGATATTACCATAAAAGTTTCAGAACAATTGCACAAGCAAAACTTGAGATATTTAATTAACATGTAACAAGGTGCTTATTTCACAAATTAAGAAACATGGCCTAAATAGTGTCAAACAACATGAACAAGCTACTACTACTATGAACAAGCTTGACACCAAAAGAGAACACCAACATAAGCATATTGCATTTAATATGATTTAAACAAGGATTTAAGCAAAGCTATCAACATAATTCACATATCAGAGATACAACACTCCAAAAATCATGAAATATTTACCAGAGCATTCCAATACTACCCAGAGCATAACATAAAAATTTCACAGCATTTGAAGCAGTATATCAAGAGATATGAATTTATCTAGAATTAACAAGATTAATTCATAACAATTGTTTTTCACAGAAAACATGGTGCAAATTATACTTTTATTAAAAACTAGCCATCCCATGGATCATCAAAAAATTAGTTTCACAGTTTTTGGAGCTCAGGAACTAGAGATATGATTTTTACAAGATTGCAAGAAATATGGATTTTGAATAAAAGAGAGGAGGGAGCCGTTGAGTCACTGACAGCGGAACCCACGAGTCAGCGACACAGAAAACAGAGAGCACACTCGCCCGCGAATGCTCACCGACGGTGAGCTTCTCCGGTGGATCTAAGAGCATCAGCGTGCTCCTTGAGTCATTCCGCATCGATAGAGATAGGTGGTTCCAGGGTTTGAGTGATGGAGAGGGGTCGCCGTCGACCATGGCGGCACGACGGAGCTATCCTGGCTTACCCGGCCATCTCCGACCGGTAGAGCGTCGGGGAAGGGCGGCTTAAGCATCAGTGAGACAGCGTGGAGCTTCCTAGGTAGAAAGGCCTAACCCTAACGGCTCCGGTGAGTCTGCTCACGTGCGGGGTGGTCGTCAGCGGTGAGCGTGGTGGCACGACGGCCGTGTTCCCGCTCGACGGTGTCACCAAGGCCAGAATGGTGTGACACAGACCACGACGGTGACCTAAGTAAGCTCTAACGTGACTTAGAGAGAAGAAAGGAGGTAGGGATGGAGCAGCGGCGAGGTTCGCCGGAGTCGGGGTCGCGATGGTCGTGAACCCGACGACGGCAATCCTGGGAAATGCAGCTCACCTCGGGGAAATCTCGGCCAACCAAGAGGTGGAGAAGATGGCGGAGCTCGAGGCGGACTTGGAGACACTCGGAGAGGTGACGCGACGCGGAGGCGAGGGCGCAAGGAGCTCGCGAAGCTCTCGGCGGCAATGGCGATGGCGCCTCCGCCATCGGGGTCGCGAGAGAGAGGCAGAGTGAATGGACGGGCGCTGGGTGAGTGCGGGGTGACGTGGCGTCCATGACGGCGTCGACGACCTGACGAGTGGGGCCAACGCCGGCGTACGGGCGCCAAATGTCGCCGAAACGCTGTCGCCGGTCGGCCACGTCGACGGGGACGATTGTTGATATTTGGTAACGCAATCAGGAATTAATCCGCAAGCGCACGGATATCGGTGAGCACTTCACCCAGAATGTTATCCAGAGTATCGTATTTATATTTTTACCACTAGGAGAAAGCGTGCATCTGACTAACCAGGTCTAATACTACTAACCCTTAGGCTACAAACAATGTGATTCGATGTGAATGATGTATACAGAAGACTACAACCGCACTCTCATTCTAACCTTGGTAAGGATGATCTACTGTTCTGTTGGGGAGGCTCACGGAATCTAGACACCACAAAGGATGTTCGACCTGTACCTATAAACCCTATCGATCCTACTAACGAGATTACTACCACGGTCTAGCTAGACAGGGGATATCTACGAGTATCCTAGCCCAAACACCACGTTTACGCTAGAAATGATTACTCTAAACTCTACGCGAAGAGATCAAAGTAAACTCATAAATCAAAGAACAATAAAATAAGAACTTACTGGAATTTAGAAGTCAAAATAGGAAGCAATTTTTTTCTTCCTCAAATGCATACAAAATAGAGAGCGATTCACTTGGATCCCTGGAGAAATTGGGATGTTTTTTTATTACATTTGGCAGCCGGAGAGCGATTCTCTTCGAGCGCTTCCAAACATACTATATAACTTTGTTCACGACTAATAAAAAGGTAACAATTTAAGATATTTTTTTAGCATAAACAATCGAGATAAGTAAAGTGTACCTAGTCTAGCAAGGCCTTATTTGGTTTCAAATTTTTTTGCAAATGGACACCGTAGTACTTTCGTTTGTATTTGACAAATATTGTCTAATCATAAACTAATTAGACTCAAAGGATTCGTCTCGTAAATTATAGACAAATTGTGTAATTAGTTATTATTTTTTTATCTATATTTAATGCTCCATATGCAATTCGATGTGACGGAGAATCTAAAATTTTTGGAGCTAAGGCCTTGTTTAGTTCTAAAAAATTTTGCAAAATGCACACGGTAGCACTTTCGTTTGTATTTGATAAATATTACCCAATCATAGAATAACTAGGCTTAAAAAATTCGTCTCGTAAATTACAGACAAACTGTATAATTAGTTATTATTTTTATTATATATTTAATATTTCATTCGTGTGTCGTAAAATTCGATGTGACGGAAAATCTAAATTTTTTTACAAGGCCTAAACAAGTCCTAAGTAAAACTGGGTAATTGTAAATTTGTGACAGCCCAGCCCAGGAGCCAGCCGTTGGCGTTTGAAAAGCCCCGAAGCGGCAGGCGCACCCGCCTCCCGGATGGCTCAGAATCAGATCCACCGGTTCCGTGGGTTCCCGACATCCCAACCGTCCTTGCCAGTCCGCTCCGTGCTTCTTCCTCTCTCACTCACCCAACCCCGTTCGTTGGCCTCCGCTCCGAAATTTAAAACCTCCCAAGCCGCAGAAGCCAAGACCCCCTTTTCCCCCTATTATTAATAAAAATTCGGTCGAAAAAAGCCTTCCCTTTTGGTCTGCGCGATTCGAGATTCCGGAGCACCGCGGCGGCGGCCGGATCGGGGTGGCGGCGCGGTTCGGTCGCCGCTGGAGCGGAGCGGATGCGCCGCGCCCCCTGTGAGGTGAGACTTCTTTCCTGCGCTTCCCTTCTCGCCTGCTCCGCTGCCTCGATCCGGTTGCGCCCAAGGCCCACCGGCGGCGCAGCGCGGCGCGGCGTTCTGATACCCGGCTTCGCGCTCGGCGCGGCAGCGGAAGGGGTGGCGGGGCTGGGGGTGAGCGGTGCGTTCATTCTGGAGCCGCTCTAGAGGAAGTGGCCGTGGCGATGGGTTTGTCGTGGCGGATTTGTGGCTGGGCGTGGGGCTGCGCAATGGTGATAGCGCCGGCGGTGCGCTAGCAGAGCCTTGTAGAGGGATTGATGTCCTGTGAGGACTGTGAGGTTGTGCGGCGATTTTGAAAGACTATATTTGTTCTTCCTTTGTAGATGTTTATCTTGTTCTCGTCTGCGTTCTAGAATTCTCAAATCTAGCCAATTTTACTCGGGTTTGTTAATTTCTCACTGCGAAAAGTTCGTATCTTGTGGTTAACTTTGAGTGCATGTCTATCTTGGCAAAATCATGAGCACCACCATATCTTCATAATTGTGTAATTTCTGTAACTATTTGTTTAAATTATTCAATTTTGTTCCTTTTTTCCCTCTTGACAGACTGTGATCACTTCTCCCAAAAACTCCTAGAAGACCTTAGAGGGGTTTAACATTGGGATGAATCTTTGGGCCCTTACCTTGCTTTTAAGTGGAGATTCAGTTTTCTATTTTCATTTATGATGACGGGTGAAAAGCAAATGACTTCGAAGGGCACAGAGTCTTCATCTTCTTCTGTTCCTCCTGATGGAGTAGTCAGCAGGGAACCTCAAAAAGGGGGGAGATTACCCAATGGGTGAATTTCTATCTGTTTATTAGAATCACTCATCAGGTTTTACATTATGCATATTCCTTCTTAGTTCTTATATTATATGTATATTTATCTCCTGCTTCAGGAGGACAACTGGTCCAGCACGTCGCTCATCCAAGGGAAATTGGACTCCAGAAGAGGTAAAGTTAGGCCTTGTTTAGTTCCGGAAAAATTTTGGATTTTGGCACTGTAGCATTTTCGTTTTTATTTAACAAATATTATCCAATCATGGACTAACTAGGCTCAAAAGATTCATCTCGTGATTTACAGGCAAACTGTGCAATTAGTTTTTATTTTCGTCTATATCTAATGCTTCATGCATGTGCTCCAAGATTTGATGTGACGGGGAATCTTGAAAAGTTTTTGGTTTTCGGGGTGAACTAAACAAGGCCTTAGCATGCATTTTCAATAAAGCATTTGAATAATGAGGTAAATAACCTATCTTAGGTAGCTTAGAGGAATGCTATGCTAAACGCCCATTCTCAATAAGATAATCTTTTTCTCTACATAGTGAAGATAAATATCATACAGATATATAACTTTTCACCATATTTTTCTTCTACTGTAGTTGATACTATAGTTGATAATAGGCAGGGATTACAGTTCTGATTCTCTTGCTGCATTTATTTTCATTTGCAACAAACATTAGATACAGTAACACTGTTCAGTGACATGCCTACATCAGCGCCAAAAATTTATTTGATGCCAATTTTCTTTTTATATGCTAAGCATTTCATCATGAAACCGTGCTGAAGATGGCCTATATGTGCTTAGACCATATTTTGCCTATCTACTGGTGTGGTCTGATGGGCACATATGCTACTCAATTGTAGGATGACATACTTCGCGAAGCTGTTGAAACTTACAAGGGAAAAAATTGGAAAAAGATAGGTACTTTCTTTAGCTGATACAAAGTTGATATGTTGTCTTTTCTCAATTTGTGTAGCACAGGATGTTAATTTCTTTTTGAAGTATCATATATCCAAATTTAAACTGACCATATACAATGGCACTTCACTTATTTTGCTAATTTGCATCTTGTTTGCTTGCGATTTGCATTACAAATCCTGATCTTAAACAATGGATTGTTGTATTATGGAATGTAGTACCACCTTTTTTTGTAGAACTGTCAACTTAGTTTGATGCACTAGCTCGAAGCTAGCACTTTAGCACCAAATAAAGGTCTAAGTAGATGTGCCCGTCTGGATAATGTTTATAGTGTAATAATTTGAATATATGATATAAAGAATTGCCCCTGATGCTCATAAGTTGTGTACATGCTACATACCTTTATTCTTATTATTTATTTGTTATTGCATAACTCTGTTTTACCGTGGTTATACTTCACGAAATTGACATCAGGTGCACACATCATTCTTTGAATTTTGTGGTTGTATCATTTCTGCTCATGACAATGACTGTACTGCATCCTTAATTGCTTACAATAATGTGACTCAAACTCAATTTTCATGCTACTATTCCATCCTTTTCCCCTTGCTTGTCAATGAAAATCTTTATCTGAAACTAATGCTTGATGAACTACTTTCTTTTTCCCAGCTGAATCTTTTCCAGGTAGGACTGATGTTCAATGTTTGCATAGGTGGCAGAAGGTTTTGAACCCTGAACTTGTTAAAGGGCCATGGTCCAAAGAAGTAAGTTCTACAGTTTTCCATTTGGGGTTTATTTCACTTTTCTTAAAACAAACTAGTCCCATTTATGTTATTTTACTGCATTATTACATGCTGCATGATTCTTTTATTATTTTCTTTTTTTCCAGGAAGATGAGATCATTATTCAGATGGTAAACAAACATGGGCCAAAGAAATGGTCGACCATAGCCCAAGCTCTTCCTGGACGTATTGGAAAGCAATGTCGGGAAAGGTATGCTATGAAAGATACTTGTAGTAGTGTTACAGATCAGAGTGCCACACTAACTAGAGGAAACTTTCCTACTTCAAAATTACAAATACAATACTAAGTGTAGCTATTTTTTTCCACTCTTCTCGTGATGATTACTATGCATATAAATTCTTTGAAGCCTGAATAGTAACCAATGAAATATATTCATTGCATATACACTACTCATTTATGTGCAATTACTCTTGGAGATGCATGGCAAAGGTTTCATGTATCAAATATCATGAAATGGCATGCCTAGAATTTGTTTCTCTGTGGGCTTGGTTTGGGGCATATATAATGCAAATTGTTAGTTAGCTGCAAACATGCAAACCATATTAATTTGGAGATACATTCTGATGTGAAACATTTTGACGTGGCATCTTCATTTAGATGGCACAACCATCTTAATCCTGGGATCAATAAGGACGCATGGACACAAGACGAGGAAATCAGGCTCATCCATGCTCATCAAACTTATGGAAACAAATGGGCTGAGTTGACAAAGTTTTTACCAGGAAGGTACATATTCTTTCCCTAGCTTCTTTTAAACTAGCAAGAGTAATAGATAATGTCAAATGGAAAAAGCATAATATTCTATGCATTATTGATACTCCATTGCAATATGACTGACATATATATATCACATTGTAACATCCTGATATATTATTGGGTCACTAATTTAAAAGTGCATCACTAAATCAGCCTGTTAAAGAATATTGAGCTATATTAGAATACATAGAAATTGATGAGTAAGTTTGTATATTATCCTATCAGGACAGACAATGCAATTAAAAATCATTGGCACAGCTCGGTGAAGAAGAAAGTTGATTCATACAGATCATCTGGTTTACTGGCTCAATTCCAGGGTCTGACACCTGTTGAATACACTCCTGGTGGTTTAAATGTTGATTCTTCATCTGCCATGACCAATCAAATTAGCGAAGACAGTGGTTTTAATGTTTTTCGGGAGGCTGAAGATTCAATGGAGTTAAGTCAATCATCGTTTGCCAAGGGTTCTTGCTCTCAGGAGGAGCAAACTGATGTGACTTTGGGATCTCATTTGCATGTGCATGAATCTTTGTGTCAAGATGGTTTCAATAATGCTGAGAATGGTGCTTCTGCTTTACCTGACATGCATCACCACTTATCCACTTCTGACATGGATCAAGATAAACACTTGCAGGAAGGAATGGATTTGGATAAACACTTGCAGCTAGAGTTTTCTCAAGGAATAGATTTGCATCTTGATACAGATGAAGTGCCAAACAACTTTGTGATAAGAGATAGCCAGGCATCCAATGAGCTTGCAGTTCAATTTCAGGACAGACAGACTATGAATAGTTCAGAAAATGATGGAGTATCTTTGATACCATATGCTGTAACGCCATGTGTTCCCATCTTACCTAGTGTTTCTGGATGTGAGCATAACATAAATGTGATGTCCGAAGTGGGCATTAAAAATGATAATTGTTTCCAATCTGAAAAGTGGCAGGATATTTCCATTCAATCAGGTGCATATTCTTCTGAAGCTGCAAGCAACTTTTCAGCACCACTTTACCCATTGCAGACAGCTGAACCAGTAACAATGATGGGTGGCCCTGTGTATTATCAGAGTTCTGTAACGTCATTACCACCGGACTTCATTTCTTCAGATGGTGCTTCTAATGCATCTGGTGTCAAATTTGAGACAAATCACAATCCTGTTTCTCGCCAAGGTTTGGAGATTAAAACTTGCCACAATCCTTCCGGTGATCCTGATCAAAATTCATATATGTGCAGCGAAGATGACAGAAACAGGACTTCTGAACCAATGGACAGCATACCAGAATCTGAAAAGGAACAGCAGGTTGATGTTGAACAGTCATGTTTGGAGCCTGCAGCCTACAGTTTTAAGGAACCATTATCAAGTCATGGTGACACCATATTAAATGAAAAGGAGGATGCTGGAGCTCTATGCTATGAACCTCCTTGCTTTCCAAGTTTTGAAGTTCCTTTTGTCAGCTGTGAGCTTGTAAACTCCAGCGATCTCCCAGAATATAGTCCTCTTGGCATTCGAGAGTTGATGAGGACGACCTTGAACTTCCCTACCCCAGTAAGATTGTGGGGATCCCCTCCTAGGGATGGTAGTCCTGATGCTGTCTTAAAGAATGCTGCCAAAAGATTCGTGTGCACCCCGTCCATAATGAAAAAAAGGCCTAGAGACCTATCATCTCCTGGTCCTGATATAAGAAACGAAAAGAAATCAAATACTGAAAAGGATTGTAGGAGCTCAGGCATGTCCTCTACAAGAGTTGGGAAATCTTGCATGGATAGCCCTGATGATTCAGCTGATTTAGTTTCACCAAAAGAGACAACTGCATTTCAAAAGAACGTCAAGCTTTCTCACGAAAACAAAGAAAACTTGAATGGAATTACTGATCAAGGAGAAAATGAAGGCAATGCAAAGGTAAACAATTTGGCTGAAGCCAAGGGATGTTTCACTGTGGACAGTGATTGTATGAACAGTTTACTAGTACTTTCAATCTACTACTAGTTATTTTTTATACTCAATTATTTTTTCATAGATAAAAAACACTAAAAATCTTTGGCTCAATGAGTGGTGGATCTCCTTTACTGGAAGTGCACATTGCCTATCAATAAAGATGTAGCAGGGAAACTAGAAGTATAACGGATCATATAAGGCCTGTGGGAGAATCTTGATGGTTGTATGAAGGGTGGGCTGGTGGCAAAAGCTCACTTATTAGTAATAAAGTTTATAGAATGAAATGCAATTAATCTTACTCTTGAAATATAACTTGCATTGTGTCTTTGCGCGTTTCTTATCCTGTTCCTCTATATATTGTCTGGTCCAGCATTCTACAGGGATTCTTACTAAGAGCAGTGTCGACAACCACAATACTCCTAAGCATGGTCCAAATTTTCAAAGTCAGGGGCTAAATACCAGTGCGCAGGTGTCTAACTCTAAAGACATAATATTTTCTAGATCAAAGCCATCAGAACTTCTTGTTGATAAATCTGCAGCCTGCGTTGATGCAGATTATGAGTATGTGAACATGTAAGTTGGATGCTCTTCTACGCTTTACTTAGTGAGAAATTTCCATGCAAGTTTGTTTCACAAATCCTGAAGCTGTGTTGTTAGTATATATAGTTGGTAGTTGTTAATTAACCATCAAATCAATGCCCTTTAAAGTTATGTTTAATTTTCTGGGATACTAGCAAGAAACCATGTGGTTTCCCCAGTAGAGCAAAAATTGCTTGGTACTTTTGCTCCAAAATTTTTACAAAGTGCATTGAGTTGGGAGAATATTCCCTGACTTAAATAGAGCCACAGTACTGGTTTAACCTGGTGAAAATTGTAAATTGAGTGATGGTTTTAAGACAACTCAAGTCACAATTACGTCATGATCGAGCCAGCTATTAATTATGGTATGGTACTCTATTTTAAAATGCTGTTCTGAAGATCTTCTCAGATTTCATTATTTTCATTTCAACTATAACTGATCTGTGGTTAATTTAATGATGGTACAGATCAAATTTTAGAATTCGTCCAGTCAGTGGTACTTAGTTTTGCTAACTTAAGTATTGATCCTTGTTTCACTGAGTCAAGAGCTCCTGCCCAGGTTGCTGGTCCTTGGTTTTTAGGGCATGTGATTGCTGGTGGTTTTTTTCTTGTAGCCCTGTGGCGCAACTCTAACCTATTTCCTGGGGTGTTGGTGTGTGTGGTGTTCCCGTACTCGGGTTAGGGTCCTTCACTCGTGTACTACTTTTTCTAACTTAATGAAATGATGCACAGCTCTGTTGTGTAGTTTGAGAAAAATATTGACACAGTAAAAAATGCACTATTCCTTTCCAATTATCCTGTGACAATGTTAATTATCCATGATAGTATGAGTACAATCATGATTCTGATTGGCTGTTATTGTCAGATTGGCTGATACTCCAGGTATTAAAAGAGGCTTAGAATCTCCTTCTGCATGGAAGTCTCCTTTGTTCACACCATTCCCGGTAATTATTTTATTTGGAGAGTTTTTGAACTAGGGTTTTGCTTTAGGATTTCCAATTCAAACTATAGTCTGTAGCTCAGGGTTTCATCCAAATATTCTCTTCCTAATCATTGTTAGGCTCAGTTTTCATGGCAAACAAAATGCCAATACTTGTAGGAAAATTTTGGTATCTTCTTTTTCTGTGTGCCTTTTATTCTAGTGATGCTAACTTCATATGGATCAGAGAAAAGACTCACTTGTCTGGATTATTAACTGTGTGCTTGAAAGTATTATTATTCGTCACATTAAGTAGACTGCTTTATTTTGTTTTGTTCTTTTAGGATGCATACTTCATGAGCCCAGCTAGCAGAGCTTTTGATGCCTTAGGATTGGTGAAGCAGATTAATGAGCAGAGTGCTGCTGCTGTGGAGGAAGCACATGAAGTTCTGGCAAGTGGAAGCCCATGGAAACGACATAACAAGGAAAACTCTGACAAAGAAAATATAGAAAATACAACTTTGAAGCATGAACATGTAACAAGCAAACCTCCATCCATACTCATGGTATGTAAAGCTTCGTACTGATACTCCCTATTTCTCATTATTGCCAAATAAAAATTCTCACAATACACCGTTGGTTAGAATTTAGAACCTGTTCATCTGAGCCTTAAACTTATCTGAAACTTGAATTTTCTCTTGTTCTAAATCATAACATACAACATTCTGTAATTATCTGAAACTTGAATTTTATCTGAAACCTGGATCCTATAAATTATTTGTCTTCTCGTGTTTTCCTTGTATTCCTTTATTTTCACATCCTGTAATTGAATACATGTCAATACTTTGATGGTCGCATCTAAATTTCTGAGTTGAGGTTCAGAGGTATGGAGCAACCAAGGCACTTCATTCTGCAAGCATTGACTTTTCTTTTTAGAAAAGCTAATTTTTATTCCTGCCTCTACACGAGTTATGCACTCAGCCTAGTTCCAGTCTCCGGCTGTTTGAAATAAGCAACAAGGATTATGGATTCTAATGCAAACTCCAGTGGCAATAATCTAATCTTTGACATGGATCAATTAGTTCAGTTGGCTAATTAATGTAGCTTATGATACCTGAACTTATGTGGAAGATGAATGAAATTGAGATTCTGGGGAAATGGGAAGCTTGTGAGAGTTCATGGATTTTCCTTTGATTGGGAAGCATATAAGTAACTGATTGAAACCGAATGCTCAGTCTCAACTAGGGGGGGCATCTCTTTTGTTTATATTCAAAAGCTTTTCAATTTATTCTGCAGGCAGAGGCACGGGTGCTCGATTTCAATGAATGCTCCACACCTGTGAGGAAGAAAGAAGATAAGAAATCGGAAATAGCTTTAGGAGGATCTTCAAGCTCCCCTGTTACTTCCTCGTATCTTCGGATGAATTTGCGGTAGCTCTTTGAGGGATGCTGTTGTTCAGTATGTACATGTCTGTTGTTCCTATAAATACCATTTGAAATACACATTCCAATTAGTACCTTATTCTTTGTGCTTTGGCACCCCAAATGTCAATTTTAAAAGGAAACATTTTTTCTGTAATGTTAAGATTTGTCATGTGTCACTTGAATTAAGTTATATCTTAAATAAGGAAATATATTTAAATTTTGAGTAATTATGAAATCTTCTCATAGTTGTGTACTAGCGTCAGTTAGATGTATATGTAATTATGTATGCCTGCTCTCCAAAGCTGAGTTAGGCGATTGGAAAGCAAATAACAACTCATATAAAATAAAATAAGGAGATGTACACTAGAGAACATCAAATTAGAAAAATAGAAGGTACTCAATCCATCCCAAATTATAAGACGTTTGACTTTTTTAACACAAAGTTTGACCATTCGTTTTATTCAAAAATTTGTGCAAAATATAACTTTTTCTTGCCGTGGCTTGGTTTATTAATAAAAGTTCTACAAGAATGACTTAAATTTAACTACGTTTGCACAAATTTTTTGAATAAGACGAGTGGTCAAACTTAAAGTTAAAAAAGTCAAACGACTTATAATTTGGGATTGAGGGAGTAGCTTGTAAGGATTGACAATGTTACTGAACAGTGTAATATAGCTGGCAGCTGGTTGCTTCCAGTAATGGTTGGCATAATGGACTATGCTTCATGCTGTTACTAACCTTGGACAAATCAAAGATGATCACTCCATCAGTGAAGATGACATTATATAGGGAGCCATATGGGCCTATAATATAGACCTTGATATACACTTAATACCCCCCTTCAAACTCAAGTTGAAAGTGGATGATTTGAATCATTGTGCTTGAGGAAGTTAAGTCAATGCTACTCTCAGGTTTTTAGTGAAAAAAATCTGCCACTTGCAGTTTTGAGGGAACATTGTTTTATCATGACAATGAGGGTGAGTAAAGAAGGCTTCAACACCAATATGCTAAGTTCTTGTTTCGTAGGAGCATTAGTGATCTGCATGACTCTAGTATTATGACATAGATGAGGCGTGAGGGCATCACAGGAAATACCAAAATCAGCTAACAACTATTGAGGCCATACAATCTCTATAGTGGTAGTAGTAAGTGCTCGAAGTTTTGCCTTTGTATTAGAATGAGATACAATTGCTTGTTTCTTGGACTTCCATGCGACAGAAGAACCAAGAAGAATGCATAGCCTATGATGGAGCAGACATCCGTGAGATTAGAGTTCGAGTAAGCATGAGTTGAAACAAACTATCATAACTCATAAATATAGAACAAAAGCTGAAATGATGTCACCAATACAAAAGCAAATGGCCAACATAAGTAGGAGCATAGAGCACTCACAAACTGACTTAAAATGAATTGTCTGAGTAATATGGGTCTAGTAATAGTAAGGCCAAATAGGGTGCCCACAATATGTTGATATCGTGAAGGATCCTCAGAGGTGTACCATCAGTAGCACAAAGCTACAAGCGCAAATCCATATGCATTGCATTGGTGGGATGACCAACAATGTCTGAACAAGCAGTAAGGTCTTGGGTGCATCCCTTGATAGAATGGAAAACTTCAATACGTAAGACAAAATACTAAGAGGACCCAAATTAGAAATTTGAGATTGCTCACCAAGCTCTTCTCATCAAATGTGTTTGACATCATCTTCGGTAATCAACATGTCATCAACTTAACCAAAGTACAACCACTTGGAGAGTGGTGAATAAATAGAACACAATCATGAGAGCTAGGTGAAACATAGCAACCCGTATCACAGAAACAAAACGCTCAAACCAAGTGTGAGGAGCTTGTTTAAGACCATATAAATCTGGACGAAGACGACAAACATATCTAGAGGGAGCATCTATACCCAAAGGTGGTTGCATATAATTTTTTGTTCAAAACACCATAAAGAAAAGGCAATCTTGACATCCATATGAGGGATGTGGAAGGACTGTGACGCCTAAGAGGGTGGGTGAATTAAGCAACTTAAGACTCTATTTCTAACTATGACCTCTCAAAGGATCAAGATGCCCAAGAGGGGGGGGGGTGAATTGGGCTAATTCTAAAAATTAAAGCGGTAATTAAAACCTATTAGCCCATCTTCACCTCTAGGTGTCTAAAGTGTGTTTCCTACCAATTCTATCGGGATAAAAGTTTTGCACCCTAGGTTCCAATCCTATTCTAGCATAGCAATTAGGAATGTAGATACAAGAATTTAAATGCTTGAAAGTAAAAGCTCAAAGTAAAGAGGAAAGGAACGCCATGATATTTTGCCAAGGTATCAGCGAGTCGCCACTAGTCCTCGTTGGAGCACCTGTGCAAGGGTATAGCTCCCCTTTGATCCGCACAAGGATCAAGTGCTCTATAAAAGCTGATTCTTCATCGCTCCGATGTTGTGAATCACCCAAACCGTTCACAAGATGGGGTCATCCACAAGCTCCGCCGGATGATCACCAAGCTCCCAATCACCACCAAGCCATCTAGGTGATGGCGATCACCAAGAGTAACAAGCAGAAACTCTCACTTGAACACAACAAGCCTAATGAGAAGGATAGATTCACACTTGCTACTCCCTATGCACTAATGAGGTCGTTAATCTTGGATTATCAAATCTCAAACACCTCACTAGCTCTTGCACTCCATTGCACTCAAATGGATGCTTCAGTTGATCAAATGGGCAAGAGGGGTGCTTTGGACGAGTAGGAGTTGTACTTATAGGCCAAGCCCTCAGAACCAACTGTTACCCTCCGATTTAGCACCTGTCGGGGTCGTCGGACACTCCGACGATAGGTGTCGAACGCGTCTGACACGTTCAAATCGAGTGCTGATATAGTTGATCATTAGGGGCGCGTTGGACTCTGGCCAACGTTGGGTGCTTGCATATCAGACATGTCTGACGCGCCGGAGCAAACTCAAACCTCCCTACATAGCATCGGGTGCTAGGTTTAGTGTTCGACACTAAACCCTAGCAGCGTTCGATGGGTTGTAGAGGTCTGCCTTTGCTACAGTGCGAACACCAGAGTGTTCGATGCCTCAGCACTGGTGCATTTGACGCACCTTTTCTCTGTAGCTGCGCATGTGTTATATAGGTCAGATGTTGTCGTCAACGTCCGATGCTCACCAGTCCAGCGTTTGATGCAGCAGCAAGTCCCCATTTTACTTCCAACTCAAATTCTTTGTGAACTGAGATGACTTCAATCAATCTTAGGGACAAAGTGAAGCTACCTAGTGCTAAGTTTTACAGGTGTGTACCACACCTAACCATTAGACTCACCTAGGTCAAGCTACCTGTTTGCACCCCTTTAATAGTACGACCAAAGGAAAAACAAAGTCCTAATGACTAATTCGAACATCATTCAACTCCTTTCGATGTTTGGAACTAACCGTCCTTAACCTTATCATCCATCCATTGAAAATCGAAATGATTTCCATCTATAGGGGCATGAAAACCATATTGCCCTAGATTGCCATTACCATGATCTAACTCTCTAATGTTTCTACAAAACACACGTTAGTCATAGTAATCAATGGTTGTCATCAATCATCGAAACCCATTCTAGGGGCCTAAATGCTTTCAATCTCCCCCTTTTTTGTGATTGACAACAACACCTCTAGAGTTTATAAAAAGAGTTTGAGGTTTTCAACATGCTTGGACCACATGAGCTTTGACACTAAAATCAAAAGGGGTCAGGGATGCTCATGTGACCTATGAGCTCCAACTGAGAGATTAGGCCAAGGTACTACTGCTGGGTGGCCTGGTTCTGCCTCTGAATCTTAGCCTGCTGCTGCTAGAGCTCTAACTATTGTTGCTGAAGATCTAATTAATGCTGTTGGAATGCATCCTATTGAGCGTGAACCTTAGCAAAAGTTTTTGCTGTCTATGCCCTATCCTATGCTCTCTCCTACCCCTGTGTCAAATGCTCAAGTAGCCCAAGTAGAGCTAGGTTGGTGCGAGAAGCAGAGCCAGAGCTATCAGCCTCGTCATCGTGTGCTACTCTGGGGACAAACTGAGGAAGCAACTAGTAGTCATTGTCTGAGCTGTCAATGGGGTAGAATTCATGGACCCATGCTTGAACATAAGAGTCACTCTTGCCAAGCAAATCTGCTAGCCCCCGGCAAATAGGTGAAGTAGTGGTGGATCTCATCTCCCATCATAGATGCAATGCTGTTAATAGAGATCACTCTATGGCCACTGAATGGGCCATTTGTATCAACATATGCTCTGAAGAAATCCTCCTAGAGTGCAGTGTGAAAGTACTCAACACCTGCCTGCCTTTGAGGCGGAAACCAAGTGTCAAGCAGAACCCGACGAAGCTCCTGCACTTTGCGAGTCCTAATAGCCCTAAGGTCAAAGTGTCACACCTCAGTGGCTTTGGGCAGTCTCAGTGCCTGGCGACCACCATGTCGGGGTCTCTCAGCAGTAGGATAAGTCACTACCTAAGTATGAGCACGGGTGGACTGACGGCGAGATGGTGAGGCCTCCTATGTCTGCTGCTGTTGATTGACCACCCTGACTGTCTAAGGGGTCTCCACTGACTTTGGAGTGTCCTCCTAAGCCTCTGCCTCCTCTATACCTGCTATGCCAAGCACTCGACCCTCAAGCTGCCACCCCTATGGCCTCTGTCATAGGCATCTAGCACTGCCTTTGCCTCTGCTGCCTCTCTCCTCTCTAGTGTGCTTCCTTTTGGATGTCACTTTGGCTTTCTATCGATGTTTGGACCCATGGTCCTAACACTAACTAGTGAATTTGTATCTGCATGTCCTAATCCACATGGTGATACAGGAAGAACATAGGAGATTTATATGGATTCAGGACAAAAGAGTGCCCTATGTCTAGTGTGGGGGATTGTCTTGTATTATCCTACACCGAGGTGCTCGTAGTAGGGGTTACAAGCAGGGCATGAGAGAGGGAATGAGTCCCAAGTCTCAGCTCTTTGTGTGAGAAAGGTGTGTTAATGCTTGTGAGCCTATGTGCTTGTTATGTCTCTTGATCGTGTCGGCCCCCTTTGAACTAGATCCTACCTCCTCCTTTTATAGTTCACAAGGGGAGGCAGTTGATACATAGGTATGGGTATGTGTTGTAGTGCTATAGTCTTGGTCGAGGCAAGGGATGATGTATGGCATCGTATGGTCAGCGACTACATGCTTTTGGTACGCTAAGAGCGATCGCACAGGTATATCCCTGCCATGCTCCTCTCCTCCAATCAAGGCTAGTAGGAAGGTTGGTTCTATCTCTGGAACGACCTTGATGGTTTCCCCTCCCACCAGGAAAGGTCGTCATGAAGAGGTCGGAGAAGTGGAAGTGGGGGATGGTTGCGAAGGACTTGCCAAAGCTAGAACCCCTCCTAAGGGCCTTAGAGAGGCTGAAGGACAAGGGTCTAATGGCGGCCGGTGTAGTGGCTGCCTTCCATGGTCGGAGGGTGCTGCCACAGGCCTAGTGACCTTTATTCCTATACTAGATGGAGCCATCTGCCTCACTGGTGGGGACCTAGATATCCCAAGGGCCCTTCCTAGTGAAGAGATCGCTAGGTGTGTGACCTATACAGTGGCAACAACACTGACGGTTGGCGTCAATGTGTTCCTGATGCGCCTCGAGAAAGGGTACATCAGTCTAGTAAGTGTGGCCTTGGCCTTGGACCTTCCTTCCCTCCTTTTTCCTTGGTTTCTCTTTTTGATCTTGAAATAGCGTGTCTCGGGAGGCACTATAACCGGCACTGAGATGACCGCAGATGATCCCGAGGCATGGGTCACTGGGAAGCATCCTGTAACTCTGGCACTAGAGCCCCTGAGGGTTGTCAAGGCGCTTGCACCTGCGGCTGAGCCTCCGAGGGTCACCGAGGTCGTGCCTACCCTAGAGCCCTTGAGGGCCGCCAAGGCCGCGCCCACCCTTGAGCCCTCGAGGACCACCGAGGCCACGCCTGCCCCAGAGCCCCTAAGGATCGAGGAGCAGGGGGAGGTCAGGGCTCTATATTTGGGCCCTACATTGCCACCCTCGCCCACGCCCCCATGTGCCGATCCAAATAGCGGGTCGGCCGTTTCGGTAGCTGGGGCGGCTAGGCTTATCCCCTGGGCAAGATGAGTCTCTATCTCCTTTGTGATTTTTATTGTTTCTTTTTGCTTTCTGTTTTGTATTGACCAACATGCTCTACTCTCTCAACCGAAAGCAGAAGGCACCCTTACTGGGGCTAGTGCCCCACAAGGTGTTAAAGATTGGGGTCGCATCTACGGCGAGAGCCACCAAGTGGGCGGTGCCTGTGCCTATTGTGGCCGACCCTGCTATGGCACGGTGGGCTGCGGAGGTAGTGAATGCCATCCGTAGCGGGGCTGAGAGGGTCCACACTGTGAGGGAAAGGGCGGTCGAGGCCTAGGTTGCCGAGGTCAGGTCCCCCATAGTATAGGAATCCAAGGCTATAGAGGATGTTTCTACGGTTGGGACCAAGGATGTAGCCCCAGCCAACGCCAAGAAGACTGCACAATTTGGGGAGAATGTTCTGTCTGTGCCAGAAGTAGGGGTCATTGCAGAGGTGGTTAGCGTCTCCTCCGATGTGCCTCCCCCCCGAAACTGCATGACATAGGGGTGATGGGGGTGGAGATCATGAGCACCATCGATGGGCCCACTGCCCCGAGCCCCAACTTAGGGGGGAAGGGGAGGACAAGGATGAGGATGAGGAGGACAACAATGAGCTAGAGACAGCCATCACCCGCACCGGGGCAACCGCTATTCCTGGGGTGGTCCTCAAATTGAATGGCATGACTGATCCCTTCTGAGGGAGAGATCGACGTTCATTATCGATGATAACATCGAGATTTACCATTGGAGAGACCTCTAGGGATTTGGTGTCGAGGCCATGGCAACCGCCCAGAAGGCTATGGATATCATCAACCGAGATCTCTATTCTGTCGCCCGAGTAAGTTGGTTCCTCATTGCTTTAAGTTGGTTCTTTTCTTGTGTCTCGATGTGTTTTCTAAAACTATTCTCCCTCTTAGGATCTTGCGAGGATGTCTTGGGAGAAATTCGAGTTCATCCATTGAGAGTCTACGATTTGGGCGGTGCTGGATTAGGAGAAAGGGATCCATGAGCGGGTGGAGTGGCGACTATCAGAGAAGAGCACCGAGGTGGAGGATCTCTGCCTTCTGGGGAGGACCTCCACCTCTGGTGCTCTAACCTAGTGGCCGAGGCCATGGCTATGTAGGAGAAGGTCGCCCCACTAGCAGAGAGGATCTGGGAGATGGAGGTAGCTCTTATGCGGGAGTCCACTGAGCGAAGCGTCCTGGTGGGAACTTTCAAGGACAAGCTCACCCAGGTCAAGGGGGTCTTGGTGGAGCCGGACAACGTCCTAGACCAGGCCACTAAGGACCTAGATGAGTCCCGTGGCTTTGCTTAGTGGTGGCAAGGGAAGGCCAAGCCCGAGGAGGTGTATTTGGAAGAAAGCCTAAAATACCACTAAGGTTTCTCTAGGTGAAACAAAATTTTTGGGTGAACAGTCTAAAATAAATTCCTGTTTCAGTGAGTTTTAGGGTGCAAAGAAATTCTATGGTCAAGAGCCTAGACCCTAACTCAGTGATGGTTGCAATAGAACTCCAACCAACAAACTGGAAAATAGTGTCAAGTCCACTAGCCATACCTGCTTCGCAGAGAAATACTTCATCGAGGACTAGTGTGTGTGTGTGAATCTCCTGCTCTTGAGCTTGTTGTAGATACTCTTTTCTCGATAACCTCTCAAGGCAAGGTGAGATGCCGTGAGGAGAATCCTCCGGTGTGCAGCGGAAGAAGATGCTGACTAAGGGACGATCTGACTGAGGGATGACGGGAGGATCAATACTCATGTTGAAGCCGACCCTTGATGAAGCATACCAGGACGAGCTCCTTGTGCTCCTGCCCGTGACCTTGTTGGTGAATCCTTTGGCCCAACTCTTTATCCTGCAAAAATTTCTTACAAACAACAATACTAGTGCAAGGGGTTAGTCAAGGATTAGCGGTTAGCCGTCCAGAGGTTAGTCATTCTTTCAAGATTAATTCTAGTTTCTAGTTTGGATTTCGGCAGAACCTCCCCTTAATTTTAGAATTCTTAATCCTATTCAGACAGCACCTCCACTATTTTTCTATGAGATTCTTGTAGCACTACCCCTCTCTACACTAGCTCTTGAGCTCTTGCTCACTCTCCTTACTTCTCACTCCTTTCTCTACTCTTTCTAGTCTCCATCCCTATCAAATTCTCCTTGGACAACTTGAAGTCGAGAGCAAGGTTATTGGCTATATAAACTGAATGTGTGTGGTGCCTAAAGTGAAGGGAGAAAGGCCATTTATAGAGGAGGAGATGGCCGGGAAGGTGCCCAAGGTGGTGGGGCGACTGCCCATGTGCTGGCCCTCCTTCCACTCAAATTTTGTGTCACCAACTTTGCTTCCTGGCTAAGCAAAGAAAAATAAGAGATGGTGGATTTGAATGGTGGAAAAGAGAAGATAGTGGAGGTGAGTGTAAGTGGATGAAATAATGTGATGTGATGTATGTGAGGTGGAGTCTATGACATGTGGGACCCATGATGGTGGGCCCACCATGCACTAAATATATAATATAATGCAGAAATTTTAAAATGAGAACAAGCTAAAATAAACATATGAACTAAAATATTTTATGCCACACCAATAAATATTTTTAACTAGTTGTTACACATCGGAAAAATTATTTATATGGGGCGCATAATTTTATAATGCAATGTTGTAAAGTAAATATGCCTATGAAAATTATATGGACTGAGAAATTAAATGCGGGTAAATACCGAGTTACTTTCCGGCGAGGGTTTGAAGTTTTAGAGTCCTCCGAACTAGACCTTCCAAAGTATTTACTCTATTGATAATCCCTGAGTGAGTGACTCTGGTGATTCTTCTGTCTTGTCTTGATCTACCATTTTTGCAGAAGAGTTGAGTTCTTGTTTTGATTTGAATGTGAACTTCTCTTCTTGTCCGTTGATGGTGAATTTGATGGATCCCTTTCCGACATGAATGTGTGCATTGGTGGTGCTAAAAAAGGGCCTCCTGAGAATGAGTGTCACTTTTGAGTCTGGATGCATGTCTAGCACCACAAAGTCCACTAGCACGAAGAACTCTTTCTCTTGTCCTCAGAAACAAGTCATCTAAGAAGGAAGTTAAGATAAAACCAAATTGTGTAACAAATAAGGATAAGAATGAGGAAGGCAAAATCACTAGAGACAGTATTGGAAAGCGATCAAAATTCATATTCTAAGTTGTCACATTTAGCTTCTGTTGATGCAAAAGCTAGATCTGCAAACACAAAGGGCTAATACCCAGTTCAAACGTTAAGGCGTGCCAGCCGATTTGACCTTACTATCGGCAAAGGTGATAACTCGAATACTTTGGTCCCGACAACAGCGATATGCCCGGATGCCACGGCCAAGAGGTATTCACGCGGAACTCGAGAATACGCCGAGCTTAAGTCGACGAATTCCTAAGAACTCGTAATGAAAAGGAAAAATATGACGAAGTCGTCGAAAAGTAGATGCTAGAATATGAGTAAAAACTTGTGTTTGATTGATTGATTGATTCTGTCTATTACAAGGCCCTAGGGTCTACATTTATACTCCGCTCAAAGAGCTACAATCAAACACGACTAGAACTCGAATTCCAAATTAAACAGAATCCATATA
>Ga0182004_10000482_pt1 | contig 24298 bp, 19 predicted proteins | sample Sormic07211540_1_FD_120479 | JGI IMG/M metagenome (GOLD analysis project Ga0182004, IMG submission 120479) | Endophyte microbial communities from Sorghum bicolor roots, Mead, Nebraska, USA - 072115-40_1 MetaG | ecosystem: Host-associated > Plants > Roots > Unclassified | place: USA: Nebraska...
ATAAGGAGTGTGTAATATATGACAACTGGGAAAAAAATATACTCCTTTTTAGTCTAGTAAACAATTAATTAAAAAGACCAAAACATAACAAAAAAAAAAAAAAAAACGCACTGACATGATCATGGATGGATGGAGTGAGTGAATATATGTTTGCTACCTGCAGCTAGCTAGACTAGTGTGTTGGCATGAGGCTTTTGGTTTGGCATGCAACTAGTACTAGCTCTCTACCCTTATTGGGCACAATCATTATTATTTTTGTTACTGGAACTCTACAATCTATAACGATTAACGAGTTTGTAGTTAGGTAGCCTATGGCTATATATAGAGAGAGATCTGTCATTTGTAAACGACCTGACGATCATTAGTTAGAAAAATTGCTGATGCTACAACAGGATATTTATGTTATAATATACAGTTAACTTATACGGAGTACGTTTTCAGAGGGAATCTGTGACCATTCCATTCCATCCATCAGGTACGGATTAAGTAGGGCCGACCACGTATGTGTGCTCTGCAGAGCTACACGTAGAAAGGTGCAAGGTTTTCAAGGCCACGTTTGTAGACTGCGCCCTGTCCGTACACACATGGTCTGGTGCGTGCCATTTTGTTCGGCGGTTTGGGCTCATTCGGCAGGTAAAATGCTACTGATGGATGTGGATGTAGGTACGTATCTCGATCGTTGCAGACTTATGAGTTAGGTAGAGATGCTTCCTTGATCTATGCTAGTGATCTCCTTTTTTCAAGCCCTTATATATGACAATGGGGCCCATTGTGTCTATGATGGGTTGGCCCCGTGAGACATTACGGGTAGCATTTTTCACCCTCAATATCTCCAAGATCCACGACACGATGTATTCTTCTCTGTCCCTCCAAAACCACAGAACTTGGACGCCCGTAAAAATCAAATTAAATTTGAAACCACGCACAAGGTGGAGAAGAGAAACGGAAGAAGGAAAAAAATATAGCACCATCTCTATAATTCGCTTTAGCTCCTACTATCGTATAGGTACATGGATTTTGCTATACACTTAAATATACGATATATTTATATATATATAATAGAAGTTAAATGACTTGAAAGTTAAAATAGAGAGAGTACTATATATATACTTGAAAGTTCATTCAAAGTGGGCCAACACCTCTATATATGATAGTGACCAAGTGATGCCACTCTGAACCCAGTGTGTGTGTTGACTAACACCAGCTAGCACCACCGGGCACCTTGCAGTCCACCGCACGTAAGTTCATTCCTCGGTCGATCGCGTCCATCGAACCCAGTGTGTGTGTTGACTAACACCAGCTAGCACCACCGGGCACCTTGCAGTCCACCGCACGTAAGTTCATTCCTCGGTCGATCGCGTCCATCGACCGCATGCACATCATCATTAAACAACCCTCAAACCCCCATCATCAACTACAAGTTAATACGTCATAAGTGTAAAAGGCAGCATGGGGAAAACAAGGTGCACACACGGCACATTCCTTGACCACAAACGCACAAGCCAAATTGCACAAGTTGGGAGCAGAATATACATTGCCCTGCCGCCTTGTAACCTTTCTACATCATCTCCTCCTTTCCTTGTCTCCTCGTCACATCGTTCTCCAAGATCTAGATAGAGATAGAGAGAGAGGGACATGCATGCGCATTGGTGCTGCACGGAGCTAGCCCGTCCCGGCCCAGTACGATGCATATGCGCGTGTGATAGTTTATTATGTTATCCACCGACCACTGTTCAGTGTCGCCACGACGCCAATTTGCTGCTGCATGCCTCTGGCACTCACTTGGGCACACGGCAGCGTGCATGCACCTGAGCCGATACGATACGTGCAACTTGCATGCCGGTGTGTACATGTGCGCGCGCTCATGCCATAATTATTCATTTGGGTGCCCTTTATTAGTTTTGCAGACTACTTTTGTGTTCACGCACCCTTTGAAAGTTTGTTGGTGGACAAAACCTTATTCCTTCGTGCAATTCTATTGACAAGTATGTACGTGCTCACTCCATTTGGGAAATTAGTTGTCGATCGGTTTAGGATTCTCATCCGGTTAATCTTTTAACTTTGTTGATGAACAACATGTAAAGAAGAAGTACTACTGTATAGGACGACATAAATAGTAAAATAGATGTTTATTAAAGATCCATACATCATGAAAAAATAAATACATCATGAAAAAAATAAATACTATATGAAAAATCATAAATAACAACCACGTGTTTTATCCTTTTTCAACACTCTACTCCTCCCAAGTCCTCCCCACGCAGTGCTCTCCCCGGCGAACTCCGATGGCCATGCCCAACTCTCTCTCTCTCTCTCTCCCTCCCGGTGCTTGGTGAGCTCCTCCGCGGCAATCACCTGCACGCGAGCTCATCAGTCCTGGTGGATTCGGCCTCGACCACGACAGATCTACCGAGTAGGTCTTCTTCTTCTTCTTCTCCTCGTCCTTCTCCTAGATCTGCTAGTTAGAGTTTCGATAAGCCTCTCCCCCTCTTTCTTTTTAACTCTAGCGAGTATCGAAGGGGTCGGTCGTGGGGAGGTAGGCAGGCCAGGTGGCCAAGCGGTTTAGGGGCTTTGGCGGTAGTGGAGGCAGTTGGTCCAGGGAGGGGCGGGGGCGTCACCGAGGGAAGGAGGGTGGAAGGAGAAGTAGGCCGCCGCAGCGGGCACGCTAGGGCTTGCCAGAGCTCTGGCGCGTGCCGACACTCCAGCGAACCCTAGCTTGCTGCGGCGGGGACAGTCTGCGGCGGCGGAGGAGAGGATCTAAATTAAGAATAGCGATGGGCACTGTTTGTGTGCCGTTGGATGACCAGATCAACGTTCCAGAAATCGGGTGAGTAAAACACTCAGAGTGCTCCCTAGACAGACTCTACTATATTTGGTCATATGAAATGTCCTGTTCTCATACAAACTTATTTACCAGTCAAAAGGGTCACCTCGGAGCCGTGACTATCGGCCGCCGATATATCCTATCCTAGGCAATGTGTCCTCTTCAGTCCGGTTGCAACTTCTACACGCCGCGGTAACTATATATGGTACTCCGTATTTACTGTGCGTGCCCCACACAAGTTTGGCCTCTGGTTCTCTGGCCTTTTTTCCCTTTCTGTGTGTGAGAGAAGCGGACAGTGCACATGGTATTTACTGTGCATGCGCCACACACGAGTTTTGCCCCTTTGTTCCTTGTCGCCCGGTCACGCTCTTTTCCTTCTCTGTGAAGTGAAGCGGACAGGGACAGTGCACGCACGCACCAGCAGTCCAGCACCACGTAGAGGAGAGCAAGTTGTCGTGCGCGTGCGCCTGGACTGGTCCTGTGGTGGTGGTCTAGCCTAGCCGTGTGCGGTGTGACATCGACGCGGGAAAGGCGGGCGGAGGGGAGGGAATCCGCGACGAAATATCTCATGGCCGCGACGTGCCAGGTGCGGAGCGGACGAGCGCGAGGCAGACGCAACCGCGGAGTTTTTGGGAACAAAACATGTGTCGCCCCCGGGGAACGAACCGGATCGCGGCCGGATTTTGAGCCCATGCCCGCGCCGCGCGGGCGGAAAGGGAGGATCGAGCGCGTGAATGCGATCGATGCCGAACCCTGTGGGTTGTGCTCGGCCAAGCTTGCACGGAATATGCTTCCCTGCCAAAGCTGTGGCATGCAGTGGCCCGGCCCAAAAAATAAGCGCCTACAACAAGTTTGCCAGTCCAGGGATACTGCGCATAAAATCGCCGTGCACACGGACAGCTTGAAGAGGACGACGGCACAACATAATAGAGTAGCAGAGATTTTGCAGGAGTAGATAGTAGATGATTTCTTGCAATACCTGTTCCCCACTACTCATAGCAGTTCCAGACAAAAGACGCACAATTGCTGTGTTCCTAGTTCCTAGGACATGAAAGTATCCTCACTGCTTTCGTTTCATGGATCAACTGCAAAATGTCTAAGCAGCAGCAGGGCCTTGGCCTTGTTGTTGCCTAGGGCCATTGTTGCGCTCAACCCTCCCGTTGCTGTAGCCATTGTTGTTGCTGGGGCGTCGCTGTTGGTAGCCATTCCCAGAGTAGCCGTTGCCGTTCTGCTGGTAGCCATTCCTGTTCTGGTGGTAGCCGTTGCCGTTCTGATGGTAGCCATTCCCTTGCGGTCCTCGGACACGGCCTGGATAGTCGTTCCTTGTGTTATCTCCGTTGTGGTAGTAGCCGTTATTCTGACCGCCCCACTGCCGCTTGTAGTTGTCACCGTAGTAACCACCTCTGCCAGACTGGAAGCCTTGGCCATTGTCATCCCCACGGGTGATAACACCATCGACAACTGAAAGAATAAAAAAGAAAAAGAAGCACGTCAGTTGAATTCAAAAAAGAGGCACAAACTAACTGAAGCACAAGACTAAGATAATTATATCATCAAAAGTTAGGCAACTGAAAAGCCCCCAAAATGCAACTAGTTGCTAGAATTCAAATTAATCTACTACAAAGAAAAATGTAGGGATTTGCACATGAGCTACTTTGCAGTGTATGGAAATATTTGGCCAAGGATGGAAAGGAACCAAAACCAAACTGCAGACAACATCTAGTAAAAAAAATTCTTGCTAACCAACACAGCCATGACTTCTCTTCTCTGGGAATATAATTCAGAATTTATGACGGCAACAGGTCAGGGTGCCATTAAAACTTTTACAAAGCACCTATCTTTACAGTGAACATGTCCGAGGTATAGTATGTCAACAATATATGAACCAAAACATGCTCATTCGCCTAGACTTATGTAGATCAGAAAGCTTACTCACCTCGTGTTTTGGTTCTTTTCTCCTCAACATATGCTTCTCTTGTGCCGAAATAAACCGTAGAAGCCTAACAAAAAAGAAATATTATAATTTGTGAATACTGTGAGCCATCATTCAGTTATTCAAACTTTATAAACCCACAGCACATGCACATCATTCATCGTAAGTCAAAATATATACATTAATGTTCTCCAGCTAACTGAAACTACTTCAATCATGTAGCTTACAGACTGCAGATGCCTAGAAAAGTAACCAAATACATGAATGCAACAGAAGATTTTAACTGCAAAGCATTCTCTGAAACAAGTCAACTAGACAAGAAGGCAAACAAACCTCAATTGCTGCTACCATGGATTGCTGAGCCTCAAATTCGACAAAGCCAAAGCAAAACTGATCAGGCTGCAACAACATGAAGAAAATGTCAACAAGTGTAGAAACTAAAGCATATCCCACTCCTTGAATTCTCCTGGTTTGAGAAATGTTATGAGTTGATCTATCACCACTTTGTTCTCCTTTTGCATATAAATAGTATAAACATGATGAATGGGGCCATCCCACCAAAATTCATAGAATCATCTAATGATGGATCAACCCTCAAAACCAAACATCCATAAACTTACAACTTAAACTAACCTGGCATTTGACTTGTATACCACCAGATTTAATAGCACCAAACTTGCTGAACTCTTGTTCCACCATTTTAACAGTTGCATCAAAAGGTAAATTCTTAACAAAAATTGAGTATCCTGGCTCTGCAAAGCAAGGCAGAGTTACAATTCAGAATAAACCCCATTTTTTCCTGTTTCTTTAAACAAGAAGCTTTAGTAGAGAAGAGAAACTAACCATCAGTTGCTTTATTTTTTGGAACATTTTTATCGCCTGGGAGGGCATTATCAGTAGCATGAGCAGGTTTTGAAGGCGAGGACACATTTTTGTCCACATTTTGAGCCACCTTTGGCCTTGGATTGGGTTTGGCGGGTCTGGCAGCTGGGGCAGGCTGTGTGCTCTCCCTCATGGTTTTAACCTACAAGTAACCAACAGACAATACAAATAAATATGCCAACACGCAATTCGCCAGACGATTGAAAAAGGCAATATAATAACTTGCAGCAGTAAAAGGTACATGGAAGTAGAAATAAAAAATAAAAACTCACAATTGATGCATAACTCTTTCTAGCTACTTCCTTCTCATCTGATGAGGGAGGAGCTGGAGCAGACTTCACAACTGGTGTGGGAGGAGCTGAAGCAGCCTTCTCAACTGGTGCACGAGGAGTTGGAGCAGCCTTCTCAATTGGTGCAGGAGGTGCTGGAGCAGCCTTCTCAACTGGTGCAGGAGGTGCTGGAGCAGCCTTCTCAACTGGTGCAGGAGGTGCTGGAGCAGCATTCTCCACTGGTGCGCGAGGAGCAGGAGCAGCCTTCTCCACTGGTGCGCGAGGTGCTGGAGCAGCCTTCTCAACTGGTGCGCGAGGTGCTGGAGCAGCCTTCTCAACTGGTGCGTGAGGTGCTGGAGCAGCCTTCTCAACTGGTGCACGAGGTGCTGGAGCAGCCTTCTCAACTGGTGCGCAAGGTGCTGGAGCAGCCTCAGCAATCTTCTCCAAATCCTTGTTAACTGCTTTCTCAGCAGTAGGAGTTGAAGCCTCAGGTACCTTCTCAACATCCTTGTTAACCACTTTCACACATGTCTCAACAACAGGATCATCATTTTTAACTGGAGAAACAACATTTGCAGAAGTGCTGACAACTTCATCATTGGGCAGGGTAGTAATCTGTGTGCTTTTATTATCATGGTTAACTACAACTTCCTTCACCTCAGTTGAAATCTGGGTAAGTCTGAACATATCATTCAAAACATAATAGCCTCTATTTTCCTGTGGAGCAAGAAAGAATGACTGTGTGAACTTCTGTTTCACAGCATCCGTTGTAAAATATCCAGCAACCAAAATGAGCACACCATCCACATGGGATGGCTGTGCATCAACAGTCTCTATCTCTATCAAACAGTCAGCGAAGTCTGTAGACACAAGTTGCTCCTTGATATCCTGTTCAAGCACATAAAATAAATTGATCATCCTATCAGAATCACATAGCAATAAAAAACTATTACTGAATTATACAAGATAAACAATACTATTCAGAGCTAAAAATCATAATTTCAAGTAATACTGTAATAGTCCATACTCCAACCATTCACTTGTTATTCCTACGTTTGAAGTGATTAAATTCACTTGTTACTTCTATACATATAGGGAGAAGGCATTGCTATGTTTTTTCAATTTCAAACCATGATTTAATCGAGACAGGAGCCTATGGCTATGGGAGTGTTTGGTTTGATCTATGGAGTGGCCCACCACCTCTTTTTTATGGAATGGGTTGATCCTTCACCACCTCATCCATAAAAAAAATAGGAATCATCATAAAAGAACAGTTTGTTGGCCATGATATACTAGTGTAGTTAAGCCTATCAACCATATATTTGATTAGCTTCTAAATTAATAAGGCAGATATGAAACATGTCATCAAAATTTACATTCTGACATTGAAACCAGACAAAATTTCCATATTCCAAAGTTCCTAGAATCCATTGATAGCACTAGGATCATGGCATTATAGAAAACTTACATCAATTGTGGTTACATTCATCATTTTCCCATTAGAATCTGCCCGACCAAGAATACTTGAGTCATTATAGAACTTATAGGAATCCTGTCGTGCGTAACGAAGAGTTTGATAGTATTGTTTAACAAATGCATTAGCAACCTGTAAGCAGAAATATCATTACTTTCAGTCCAACTGTGATTATTGACAAATGTAAAGGTTAATTAAGGGTTGAAAAACAATACCACTTGTGGAGTAAAAGAAGTAGCTGGGCTCCCAGCTTCCAAGGCCATCGCTGTACAAGGTATAGCAAAATTAGTACTCAAGCACCTTGAAGTGGACTGTTAGGAGATGCATGATTACTGAAACCTTGAAAAAAAAACTTCTATCTAGTTTGCCAAGCATCCAAGTAGGAATTTTACTGAAACCTTGAAAAAAAAAGCAGCAAGCAACTCCATGGTAAACAATCGAGCAACCAATGTAAGGATGTAGTTATCATCTCTTTATTCAGAAAGGTAAAGAAAGACAACAACATCTATATCCATAGCCATAGCCATTGAGGAAAAAAGATTGAACTTCTGAACCAAGGAAATAATTAAGTCTTACCCCTTGTTCAAACTTAGGTCGTACAAAAGATATAAATGTTGTTTAATTTGACAGAAGCTTGGTGACAACGGACATCCAGAAGGACAAACGGCAGGAGACATGAATTGTGGCAGTTCACGAATTCACGTTTCCTTCTTAATACACTGATAATCAATACAAGAATTGTGCTAGATTTGCCACATTGTGCATTTTCATATGGCACTGGGAGCTGCCACTAGCTTAGCAGCAAATCAAACCCAGACAAACAAAGTTTAAAAAATCTGTGCTGCATACCCCAGCAAGAAACAATTCAAGCTAGCTCACTGTTTTGTGACATAAATGTCCAGCCTTTTTCACCGCAAGAAACATAAATTCCATCTTATCCTATACAGGTGTACGAAGCAAGAGGATCTGATCATTTTTCACCACAAGAAACATAAATTCCATCAAAACCTACACAGGTGTAGGGAGCAAGAGGATCCGATCGTCATGACGTCATAGGAACAAAAAACAAAGACTCCGGCAAGAACCAAAACACGAATTTTCCAATCTACTAACACCTCGATTGCAAATAATCTCGCTACCAAAGAAACTACCCCCTACCGCAATTTGGAGTCTAGAGGCACTGGATTCCGAAGTAATCTCGCTACTTCCGAAGTAATCTCGCTACGAAAACAACGCACCACCACGGTGGACACAATCCAATCGCCAGTAGTAATACACACATTCAAGCCTATCCGGAGGGATCGAAAAGCATTGAATGAAGAAAGGGATGTCAACCTTGGGAGCGGGAAGGCCCACGGAGACGGCGCCACCACGAGACGACGCCGCCTTCGCCCGCGACGGGAACGGCAAACCCTAGCGAGTCGACGCGGACGCGAGGCGAGTCGGCGGCGCGAACAGAAGCGAGCCGCAGACGCCGGGGCGTGAAACCTGGGGGGTGCGTGAAGGGTTTATAGCGAAACAGGACAAGAGAGGGTTTCCAAGAGGGTTTCTCTGACGTGCGGGGCCACATCAAACTTACCATGGGCGGCTACACGCGTTTCGACGTTTCATTTCGTTCCGTCCGTCACGCGTGCAAAGCACTCCACGGGCCAAACATGATAATTTAGGGCCCATGTGACTTTCGTCCCTGCATGTTGGGCCTGGCTGATCTTGGCCCACCGAACAGTTTCCCAGCCCATTAAGTTGTAGCGGGGGCGGACGGTCGCCGGTGGCCTCGCCATTCCAATTTCCACTCCGATGCCTTTGGCCACTGGTCATCACCACCACTAACTGCTCCAATGCCGCTGCGGGGCCGCCGTCGGTCGTCCCACCTCTTGCATTGGCGGCGTCGGATGATGGATTTGACGAGGAGGGTGGAGCCGTGGAGGGCGGCGATATGTTCTCCGAGATCGCGATCGTCAGCTCATGGTTCCTAGCCAGCTCGCAGTGGCGCGCCGACTACGTGCTCGACGAAACGCTTGTCAGGCGCGCGCGCACTGGGCATGGCGCTTGCGCCTGCGCCAACGCCATGGCCTGACTGGGAGAGAGGCGTCTCGTATCTGGGGCGCGCCGCGCGCGTGCCAGCTGGCGGCGTCGCCCACCATCGGTGCCAAGTCCTGTTTCAGATGACCCGCTGATGGGGACGACGCTAAACTTATTGCTTGCGCTGACATGGCGGCGCCGGCATTCCATGTGCGGTGCCGAAAGGCTTCCTCCCAAGCTCAGGACTGTTCGTCCTTTGGCGATGACGCGAGCTAACCGCACGGGGGGCCGGCCGTGGCAGTACACATGTCCGAGCCGATGAATCTCCGACTGTTAAAGTTAACAGTACCATTGAAACCTTAGCCGTGCTGAAAGTCTGAAGGGGCATCGAGTGCCGGAGTTCTGCGAAAGTCGTTGTCACTTGTCAGATAACTCCGGGAGGTGGATCATTGCAATCTTGGCCTATGCGCGCACAGTTTGGAAAATGGCAAGCATGCATGCCGGTCTGGGATTGGAGTTGGAGGTACGCCTTGCTCTGTCACTTTCAGCAAATGCCTGTCCTACTCCTGTCCTGTCCCTGTCTGTTCAATTCATCTCTCTGCTCCCAATTTGCATCCGGTGTCATATCCCGTGTCCTACATGATCTGGCACCTTATCGATTCCGTTTACTTTGGTCAGGGTAGTGGTTCGTTTTGTTGATCGTGTGTGAATGCCAGGTTGGAACTGTTGCATTCTTTTGGTTAAATAGTACTCCCTCCATCCCAAATTGTAAGTCATTCCAAGAATCTTGGAGAGTCAAAGTATTTTCACGTTTGACCAAAATTATAGAGAAAAATACTAAGATTTGTAGCGTACAGTGAATATACTATGAAAATATAATTAAGAAAGAATCTAATGATACTTAGTAGTATTATAATAATAATTATTTTATAATATAAATTTGGTCAAACTTAAAAAAGTTTGACTCTCTAAGATTTTTGGAGTGACTTACAATTTGGGATGGAGGGAGTAAGACAGTTTGGACTACAGTTTTAGAACCCCAGTTTGGTGTCACTAGTGCTCTGCCAGAGTGGCAGAAGACATCTTGTTATCTAAGTATGAGGTGTTCCTAAAGTATAGGAGCCAAATGGTCCCTGCTTCATGAAGGAAACAACAGCTTGGGTAATTGTGCGGCATGATTCAATCAAAACAACATCACATCAGTAGACACAAGTTCACTAAGAATATATTATATATATTTCTTGCTTCTTCTGGGAGCAAGACTAGTTTTGAGGATCATTTATACTCATTCTACAGTTTAGTCTTTAGCAAAATAGAAAAGGTTACATGAACTAGTTGCTACTTGCTATAAGCTTCTTAATGGAAATGACTACTACAGCGCATATTCAGTTTATACTACTGAAAGAAAGCTGCCTCTGCAGTTTCCTTTGTACAAATTGCATCTTCTCTGTAGTCTCACCACCGATGACCTCGTCGATAAGGCCCTTGAAGATGGATCGTTCAATTTCCCAAACCATGCCATGTAGCACAGTGTCGAAGCTCATCCAGTCTTTCGTTCCATTAACTGTATCCTCATCAAATATCATGTTTTCATTCTCCTCCTCGTCGGAGCATTTTATTAGCCTGTCAACCTCAGTGCACAAATCCTTGAATAGTTGCCACCCACTTAACTTCCTTGATTGAAGAAACTTTACTGTCTGCCTTCCAGATCTACAGACGCTCATCTTCTGAGCTATTGTTTCATTTACCAGGTCAAACACAAGTCTTCGATGAAGCCTCCCTGTGCAAGGCTTACAACTTTTCTTAGCTCCGCTGACAGTTTGGAAGGCAGAAACTAAGTCTGGTTTTGTTTGCTCAAGAATGAGGAAGAGCTCCGGATTGATTGGATAATTTGATGGTTGGAGTTGACCAGGTAATACTGCGATACTATGTTCTTTGTGCAAAAGACCAGATGCCAACAGTATCTCATAGATATACTGGTGATCTTTATTTGCAGTGACTGATGCCATGACTTCTTTGATACTTGCGTCTTCTTCATTCATTGATTGCAGTTGCTCAAGCTTCTGGATCAGAACTTCCAAATTTTCTGGTTTAATCTGGTTGACTTCACTGCTCGCTTTTGACTGTGGTGTGTCAGGCAAGCTGTTTGGGTTCCAGCATTCCTCTGAAGAATGTGTCTCACCATCTGAACAGGTAAAAGGGTATGTTCAGAAAACAATTCCTATACAGTGCAGAACAATTTAATGGACCAATCGAAAATACAGAGTTGGCTGCCTGACAATTAACTGAAGAAAGCATGTATCAGACAGGAGAGACAAAAACACTGTCTACCTAGAATAAACATACAGATCATACACACTGGGTGTATTTGTATAGGGGGACATTGGTGGGCACATCTATACTAGCATGTATGCACACCAAAAGACACATATCATGCTCCTGCATAGCATTGCTGCTTGTGGGGTTGCAGACATGCACTGTTCCTCCTAATTGCAGGACCACGAGCTACCTGGTAGCTTTTATTGCAGATTATCTGTCACTAGCGTTATCAGCACGCTGACAGCTAGCTATGCTTGTCCTTTTAGTAACACTATGGGTTTCTGAATTGAATAAGACCAAACCAAAGGATCTATCATGCTAATGTTCTTGCATGAAACAAGTGGATATCTAATGCAAATTAATACTGGTAACTAAGAAAATAACTTCTCACCTCTGAATGAATCTGAGATCCTTTTATGATAGAAGGATGTATCAAGGACAGAGACAGGGCTTGGAATGTTGTCCAGTGAATGAATGTTTTGGTCTGAACCCAGAATTGAAGGAGCCTGAAAGGGGATAGAGAGAAATCGCTCATTAGTAAAGTAGTGGTAAACAATGAATACAGATTGCATGAAAAATGTAGAATTAGATGGATCATTGGTATGAAATTTCTTTCCGTTTTATCTGTACCTTGTGACTTGCTGTTGCAGCAGCATTGCTTGGTGGAGTGAAGGTTGAGTTGCCACCCAGAGGCTTTGCACGATCCATAACACTGACATCAACCTGCTTTGCTAAGCTTATTCTGTTCCCTGTACTCTGCAAGACCTCTTCACGGTGGCATTTCACCTGAGAAGGCTTTGATCTTATTCTTCCTTTTGGAGAGACAGCTTCATTGGACTTCTTGCTTGGAGATTTTGGCGAAACAGGTGGACGAGACCTCCTTTCTGGCTCTGCCTTCTTTAGCACATTTCTGGGGCTTGATGAGCTTGTAGGCCTTGGCGAGCTAGCATTGCTGACAATTTCTTCAGACTTCAGTTGAGCTCTTGACATCCGAAGATGCATCTTCTCATTTGTGCTACTCTCATTTGTGCTGGTGAAAGATGAATATCTAGCCGGCAACTTTCTGAGGCTTCTAAGGCCTGCCATGGGAGCAACAGAAGCCAGTGAAACCCCATGCTTCTCAATGGTTCTTGCAGGCTTCATGACCACAATAGGTGCCTGGAAGGTTCCAGAGTTAGTGGTGAGATCATATCCTGTCCTGTGATTAGCAATTGATCCACCACTGCTGTCATTCTTGCTCTTAGCATCTTTTGCGTTCAATGCACCCAATATTCTGAGAGCCCTGAAGTCCTTGTTATTACACTCTAAGAAGTCAAAGCCCCCGACCCTTCTCTCTATATCAGCATAGACAGATGCAGTTCTTGGCCTCCCTTCAGCTTCTCGACATTGTTGTGCCTTGATATTGGTGGCACTTCTGTCCTGCTGCCTCCAAGGAGCTGCTTCTGTGACAATTCGTGGGGAAGGCTTGGTTTTCAGTACTGAGGAGTCGTTCTTCAGCTGCATGCTGCAGGAATCCTGGCAAGTGCTTCTGGGGGAGCGTGATGGATGCTCATGTTGAGTGGCTTCAGCTGGTCTCGGTGATCTTGTGGGTTCACAGTTTTCAGCAGTCAGCACCCCTGTAGCATTTGTTGCTTCTTCCAACCCCATCAGCTTTGCAATAACACTGTTAGCTCTTCTATGGCTGGGCGAATCTTGAGGCCTCAAAGTATCCAGAAGAATATCATCAGTTCTCCTGTAACTGAGGTTCTTCTGACGTGAGCCTGGACTCAGAGACTCCTTCCTACTGTCCAAGGACAATCTAGGAAGCTCTTTTGGCCTCGAGGGAGGCCTCTTGCTTTCCTGGGTTTCAGCTGGCCGCAGGAGTCTTCGGTCATCACATGAGAAGCGTGACTGCTCCTGCAAACACCTTCTAGATTCAGTGACATTTGCAGGAACCTTTGTGGTCCTATCGATCCCAATGATACAGGTTCCATCCATTGATTTGGACAGCAGCAGTGGCCTCGGTGAGTCCTTGTACTGTCCGTTTCTCCTTGCCTCCTGCACCGAGGTTTTTACAGTCAGGCCTCCAGGGTCCCGGTTGATGGAGTCCTTCACTATGTCTCTGAAACCGACATTAGGATGCCCAGACTTAGTGTTCATGTCAGATTCCTTCAAACTTGGCGAGCTCTTCAGTGACCTCTGCACAAACAGCTCCTCATTGATGTAAGGAGGCTCCTGTTGGACTGATTTGTTGCCATCAAGGGAGGAGAAGGATGAGCACGAAGAGGAGGAAGAAGAAGCTCTTGATGATTCAATTGAAAGGCTGCTGTTCTCGGTCATACATTTGCTGAATGTTTTCTCCTGCATAAGCGAACGAGAGGTTAGTGCCAACTTCTTTATGCATTCATAACATACTTCTAAAACTCTGATGCTCTTTGGAGTTAAGTCCAATCTAGTTGGAATATTACCAGAACGATCTTTGAGGTACTTGAACTTTGAACTGGAACATTGCTGCTGCTCTTTGGATGAGTATTGCCTGGTAAACATAAGGATGCATTATTAGAATAAAATATCTAATCTAACCAGAGAAAATCGAGCAATTTGTTATGCAATGATGGTAATGCAAAAGATGGATAAGGGCATAAGGTGATGAATTATTTGGGGGAAATTCATTAATAAATGATATAACTATTACAATCAAATTGTTGTGCTGTCCTCTTCAGTTAATCTGTCATCGGTAGAATGATTTATTTATTTTTTAAAACTAAATGTTAAGCTGTCCTCTTCAGTTAATCTGTCATTACTACTAGAAGGTTTTGTTTTTAAAAAGTAGCAAATGTAAAGCTGTCCTCTTCAGTTAATATATGGCATTCCTAGAAGGGTTTATTTCTAAAAAACAAAAATGTTAAGACGTCCTCTTCATTTCGATTACATAAATGAATTTATAATATACTGTTCAGCTGTCCTCCTCAGTCAGCGAAAATAGTTTTCCTCATTCTATTTCCGGTTCTGGGTACCCGAATCCACATCATTGGATGTCATTACGCCGATGCCGTGCTCATCTAGTGCTAAAAGGTAGTAGTATCATGTGCTGTCATTTAGTGCATTCTTAAGTAAATGCCTTTATGATCACAATTACTAGAGTCAACCACTGCTATAGTACTGTACACATGTTTTTTCCTTACAGATGTACTGCTAACTTGCACAACAAACCTCCTTGTCTCTTGTCAGTAAAAAAGGTAAGTGCAAATAAAACTAGTATTCTGGTACCAACATGGCAATTTCTTTTGCAAGTTCCACTTTACAGGACGTGGCTCGCCCATGTTGCAAGCCAACCAGTTTTAATACTTGTATATATAATAAGCAGTTTTACCAACCAAGTGTTTTTAATTCCTTAATTTGATTGGTTGTTCTTAGCTGAACTTCCAACTGTCAATCTTACCAAACTTTGAATAGCAGTATGAAAGGGCTTGTTTTCATATGTCGAAGCAATTTTGTATATATAAGTAAAAAGGAAATTACACCTAGCTTTCTCATCTCTAGTCAACCATACCAAGATGAGTAGATGCGCTACCTAGTAAACAATTTGGAGAAGGGCGTGATTAGGGGCCTGTATGGATGGCTTCCAAAATATGACAAGCAAAATATTTGGCGAACTATGATTTTGGCTGTCATTTGATTTGCTACCAAAAACTTGCTAACCTCACATTTGGCTTGCGAAATCTTTGGCATGGTAAATTTTGATCGTAATAAGAAGCAAAACGCTATTAACAAAGTCAAAAGAAGAAGGAAAAAAAAAACTAAGGCCGTTTGTGAAAAACTTGAGCCAAGTGAAGGCGAACATAATAACGCAGCAGAGAGATGCAGGGCGCAGCGAAAGCACGGCGAGGAGCGGAGCCGCCGTTACCTGGTGGAGTGGAAGGCGGAGGCAGCCTCTTTTGCGCCTGCCGGGCGGCGCGGCGACCGGCCCCAGTGATGAGCCGCTGGCGGTCGAAGATCTGGAAGATGCCGGCCATGCACCCCATTTGGCGCTGGAGGTCCCGCGTGTCGTCCGCCAAGCCGCCGGCGGCGGCGCCGCGCATCCTGGCGGGCATCTTTGACAAGCTCTCGTCGTTGTCAGCCCGATCAGGCGGCGCGGAACGACGTGCGGCCTGCAGGACGATCGCCGGGTCGCATTCAGGTGCGACGACCGGTGTGGCCAGGCCGGCGGCGCCACCGACCGGAGTCGTTCCGAAGGAGGAGAAGCTTCGGAGGCGGCAGTCACCGGTCAGAGCAAAGGCTGAAGGAGAAGCAGTTCTGCACGCGGACACGGGTACTACGGATGTGAGTAGTAGTAGTAGAAGCCGGAGCAGAGGCAGAGGCAGAGGCAGAGGTGTGTGTTTGCGTTTGAGTTCAGAGGAATGTTATGATTGCGGCGCCATGGCCATGCAGTGCAGGCTCTCGTCGTGGGGATGGGGGAAGGATGCCTGTGGATTTAAGAGGAAGGCCGGCGGGCGGGCGAGCCGGCTGGACGGACGGGCTGCCTGTGGGTGTGGGTGTGCCGGCCGATGGGGTAGAAATAAGGGAGGGGCCGACTGCCGAGCGGGGCCGGGCGCACCGCACCGGCATGGTGTGTTGGGGGTGGGTCAAGCCGTGTCCCTGGTCCTGCTGCTAGTGCTAGCTGCTCCCGCTGCATCCCCACAAGCCCCCCTCCCCCTCGGCCTCGGCCGTCGGCCCTCCCCCCATGTGAGGGGCTGATCATTGCGACCCTGTGGGTGTGCGCGGGCGGGCATGTGATGCCTGTCAGACCTCCCCCGCGCGCACAGGAGTTTTTGATGGAGGAAACAACGCATACTCCTACTACGCAATTACGTACTCAGGCCAGCCGGGCCGCGCCAGCCTGCGCGCGCGCCCATGTACCGTGCGTGTCTGTCCACGGGTGACGGGTCCCCGTGTCGCTGTGCCGCGTTACTGCGACCGAGAGGCGCATGCCAATGCCATCCATCCAGCACGTCCAGTCCTGCTGTGGGACGGAGCTAGTGGCAGCGATGACCGATGAGCGAGCCCCGGCGCGTGGCGGGGTAGCCGTGTAGGTCGCGGCCCGGCCGCTCGATCGTCGGCATCGCTCGCCACCCCCGTTTTGCCAGGACGATGAGAGGGGAACAGTGCCGCAGTCGTCCACGCCGGGGCCCGCCGGCCCCTCGGGTCCACACGCGTATAAGCAACAGTAGTACGCGTGTACGTATACATCCGTCTATATATCGATCTGGCCGTCATGCCTAGCTTGCGATCGAGTACCTGAGATCCTGAGAATACGATAGCTTGTCATGTAATGTAATCTCTTCCGGCCTTCCTGGATCGCATCGCATATATATGGATATATACGACGCATACATACCGGTACCAAACTACCAATCCTACGTACACAGTCTAGCTGCTCATCATTGCACTCGTCCGTCTCGTCAGTTTGTACGCGACGCGCCCTCCGACGATCGAATGCCTGCATGGGAGACAGACTCAGCGCGAGCCAGTGGCAGTGGCTGTTGCCGTTTACCACGTCGTACCGTACCTGCAGACCCAGCCAGTGTGATCCTGCTTGTACATGTGACGCTGATCGATCTGACGGGGGGTAGAGTATAGTAGTGTACAGATTCAGTTTGCAGCGTTGTGGGCCTGGCAAGTAGTAATAAGGTAAAATCGGGTCACAGCCGGGATCGGGCGGGGACGAAGTGACTGCATGCATGCCCGAATCCGGATACGCCATCACGGAGTCACGCCTGCGTCGTGCTCGTGCACGACGATGGTGCTGCTTGCACCGTGTCGCGCGCCCGTGCACTCTCCACACATGACATGTGTTACTGCACGCGTCCACTGTCTTGAACCTGTGACACCTTTTACTGCTGCTGGGTACAGCCACCTGCGATCCAGGTGAAACCCAATGCCGCCTCCTCTCTTGTGATTGTCCTGCCCGCCGTCTCGAGGACTAAGGACTTCCAAACCATTTTAAGTTTGAAAAAACTACTATTTATGTTACTAAGCAAGTGTTATTAAGATTGTGATGAGATCTATTTTCATAACATACGTATTTTTTTTATAAATAATATTGGTATTTCATTCTAGAATTAATTACATCCATTTCCAGACGGAGCAGTACAAACGGAGTAGCGCTGCTTGCTACGGCCGCCAACGGACTGGCAACGAAGATGTTGGGATTTTTTCCAATCGAGAACGGATCTGGGAAGATGATGGGTTTGCGATTGCGAGCGAGACAGTGTTGTGTTGTTAGTTTGGACAGGACAATTATGACGCACAGCTACGTGTAACATGCACGGCCATTGGACTTTAGTGCGCTTTAAGGAAAAAGCTCGCTGGGTCACACACTCGCATCGCACACAAGCAGGTCTGGCAATGTGGCATGGAAACACTATACTAATCAAGCTCCCTGGCCTCAAGAAAGGGTTTCCTCTAGTAGTAATACTAGATGGCAGCAGTACAGTACTACACTAGGTTAGGTCCATACAGCATATCGACACGTTGTTAAGGTTGTGCTTAATTAATTCTGAGGGGAATGGTCGGTTAACTAACAAGCAAAAGCACTCAGTAATGGCTGCCTCTGCCGTAGGAGTATCTTCTGGTTAGCCTTTCGCGTTGCTATAATGCAGTTGCATACTAGTATGTTGCAAAGTGCAAAAAAATACGACTCCCTCTCTCCAAGAAAAAATCAATTTCTAGAATCCGTGTCGATATGCTATAAAATGCGCATCATATAAAAATGTATTCTATGATAAATCCAATAATACTAATTTGATATCATAAATTTTAGCGTTTTTTCTAAAAATTTGATCAAAGTTTAAAATTTTAAGTTAAAACAACTTTAAAAATTGACTCTTTTATATAGATAGAGGGAGTAGTATATATCCTGATGAGGCACCTGTTCCTAGGTTTACTTCCGTTGGTTAATCCGTCCTCATGCATGCACCGGCTGTAAAGAGGAAGCTGGAACTCACATGGGGAGTGCATACGTGCATGGCATGGCTGGCAGTAAACAAGTCGGCCGGAGGCGGGAGCCCAATCAGAACAGAGAACCCCGGCCCTCTCGTGACATCACGTTACCGGCGGGGCGGCGCTCGCTGCTCTGCCGCTGCTGGTAAAACTATAACCCGTTTGCGCCAATCAAGGTGCGCGGGATGGCTGCGACTGCGAGCACTCCCATGGCGGGGTTCCGGTGGTCCACGTCAACGCACGTCGCCGCTCGTCACAAGTACTACGTCCCGATCGACGCCGCCTGCCGCTGCCGCGAGTGAGGTTTTTTTTTTTTTTTTACCCAACGCTGCTGGATCGGCTGTGGTTGCAACTCTGCAAAGTCAGCAGCAGATATCGCAGCTGGTACCGTAACTTTCTGCATGCAGCAGCAAGGGCGCAGCGAGCAACTCGATCCGCTGCTGCTGCATGCGGGCCTGCGGCGGATTGGCACGGCACGGCACTGGGCGGCCGGATCGGAGATCGGCGTTAACTGGAAGCGAACAAGAAGGCAAGCCGGAGAGAGACACGCGCATGGATCGGAGGCGACGCGAGTGTGGGGAGGGGAGGGGTGTCCCGGGGACCAGTGCGGGTGGATCTGGGGGCATGGCTGCCCAGTGCTGGCGACCTGCTGCGTGGGCTGGAGGGGAACTGGACCCCCCCCGCCTGCTTCTCTTTTGCCTCCCGCCGATATCATCACGTCTGCCTTGCCTGCTTCCATTCATCCTTCCTGGTTTCTTCTAGTGGAATCACATCAGTAATTGTAATTCAGTATACGTACACCAATGTTAAGTGGCGATCGACTGTTCAGAATTTTCACTTTCGCGCCGTTCCTCCTCCAAGTAACCTTATCTTCAGATCCATGGCTAGAGGCTAGAGCCAAGACTTTCTCATGTACTCCTACTAACTGTTAGTACACTGTACTGTGTGTAAGAACTACTCTACTCCTGTGTGCTACCAAGCTAAAAAGGTAAAACTTAAACTGAGATTTTGGATACCACGATGCAACAACAAATAGCCATGAAGAACAATTTGCCTTTGTTGAACTTATTCGCACGCCTTATCAACCATTATACAGTGTTTTTCTCTCGTAATAAATCAGCGAATAGCACGAAAGCCAAATTTTAGTGAACAAGGCCGAACAAGCTAGCTAGCTTCTGGTCAGATTCCCGCCAGCCAGCTCGTGACGTGGCTCGGAAAAAAATTACAGACTTGAATAATGCTGCTGCTGCAGCAGCAGCAGCAGCAGCGATGGTTAATTAGGTTAGGTGAAAGGATCGGTCGCTGTGAACTGAACCTCAGTCCGTTAGGTTTCCCGCCAGTGCTCGTGAATTCGTACGAGCGATGTCAGGGCCTTCCCCTTTGCTTCCCGCCAACGCAACGCTTTCTCCCTTCCCTTCCCTCCAACCTGCAAAAATTCCAGGCTCATGCTGGCTACCTGCGACAACGGTGTGGGCATAACGCACGGCACCATTGCTGCATTGCAGTTGCAGCAGGTCCTTCACTCTCTTCACTGCTCATGAACATCTCCGTCGTGTCGTGCCGCTGAAGGCGTGTGTGCTACTCACCCTGGTCGTAAATAGTTGGTACGATGCATGCTGTCGGGTTTATGGCCAAGTTTTGAGCTTTGGCTACTTTTTTTTTCCTTATTGGCATGTACCACCACCTAACGAGTACGTATGGTGTTAAGAAAAATACTCTTCAGGATATGTATGCATGTTTTCAAACTAAATATTAAGGAAATCATCAATAGAACGGTATAATTTTTTTACTGAACTTGGCCAAATCTCAAGTATCTGTGACAGACGGGAGTACAAATTAACCGGACTTATGTACTCTCCCCTCATCTTCTGATAACGTATTACCTAATTTCTTCCCTATAGCTATTATCTAGTCAAAGCTTTTTAAGTTAGATCGAGTTTATAGAGAGAAAATTTAGGCATATGTTTATGGCACACAATTAGTTTGTACTAAATCCACAGTTGTTTAACATATTTCTATAGCATATTTGTTTGGTATTGAAAATGTTGAAAACATTTGACTTGGTATAAGTAAATATAAAAAAACGCATGTCATTTATGGATGCATACTTCCACCCACTTTGGCTTCAAAACGTGCATCTCTTTATGTAGAGGCTAAAAATCTATGCTTCCTTGTGAGTGAATAAAATGAGTAGTACTACTACATATTTTGTTCTTTTTTCCCCTTGTAGGTGACCTACAAAAGAAGGAAAAAAATTGACAAGTAATGATTAAAAAATGTGTGTGCGTGCAGCCACACGATCCCACTCACGAGTACAGTACGTGTAATGTAATGCAAAATCCTAAAAGAGAATCATGATATAAGTGGTGATGGAACGGATGGAAAGCACCAGAGCAGGGACATCGGACCAAGATACTACGTACGAGTATGATGGTATATATGACAAGAGCACCGCACCACACTAGCTAGATACTGCACTGCAGTCCACAGGGGGGCGAGCAGTCGTGCCAATACATTATCCATGCATGCATGCATCTGGCCTTTTGGTAGCCCGGACGACAGCCTCGTCAAAACGGCGGCAGGTACACGAGCCGCATCACACGAGTCTGGACATGCACGCGATACAGTGAACTGGACGCCACCAAAAGCGACGAACCAGCGAGCACTCTCGGCGTGGACTCGGCCGGCGCCACCAGAGTAGTAGTCCCTGCCACCGCACCGCTCATCATCCGTTGGCATGCATGCACTCTCACTCTCGATCAGTGCATGTCCAGACTGATCCAGAGCAGCTAAGCTACTCGCGAGTCGCGAGAGTCAACCTTAATTTGCCTGCGGTCCATTCCGAAAACGATTAGGTTATTGTTGGTAGTATGCTCAAGTGAGAGTGAGACGCTCCACTTACCCTAATTAATTAATCGAGAATTCGCTACATATATCATTATAAACATCTCTAATACACACTAAGTACCAGCTAGTATTAGTATAGCTAAGCTAGCTGGCATCATATTGTTCATCAGCAACCGGACACGAGTTAGACATGCATGCATTCAGCATCTCAGCTTCCCCCGCATGCATGCAGCAGGTGCAGCCCTTTGTTGGCAAGCATAAAGCTGCATTCGCAAGCAGCCAAGTACGCACCGAACAGTGCGGCAGCGACGTGGTGAATGGAAGTGCGCTGCATCTCCACGCCACCGGGGAGAAGGAGACGCATGCAAACGCAAGCCTCCCGCGCGCACAACCCCCGCGGTGTCTTGGACGCGCGGGCAGCTGGCCGGGGTCGCTGTCCATGTCCGCGGCGCAGGCAGGCAGGGTCGCTGCCGTCGCAGCTGGGCACGCAGAAGGCGCCCGTCGATGTCCCCGCCCCCTGCGCGCTCTCGCCGCGCGCGAGCATTCATGCACTGCACGCACGGCCGCACGCCATGCATGCACGTCGCTGCCAGCGCTGCGCTCCCACGTTGCTGTGGTCACCGTCAGCCAGTCAGTTTTCTGGTGCGGCGGCAACGTGGGAGCTGCCAAAGGCAACGTGCACAGTGAGCGTGATGAGGCAGTGACCAGAGCGAAGCGGTGGCAGAGAGCATGGCAAGTTGGGAACGGCGTGGTGGCTTCTTGGTCGAAGGTGTAGGCAATATGCATGCAAGGCTACCAGAAGAAGCTGGTGAGAAGAAGGTGTTGGCGTGTCGTGTAGCTTCTACGTAATGGCTTTGGAGTGTGGGAAAAGGAACGCCTGGTTTTGTTTAGGGTTCTGGAAGGACGTGCAAAGTGGAGAGCGTGGTGAAATTATCTTGGGTTTTGTTTAACGTCCTAGCTATATCACTACTTACATGCTTTTCTTAAAAGAATAATATGCACGAAAAAGATGGAAGCAAAAAGAGTGTCACGCCACACCTGAATCCTGATAGGCAGGCTCTAGATGCCAACTAATCCTTCAGACTTCCATGGTGTAAAACAAGAGCCACCAGCCAGTACTAGCTAGAACACAAAACACACACACAACGCTCGTTCAAATCCTTTGGCACGAGATTCTCTCTGATTCTGACAGTGTCACGCATATAGATTAACTGGGGATATGGTTATCTTGGCACTGTCAGTAGTAGGTGTGCCGACACTTACCAACGCGACCTGCTCAAGTAAGCTGTAGCAGCAGCGCCTGCCCGGCCTGTGATTAACCACACTGAAACGAACAAACCTCTCTGCTGCCACGAATATATATTCTCGGTCTCTTTTCAGGTACAAGTTGCCGCAAGATCTTGCTGACGACACTTCTTTTTATTTATTTTATTTCTCTTCATTCATCAAGGGGAAAAGGAAAGAATAGGAGAGAATCTTGCAGGTGACAAGGATAGCAGAGGAGCTAGCCATAGATCACTCAACACCTGGAAAAATGCATTAGAAAAGGAAAACAAAAACACTTTATTAGTCTATCCTTCTGGCATTATTGTTGTCATGGAATATTCGGTTAAAACCAAGTCAAGGTCTGTTCATCACACATGCAATGCTGCTGGGCCGTGCGTTCTGGTCTGGATCGGTCCATCCATACGACGATGCTATCCTATCCATCATGCAGCATCCATGTTCGCCCGGCCGTGTGCATTTCATTTCATCAGTATTCCAGGGTACTTGTGGATTGGCGTGCAGTTTGCATCTGGTCACATGATACCTCATGTGGTGCTAGCTTGGTACAGCCATATATATATATATATATGCATTATGTTTCTTTCTTCCGTCAAAAAAAGATGTTTTTTTTTCATGAAGTCAGGAGATGATGGGGGAATATGAATAATTGACAACACATGAGTGCTGAAGGTACCAAGAGAAAACACTCTGAACTCCGAATGATGAAAGAATATTATTCAGTTAGTTTATGCATTTTCGTTTGTTCAGTTAGGTAATGGATGTTTGCATGTACAATTGTATTCCTCTGCCTGTACGTATTATTGGCCATAAGTAGCCATGGGACAATCCAAAGTTCCCAAACCGTAGCAGGCTGTGCGCCAGCCGTACATGCGTGAAAGCATGCCATTATTCATGATTCGGATCAGGAGTTGTTAAAATGATTAAATGGGACGAGAAAGTACACCCTGCACCTCGATGCGAGGATCAGAGCATAGCGATAGATTGAGCAAGTTGCATGACACATATCCTTTGCTCTACTGAATCAAAACAGAGAAAACAGAGTTGCATGCCCACCCCCTCTCTCTCTCTCTCTCTATCTCTATCTCTCTTTCTCTCTCTCCTCTGGCTTGGCTGGCTGGCTCTCCACCTTTGTCGACTCCTCTCCTTTTCGCCACTACAGGCATACGTAGGAGTGTCAACGGAAAATTCCCCGTCGGAGGTTACTGCCCCAAACCCGTCCCCGCGGGGGCAAATTCTCCCCCATCTCCGTCCCCGTGAAGGGTCACGGGGAGAACTTCTACCCCGTCCCCGTCCCCGCTTCAATTATATAAACAACAGCAAATCACTTACATAAACAGCATCAAAGATCCAATAATTCACATGCAAATAACAGCCATTTATCCATAATTGCCTACTGCATAGTTCATAACAACACAGAAACAATCACATTGTTCATACATTCACCACAAGTGATTCATCAATTAGAAATAGCAACTAAGAAT
>Ga0182004_10000483_pt1 | contig 24296 bp, 19 predicted proteins | sample Sormic07211540_1_FD_120479 | JGI IMG/M metagenome (GOLD analysis project Ga0182004, IMG submission 120479) | Endophyte microbial communities from Sorghum bicolor roots, Mead, Nebraska, USA - 072115-40_1 MetaG | ecosystem: Host-associated > Plants > Roots > Unclassified | place: USA: Nebraska...
ATTAACACTGGGGCGTTTCGCTCTTCCCAAAAGTTCGCCTGTCAGGGGAGGTAGGCGCTCTCGCGGAACAAAAAGGTAAATATTGGGAAGAGGGGGGGGGGGGGGGGGGGGGGGGTACGACCTTCCGGTGGCCAAACTCGGACCACTGCAGCCAAAGACGTCTGGGCCGCACGACGGACGACATGTGCCGTGCGGGCGCGGCAAGTGCAGCACAGCACCAGCAGCAGCAACGTCGCAGTGGCCGCACCGGCCGGTACCGTAGTGACGGGACGCCGGGGCGCACCGCACCAGCCACCAGCAGCAGCCGTGGTTGCGCGGCCTCGATGCGCACCCACACCATCGCACAGCGACGGCCTCTCTGCCCTCTGTCTGAGCGCCGGTCAAACGACGACGAACGGGGGAAAGGAAATGGGAAATCCCTTGGTTTCCATCAAGAAACGCGCAGCCGTGGCCGGTGATTGTGCGGGCGCCCTGTTTCGTTAGCGTCACAGCACAGGTCACCCACCACACCCCCACGCACTCAGGCGCCGAGCGCTGCATGCTAGGCAGCCTAGCCACCAGCAGCGCAGTGCGGAGCCGCGGCCAGTGGCCACGAGAAATCAATCACATCGCATGTTCTGCCGCCCGTGCCCTCATTGTCCTTGAATTGAATCCTTTATCCTTGGGATTTGCGCTTGGCCGGGGACTAATTCTTGGCGATGAGTATCCATCGCTGCCGTCGATTCGATCCATGGCCTTGCCGCCTTAGCTCTTGCGGCGTGCGCAGCTTAGCTTCCTTCGATGTGCTCGCGTGGTCCATTTCTTTCAGCAGTGAATGCAGGTGATGTCGTGATGCCACCCCGAGGGAATGCTACTGACTAACAACTACTTGGCCGGAACGCATGCCGGCATGGCGGCCGCGCGCAGGCCAATCGGCAGTCGTGGAAGCATCAAGTACTGTACGTCTGCATCCAAATTTCCATCGGTTGGCCATCGCTGTCGTCCGGCCGGTGTCTGATATTCTCAAGAGAGATTAAGATAATGTAGCTGATTTTAGCTGAACATATCTGAACCACCGACAGCCCACGAGGACAGTGCTTTGTATCCTCAAGTCTATATATATAGGCCAGTCTCAATGGGGTTTCATTAGAGTTTCATGCACATTAAATATGCTGATGTGGCGCTATATTAATGAAGAGAGAGATGATAAGAATTTCATGGGAGTAAGAGTAAGTATTATAGTAGGCTGTAAGCCAGCTAAATGCTGAGGTGGAGGAGAGAGAAGAGGAGAGAGAGTAAAAGCGGGCTATAAACTTACAGCCGACTTAGACACAAAAAACAAAAAAATCTGTGAGACAGACAAGTGGGCCGTGCATTAATAGTGATGAGCTAACCCTTATATGAGTGGGCTGCAAGAAGGCTGTAAAGAAGTCTTACAGCAGTTTCATCTCATGAAACTCCTATACACTGTTTCCAAAATATAAATGTGTTGGAAACTGTGTTATGAAATTTCCATTGATGATGGCCTAAGGGCCTCCTGTTCCTACGTGTAATTCCTTTAGGAGTAGACTAGACTTTGTCCTTTGGCTTTTTAGGAGGTGACGAGTGCACAGCCCACTCAACGATCGACCTGCTGTACAGGTTGTTCCATGTTCTATGGCCGCCGCTCTACAGAGCATGTTTGGTTCGCGTATGAACTCAGCCTGGCTTGCGTGGGAGGAGCTTGGGCCCAATGCATGCAAGAGTGTGGTGTTTGGTTGTCTGTTTTCACGAGTGAAGTTATTCCAAGATTATGTTTAGTTGATCGCATGAGAACGTCTCAATGCATGTTTCATCGAAGTGTCATGCATATTAAATAGAGTGCCACATAAGCAAAATTACTGACTTGGCAATGTCATTACTGACTTTCTCCAAAGCGTGGCTGAGGGGGGTTCCTTGCATGCGCAGAGCTTGGCATGATAGATACGCGAACCAAACAAACGTATGTTCTGAAGAGCCTGACCAAGGCCTGATGATGCACAAACGCACCCTATTTGTTCGTTCATCGTGTTGTGAAGACTAGACAAGTCTCCAGTTGAAGTGTACAATCAGCACTAAATTATCAAGGTTTGTTTCGTTCTGATCATAGGAAGTTAGGAACATGCCAAAGACATAGCAATGCATGCACTCCCGGTAGCTGCACCATACGCTATCATGCATATAGCCCCATACACTTGTAAAGTTGCAGCGCACGCAGTTGCGGGGTACAGCAGTACGCGACACATCGTCCAGCTCCACCGCGTGCCTCGCCTCGCAACTCGCAATTCGCCCCAAGCCGAAGCACACGATCGACACGGTGCCTGCCCATCCCGGCGCGCCGGGCTGTTCCCCAACAGGGACTAGCCAACCACCGGATCGAGTACGACCCGTCGTCAGTCGTCAAACTACTGAGAGCATCCATTATACGCAATGTAACCACGTCCTACGTGTACGTGGCGTGTCCCCATCGTTAAATAGCCGCCGGTCCGGTGCACGACGTCGCAGCGCGTCTCACAATCGTGTGCCGGACACGTAATGGCGGCCATCGTAGTCACTCTCCTCCGCTGCATGGCGTGGCCGTGGCTGTCGGCATTGGCATTGGCATGCTTCGCCTTCGCCTTCGCGACGCTGTGCGCGTCGGCTGAGACGACGGCGAAGCCGTACATTGTGCACATGGACAAGTCGGCCATGCCGAGGGCGTTCGCGAGCCACCAGCGGTGGTACGAGTCGACGCTCTCCGCGGCCGCCCCCGGCGCCGGCATGTACTACGTGTACGACCACGCGGCGCACGGGTTCGCGGCGCGGCTGCGGGGCGACGAGCTGGAGGCGCTCAGGCGCTCCCGCGGGTTCGTGTCGTGCTACCCGGACGACGCCAGGGCGGTGCGCCGCGACACGACGCACACGCCCGAGTTCCTCGGCGTCAGCGGGTCTGGGCAAGGCGGGGGGCTGTGGGAGACGGCGGGGTACGGGGACGGCGTCATCGTCGGCGTGGTGGACACCGGCGTGTGGCCCGAGAGCGCCAGCTTCCACGACGACGGCGGGCTCGCGCCGGTGCCCGCGCGGTGGAAGGGCTTCTGCGAGTCCGGCACGGCGTTCGACGGCGCCAAGGCGTGCAACCGGAAGCTCATCGGCGCGCGCAAGTTCAGCAACGGCCTCGTCGCCAACGAGAACGTGACCATCGCCGTGAACTCCCCGCGCGACACCGATGGCCACGGCACGCACACCTCGTCCACGGCCGCGGGATCGCCGGTGCCCGGCGCGTCCTTCTTTGGCTACGCACCGGGCACCGCGCGCGGCATGGCGCCGCGCGCTAGGGTGGCCATGTACAAGGCCCTCTGGGACGAAGGCGCGTACCCGTCCGACATCCTCGCCGCCATGGACCAGGCCATCGCCGATGGCGTCGACGTCATCTCCCTCTCCCTCGGCTTTGACGGCGTACCGCTGTACCAGGACCCCATCGCCATCGGCGCGTTCGCCGCGATGCAGCGGGGCGTGTTCGTGTCCACCTCCGCGGGCAACGAAGGCCCCGACCTCGGATTCCTCCACAATGGCACGCCGTGGGCGCTCACCGTCGCGTCGGGTACGGTGGACCGGGAGTTCTCGGGCGTCGTCACCCTCGGCGACGGCACCACCGTCATCGGCGAATCGCTGTACCCGGGCAGCCCGGTCGCGCTGGCGGCCACCACGCTCGTCTTCCTCGACGCGTGCGACAACCTCACGTTGCTGTCCAAGAACCGCGACAAGGTCATCCTCTGCGACGCCACCGCCTCCCTGGGCGACGCCGTCTCGGCATTGGAAGTGGCCCAGGTGCACGCGGGCATGTTCCTGTCCAATGACTCGATCAGGGTGCTGTATGAGTCGTTCTCGTTCCCGGGCGTCATCCTGAGCCCGGAAGACGGGCCCCTGCTGCTCCAGTACATACGGAGCAGCCGCACGCCCAAGGCGGCGATCAAGTTCGAGGTGACCATCCTGGGGACGAAGCCGGCGCCGATGGTGGCGGCGTACACGTCGCGCGGCCCGTCGGGGAGCTGCCCGACGGTCCTCAAGCCGGACCTGATGGCGCCGGGCTCGCTGATACTGGCGTCGTGGGCGGAGAACATCAGCGTAGCCTCCGTCGGATCAACGCAGCTGTACAGCAAGTTCAACATCATCTCCGGCACGTCCATGGCGTGCCCGCACGCGTCCGGGGTGGCCGCGCTGCTCAAGGCCGTGCACCCGGAGTGGAGCCCGGCGATGGTCCGGTCGGCGATGATGACGACGGCCAGCGCGCTGGACAACACCGGGGCGTCCATCAAGGACATGGGCAACCGCAACCACCCAGCGTCGCCGCTGGCGATGGGGTCCGGCCACATCGACCCGACCCGCGCCGTGGACCCCGGGCTGGTCTACGACGCCGCGCCGGGGGACTACGTCAAGCTCATGTGCGCCATGAACTACACGGCCGCGCAGATCAGGACCGTCGTCACGCAGTCGCCGTCGTCGTCGTCGTACGCCGTGGACTGCACCGGCGCGACCCTCGACCTCAACTACCCGTCGTTCATAGCGTTCTTCGACCCCAACGGCGGCGCCGTCGTCGAGCGGACGTTCACTAGGACCGTGACCAACGTCGGCGGCGGGCCTGCGAGCTACACCGCCAAAGTTACGGGCTTGAGCGGCTTGACGGTGATCGTGAGTCCGGAGAAGCTGGCTTTCGGCGGCAAGAACGAGAAGCAGAAGTACACGCTTGTGATCCGGGGGAAGATGACGAGCAAGAGCGGAAATGTGTTGCATGGTGCGTTGACGTGGGTGGACGACGCGGGCAAGTACACCGTCAGAAGTCCCATTGTCGCAACCACCGTGAGCTCAGATCAGTTTTAGAATCCGGACGTACTTATATCATATAGCATATTTGCATATATATTTGTTCAAGTCGATATAAGCTTGAGGCAAGTAAAAGCTAGCTTGACAACAACTGAGCAAACAGAATTGTTCAGTATGAAATTTGCTTTGCATATCATTTATGAGCTTAATTTCAAGTGACCACAGTAATTGACCTTTTAATGGTCATACGTCCATCATTTATGTACTCAAATGCTTCTTTCAGTGCCGAAAGTGCCGCTTGATGAAAAAAAAAGAAGAAAGTGAAGCAGCTCAGATGACCTTGTCGTAGCTAAGTAGACGACAGGTGATTATAAGCATGCTTTGATTTCCATGTAATCCGCTAAAAATGGACGACGACTTACTACATGTCACCTTACCAACACGACTCAAAGCAAACCAAATTTTATATGATTAACCTTTCTTCCATGCAACTAATGAGATTTCTAGAGCTGCTTTGCTGTCCGTTGGGACTAGGGGCCCGTTCAGCACAGAGGTAAAGCTGAGCTGTTTTGGAAAAAAAATGTTTGGCAAAACAAGTTCATCAATAACTTCATGCATATATGAGAGAAATGGAGAGAGAGTTAGAATAAACTACTTTTTTCAACTTCATCTCAACTCATGTATTTGTGAGAAGAGAAAAAAACTACTTCACCGATGAGACAATTTTGGAAATGAGTGTTTGAAAAAGAAAAGAAAAAACAACTCACAAGCAGGAAAAATAGTTTCATGCTTTCTAAAGATATCTTAGGGTGTGTTTAGTTCCCCATAGAATGCAAAATGCACATGTGTGTTTAGTTTTATCCAAAATACCAATTTTTTTTCTTGTGCTTGTGGGGATGGGAAAGGCAAGGAGCGAGTTTCTATTTGTTCCATCGACAGTTGTTGTAACCTTAGAGCCGTTACTCATAATATTTTTTCTTAACAAAATTTGTTTACCATGTCCAATTTTGATCTTAGGCACTCGACCAAGACTAGAAGGCAAATCGCTATTACAGACACAGTTCAAATTTAAGCTGGAAAGGCGATTTCACACTAAAAACTGCAATACTTGTCTCCTTCCTTCACTCTGATCCAGTATTGACGTGTCTCCAGCCTTCACTCTGATCCAGTAGCCATCAAGAACTCTCCTTCGCATACTAGGTCGGCACCAACGTAAGCTTTCCCTTCCATCTTTGCAATTCCGAATCTCTTCTGCAGCTTGATCAGAGTCATTCTCATGATCAAGGTGTCTCCAGCAATCACAGGCTTCCGAAACCTCACTTTATCCATCCCCGCAAAAAAGAAGTTCTCACGAGATCCACCTACTTCGGGCTGCAACATCACTATTCCTCCAACCTGGGCCATTGCCTGCAAATCACGGTAAAAAATTGTCTCATAAAAGTTAATCAGAAAGTTGTTTGCTTGAGACAATAAGCAGCTGCAATGTCTTCAGAAGAAACACAGAACAGAACAGAACAGAACAGATGCTGCATAAATAAACTTGTATACCAAAGATTGGACCTTCTATGCTATTGTTATTCCAAAATGCATCAAGCAGAAAAATTGACCACACTTGCTACCTTAGCTTACATCCTATATGTAAACACAAAGGCCCAAGTCATACCGATCCCTTGAAAGTATAACTTGCAGTTGATTGTCTCGTCAGGTTATTCATTCTGCAACAATCTGAAAGACTGAAACTACGTCTTTGATTGAGATCAGTAGCACTTTTACAAAGGTATGAAAATGCAGGAATAGACTCACTGATTGACAAGATCCAGCACCAATGGTCTAGCATTCATCAATTCATAGCACACTTGTGATGAATTCAACTAAATGTATTCTGATTAAAGCAAAAAGCCTGGTACTCTAAGACTTCAACCAGTAGTTTTAAAAAAAATGCATGGTGCTGCAACATCGATTTCATCTACAGCTCAATAATGATGAAATACTTGCATCTCAGTAGGCAATGTAGGTATCAAAAAGGGGCAAAATGGGAATACTGTATACCTCAACCATAAGAACACCAGGCATTATGGGTCGTTCAGGGAAATGCCCCGGGAAGAAGTTATCATTTATTGTCACATTCTTGATTGCAACAGCATATTCTCCTGGTTTGTAATCAATAACTCTGTCAACCAGAAGAAACGGAAACCTACATGCACATCGACAAAGAATAGCAGCACTTAAACACAAAAAATGGAAGTTGAGTATCTTCACTGCTTACAAAAACTAAAATTGGTAGCAGTGGCCTGTGGCGACTGGTGTTAGCAGGATCTTCCATTGACTGATCTTTATATGCATATGTATGTGATGAAAAGGATCCTATATGATTCCATTGTGTCGTGATATTGTAACAAAATTACTTCTATGACTAGATTAGAGGGAGTTAGTGTAGAGAATCACCACACACCGAATGTGGGTGGGGAGCCTTTCATATATAGTGCCAATTAGGCATACATGGAAGGTACAAATACAGCAGGTTATCACCTGTACATGGAAACTAGGCAATACTTAGCAACTAGCTAATCTAGGGGATCTCTCTAATTGATCCTGATATATACATATCCTAATAATTAGTAAACATGTTTAGTAGATAATGACTATACTCCATTTATTTGAAAACCATGGCAACCAACGAGCACCCGACGACTCACCTATGAAGCATCAGCACTATGGCTAGGAAATACACAAAAAAGCACGGGTACGTTTAATTTTACAAGGTGTGAGTTGGCTTGGTATGGTCCTCCAAAGTCCAAACTGAAACTTCACTAGAAATATCTCTTGTATAATAATTTCCACAATAAAAAAATCACGACCATATAAACAGAATTTGAAATAAAAAAAAGTATAGATGCACCACTTCTTTTATCACTCAAAAAATACATAGTTAACCTAAAAATTTAATGGCAATCGCTGTTAAAAAGAGACTTAGAAGACTTGGAATGTGCAGTGGCTAGACTAAATTGAACATTTCTGTATGCACATGTGCAGCTCTATTGCTCTAACATATTTTCTTTAGAGCATTGGTCAATAACGCATTTACAACAGAAGGCAAAAATGATGTCATTTGGTCATCATCAACCACAACCGTTGTTTAAGAAATGTTAATGATTATCTTTATTATGACAGTGGTGCGGGGTTATTTATTTATTTCATTTTCACAATCCACATTAACTCGAATCAAAATAACAGGGGTGAATCCATCAGAGGAGGGAAGTTAGACAAATAATCAGCTTCAAAGGTAGGAAGTTCGTTAGAAATCAAAGCAATACAATATACAAGCAAATCACATGATCAGCTTTTGGTCTCTAGTCCTGGGTGATTATGTTGTTGGTTTCATTTAGTATCCAGTTTTTGTTTTTTTTAAGTGCCTGGCCGTTAACTTGGTTGAATTTGGGTCTGCTTGTTTGATGGTGGGGGTTTGCGCCTCATGTGTGCCTGAAAACTGTCGGGATGTTGGCCTTTAGGCTGGTTTATAGGTTCTGTGATGTCGGAGGTTTATGCCTGAATGCTGTATTTCCGTGATTCGAAAAAAAAATCACATGATCAGAATTTAATTCTTAGGCTATAAAATCTAGCATCCAGTTTACAACATACAAGTCATGCATTTTTTACTGACAAAGCCTTAAAATTCCAATTAAGAAGTTCTGTACCTACATTTCGCACACTTTTAGACATCTGCTAAGCAAATCTAGGCACATAGTAAGCCACAATGAAAAAGTTAGGAGCAAATGAGCAGATAACACCCACAATAATTGACTCACCTATGTGGCAGGATGTCACGGATCTGGTTGATGTCCATGACAGTTGGGAAGGGAGGGAATCCTGAAAGGGGATCACACCGCCCCAGTAAGCACACGCATCAGTATTAAACATGTCCGAAAAGCAACAGCAAACACAAATGAAACGACAGGCAAAGCGAGAAGAAGCGGAAGTACAGTCACCGACTTTTCTCTATGGGCGTCTCGGCCTCGACCTTGTCTCCGGCCGCAGCGCGCCGCGCGACGAGCGGCCTGCCTGAGGGGGAGGGCGCAACGAAAGCAGGCGCGCGGCGGCGGGGCCGGACGGCGAGGCGTGCGGGGAGGAGTGGGGCGGTCGATAGGGAGGCCGGCGAGATGATAGAGCACGGGGATCTCGACATCGCCGCGGCGGGTTCCATCGGCCGGGAAGGGGAGGGGAGGAGGGGGAGCGGAAGCTCGTGCTGTTTTGAAGTTGAAGCAGGGCGAGGGGAGGAGAGCGGCGGGCGCGACGCGATGTCGATGCGTACGAGGTGGCAAGTGGCATAGGTCGGAACAGGGTTTTCAGCCGGGCTTTGGAAACTTCAGCCCAATTTGGATCAGGGGGAAACTCCAAAATTTTTCTCTCCGTCTCCTTTCTAGTGGTTCATTTTTTTAGATATGTAAAAAAAATACTTCTCAACTCAAATATCTGTTGAGAAACGCTACACTTGGAAACATAGGATAGTATCCTTTCTACCGTGATTTAGTGATCACTTATGATTATAACATACTCCTTCCGTTCCAAATTAAACCATTTTTTCTGTAGTAGTCTCTCCGTTCCTATATTAACACGTAACTGTGAAGCTGAGAGGTAGGGGTAACTCGTTCAAACTATTCTTATAATACCATTTTTTTCAAAAAATGAAAAATCTTGCAAAATATCTTTTACCCTATGCTAACTTGCTAAGAGCATATGTCAAGGATTTATAACTATCCTTGTTGTTATAGAGTATAACCGGTTTTCATCTTTGCCTTTTTATATGGTTGTTTAAGATCTAAGAGCATCTCTAGACCGTAAAAAAAAAAGAGCATCTCTAATAGTTTTTTTTAAATACTCTCCAAACATTATTTGGAGAGTTAATTTGAGTATGGTGTGCGGTGTGCCTATTATAGAGATGGTCTTACAAGTTACAATCGTAGTTACTAATTGGATATCTCCTCCAATGAGTCAGGAACTTTATGCTAATTACCATGAGAAAACACTATAATTAGAAACACTGGGGTTTTAATTGGTAGACTCTATAATCATTATCATCTAAGAGTCATTGCATCTGTTCATTTTTTGTTAAAAAAATGTCTGCTCCTGCTATTATGAAAACTACGTAAAGTCAACCCATAAATTTGTATCTAAATCATTCGGCTTTACTATTATAAATCCACAAATTTGCATCTATTTGTTTCATGTTTAACGATTTTGGTATCGCAGACTGCAACTACGGTCTTGTTTAGTTTCCATCTAAATTTTTTTCACCCATCACATTGAATGTTTAGACATATGCATGAAACATTAAATATAGATTTAAAAAATAACTGTTTGTATAGTTTGCATGTATTTTATGAGACAAATATTTTAAGCCTAACTAATCCATGATTGACAGTAATTGTTATAGTTACAAATGTGTTACAGTACCTAAATTTTTTTTTTTTTTTACGAACTAATAAACAAGGCCTAGAGTTTTATGATGCTACTTTGAAGACTTGAAGTTGCAGTGGACCTGAAGATTTTCTGTTAATGTTCAGCGATCACACTGACTCAGGTAATAATCAACAACCTCAACGTTCAACTCGACAGGTCGAGATTTTATAGCTGATCCCACTCCGAAATGAACTTGACGAAAGACGTGACATCGTTCTCCAACCTCTTCACACGCAGCGCGAGCTGCATCCTTCAGCAGCGCCGCTTTCCTCAAATCTGTCCTCGGCCCCCACCGTGTGGCGACGCATGAGCCTGTCCACCGCCGCGGCGATCTCCTCTCTGTCCATGACGCCGTCGTCGGCCCGGGCCTTCCTCCCTGAGACCAAGCCCAGTCTTCCACACCTCGACGACAAGCCCTGGCCTTGCTCTTGGCTAGGCCGCCGGCGATCTCGTCGAGCTGGGCGAAGGACACTGAGAGAAAGCTGCCAAGCGAGACGTGTATGTGTGGCCTACTCTTTCCGTGTCGGCGTCGGCAACTCGGCATGGTGTTCTTGGACTTGGAGTGCCATGAAGGGGATGCAAGGGCCTACAGCTTACACCGGGCATGGCAGTTCATCCCTGATGGCTGAGGGCGTCGATGGCGTCGCTCTCGAGCTCGTAGAAAGATGTGAAGAGGACACACTGTGCATTTCTCAGAGCAGAGTAGGCCTCGAAAATAAGCTGTTGCCACCCGCGCAAGGTCGCTTAGCCTGATTGATTTCGTGCCTGGGATGTAGTTCTCAACCAAGCAAGGATCAGTGCCATCTGCACAGGAAACACAAGGTTGTTGATTCGCAAAAAAGAAACACAAGATCGTTGCGCAGAAATGCTGACAGGCCAAGAAAGAGCAGTGTTAGAACGTGGGCGAAGAATGTCTGAGGGGCAAGAACTCGTACGCACCGGCGATCATGTTCACCGGCGAAGGGCGAAGTGCTGCCGCCGTCGTCCGCCGTGGGTGGCAGGCGGTGGAAGTTGTACTGCACCGCGAACATGGTGGCGCTCAGCGGACAGAGGACGCATACCGGGACGCCCCTCCGTGCGCCGACAGCAACGGTCCACGGCACGAGCATGTCGGCCACGATGGCTGCGGGCTCCAGCAGCGGGGCGGCGGCGAGCTGGTCGAGGAGGCGCTCGAACGGCCCTTCCATCTTCCGGGTGTACACGGCCTCCACGAAGCCGACCATGTCGCCGGCGCGCCCGTGCTCGGAGGGGACCACGTTCGGGATGGCCTCGAAGCGGACGCGTGGGCCCAAGGCCGCCGACGCCGCCGGGGCACCGACCAGACCGAGCCACTCCTCGGTGACGACGACGGTGGCGGTGATGCCGTCGTCGCGCGCTGCCAGGAGGCGGCACAGGTTCACCATCGCGTTCACGTGGCCGCGGCCTGGGTACGGCACAGCCACGACGTGGCACGGAGGCACAGGCGTGGAGGTCATCGCTGCTGGTCAGTGGTGAGCATCAGCTGCTAGGGATTAAGAGTTGTAGAGGAAGAAGTTGGGGATGAATGGCAAGGTGCATAGTGCCGATGGACTGGAGAAGTTCAACTTGGCAGCTATAGTCGGATAGTCTGTGTTTTGGGGCGGTGGAAATTTGGAGTGTTAACTGACTGATTGCTAGTGATTGTCACAACATATCGTGACAAATTCTTCTGTTTGTTTACTCTATCTATCTACCTGAACCTGACTGACGGTTGTGACGCTCGGCCGGCCCTTGCCCTTTCCCAACTTGCTCCCAAACAAGCTCCACCGCATCCGCATGGACCCTTGTTCTCCAGCTCCATTGCAAGTCCTTTTGTCCAAAGAAGTTAGATTAGTCTCAATATAGGTTTTATAGACGTTTCATACACATTAAACATGATATTACATCAGCACAAATAAAGCTTTTGCATGTATTGAGGTGGAGAGAGAAGGAAAACGTTTCATCCTCCAACGCATTGGAAACAGAAAGAAACTCGCACTAAGAACGCTTTCATCGGCTGCGAGCACTGAAGAACGAAGCTCGAAGGCAAACGCAAACGCGGCCTCCTAAAACGGCAGCGGCTCGCCGGCATGGAGCTGCTCCGGCGGTCAACGCGCGCGGCCAGTGGGCGAGCCTCTGCCGCAGGCCAAGCTCCTCCACTGCGCTCTGTCGTGCTGCAGCCGTGAGTGCGAGGTCATCGGGCACCACCCCGACGTGGGGCGAGGCCGCCCGGGAGCGGCTCCGTCACGGGTCAGTGGGGCGTCGGTCTACTACTACTACGGGTGAGGCCCCGAGCCGCGGTTCGTTGTGGGCGCGGCTCCGTCGCGGGCTAGGCTGCGACGCTGGGAGCGCCGCCCGGCGGGAGGTCCACTGCCCGCGACTACACTGGCCGTGGGGAAGAGCGGGAAGGCCACGCTCCGCTCCGCTCCGCTCCGCTTCGCCGTAGGCCACGCTGCCCTGCATGTGGGGAAGAGAGGAAAGAAAGAGACTGTGAGACCCACGAAATAGTAAAATAGACCATGAAACTATGTAATATAAAACTTTACACTATGAGAAAGATTCTTTTTATATTAAGTTTCACTTCTTGACGATAGTGCCGGCCAACGGGTTACCTTAGAGAATCTCCTTCCTTTCCGGCCTGTTAAGAATCCAATGGGCTTCTGGCGTCGCAAGCTGCGGCCATCATCTGGCCCACGGTTTGCAGCGGCAACTCATAAGCCGAGCGGAGCACAGCCGCCGCACGGTATGAAGCATCTCGAAAGAACTGTCGTGAACTTTTGTGACCTCAAATCCCTGCTCTCGAGAAAATTCCTTCCGAGAGCCAATCCGACTGAAAATCCCCAAACACGGATCAACCCTTACAAAACCCCACTACGGCCTCGAACCGAACCGGCTAAAATCGACCTGAGAAGAACGGACTCGAGTGACGAATTGACGACAGGAAGCACAGGATCCGGCAGCAAGATGTTCTTCTTCTTCGTAGGCGGCGTGGAGCAAGGGGCCGGGCGGGTCCTGAAGGAGGCGGCGGGGCGGTGCCTCCGGTGCGGCGGCGCGGCGGACCTGGTGGAGACGGAGAAGGTACTCAAGCTCTTCTTCGTCCCCGTCTGGCGGTGGCCCGGGAAGGACCCCGCCTACCTCTGCCGCGACTGCGGCCTCCTCGCGCCGGGCTCCCTCGGCGCGGAGCCGGGACCGGGACGCTCCTCGCTGCTGCTGCCCCGGGAGGCGAGGTGCGGCGCCTGCAGCCGCGCCGTCGATCCGCAGTTCCGGTTCTGCCCCTTCTGCGGCTCCTCCCTCTGAAGAGATTGCCGGTGGCGACTACAGAGCAGAGGTGACGACTGACGCCTGAGGTTTGCTCGTGTCGTGTGAAAACTATAGTATGTACTGTATATCATCACAAAATGGCAAACGAAATAAAGGAAATCATCAGCACCGTTTCATATTTTTCTTTTTGTCACATTGCCGAGTGGTTAGCTGCATAGAATTGCCGAGTGATCAGTGGCTTCGAGTGTTGCACATTTGTGTTTCAGTGTTTTGAGTCTGACAAACTCAAGCTGCAACTCATTCGCATCCATGGGGAGACAGAGCTGAGAGCTGAGGCGTACCGGAAGAATCACCAGCATAGCCTGCTGGAGTGCTAACACACTTCGTGCTTCTGGTAATTGAAAACATATAATAAAAACTTTAGAGCCCCAAATGCATACAATTTACGAATCGTTCCTACCTTTGTAAACAGGTTCTGATTAGCATGCACTTCCTCCAGTTATAATGTGGTAGAAAGCACATCCATACATCAGGCAGTGTTCGCTTAACCTTTATCTTTGCCTCCGTTGACATTGAAGCAGGCCAAGAAGATAACAGGTACCGCAAGTGACAATGCAAAACTTTGATAGGAAATCGGATAGCGTCATCATTGGTACCGACTGGAAGTTCAGAGCTAACCTAGAATGTGGATGGGAGCTGCCTTTTTGAGCGAAGAAGCATGAAACACAGTATATATAGTGCCAGTCATAGCAGTAGTTTATAAGCAACACTGCCAGTCTTTTGCGCTCGTAATTACTTGTTACAAACCTTGGATGAGATCCTTGTGTTAGCTTGGTTGATGCATGCCCTCTGTCCTTGTTTATTTATATATAGTCCCCTCCAAGCCCCTCATATATACATGCAAATAGGATTCCACACTCAAGTTCTAGTAGACTGAATTAACCGAGTCTATTATAAACATGTTCACCAAACCAAAAATAAAAAAATTTAAAAGCCTCGTCCATGGGCTTTGCTCAGGCTGGTCCATGTGCCTGATAGTTGGAGAAGGAGGTGGAGGTTAGAGCGCATGTGGGGAGCCGTCGTTGTCAACATGCCGTTGCTGGGGTTGTCGACAATCGGTGCCTCCATCGCGCTCTCTTGATGGGGAGACCACTGCCGCTGCCCTCCTCTTGGATTCGCCAGTGAACAGGAGGCGCCGTGGCTATGCGTGGGATTCTAATAGGGCTGTTGTCATGCCCTCCTGTTTGGTGTCGCCGGTCAAAGAGGAGGCACCATGGCCGCAAGCGCGCTTGGGGGCCGATCGCCGCCACTATGCTCCTCTTGCTTGGTGTCGCTAGCTAAAGAGAGGCACTGGCGAGCCACGACCAACTGTGCTAAGGGAGGGTCTGACCGCTTTGACTCGTTTGGTGGCTAGGGTAGGGAAGGGGAGGGGTACGACTGGTTCTAGGGTTTGATGAGAGCAATTGAACAATGTGATGGGCTATTTACTGAGCGTCCTATAGTTGTACGGTTCCCTTTGGTTACTTTGGTTAACTGAGCCCAGGAACTGAACTAGCCAAGCAAAATCTGGTTTTTGAGAAGTGGAGCCGGACAGGTAACCAAAGTTTTTCACTTCTTATTCTTGTTCTTTTGGTTTAGTTTTCGGTTCTCAGTTATGTTTCCCAGGCCTATCCTTGGCTAGCCCACAGCAACCTTACCTCCGAGGTTTATCCTTCACCATGCATATATGTTTCTAGACTAGAAATGGGTGATCATCGGCGCCAACGATGGAGGCGACATGGGCGGTCGACAGGGGCTGTTTAGCCGGCACCTCGGTCACTGTTGGAGCTCAGGGAAGGCACAATGAGTTGATCAACGAGACGGGCATCGTCGAGCCCGACCCTGTTGATGCTGCTGTACCTAGATGCCACACATGATCATGACATCATGGAGGACCTGATGGTTGAGGAGTTCGCAACCTTGCTTGTTAGCAGTTGGATCGTCGTATGGCCTTCCCTTGAGCACCTGTCATCACCTTTGGCGCCCCCTAGCTACAGGATGAAACCCCTGTGATGGTGGCTCCTGAGTGAAGGATGAAGACCTAGTGGCGGTGGTCTCTTATGAGCTACGGACACCGCCCTCATGCCCCATTCAGTGGGTAGTGGACTCGCTGAAGACACACATAGAGCATAGCTACTCGCCTAATGCCGCCTCACGATGGATGTGGGCCCTCCCAAATCACCGCCGGTGGTGCCCACCCATCTGTGGACACTCCACCCAATGCCGCCTCGATAGCTTCATCAACAAAGTGACGCGTAAGAGGAACTCTGTCAGTGTTTATCATCTGATGACCTGCCACGGGATTACCTGAGACAGTGTTTGGTGAGCTTCGCCATAATTTGATCTCGATAGTTTACATGAAAGGCAACGATTTATACTGGTTTGGGCCCTCGAAATTGAGTAATAGCCTTTACTCATCGTGATGCCTTTTGTGTATTGTGTATGATGATTGTACAAGGGGTACCGCTTGTCTCTTTTTATATTGGTTAGAGGGCATGGCCGTTCGATCTAGTCCTAGTTGGTTCATTTGGAGTGTTCTAGTTCTATTACATGGACTATTTTCCTTAATTCTCCGACTAGGTCAAGTTTTGAGTACTTAGAGATTGCGCCACCTTGTTCTGTGTCTTCAAGCAAATCTTGAGCCGGTCCAGGAAAAATACCGAGTACTCATCCCACTGGGGAACCCATAGGATCTTGATTCGGCAAGCCCCTGAGCTCTTCACGGTTTCTTAGAAGTCTTCTTGAATTTATTGAAATATTCTGAGTGAAATCAAGCTTCACCTGAGTACTTTCAAGAAAATAGCCTCCAAAGTAGCGTCCTGCAAAGTCGGTGATGCCATGGCGGAGCAGGCAGTTGGTGGCTCAAGCACAGCCTCTCTCAAGTACCTGCCTCCAAATGAGGTGAGGTGCTGAGGCATGCAGCGTATGGGCTACATCAAGGGTCCATCAACACCATCTGCGTCAAAACTGGAAGCCTTTGACAAGCTTTTCAACAGCAACCTGACTGCATCCAACGCTGAAGCGCTGGACGCGCTTTTCCCACCTGCTGGAAAGGGTTTATCCATACAGCCACGAAAACACAAGGCCACGTCCCTGGTCACACTGTTGTGTCAGTATTAGTTGTTTACTTTTATATAATATCGAATCTAGACGTCTTTTGCTAGGCAGCTACGGATGTGTTCCATCTCCTTCGGCGCTCAATAGAAGCTTGTTGTACGTTTTTTTCATCTCTTCTACTTAACAATGATACACAAAGAGGGGCCACAAATTCGTGTTTCCGTAGCCTTGAAAGCAACCAAGTGTTGTATAGCATTTCCCAATAATAATATTGACAATATATGTACACGTAACACGCACGAAATCAACTTGGAGCGCACATTCCATCAACACGTAAGGATTATAAACGCCGTGTCTTGTCACGCCATCATCACTTCAACTGCTGGCTGTGCTTGACGCCGAGGATGGGAAGCCATCTCCTGGTACGATGTCCGATTGTAATTGTATCCTCTCACAGGGTGCCGAGGGACCTCCGGGAGTGGCGGCGGCTCTTGCCATTGCCCGGGTCCCTGAGGAGCGGACCACTGCGTCTCCGCCGGAACCGCGACGGCTTCCGCAGCCGGCGGGTACGAATGATCAGGCTTGGGTCCGGATGCCGCCCCTGCTGCTGCTGCCGGCGCCGGCGCCGTCGACCGCGTTGCAGACGGCGCCGCCGCCTGCGCGCGGAGCATGCCGTACGACGTGATCGCCAGAGCGGTGGCTGCGAGGCTCAGCAGCGCCGCCATCCTCAGGTACCCGTCCCTGAGGAGCCTGCACCAGGAGTCGTACCTTGTCACGGGGAGGTTCCATGCCACGCCGTTCGCGTAGATCACCCCAGCAATCAGCGCCGCTATCCTGCATGCACACCACCGATCGATTTGCTCCGGCAATTAGTTCGTTCGATCGGCCGTTATTACCAAATAAAACTTACTTGCCATGTTACCAGCAGAGGGCGTTATACTACGTACCATGAGAAGACGGCGCACACGATGCCGATGACCCGCTTGGACTCGGAGGCGCCGTGCCGTGGCCTGCAGCAGCCGGCGGCGAGCGAGGCGATGATCATAGCCACCGCCAGCAGCGGGATCGCGATTAGCGACAGCAGGTAAGCCGGGTTGGCCGGGTAGTCGCAGTCCCCGTTGTAGTCAACGTCGATGTCATGCGCCTGCAAGAAATAAGCACGCCGTCGTCGTCCATCAAATCAATGAAAGGTTGGAAGCATGTCTTGCAAGCGGTATAATTAAGGGAACGAAGCTAAAAAAAAGATAGGTATTGTTTTACGCTTACAGTGAGCTTTGTGCGCTCGGCGATGAACCCTAGCACGGCGCTGGCCAGCCCAAACAACCCCACCACGAGGGACAGGACGATCACGCCGATATCCATTTGATGATCTTGATCCAATATAATGTGTGCTTATTCGCTTCCTCTCTGAGATCGATATGGGAGTTGGGAGACACGTAGTCACGGTACGGTAAGACGCCTGGCTGTGTACGTACTGGCGGTGGTGACAGATGTACGTGCTCATGCATATGTTTATATATATATAGAGAACGCGGATGGAGAGAGTGTGTTTATGCTTTATCGTGCCATCAGCCTGTAATATTATGTGGGTTCGCGCTGTCCCATATACTTGCGTATACCTTGTATCATTGCTAGACCAAAGTAGTCAACTCGATGGGTACGTGGTCAGCATCTTCATCAGGTGGTTGCGAGTATAGCGTACGACAAACATAGGCGGCGGTCTTCGTTCTTAACAAAAACGCACGCAGTGTATAATATATTGCCGAAAAGGTCAACTCACCCAAGCTACCAGCTGATGATAAACATAATTAATCATTAATGCACTTGAGTTCAACGACGATGTGCCATGGTGGTTGTTATAAATACTAGCTAATAACTGGAGAGTTGACGTTGAGACAACAATTGACAACAGGGTACGTTTGTTTGGTTTCAGGAACTAATTTTTAGTCCATGTTACATCGAATATTTAGACACTAAATTATAGTATTAAACATAGACTAATTATAAAATTAATTATAGATAGAGATTAAATTTTACGTGACGAATCTATTAAGACTAATTAATTAGTTTATGATTTGACAATATGATGCTACAGTAAACATATATATGCTAAAAAATTAATTAGGCTTATTAATAGATTCAGGCAAACTAGTCTTCATATGTGCAATTAATTAATTTTATAATTAGTTTATATTTAGTTCTTCTAATTAGTATCAGATATATATAGATCGATAGGGCAGATGTCGTTGGGATGCGTTATATATGCGGGAATTTATTGAGCAACGTTAAATTAAAAGATGCATAGGTTAGGTTTCAGCAAGAACGTGGCTTGCTGCCGAGTGGACATCCAACAACTCCGAGCTGAAGTCAACTCGCAAGAACAGAACGTGCTTTATTTGTAAAAGTTTAAGGATGAACTATCCAATGATTTTGCTATATCCTTAAAGCAAAACCTGATTAATTACCGGGCCGGCAGATGCGGCAATCATGAAGTCGGCAAGGTGCAGGAGCGAACCAGATTCCTCGTGCCCTTGTCCTAGTGCCAATCATGTCTGCGTAACATGCATCTGCACTAAGGAGGATAATCCTCCAAATGGATACAGACAGTTTTTCTCTCGTGTAACTAAATAAAAGAGAAAAACCGCTGTATTTATTTGAAGCACCGTCCCTATCCTTATCACTAACATTCTGTCGCCTGCAGATCATTTTTGTTTTTGCTGGAAAAGCTCCCTTCACCTGAGCGTTCCACCAACGTCCCCCTAGCTTCACACTCGATTAAGGCTGTCTTATATATCTGGATGGAGCCAAAAATTATACATAGGGGAGATCGACAAAAAACACAACTTATAAAACCTAAAACAACGAGTCACTTATGCAAAGATTACCACCTTCACTATGGAAATTTGGGCAATACCCCAAACTATATATGTTCAGCCTAACTCATCTCCACAGTATTCCACAGATGGTTCTATATACCTACGAGTATTGCTGAAGATGCATAGCACACTTTGGTAAAGCCCAAAAGGCCTCTTCTGACGTAATTAGTGTACTCAAATATGCATGGTACTCCCTCCATCCCAAATTGTAAGTCATTCCAAGAATCTTGGAGAGTCAAACTTTTCTAAGTTTGACCGAATTTATATGATAAAATAATTATTATTATGATACCAACTAAGTATCATTAAATTCTTTCTTAATTATATTTTTATAGTATACTCACTTTACGTTACAAATCTTAGTATTTTTCTCTATAATTTTGGTCAAACGTAAAAATATTTTGACTCTCCAAGATTCTTGGAATGACTTACAATTTGGGATGGAGGGAGTAGAATGTTTGGAAGGATGCATACCACCTACCGATCTGTTATTTGCGTTTACCTAGTTGTATCTTTTGTTGTTTTTCTTTCTTGCTAGAGGGGTTTGTTGCATTGTGCCCGACCTGGTCTGTGTGTGTTTGTCGCCAGTGTTCTAAATAGTTTTTTGTTTGCTAAAACATTTAGCAATCTTTCTCTTCAAATAGCTAATAGCGGGCTAAGTCAGGCTAATGGAGCATAGGAGCAAATAACTTTGCCCTCAACAAACAGCTATATTTGGAGATAGCATTAGCCATAGCAGGAGATTTGGAGCATTTTGCTGCTTCAGTGTTTTTAGGCCTTGTTCGGCTCCAAAGGAACCATTCCTGTCCTTAAATAGTTCCAGGTCAGGATCAAGTGGATCCAGTTACTCCGCTCATTCCTCCACTCGGGCCAGGAATCGATCTAGATGGTAGAAGATTCGGTTTCATTCTGGGCCGTGGAGACTAAAAAGGAGAAGCCAGTTTTTTTTTGGGTCAGTTTCATTCCAAGCCGGCCTAAAACGAATGCACATTTTAGTTCCCATCTGGATTGAAAACGGGTTGCAGTAATCCACCTGGAATGGGGCCGGAAACAGGTTAATCCGGTAGAAACGAACAAGGCCTTAGTTGGTTTGCTATAGTTGTATGTACAATCTAGCGGTTTTTTGCTCTCTTTTTGAGCACTTAGTTTGTTTGGCTAGGATGATGTTTTGTATTTGCTTTTTTTTTGTTTTCTCTCATCGAATGAAACTTGCAGCAAAGCTCTTGCCGTCTCTTTTCAGTCACCAAAAAAATTTATATCAACTCGATCTTGTTTTTAGATCGTGGGTAAGCTCTGTGCCCAATTATGGCAGCGTGTCCTTTTTGCATATACATATAGGAGATGTACAAAGTCCAACAAGAACAGACAACAAACTTGAGCTACCGGGTCAGAAAATTAGAACTGAATTATTGGACTCAGGCCGGCACTCAGCAGGAAGACAATGGGACGACGAATTCGTTGACGACTGGCATAAGCATAAGACGCATGCATAACGAGAGGGCACACCAATTTGAGGCTAGAGCTAGACAGCATTTGTAGCCTGAAGATCAGTCATGGAATCAAGGATATCCCCAACACCAGGGATAGCAGTCGAAGTTGCGATGCTGTCAGAAAAGAGGGAATGCTCCACCGCCGTCGCAGCCAGTCTAATCCCTGCTTTAGTTAATTCTTTGAGGACAAGATCTTCAGATACTTGCTGAATAGGGTACTGTATTGTCTGATTCTCATTTGGCACGCCTACTTGAGGTTGAGGCAGCTGTACCGGCGGTTGTTGGCCCATCTCGGCCCCGGCCGACGGGGTCGGCGTCGGCTCACCTGCTGGTTCGGGGGGCGCGGATGCCATGGCCGGCGGCGGTACCGCTACCGTATCATCAGCTGGTGGACGCTGGACCTCCTGGTTCCGTGGGGATCCATTATTGCCTTGAGGGAGCTTCGGTTCACCCTCGGCAGGAACGACTGGCGGTGGCGGCGCCGCAGCTTTCATCCGCTTCGTCCGCATCAAAATGTAGGAGGTGAGTCCGAGCGCGGTGGCGGCGAGGGAGAGCACGCCCGCGCCGGCGAAGATGCCGTCCTTGAGGTAGGAGCAGTTGGGCGCGGTCGTGCGCACCACGTTGGCGTTCCACGCCGCTCCTTCTATGAGCAGCACCCACGCGATCACCGCTGCTATCCTGCTCGCAGAACCGAACGTGCTTGATCGATCATTATATTTGCCCATAGGTTCGAGGCAGATCGATCGCCTGCGCTGCGCGCGGTCACTCACCATGAGACGACGGCGCAGACGATGCCGACGATCCGCTTGGTCTCCGAAGGCGAAGGGTTGGAGCGGGACTTATTGCAGCAACCACAGCAGCCGCCAACCGCCGTGAAGGTGACCTGGGCGGCAAGCAGGAAGATGGCGGCGCAGATGCCCAGCCCAAGCGCGGGGTTCTGCGGGTAGATGCACTCGTCGCCGAACACAAGTATGTTATATGGCTGCATGCATGTTACAAGATTCGTTAGACTTCAGTTAAGCAAGCAACGCGAGCCCAGAGTATCGCAGAACAACAAGGCTAAGCCATATGCATCTTTGCGAAAACGTAGGAAGCTAGCAGATCGGTAGTGCTTACAGTGAGCTTTGTCCCCTCTGCCGAGAACCCAAAGATGGCGCTGAGCACCCCCAGAGACCCGACCACCGCACACACGATGATCAAGATCTTATCCATTTTTGTGGCCCTTTTCATATATCTTCCTCTCGCCCTCTCGGTGCTTCCTTCAGGGGCAAGAGATGCTTGAGACTTGAGAGGCGTGGTTCATCTGTCTCTGAACCAACATAGATGTTAAATGTGTGGTTATATATAGAAGAAAGGCACACTTGCAGTGATGCAGTCTTGCTGAGAGCTGCTATACCTCACTTCAGGCACACCAGACATATATATGCTGACTGAAGAAGTCGGCCGTCACAAGCAAACGGCTATATACTAATGGAGCAACCGCATCACGACGTTTGTCGCCAAGTTCGGGGTAATTCCTCTACGACTATGATTGGGTTCATCTGCCCTACTTATATGGGTAATTTTTTTCCTCCTCTCAGCAGCTGAATTCTGCGCCTTTGGGATTGCTATGAAATTTGTGAAATTTTGTATACTCTATGTCATTGGGATTGCTATGAAATTTGTTTGCTGTGTCATTATGGAAGTTTTGATACTCTGTCGCTTTAGAATAGTTTGCAATATAATGTCAGAAGACACCAATGTTGATTCGATTTCATTGGCTGCACCTATTCGATCAACTCAATCAAAGTAGACCAAAAGAAGTGTTAACTATATATGTATTTGTAAGGTCAGCGAGGCTCAAGTCACCTAGAGACAGCAAAAAAAAAAATTTGGAAAAGTATTTAGCGTTAGAGAGATAAAAATGGTACTGCGAATCAACCGTGGTCCTTTACATTTATAGGGTGAAAGATCTATCCTAGAGGGAAAGTACTGATACACCATGAATCATCATCAAAATCGACTCAACATTAGTATGGAAGTCGAGTCCCAAGTTTGATCTTAACGAAGACGTTGACAGGGAAGCAGATATATACATCACAACTAGGTCTTCAATAACATTTTTTTTCGAAGAACCGAGTCTCCACCTATATATAGTATGTGGCTGCTTTCCATATAGTCCATTCGGCACGGCAACGATGAACCCAGCAAGTACTTCCGGACGGTACTCTCTTGTTCTTCTCCTAAACGACGAGACGACAGAGAGAGACCGCCAGCCCGCTTGGTTTCACACTTGGTACGTACCTCCTCCGTAACTATAAAAAATCATTTAGGATAATGACATGATCTGTAAAGTCTAACTTTAACTCCTTGTTTTTTATAAAAATATTTATTAAAAACTAGTACATATATATTTTTATGAAAGTAATAAGACAAATCTATTTATATGTTTTTTACATTTTCAAACTTAATAACATAAAAGTTATTCATGATTTATATCCTCAATATTTAAACCAAACCTTGTCTAAAACGATTTTTTTTATGAGTATGGAGGGAATACTGGTCAACGAGTACATGTACATAGTAGTGGCAAATAATTCAGTTTTGCTGAATAAAAAGATCACCTTTTACCTAAGGTCGCAGGCTCGCAGCTACTACCTTCGTTCCAAAATGAACCAATTTCTAGCATCACCGTACCATAAGTCAAACTATCTATATTTAACCAAATTTATGGTGAACAGTAATAACATCCATGACGACACTAAATAAATATTTTTTATTATGTATCTAGTAAAATATATATATTTATTTAAAGTAATGATCTTAATAAAGTTACCGCAGACATCTCATTGTTGATGGGTACGTTGTTTACCACGCTGAGAGAACAACGTTGTTAAAACTTGATATAAATCTAGAAAATATTAATATGTGCATCAAATCGAGAATTTAAATCTAAGTGGTTAGGTTTCTACCACAAAAAATCTAAATAGCTAAGCTACACTAATTCACTAAGTAATGGTAGATGACAAGATGCGCCAATTGAACCGCTCATGATAGTCGTTCTCAAAAGTGGAGTACAAAACATGTCATTGTCATATCACCAGAATATAACCAAGAAGGCACTACGGCAGACAGCGCCTGGTTATTTGCCGAGCGCTATTCATCGGGCGCTCGGCAAAGGCCACCTTTGCCTAGCGCAGGGCCCTCGGCAACAACAGCCCTCGGCAAAGATTTCTTTGCCGAGGGTAGTGCCCTCGGCAAACGGAGACGCTCGGCAAAGAACGTCTTTGCCAAGCACCAGACGCTCGGCAAAGGCCCGCTCTTGGCAAAGAACATCTTTCCC
>Ga0182004_10000484_pt1 | contig 24288 bp, 17 predicted proteins | sample Sormic07211540_1_FD_120479 | JGI IMG/M metagenome (GOLD analysis project Ga0182004, IMG submission 120479) | Endophyte microbial communities from Sorghum bicolor roots, Mead, Nebraska, USA - 072115-40_1 MetaG | ecosystem: Host-associated > Plants > Roots > Unclassified | place: USA: Nebraska...
AGCAAATATTAATTTAAAGTTACTGACTTGCAGTATAATTGGCTATATTTTAAGTCTATAAATTCGACTTTGTGGAAGTAAGAATATCCAAGTTTGAAATCTTGGCTCCGCCACTGCACGAGACGAAACGTTACCTGGCCTCCACGCCTGCTACTTTATGTGGCCGTTTGGACTACGGCCTGCTTGCTGGCTAGCTGGACTAGGAGCATCCACGACTATGAGACTACGACTAGTCACATTTCGTCTCCCTGAATTACTGAAGGCCTGAACCGAGCCAGTGTGTCAACTGCCACAAACCAATCTCTGACTGATCAAGATATGATTAGGATATCAGTCATCAACATCAGGTATGGCCAATGCCCTTGTCTTCAAAAGAAGACAAAGTGGTTGGTGAGCCTGAGAGAAACACTATTAAATGACTGGCAGTTTCGGCAGATAAGTTCAAGCGAATAGGCTCTCAGATTTGAGGATCTTTTTGGTCCAATGGTGCCACCTCTTATCCTTTTACATGATGATCGTGAAAATTTTCAGATATTGAAGATTTGAAGTAGAGATGGACTTCACTTGGTTAGCCTATTGACTTCATTCATATCTCCCTATTTATCTTAAATGTTTGTACTTACAATCATGATATGTTATATGTGTATACACCAATTTAGTGAGAAATCTTTGTTAGCTACGTTATCGATTTCGCCATACTGATGCAAGCGCGAGCTTTTATACAGGAGATCAAAATGTTTCAGCACCACTAATACAGTAATATACTCCGCTCCATCTGAATTTTAGCCATGGTACTACTACAGATCTTCATTTCCTTGATCTTTCTGCCATTTCATTTGGCGGTGGCCAAGGGCAATGCAGCCAAAAAGAAAAATGAGAATGTAACATAGTCTCTCTGATAGCCTTAACAAAAAAATTATACACAAATTTTTACAAGAATTAGTTATTTCACAGAAAAAACAATGAAACAAAAAACGAAACATTCTCAGTTTCAAAGAGGGCTTATATACTGGTTGACAATGGTTTGACAGGAAATCACTGTCACCATGGCCTAGTGCAGGAGAGAACAGCGTTGCCATCACCAATGTGGTTTATTCAAGAGTCGCACTCCAACAGAAAATGAAGCCAGACATCCAAATTCCAATACCAGTCAAAATCACAACTCACAACAAGTATCCATGGTTAAGGTATTCAGATCGGAACATACTATTGGTTCACAATCGCCCACAAATGACAAACCAAACTGATAACGACATCATTTACAGCCATGCGATGCGCTGGCCCTTATTGACGACGACTGACTATCTTCTTACGCGGACGCGGACGCGGTATGCTTCTGGATCAGGGCCAGGAGCTCGTCCTTCCTGGCACCGACGATAGTCTCCACCGTCTCGCCGTTCTTGATGAAGTGGAAGGTCGGCATCGCCTCGATCTTGTACTCTGCAGTAACTTCCTGTGGAACAAGGGACACAGCATCAGTACACCGTAATGGAAAGGGGAACTGGTGAGTCGCTGTCGGGACACCGTGCTCTCACCTTCAGTTCGTCCACGTCCACCTTCAGGAAGACAGCTTGAGTGTACTTCTTGGCGTGCTCGACAAACAGTGGAGCGATGGCGCGGCAAGGACCACACCAGGAGGCGGTGAAGTCAATGACCACCTGAAAGGTTGCACAAGTTGACAAAGCTCCATGTTAGATGCTGTAGAGTTGTTATATATCAACTGTGCCATAAGAAGAAAACGACACGAACAACAACTCAATTATGGTTGAATTAGACAGCATGGGCACAGATCTGGAGTAGCATTGGCTAACCCTCACATCATCCATGTTCCATATCACAAAATCCAACACAATAAGAGAACAAACCAGTTACATCCAAGAAAAGGCACAGAGATGGTCTATAGGACTATGGACCTTGAATTCTATCCAATTTCAACATGACTAGCTTGCAGATCTCAACTGCAGCCGATTCTCCCCCCCTATCCATGAGTGCATCAAATTTCAACGTGACATCATAAGTTCATAACAGAGGACATGACTGCTAAGCTTTCCCCAAATTTAAATTGGAACAACCCTTGAGTGTACCAAATTTCAACATGGCATCATAAGTTCATATCAGAGGACATCTGTAACTGCTAAATTTTCCCCAAATTGTAAACGAGCTCCCCTTGAGTGTACAAAATTTCAACATGACATCATAAGTTCATAAAAGAGGACATCCGTAACTGCTAAGCTTTCCCCAGATTTTAAATGGGCTCCCCTTGAGTGTTCCAATTTTCAACATGACATCATGGGTTCATAAAAGAGGACATCTGTAACTGCTAAGCTTTCCCCAGATTTTAAATGACTTCATACGCTAGCTAAGTTTATTCATCTACTACTTCGTAAATTATGTGGAAATACAGATCTCCAAACAGAACAACCGCCAGCTCAAACCAGTCAGACAAAAGTTACCGCAAAGCTCATACGGGTTTCCGGTTCAACATATAGATCAGCCGGAGGCAAAATAATTTAAATCACGCCTATAATAACTACAAATAACCACCAGAGATTCAGCTACAAATTCGGGATCGATTCGAAAAGCATGTTCAACAAATTCGTTGCATCCACATATCACCACTCCACCAATAAATCTGCGCACACCGTGGACATCATCAAATCCTCTAAGACTACATCAATCAACATCATCCCCTGGATTGTACGGAGTATTTGCCAAAATCGGCAACGACCCACCAAATTCTTCCCCACTACACGCGCCACACCCTAAATCGGCCAAACGCAAGCATCTCAGACGCGATTCCGAACAAATTTGAACACGGGGCGCGACCGCATAATAAGGAAACCGAAGACGATTTCGAGTAAAAACCTAGCCGTTAGCCTAGCGCGACGAATCCCCTCAACAGCTTTGCTCCAGACAAAAACACGGAGGAAATTACAAGGCGGACAACAGATGGGGGATCGGAGAAGACGAGGAGCGGGGGGCGCGTGCGTACCAGCTTGCCGGCCTCCTTGGCCTTGGCCATCTGGGCGTCGAACTCGGCCTTGGTGTGGCACGCGATCACGACTCCCTCCTCGGACGCCATTTCCGTCTTCTTCTTCTTCCTCCTCCCTCCTCGGTGGGATCGAATCGAAAGCTTCTGTTGTGGATTAAGGTTTCTTACGAGGGCTGGATTGCAAGATTGCGTTGGTGGCCTCATTCGGGGCGCGTGCACGCGGCATTTATAGGGCGCAGCGACTGGGGGATGGGTCGATGGAGAAAATGACCGAAAAGCCCCTGGTGGGTCCACGTCGCCGGGCGCGTACGCGGGGCTACGCACGTCACCGCGCTCGTCGGCCGGCTGCCGTGTTGTCTCTCGAAGTTTCAGGTTTGCTTGTCGACGGCCGCCGTGGTGCAAAATAGTACTCCGTGTACGTGCGAAAGAAAAATTCGTGTTCCTACCTTCCACACACGAGAGGTCAACGTATTTGAAAGTTGACCAATAATATCTTTTTTGGATATTTTTAAAAAATGGTTATGTTTTTTTAGCAAATACGGTTATAATTTTTTTAAAAAAATATATTAATAATTAAATATTTTAAAATGTTATAAATCGCCACAACTCATGCCATTTGGGGCTATAATTCAACTATTGTAGTTGCAACAAGGGCATTAAAAGTCAGTTTGATCGGCTACTACTTCACTGCCTTGTACTTTCAAATTTATTATTAAAACTTGTTAAACTTTTTTATTTGGCTTGCCAAATTTATGATAATTTTTTTGTCTAATTTTTTATGATAATTGGTAAGGTTTGAGACGATGAGCATTCTGTGTACTGTCACCATATTGCTTAGCCGCTTTTTTTTTAAGAAACTGGAGGGGCTGTATGTGAAGGGATGTTGTCATCGTCATGTAGTATTTCATTCTTCAGTCATACTCGAAGAGAAATGAAGCCAGACATGCATCCAGATTGCAATCCTAGTCACAAGTATATCCATATACACTGTATTCATCAGATAGATAACCCGTCGATCCAGCACGAGAGCCAACATATCGACTCCGAGCTAAACATAGTACACAATCACTTGGACGACCAAACTGATCGATAATGGCTGTGCCTACTGCTAAGTGCTAGCTAGCACGCAATATTTGTCGTTGGTCTTTATTAACGACCGGTGATGCTATCACTGTTGCACGCATTAGCATTGCTCCGATTCTCGAGCCGGTGTTGTCCTTCCGAGACTAAAAGCCCACATTTAGTCTCGGTTCACCGAGGCTAAAGCCCCCCTACAACCGATTGGTTATATCAACCGGTTTTAGAGGGTCCTGCGAGGTGTTAAAGGGATCTTTTTTTTTCTTTTCGGTTTATTTATCCATTTCTGTTTATTGTTTATAGAGTAAAATACACCGGCGGCCCTTTAACTTGTCGTCCTGTGCCATTTTGGTCCATAAACTTGCAAACACGAAAAAGAGGCCCCTAAACTTGTCAGCACGTGCCACATTGGTCCATGAACTTGCAAACGCGAAAAAGTATCCCCTGAACTTGTCGACGTGTGCCACTTTGGTCCATAAACATGCAACTACAAAAATAACACCGGCTACATGGCACTGTTCTGCCACGTGGCCGCCTCTGGTAGGCCATGCATGACACCGTTTATGGTGCTGACGTCAGCGATGATGTCAGCACTTCTTTTTTAATTTACAAAATTGATATATTTTTATTCGTAGTGTCAAATATATCAAATAATATATCAATTCGTTGCATTTATTAATTAAAAGAGATAATTTTAAAACAAGCAAAAATTATTCGTTTTCTAGGTTTTCTAGGCAGAGTACACATGAAGAGGCTACCCAAAACATTTTATGAATTTAGTATTTCATTAATAATTAGTTATGAAATAAATAAATATTTGTTGACGCGTTGAAAGAGCCTTTACACGTTTATGGACCAAAGTGGCATAGCCCGACAAGTTTAGGGGCCACTGTTTTGCGTTTGCAAGTTTATGGACCAAAGTGGCGCAGACGGACAAGTTCAGGGGTCACTTTTTCGGGTTTGCAAGTTCATGGACCAAAGTGGCACAGGCTGACAAGTTAAAGGGCCGCCAGTGTATTTTACTCTTGTTTATATATATTAATAATAGGTTTGTCAATATATATTTTATACTGATATAATAATATATATATTACACGTATATTAAGCATAAATATTATTATAGGCTTAGCTTTATAATTAAGTTTTGCCTATAATAAAATGAATAGGCCATATTAATAATTAATAGATGGATATGTAACAAGTTTTATATATAATTTTATAAGTACAAGATTAGTAACATATATATATACATAGAGTTTTTTTTCTCCGAATCTCTAAAGCCGATACAAATGATCACGTTGTTTGGAATAAGAATTTCGTTGCCGTTGAAGTGAAACTCGCCGTTTGGATTGATCACTTGCTCGCAGAGGAATCCTGCTATCGTCTCTTGAATAGCTCTGATGCGGTCTTTTTGCATGACCTTTTCTCTCAACCATTCCGTCTTCAATTTGAAATAAAAGAAAAAAAGATATTAGTTATATAAGTTATTCAATATAATTCAAAAGATAATGAAAAGAGACACGTAACGTACTCTGAGGGTCTCTGTGGGTGTTTGATTGACATGTACCATCAAGAATTTGCAGACGTAATATCCACATAGGTTGTTCCCCCTTCTTGTCTATTAAACACCATTGTACGATATATAAAAAAAATTCATGGCCACGATAATAAGAAAACTAAAAGTTAGCGAAAGTTTGCTAGCTAGTACAATTTACTTGTGGATGAATTATATTAAGCGGCGCTTTACAACAATGAGATGTTCACGGTCAATAAATCTTTCTCAAACCCTGCACACAACCATTGTGGATCGTCAACTAATAATTACAGAGTCATATCATGATATTCTTTTAGCTGAGATCGACATTACGTACCTTTGAATAATGTTTACCATTTGTTGGTAATTTTCTTGCGGTTTTCTCAGTGAGTCATAGATTATCAATCGGTTCTTGGGAATTTCAATGACCATGAGTATACAGTGAAAACTGTTTATTACACATATATATAGTCAGACCTATAACTATATAAAATCCGAATCGAGTAATAATAAGTAAAATAAAATATGCATGCACTTAATAACTATATAACTCACTCACTCAAAGTTGTAGGGTAAGAGTATTTTTTGTTTTTTTATTAAAAAAACCTCATAAAATTAGTGCAAACTTCTGTCAAATAATATGCAATGCGGTCTCGGTCGAACCCCCAGCTCCCTAAACATTCATCGGACCTTTCATCATAGCTGAAGGTGGATGGCGGGAACATGCTCTCGTTGGAGACCATCATGGGCATGATCGTCTCTGTGCAGGCCTGCACGTACAGGAGTATGTTACAACTTACAATCTCTTTTTTTTTTTTGTGACTAGTATGTTACAATCTCAGATTCTCATTTTTGTCACCATTGGATCACTAACATTACGCAGGGCATGCAAATGGGAGCTTGCCCTTTTAAAAAAAGCACTTAGGTGTTTCAGAAAAAAGAAAAATTCTGAAAATTGCGCAATGCAATTTTCAAGTAGGTCGAAACGAGATTTGCAAGCGCCCGTTGCTAGTAAACTTGAGAGATTGTGTGACTGATGCACAGATTGAGTATCGCATTCGAGCTATAAAACACTGAACTATCAGTCTCGACTCATGAGGACAACTGAGGTCTTGTTTAGTTCATAAAAATTTTGGTTTTTTGCTACTGTAGTATTTTCGTTTTTATTTGATAAATATTGTCCAATCATGAAGTAACTAGGCTCAAAAGATTCATCTCACAAATTACAGGTAAACTGTGCAATTAGTTTTTATTTTTGTCTATATTTAATGCTCCATACATACGACCAAAGATTCGATGTGACGAGAAATCTTGAAAATTTTTGCGAACTAAACAAGTCCCGAGAAGGAGCTAGGTGTCAACTGTCAAGGTGCTGCTCCACGTAACCATTGGGGTGTCAATGGTGACGTGGGGGTACTTGAGCCTGAACCAGGAAGCCAACACTGCAAACAAAGAACAACGAGCATCAGTGACAAGTAGTACACGGTTCTAATCGGACACGTATGAACACAACGCAGCAGAAGAGGCAGGAAGCTGCAGGCGCGCAGAGGAGACGCTGGGGCTGTCAATGAGCACCCACCTGGTCCTGGTCCTGGTGGTGCCGCCATTGTTTGCCGTCTTGCTTCTGTCTCTCGTCAGTCGTCACTCTTTTTTTTTTGACCGGAACGGTAGGGGAGTCCTCGACCCTTTTTTTTAATTAAATAAAAGAATCAGTACAAAGCAATATTACAAGGCATCAAGCCCAAAAGGAAAAAAAGGACAACAAAGGTTACATATAAGCCTCTCTCCAATTTAGCAATAGATCACTTTTCGGTGGCTTGGCCTTGGTACAAACAAGTCCAAGTTCAGCTTTGAACTGCCTCTTCCAGAGCTGTAAGTTCTTCTGGCCATTATCGAAGATGATGCCGTTTCTTGTTTTTCAAATGATCCAGCAGGCCGTGATGATGATTTCTCTGAAGATGGTGCTACAAAAAGCCTCTCTTGCTTGGATTAACATGTCGAGGGGACTCAAGTTGAGGTTCCAGTTGATGGATATAGAGGGGCCCAACAGTCTCTACTGAATGAGCACTCAAAGAATAAATGGAAAGAAGTTTCCTCACATCCTAGATTGCAAAGAACACTACTGTAGTCTTCTAGGTGCATGTGTTTCCTTTTTAAAAGATTTCTGGTATTAAGCCTGTCCCTCAAAAGGATCCAAAAGAAGAACTTGTGATTTCCTAGATTGCTTGATTTCCACAACCACTTGAATAAAGGGGAAGCTTGGGTGGATCCAATGAGAACCATGTATGCCTTCTTGCTGCTATAGACCGAGGATCCCCAGGTGTATAGCCATGAGTCACATAAAGTTTCATCCCAAGTTCTGCTATTAAGAATGTCATAGACATCATCAAGCTGTTCAACAGCTAGAGGAGGTAGAGGAAGGGGGCTGAACAATGCATCCTCCCACTGGCTGAGGAAGAATCTGATTGAGCACTTTAGTTTTCTTGTAAAAGAGAAAAGTTGGGGAAATCTATCCTTTAATGACTAGTTAATCCAAACATCTGCCCAGAACAAAACAGAATTACCTCTGTTGGGTACACACATCGAGATTTTTTGGAAGTTTGGAAAAAGTTTCATGATGTCCTTCCACCAAAAGGAACCCATAGGGCTTCTTGCATGAGGAGGAGTCTGGGTGTTTGAATATAACTTATTCCAGGTAAGTTCTACCCAAGGTAAGTCTGCATAATTGTAGAATTTGTCCAAAAATTTCATAAGCAAGGCTTCGTTTTGGCTTTTAATGTCAATTATGCCCAAACCTCCCTGATCCTTGGGTCTGCAAGCTATTTCCCATGCAACCATGCATTTGCCTTTTCTGTTAATGTCACCCTTGTCCCATAAGCAATGTTTCCTGTACGAGTCAATTTGCTTTATGATTTGTGAAGGTAGTTTAAGGGAACACATGTAAAAGGTTGGGAGGGCCGAGAACACCGAGTTGACTAAGATGACTCTTCCATTGTAAGAAAGAAATTTACTAATTCCAGATAGTCTTCTTTCTATTCTGGCCATCAGTGGCATAAACTCGGTGACTGTTGGCTTTTAGTTCCAAGAGGCAGACCCAAGTATGTAAAAGGCATATCTCCTACTTGACATCCAAAAGTATTAGCAAGGTGAGTGGCTCGTTCAGATCCCATGTTGATGGGTATCAAAAAGGATTTGCTGAAATTTACATGCAGTCCAGTTGAGTCAGAGAAGCTTCTTAGTAGTCCTTTGAGGCTAAACAGGGTTCTAGCATCCCCTGGGAGAACTAAAAGCGTGTCATCAGCATATTGTACAATGGAAAAGTCATTCTGGAAATCATCACTGATGGGATGTTTGAGAACGAGGGGGGTTAAGGACTTCCCTAACGCTCCAGCTTGTCCATTAGCCCCATCCTCCACGTATGCACTTGGCCTCCATGTCACACAGTTTAGTGGTTTTGCAGACTTTCAGATTAGCTTCCAGAGGCACCAAGTGCATCTGACAAAAGAATGAAGCTCCTACGAAAGCGCGCGTTGGAGCAAAGATCCCATCAGTCTTTTCAGAGCAGGAGCACAAGTTGTGCTGCTCGCAGTGGAAGCTTTGCTAGCTTCTTGATCTACATGTACTTCACTTTTAGGTGATGAGGTAGCGTTGCTGCTGCCCTAAAAGGAAGGCGCACTGATGGGCCGGAGGTATGGCTATATGATTGGGCCAGTGACATGAGCAAAGTTTGGGAATTTCATGGAAGTTTTGCAGATGATGATGTTCATACTTTTTGCAGTGATGTTCTTTAGAAAAATAACCATGTACTATATTGTTCCCTGCCACTGTTTCACTGTTGAAATGTGATGCAGGAGTAAGAAATGACATGTATAAGTTATGTTGCAAATTATTGAGATTACTATGTGGTTTTACACACACGCACACACTTTATAAACATTTATAATAAATTAGGCTTGTAAGTCTCGAGATTGATGAAACTTTCACCCCTAGGCACCTCGCTATCAAGGGATCGAATCAAGGCACACATTGCCTACTTGAATAGATATATATCTTAATGAGACAAATGGGGCTACAAAAACCTAGCATTTGATCCTTGTTGGTAGGGAGGAACTTCAACCCCATGTGCCAGAACACCCCCAAGTTAGATTCTCAAAATCCTAGATCCTTTTGTATTTTACCGTTGCATGGACTCGGGACAAGCTCACCGGGGCCACTTCTTCATCTATCTTTTGTGTGCTCTCTAACACTGTTTCTATCGTAGTCGCCGCCACATACGCTGGACCTAGGTGATGCTACCATGCAGGGACCAGCAGGCGGCCAAGGCTCCGCCACACCTTGAGTGACGGAGGGTTGAGTGGAGCAGCCGAGGCCACATAGCGGCGACATTAGATGGGGGCAATGGTTCAGAAAGATGTTTTTTTTTCTGCTAAGAGGTTGACATGTGTGGATATTCACAGTGACTAAGTAGTAAGGTAAATCTCGACAATGTGAAAATAAGATCGACTGTTGTAATTATTCTCCATTGATGTGGATGGGTTGGCCGCCCATGGAGCCTCTAGTGTGAGGGTAGTTTGCCGTTGTGACCCAAAGACTTCGTTGTAGTAATGACGTGTTAGCTAGGGTATTGTAATGATTTTATTGATAAATGTATGAACCTCAACTTAAGGAAGAAGCAAAGAGTAGAGACAACATATATATACATCGAGTGTCAATGAATATAAGTTTGCTGCTATTTTGATTTTGTCATCAAACTGCACCTAGGCCTTGTTTAGTTCCGATAACTTTTTAGTTTTCGGAACTGTAGCACTTTCGTTTGTTTATGACAAACATTGTCCAATCATGGAGTAACTAGGCTTAAAAGATTCATCTCGTGATTTACAGTTAAACTGTATAATTAGTTTTTATTTATTTTCATCTATATTTAGTGTCTCATGCATGTCCCTCGTTACTAATTAAGCTATGCCTAGTACACCAGACACATAGATAGAGTGATATAAGTTTACTGCAAAGGAAAACTATGAGTCGTGCACTATCCACCACGTACCATTTGAGATACTATTGGAAGGTAAGGGTGGTTGCCATTGCCACCCAACGATTTCTTTGTAATATATATAGTAGCGTTAATTTAGGCATTGCCGTGTTTCTATTGGTAACTGCTACTCATATAAAATAGAATGTATGAACCCCAACTTATGGAAGATGTAAAAAGCAGAAAGTAGAAATCCATACCTTGTCAATGAATACAAGTTTGCTTCTATTTTAATTTTATCATCAAGCTGCATTTGTGCACGTTATTGTTGGAAAAAGGACAATATAAAACTGAAACTTGATATCTAACGCATGTCATCATCCTTGGAACATTATATTCTGCAGGTGATCTGCAAGTGAAACAAGGAATTTGGTATTTGGAGAGGTGTAGCCATCAGTGTGAAATAAATCTATTAAGTTATATATGATTCAGTGGGTATGAAATTTATAAATCTATAACTAAGTTATACATGATCCAATGAGTATAAAATTTTTACTACAATTCAAGCATACAATAATTAGTCCATCATAACAATTTCATCATAATTATACCATAGAAACTGCAGCTATAAATTAATTACAGAAAAACATAGATCTAAAGCTACTACAAAAAATTGTACTCCCTCCATTCTGGTTTGTTAGGCGTTCTTACGTTTTGGAGTTAGTCTGCTATGTTAGGCGTCAATGCTTTGGAATACTCACGCAGTAAATGAACTTCCATGGCGCTGGGTGAGAATACGAAGCATTTGCATGCAGGCGACTAGGTTGGAAAGGCGCCATGCAAAATTTTTGAAAGGGATGGCTCGCATGTTTTGCCACAGCGCCGAAAAAAACGCGCCACTCTTGCCGCGCGATTCGAAAAAAATACGAAACTACTCCGGCTATACACACGCGCTCGAGGAAGATGGATCGGTTCAGCTTCTCCGGCTGCATGGCAGCTTCATGCATTTAATCCCCGTAATCACCGTACTCTGTGCTGCATGTATTAACGTGTGTGCTTATTACTCTCCTTGGTATCTGAGATTTTGTTGATATGAAACCAGAATGGAGGGAGTACTAAGGGCACTCACAATCCAGACTCTATCATAGAGTCTAAAGTTATTTATTACCTCGAATAATGTGGAATTGGAGTCTAAATAAGACTTGGAGTCTTATTTTCTCTACCTCTTTCTTCAATAAATATACTACCATAAATAATATGTAATTAATTGTCTTGGACTCTGTGATAGAGTCTTGCATTGGGAGTGCCCTAAAGCATATACCGTTGTACACTCTGTAGATCTACTCATATGGAGTCGAACAAAATTGTACCTTTTATTTTATAATTTTCAAAAAATTCAGTGGAAATAAATAAAAAATAAAAAAATAAAACCACCTTTGGAAACCACCCATAACAAGCTAGGGAGATAAAACGAATGGTTTTAAAAGTAGAGGGAGATGGTTTATCCAGTTTAGAGTTCATAGAGAAAAAGTAAACTTTCACAAAAGTTTAGAGAAATAATATTAAGTTTAGAGGGAGTATGTTATTAATGTTCAAACGCTAGTGCTTAATTAACTGTTTGTGTTTGTACCTTTTATTTAAAAGAGTATCAATATAATTTAAATCTAATTTTTAGTGTCCTCTATATAGGCATACGATTCGTTCAGGGAATTGGTAAGGTTTGAGACGACGATCATTCCTCGACACTGTCACCATATTGCTTATCTTATGTGCAGGGATGACGAGCTAGCCTGGGGCAAATAAAAGGATACACACAGTGCAAGCTTAGCGATGTCATCGTCCTGTAGTATTTCATTCTTCAGTATCATGCATACGCATACTCGAAGAGAAATGAAGCCAGACAGTAATTTATTTGTTGGCCCTTATTATTGACGACTGCTAATAAGTGCTAGCTAGCACACACGCCATTTATTTTGTTGGCCAGTAGTACTATTATATATCTCCTTAGGCGGACGCCGAGGCAGGAGCGCCGGCCGATCGACGACGTAGCACTAGTAGTACTTGTTGATGGTTTCCTCGAGTTTCTCCGGATCGGCACCAACAAAGCTCTCGAGCGTCTCGCCGTTCCTGATGAAGAAGAAGGTCGGGAAGCTATGGATGTTGTACTTCTTAGCAACATCCTGTGTAGGTGTAGAACAACAAGGAAACACACACAGCATGCATGATCATCAGTACGATCGACGAAGTCATTTCATGCATGCATTGGTTGGTTGAAATCATCAAATCAAATGCTCGATCGATCGGTTTGGTGAATGGCATATATATATGTGGATGGGGATGGATTCGGTTCGGGACAGTACTGATCGATCTAGCTCGATCGCTCTCACCTCCAGTTCCTCAGCATCAACCTCGAGGAAGACAGCGGCAGGGTACTTGTTGGCGTACTCCTTGTACACCGGGGCTATCTCTTGGCAAAAAGGGCACCAGGTGGTCATGAAGTCGATGATCACCTGATGGAGGGGCGTAGTAGGTACGTACGGTGAAAAAAAAACAGCACAAAAGTTGACAAACTAAGCTCAAAATGCATATATACTTATGTTAGAGGCTGTGTATAGAATTGTCGCAGCTGGTGCAAAATTAAACGTCGATGCAGACGATCAATTGTGCCATGATGCATCACAATCTTCACAAGATGAACACAAGATGGTGATCGATCGGGGCGCAGCGCGCGCGTACGACGTACCAGCTTGCCGGCCTCGTAGGCCTCGTCCATCTGGGCGTCGAACTCCTCGTTGGTGTGGCACGCGATCACCGTCCCCTCCGCGCCCGCCATGCCTCTTCCTCTTCCTCTTCCTCTTCCTCTCTGGGATTGAAAGCTAGCTTCTGATGCTGACCAAGGTTTTTCTCTCGCTCGGGGCTGGCAGCTGGCTAGCTAGCTAGCTTGCAGAGATTGCGTTGGTATAGCCTACGGGAGCCGCTTAATTTATAGGCGCAGCGACGACTGGAATGGACTGGGAGCGAGAGGGGCGAGAGTACTGCGCGCAAAAAAATTAAGCGGCTCCCGTAGGCGGTGAGAACTTGAATTAAGGGCATGTTTACATGCAGCCAAACAGTCAAAATATTTGAAGAAATGGACATTTTTTGAAAGAATAGATCTAAACAGGGGCTTTTAAACTTGGCTGTAAAGATTTGGAATTTGGGACCTTAGAGCCTCAAAACTGTGTAAACTTGCTTATGGACCCGTGTCATGTATCTTGTAGAAAAAAAAATTTGAGAAGCATCTAAACACCTATTTAAATATAAAGTTTACAGCCAAAAGTTTTGGATGTAAAGATTTGGGATCTAAACACGCCCTAAGCGGCTCCCGTAGGAGCGAGAGGGGCGAGAGTACTTCATTGCTCGTACTAGTATATTAATTTGGTGGAATGATTGTCTCAAACCTTATACCATCATTGATTCCCTTAACAAATTGTATACCAATGACACTACAAATTCACTTTGAATTATATTAATACTCTTTTAAATAAAAGTTACAAAAAAAATATAAGCAGTTAAGCACTAGAGTTTGAAGTTAATGGCACGTTGATTAAAAAACCGCAATAACAAATTAATAAGACCAAAAGATATGAAAGCCATTATATTGATGCCAAATGTTTGGAGAAGTTATGTTTTACTAAGAAACATATCTTGAACACTGTTCATATGAATACGAATTCTCAATGGTTTTGCATTAAAAAATGCTCCTAAAAGCATATTTTCGTGAGAAGTGGTACGGTATGTATTGATGAAATTTTATTCTTCTTTTTACGGTAATCATATTAGTTCTGTTTCAGAAATTGTTCTTTTGATGTATTTATTATCAACCATTATTATAAATATGTTAAATTAAGAATATACGTTGGATTTATTTTCGCTTTAGAAGTTATATTAAACACAAACGTACGTATAAATAAACTTATATATACACTACCTAAACATATATTACCTCCGTCCACAAATATAAAATTGTGCTCACTGTTGCTGTATTTTCCAAGGTCGGTGTCGATTGTAACTAAATGAACGCATAGGCTTTGTGCGGTATTATCTTACTGGTGGCTTTTCTTGGGCCTCCCTTTTTGCACGGCAAGAAACCAGATCCTTGATGCTTGCAGATATTACATGTGAGTAACTGTGATAGTACAAATTAGATGTACGAATGTGGAACTCAGATCACTGATGGCTACGCCTCTCCAAATACCAAATTCCTTGCTCCACTTGCAGAGCACCAACAGAATATGATGTTCTAAGAATGTGATGACATGTGTTAGATATAGTAAAGTCTAATTTGTAAGTCCTTTTCCAACAATAATGTGAACAAATGGAGCAGCTTGATGACAAAATTGAAATAGCAGCGAATTTCTATTTTCATTGACACCCAAGGTATGGTTTCTACTTTTTGTTTTTTACATCTTCCACAAGTTGGGGTTCATAAATTCTATTTTATATGAGTAGCAGTTACCAATAGAAACATGGCATGCTACTATACTACAAATCGTTTTGGGTGGCAATGGCAACCACGCTTACCTAGCACTGACCTTTCAGATATATTGTTGGAAGGTCAGGGTGGTTTGTCATTGCCACCCAAATACTTCTTTGTAGTACGTAGTAACACATTAGGGTATTATTGTGTTCTTATTGATAATAATGTATGAGCCCTAGGAAGATGCAAAGAGTAGAGACCATACATATATACATCACGTGTCAATGAATAGAAGTTTGCTGCTATTTTAATTTTGTCATCAAGCTGCACTTCTGCAAACATTGTTGCAAAAGGAGTTGAACCATAGTGCACACATATCCCCTCATGACTAATTAAGCTATGCTTAGTAGTACACCCCACAAAGTGATATAAGTTTACTGCAAAGGGAAACTATGAGTCATGCACTACCCACCATGTACCATTTGAGATATGATTGGAAGGTGGGGGTGGTTGTAATTGCCATCCCACAATATATTTGTAGTAGTAGTATTTCATCAAAATTGCTATTGATATATTGTCAATGAATAGAAAATTGCTTCTATTTTAATTTTATCATCAAGCTGCATTTGTTTAACATTATTGTTGGATCGAAAAGGACTATTTACAAAATAAACTTGATATCTAACACATGGCATCATCTTGCATTGGAACATCACATTCTCTAGCTAGGTGTTCTGGAATGGGAACAAGGAATTTGGTATTTGGAGAGGCATAGCCATCAGTAGTCTGAGTTCTGCGTCCGCATCCAATTTATTCGCTTGCAATCACTACTGCAGTTCGAGTTTGTAGGGGCAGCTAAAGAGCCTCTGTAGGGCGTGCGGCTGGTGTTTTTAGCCGCCCCTACAAATCCATTTGTAAGGGCGGCTAGTAATGTCAGTCGCCCCTACAAAAACAGTTTGTAAGGGTAGTTGTAGAAACAACTGTCCCTATCGTTTGATCACAGATCAAGGCATAGTATTGGTGCACTTGAGCTTGGAGACTATCTTTGCTAGGTTGATCACCCAAAGTAAAAGCATTTTCTTTACTCATACGTAGTTCTTTATTTTTCTACTTTATGCAATTTCAACACTTGGAGTAATATTCTCAGTGACAGACTTAGTTTGCACCTTAACAAAGTCATTGAGAGACTTGGGGTTAAGCCAAGATGAGGTACCCTCCTTTTGCAGTTTGGTGTATGGTACTATAAAGTTTCCACTATGATGCTAACGACTTATTTATCTTACATGCTATCTAAAGTGAGCACCATGTATCCCTGTAGATATATTTATGTATTGCTTTCTCACAGGTATATGCATATATGCACCTCATGGCTACCTTACCAAAGAGTGACCGTAAAAGCAAGAAGGGATGGATATGCTATATCATAGAAATACAACCTAAACAGCATTGGTTGGCACACAAAGAAGCAGAAGCATGGATGCGAAGGACCTTAATGTGTCAAGTGATCAGGAGATGATGTACTATGTATGATTAGTGGACAGCCAGATAAAATAAATTAGTATAACTATGTAATGACTCACATTTCGATGATGTGGCTTGATGTGAGAGTATATAATAATGACTTTTAGTGTATACAATCTATATAGCTCATATAGATTGTCACTATGAACCACACTCTTAACAATATTTTTTTTGTAATGGTACAACATACGTCAAACTTCGATTATAATGTTAATTTTACAAATTTTATTTTTTAGATTAGATGTCACTTGACATAGGTATTTAATTTTTATAGTATTTTTATCTAATCGTGTGATGTGTTTATTTTAAACATAAAATATTAGCTATTCCTAGCAATGTACGGTACACTACCTAGACATTAATTAATTTTAAAAAAATAAAAAAACAAGGGCTTAGGTATTATCTCTTAAGGAGTAAAGAGTGCACTGTAGTATTGTCTTTATGAATTATGAATATTGAGAGTTTTAAGATTTTTTTCTAACACATCGTGAGGATTAATGTTACGTTGGAGGCTTCAATTGTAATAATTGTAAGACCATATATGAAACCATCGTTCCTTGGACGAGAAATCACTGTCACCGTATGGCTTAGCTTTATGTGCAGGATCGGGTGAGCCTGGGGGCTGAGGCCAAGGATACAAGCTCAGCGTTTGTTTTCATCATCATGTGTTTCATTCAGTCATGTAAACTCGAACCGAAATGAAGCCAGACATTTAGATTGCAAGTCCAGTCACAAGTATCCAACATATATCGACTCCGATCTGAATCTGAACTGAACATAGTAAGTATAGTACACAGTCAGTTATTTAGACGACCAAAGTGATCGACAGTGGCGGTGCCTACTGCTAGCAGCCTACCACGGCATTCGTTGGCCCTTATTGACGGCTGGTGATCATATAGATGCTATATTTAGTTTAGTTTGCTATATATATACGTCTCCTTAGGCAGAGGACGACGCAGAGGCTGCAGAAGTGTTGTCGATGAACTCCTTGACGGTGTTACGGAGCTTATCCGGAGAGGCACCAACAAAGCTCTCCAGCGTCAGATCGTCCATGATGAAGACGAAGGTCGGCGCCGCCTGGATGCAGTAGCTATGAGCAACTTCCTGTACGTCGTCGTCGAACAAGGAAACACACAGCTAGCATGATCAGTACTGTACGACGACGACCATATGCATGATGATGGGGTTAGTAGTTGAATCGAAATCGAATGCATTAGTGAATTAATTAATTCATTATGATCACCTATATATATTCTACACCCTAAGTGAATATTATTCTACACCGCAAGTCAAAACTGAGCAGAAAAAATATAGACACACACACTATTGGCTATATATTGGGATGAGACGCCGACACCGTACGTCGTATACGTACTCACCTTGAGTTCGAAAATGTCGACCATGAGGAAGACACCTTTAGTAGGGTACTCCTTGGCACACTCCGCGAACACGGGGGCTATCTCTTGGCAAGCACCGCAGGTTGGGGACATGAAGTCGATCACCACCTGATCATCATCGATCGACGAGGCCAGGTGTTGTAGGGGACATTTGATCAAACAGCAGGCCAGTTGTTGACACAAATTATTAGTAAGCTCAAATGGCATCATGCTCAATAATGTTAGAGGCCGTGTGTAGAACTGTTAGTAGTATAGTAACAAAGAACAAGAACACAAACAAAAACGTACTCATCGTTGAACAGACAGCATATCAATATTATCGAGGAAATTAATTAATGAAATTTACAGCAGGGAGATGGTGATCGATCCGGCCGGGGCCGCGCGCGTACCAGCTTGCCGGCCTCGTAGGCCTTGGCCATGTGGGCGTCGAACTCCTCCTTGGTGTGGCACGCGATCACGGTGCCCGCCATGCCTCTCGCAGTCGCAGCTCGCTAGCTCTCTTCTTCCTCGCTGGGATCGATCGAAAGCTAGCTTCTGGCCGGCGCTGACGACTGAGGTTTCTCTCGGTGGCTGGCTGGCTGGCTTGCAGAGAGATTGCGTCGTTGGTGACCTATAGTATAGCCTGGGGCGCGAGGCGTGGCTTTTATAGGCGCAGTGACGCGTGTGTTGGTGTGCCTGTTGGACGGGACGACGTAATCGCGCTCGCCGGTGTGCTTGCCGACGGCCGGCCGGTCGCCGGTGGTGGTGCAAAATCCGTGTGGAAGAAATTACAAAAAAAAAAAAATCATACTTCAGCCTGGGAAAGTTTTCTACTGAATTCGTTTAAAAACATTGTACTTCACCAACCACAAATTAAACCGTACATGTTAAAACGAGTATAGTTGATGTACTAGAAAACTTGACCATTGATATATTTTTGTGTATTTTTAATTCTTTTCCAAAAAGAAATGTATGGCTATTTTTATCTGCTATGGATAATTTTTCTTTTTTTAAAAGTATAAAAATATTTTCTAAATTCCTATTTTTTTATTTATGAATTGATGGTCATAATTTTGTCATGATGTTCTTACAAAAATAACTACTGTCGTATTCTCAAAAAAAAAACTTTTGTCTTGATTGATGTCCGTATGTGATTGGGCAGCAAGAAACTAAGAATACTTTATACTTTTATTAAAAGCATAGTATAAACATTTTGCAATAGATTACTTACTCCTACGCTGGTAAGTCTTGAGGTTGATGAAGCCCATCACCTTGGGAACCTTTTTATCAAGGCAGAGACATTGCCTAAAACTACAATACTAGATAAAAAGTTTGTCTTAAACCAGGCTTCATTTAAAACCTAGTATTTGATCTGTGGTAGGGAGGAAATACAACCCCATGTGCTAAACACCCCCAAGCTAGCTTCTCAAAATCCTTTGTACTTTAAAAAAATTTTGGACTCTTTGACACACACATATCCCCCATGAACGTATATATAAGCTTGTACAGAAGTGGAAGTATGAAGAGACATTATAATCTTGCACTGCCCATGTATGCCTTTTCAGATATATTATTGGAAAGGTAAGTGTGTGGTTGCCATTGCCACCCAAAGACTTATTTGTGGTAGTAACGTGTTACGGTATTAATTGTCATGTTTTTATTGATAATATATGAACCCCAACTCAAGGAAGATGCAAAGATTAGAGACCATACATATATACATCAGGTGTTAGGGTATTGTCATGTTTTTATTGATAATGTATGAACCCCAACTCAAGGAAGATGCAAAGAGTAGAGGCCATACATATATACACGTTGTTGGAAAAGGAGTTGAACCATATTGCACACATGTCCCCTCATGACTAATTAAGCTATGCTTAGCAATAAAGTGATATGAGTTTACTGCAAACGGAAACTATGAGTCGTGCACTACCCACCATGTACCACTTGAGATATTATTGGAAGGTGAGGGTGGTTGTAAACTTGTAATTGCCACCCCACGATATCTTTGTAGTAGTAGTATGTCATCAAAATTGCTATTGATATACATTTTCAATAAATAGAAAATTGCTTCTATTTTAATTTTATCAAGCTGCATTTGCACAACACTATTGTTGGATTGAAAAGGACTCTTACAAATTAAACTTGTTATCTAATGCATGTCATCATCCTTCTTGCATTGGAACATCATATTCTCTAGGTGTTCTGGAAGTGGAACAAGAAATTTAGCAACCTGAGTTCTTCGTCCGCATCCAATTTGTTCGGTCGCAGTTACTTGTATGTAATATCTGGAAGCATCAAGCATCCAAAGGTGTGGTTTCTTATCGTGCAATGGGAGGCCCCAAAAAAGCCACCAGTAATTCTCTTATCGTGCAATGGAAGGTCCAAGTAAAGCCACCGGTAAGACAAGACAGCTTAGGGCATATGCATTCAGTTTATTTAGTGCAAATTCTATTACTTGCCTGGTCATGCTCTGTGCCGAATGTGTGGCGCAGGTCGGCCCACACGCTCGCGCTAGAGATGATGAAGGAGAAGACAAAGGTGGCTAGGGTTCTACAGCGGCAGAGTTAGGAGTTCTATTCCTGGCGAGCTTAGAAGGAGGTTTGTGGGGCGGGGGCGACACAATGGTAGAGGCAAGCGAGACAGTGGTGGGACGAGGTGGTGCGCAGGAGAAGACAGTTTGGTGGGGCTGGTAGTGGGGGCATCAAGGTCACATAGGCCCTAGGATTAGAAGAAAGCAGAATCAAGGGGCAAGAGCAGGAGACAGGTGGCGCAAATCGGCGATGGTGGACGCAGGGGTGGGGGCATAGAAAAGGACGAGGACCCACCCATGCCTCGTCCTGGCGGCCGGCTAGCATGATTGTGATAGTTTATTTTAATAAACAGGAGGGGTTGGTCTCTAGAATTTATTAATAACAAAAACTAAAAGGTACAGAGTCCACAACAAAGGTATAGGATACAAAGAAAATAAGAAAAAAAATACACAAAGGAGAGACTAGCCATAGATCAAGAGATGGTTGATATTTAGTCCTAGCCCCGTAGCTTAACTAGAGCTAAGCTTTCATCTTAAGATTTTTTTGCACTGACTTATCGTATGTTGTTGTACACATCTAAAGATCAAGTTATTCCGCATAGACCAAATTGCCCAACACATAGACCCCAAAGCGCAGCAGCGTAACCTGGGACATCGTCGTCATCCATCTCTCCAACAGTTATGAGTTCACGTGCCAGATACTCAAGATGCGTACGGTGCCGATAGGTGTAGCGTTGTGAGCGAAGCGAGTGCGAACCCTGGTCCCTGGCATGCCCTGTTTATTGACAGAAACCGCACAGGAACTCCAAGAGAGCGACTAGCTTAAAATACATTCTAAATTTGTTAATTTAGCTATTCTTTAAACGATAATGTTGCAGTGAGGATGTCCGTCTGTCCGGATGCTTCTCATTGGGCTTGTGGACTGGCCCAACAGGTCTGCTCCCCTCTACCATCAGGGCTTCTCTATCGATTCTCAAAAAAAAATCATGGTTTCTCTATTTAAAAAAATAGATGCATTCCCCATCTGGTGGCGTCTCCACCACTGCACCGCGCCATCCACCTGCCGCTCACCTTCTCCAGCGTTGGGGTCGCTCGCCGCGGGCAGCCTACCCACTCATCGCGGCCTTCTCTAGCGCGGGAGATCTCACCACAGCCTGCCACGATATTATCTAGTGTGAGGCTACTCGTCGCGGACACTACACCCGTCTGCCTGCTGACACCCTTTCTTAGTTAAACTTAAGATATTTTGACTTCTCAAGAAAGTTAGAACGATTTAAAATTTGAGGCAGAGGGAGTAGCACTTTATTAGAGCAATGACATGGGATTTAGTGGGCCTGGATGCCATACAATTGTACTTAGTAGAATATATTTGTAGCACTTATTAGAGGGGTATGACACATCACTTAGTGGATGTTGTTGTAGCATTTATTGAGGGATGGCATGACATATAACGAGGTATGAAACGTGGATAGCTTGCATGTAGAGATTGAAAGATAGTGGGGTTTACTTTAATTTTATAAGAGATATAGATTCGTTGCTTGTGGCCTTATGCTTTTCAGAGCAACAGAGGTGCACAATTTTTTTTGTGTTTCTGCTCTTCCTATGTACTCCCTATGTCCTCTATAGTGCATTCTACAAAATTTTAAGACAAATTAATAGAGAACATAAAAGACGTATGTACCCTCATTTTATTTTCTAATCAGGCGCTATCGTCAACGTGATTAATGATGATTGGTTGATAAATGAAAAGTATTTAATGTAAAAATTAGTTTTTGTCCTCTAGAATGTATTGTATTTGAGGATAATTTTTAAATACTAGAATGCTCTATATTACAGGATGGAGGTATGTTAGTATTCCCTCTAGCCAATTTTTTGTCACATTATTATGCGCGTGTGATATTGGATACATATCTTTAACCAATATTTTTTCAAAAAATATATTCCTCAAACAAAACACACCGCACCCTACTAGAAGTTTAAGTGTGTGTGTGTGTGTGGACTTTCTTATCCACCGTTTGGTGAATGAATTTAGAATTAGGAAATCATAGCATGAATCACATTCATTAAACTTAGCTAGAATTACAAAAGTGTGACTTGAGCTTAGAGCTAAGACACTCTTGCATTTTGGAATGAAGGCTTGTAACATGATACATGATTTTTTTAATAGGTAGCATGATACATAACTTTGAAGTACAAATAGTATAATAGAAACAAAATACAATCATATCTTTATAATTTCCTCTAGGGCATATCAGTTATTTGATGCACTCCGGCAAGTAATGACCTCAATATATGGCAAATTTCAAAGTTCGGACTTCTTCAACATGACCACAATGACAGGGCACATGGCCTTCCCTTTCTCGAGGTTCTTTGCAAGGATGGAGGCATACACCATGAACAGTTCCTCAATGATATCCTCACCAAAATGATTCATGATCAGTGGCTCAATACCAGCCCTTATAATCTTAGCTATGTTTTCAGCACTGCCGGAACAATTGAGAACAACATCGCCATCTGAATCATCGTAGGCATCCCAGTTTGACTCAAAGAGTCTCGTGTCTTCAATGTCGAATAGATCATTCTGCTTAATCAATTGTGTCACCTCATCTAGTGATGGTGCGTAGTATGGCATGTTGAAGGAGCTTAGTTTCTTGTTCTCCACACGGCCCTACAAAACCATGTACCCCTGTAGGGCAACATTAATGTATTTATTCAAAGTAGAACTGTCATTTAGCTATTTGGCAGTGTTTACTGTTTACTACTAATTAATAAACTATGCAATTGATAATGATATTTTGATACTCTTTTATTACTCTTGTGTTCAACTTGTTGTACGTGTAATGTACCTTGTGGACTAGGTATTCGAGCGCTTGGGAAAGAACTTCCCAAACGCGTGCCACGCCCCCTTGCATTGGCATCTCTTCCGGCTTCCGGCCAGCAAATGTTAGTACCATGCTACCACCTGATACAAGTTCTTTGTGTCGTAGTGACAAGAACAATTCAAAGTCCTTTTCAAATTGTTCCTGGAACAGGTCTACCACAACTTTTGGAGTAGTCTTCCCAATGTAGATGTTGTCAGCATTCACATGAGTTCCGTTTGAGAGATCTTCAGGGATCTATAGATACCGGCCACCAATAGTACCGTATGCATGCATAAGAACAACAATATAAGTTAATGATGTCTTGTGGTGTACATGTGCCATTTCTAATTATGCATATTCAACAAGTACATAAACAAATTTATTTTGCACCCATTATTACTTTGAAAAATACTCGTGTTCAGCCTTTACAGGAACTAGGAGAATTCCCCGCGCGTCGCGGATATGAAGAAGGAATATAAATAAATTAGAATGTTAATCACTAAGAATTAGGAGATGTATATGTATGATGTTGGTAATCCAGGAACATAATATAATATAAGTTAATGTTAGTGGATGATGTGGCAATGTTGACGTAGACAACTAAATACATGTTAGTGGAGGATGTATCTTGTTGACATGTAGATCATAATTGCACATGCTAGTTGGTTATAAATGCATCCGATAGTGGATTGATTAGGTAGACAGCTTGAAATTGCTAGTGAGGTTTACCTTTATAAGAGTTATAGATTCGTTGTTGTGCATTGAAGGGGCTACAATATTTTGTTTTTGTGCTCTTTCTATGTACTTCCTCGTTTCTAATTTATATGTTATTTTGGCTTTTTTAGATACATTACCTTTAATACTCCCTTCATTTGAAATTATAAGATGTTTTGGATATATATATATATATATATATATATATATATATATATATATATATATATATATTTTTTTTTTTATATATAT
>Ga0182004_10000485_pt1 | contig 24287 bp, 20 predicted proteins | sample Sormic07211540_1_FD_120479 | JGI IMG/M metagenome (GOLD analysis project Ga0182004, IMG submission 120479) | Endophyte microbial communities from Sorghum bicolor roots, Mead, Nebraska, USA - 072115-40_1 MetaG | ecosystem: Host-associated > Plants > Roots > Unclassified | place: USA: Nebraska...
ATTTTTTTCTCAATCCCCTTTTCCTTTTTTTCAACTCCCTCTTTTTCTTTTCCTCGCCCTCCCGTCCCCCCCCCCCCCCCCTACGCCGCGCCACGCCCCATGCCCGTCGCGCTGGTAGCGTGCTATGCTCTGCACATGGAAGGCGCCTCACGGTGGTATGGCAAGAAACATGATGAGAGGAAGAAGAATGGAGCAAGCGATTTCATGGTCACTGACAGGTGGGGCCATGTGTAAGGGGGTGAGGATTTCTCAATTTTCTGAAGCACATCATGTCCCATGGAGCAACCGTTTAGTAGCAGACAAGGGTCATTTTGTATTGGTAGAGTTTCATTTCCTAATTCGTCTACTTCACTTCTTGATTTTTTTATTGAAGTAATTCAGGTGGAAGAGTAAGGTGGGGAGCACGTGAGAATAAAGTGATTCTAGTGGCAATTGAACACGGAGCAATAGGAAGCCGTGGAGAGCGGTTTTTTAGCTCCTAGGTCGTGTTGTAAATAGAGAAGTGATTGTAGTCGGCTTTCTACCAGAATTCAATTGCATTTTAAGTATTTGATAAAGATCTACATAGCGGAGCTCTACCAAATTTATGCTATATTTTAGGTTACTTGAATTTAATGCAATAATCTTAAATAACTAACTACTATAATTAAAAAAATGTACAAGAGATAATTTGTAGTTTTCTGTAATTTGTATTTTCTTTGTTAATCAAACAATAACATTATACGTTGTCGAAAAAGTCAAGTATCTGAAACATAAGAGAAGTGACCAAATAAATATTAAGGTATAACTTCAAGACATGGCATTGTTGAGATGACATGTACGATACTCTTTTATCTTAGAGGAGACTTAAGTTGTCTTTTAGTTGGTCGGTTGGAGCCATCCTCTACGAGCGAAGTCATATAAAACTAAGTAAGATGTGTGTTTGGTTGGGCGAATGACTGCACTATAGAGGTGGATATAGACCGATAAAATATGCCTAATTTGAGCTTCACTCGCAAGCTAGTCCCAGTTGATACGAGGATTGGGGTCTAAGGTCCACACATCAGCCTCACAGGTTGACAGATTGAGTCCTCTCATATGTCCAACGGAATGACATCTTATATTAGGCCCTGTTTAGATTGGAGATGAAAATTTTTTGGGTGTCACATCGGATGTGTCAGAAGGATGTCGGGAGAGGGTTTTAGAAACTAATAAAAAAACAAATTACATAGCTCATCACGAAACTGTAAGACAAATCTATTAAGCATAATTAATCTATCATTACCATATGTGGGTTACTGTAGCACTTAAGGCTAATCATGGAGTAACTAGGCTTAAAAGATTCGTCTCGCGATTTTCAACCAAACTGTGTAATTAGTTTATTTTTTTATGTATATTTAGTGTTTCATACATGTGTCCAAAAGATTCGATGGGATGGATGAAAAAATTTTAGGTGGACAACTAAACAGAGCCTTAGTGTTCTACATACTCCCTCCATCCCATAATACTAGACAATACTAGACGTTGTAGCATTCAAAAATTGTCTCATATTCTAGCCAATCAAATAGGTACGTACGCTAGGCCAAGCATCCCATCAGTACTTCAGCTCTGCTCACAGCTCACGACTCCTTTAAAATCACCAGAAGATGAATATAAAAGGAGAAAAAATTCAGAGGTGGGTGTGCTGTAGTAGTGTACTATGAGCAGAGCTGAGGGACTGGAGCCTGTTGACAAAGGGGTATGTAGGACTTTTATCCTCAACATTAATCTCCGTGATGAATGCTAGCATATGAGACAAAGTGAGTATGCTCATATAATTCACTAGACACTCTTTTTTGAGATACAATTTCACTTATGCTGCATCACTCATTTATACATATTATAGGATGAATCAAAGACATCTCTAGAAGTTGTGTCGTGTGTATGTGTGAGAGAGACACGCGCGTGCATAAAACCATAGAGCATATATATAACACTCCTATAAATGGATCATACAAAGGAGCAAGCAATCAACGGGAAAATCCACTGTCACAACCTGTGTTGACGAGGCAGCAGGACCAGGTAGAGGACTGCTGCTTCACTTTGCGGGTAGTGGATGGTTCTTCTTCTTCCTGTTCCCATGTTCCGCACCCGCCGTCGATTCCCCTCTGTTACCTTGGCCGTCGTGGTCGTCGCAACCTCCCTCGCGACAACGACGCCGTACGAATGGCGCCCCGCCCCGCCACGACACACCACCAGCTCCCACCCATCCCACCAGGCCAACTCGCGCGCGCTCCCGTAGCCACACGCCCGCCCGCCTCGATCGAAAGATTTGTCGCGTCGCGTCGCCGTCGTCGTCGAGCGCGGAGCCAGCCCGCGCTCCACCCGTCCAACAGCAACGGTCGGCGGCTCCTCCACCGCAGGATCGATCGGGGGCCCGGCGTGGTGCCGAGCTGGCCGCGGGAGAGGAGGGGACCGGTGGCCCTCGCGCGGCCGCGCAAGAAACCGGTGGGAGCGGCGGGACGACCGTGAGTCGCTCGGATTGCATTATCCGCTCGCGGCGCCTGCCCTGCTTCTCCCGCCATTCTTCTCTTCCTGTTCCTTCTCTGCTTTCTTGGTCACCAGCAAGCACTGTTTCTACTTCAATTAATTTAGCGACAGGGAGCGGAGTGAAGCTACTTTTGGTAGTAAAACTTCACTTCAACTGTTGCTAAATTTGTTGCTAAAAACAGAAATCTCGGTATTTTCCTCCGAATTTGTTGCTTTTTTCTGTGCTCTTGCGTAGCAACAGGTGCTTCGGGGGGAGATGGTTGTTCTCCCGCACCTGTACCGCCGTTGATCGCGACAGTCTCGTAGCCTTCGAGGGGAAGTGAAGCATCACCGGCGTCTGTCGTCCATGGCGGGGTCATCACGGGAAGCGGCCGAGAAGGTGGAGAAGTGGATGGCGTTCCCGTCTGGCTCCGACGCCGGCGGCTTCACGTTCCCGCAGCCACGGTCAGTGTCGGGCGGGGGCAAGGAGATCGTGGAGGAGGAGGCGTCGTCGTCCTCCACGGTGGGCGGCGCCGGCAACGGCAACGGCAACAGGCAGGCCTCGTTCCAGCGCGACAGCGGCGTGGCGGGCAGCACCAAGTCGTCGCGTGGGTCGGGGGACTCGCTGCCGCGGGTGTCGCGGGAGCTCAAGGACGCGCTGTCCAGCCTGCAGCAGACGTTCGTGGTCTCCGACGCCACGCGCCCGGACTGCCCCATCATCTACGCCAGCGCCGGCTTCTACACCATGACCGGCTACGCCGCCAAGGACGTGGTCGGCCGCAACTGCCGCTTCCTGCAGGGCCCCGACACGGACATGGACGAGGTCGCCAAGATCCGGGACGCCGTCAAGACCGGCCGCAGCTTCTGCGGCCGCTTGCTCAACTACCGCAAGGACGGCACGCCCTTCTGGAACATGCTCACCGTCACCCCCATCCGCGACGACAACGGCAAGGTCATCAAGTTCATCGGGTACCCAGCCATACTCTGTTCTGCTCAGTTGGTGCTCAAGTGCTCTGCCCCTTGTGATTGATGGAATTGCCCCCATCATCTACGACACAGGATGCAAGTCGAGGTGAGCAAGTACACGGAGGGGCTCAGCGAGAAGCGCATGCGGCCAAACGAGATGCCAGTCTCCCTCATCCACTACGACGGTGAGTCGACGATCCGATCCATCCCTCTGCCGTTCTCCGGCAAATTAAGCAAGCTATACTTGTTGGCGATGATCACGTCTGTGTCTGTTCTTCGACACCGTACGTAGACCGGCAGAAGGAGACGGCGATGTCATCGATCACGGAGGTGGTGCAGACGGTGAAGCACCCGCGCGCTCGCTCCGAGGGTGAACAGGAGCCCGTGGAGCCTGCACCGCTCGTCACGGCGCCGCCGTTGGTGGCCCCTGGCACGCCGCTCTGGGACGTGAAGAAGGAGGACTCGCGGCTGAGCCGGAAGATGAGCCGCCGCCGCTCCTCCCTCATGGGGTCTGTCAGAAACTCGGACACCTAGTGCATGACTGACATGACAATGACAATGTTATAACGATGGTTTCTTGGCAGGTTCAAGATGGGGAAGAGGAGCTCGATAGGAAGCAAGGAGGCCGTTCCAGCTGAGGTGGAGGCCACGTCGCCGGCGCCGGCGCCGGCGACACCGGAGTCAGCGACGGAGAAGGAGCGCAAGAACAGCTGGGAGAAAGAGGGAAGGGAGAGGGACATAAGGCAAGGGATCGATCTAGCCACCACGCTAGAGCGCATCGAGAAGAACTTCGTCATCACGGATCCCAGGCTCCCCGACAACCCCATCGTAAGCACGCACGGCATCCCGCCATAGCTGGTCGGTCAGCTTCGCGCAGTTTACTCAGCGCACAATGCTTGCTTGGGTTGTGCAGATCTTCGCGTCGGATAGCTTCTTGGAGCTGACGGAGTACACGCGGGAAGAGATCCTCGGGAGGAATTGCAGGTGAGCAGTACCCAACTTGGGCAACAATTTGGCAAATTTCATTTTAAACTTGGTATCTTTGATTCATGGCCGTAGCTTTGCTATCTGACACATCTGTTTGGATTGGCGCCATTTGGATAGAACAAGTGCCTATTTACTTTTTTTTTTGAAAAAGTATGTCATTGTAGTTTTTCTCTACCCGACATTTGCCGTGCTATAGGCGATGCTGTTGGGTTGGGCCATATGCAAAACACCGTATTCTTGTATGACCTCTGACCCCACGAGTCCTCTGATGATGCTGAGTAAAGAAACCTTGTCACCGGCGGTGGCCGTGGGTTGTGTCGAAGTGATCTTCTCCTCCACTGTACCCATCCGCCATCGCTGTCCCACAGCCCACACAGCTCCTGCCGGCTCGCCCCGTCCAACATCGTCATCCTGCCAGGCCCTGGTTTCTCTGCTCCTGTCCCGCGTTTTCCGACATGCTCGTCGCCTGCTGCCTGCGCCTCGCGGACCTGGCTGCTCCCAGACCAGGGCAGTCGCCTCGGCACCACCGGCGTGGTCAACTCGATCGGGCCCCACCGACGCCGCGGAGCAGGCCCTGTCGGACGTGGGCACGTGGCCGTTCCCCAGCATGTTCCCGTGGGTGCGGAGCAGGCCGCTGGAGTGGGCAGAGGATATGCCTGGGCCGGAGGCAGGACGACGACCTCCATGGCCGGATGGCTCAGAGCTTTTCAGAGGCAAGAGACTGTTTGGTGAGTAGGGATGAAGCGTTCCAAAAAAAATCCGACTGTTCGTCCGTCCAATCACCAATTGGGACTAAAATACTGAAACGAACAATTTCACGGATATCAGAAACAAGTTCAAATACTTTGGAAACATTATCCATCCTTTGAACGTCACGTATATCCGAAAAGTATCCAATTTTTAAATTTTATATCGAACTTAAATTGAAACAAAATTGAAATGTTAATTTTTTTTTATAATTTTAAAAGTGTTCATATAATAACATTACCTCCTGGGGCATCGAGGTGCGACTAAACTAGCAACTCGCACACGCTGCTTGGTCTTGTGTCTGCTCGCACACAAGGAGCAGGATGTGTTGGCCCAAGACCTGAAGTCCATGAAGCACACAACAGCTGAGTGTGCTTTGCCTACTTGTGCAGTTGTGCTTAGTCAAGTTTAATTATTTTATATTTGCCGCTATATTTTTTTTGTTTTTTTATGACTTTTGTATATACTCAAAACATATCGGCTTAGGTACGCGTAAGCTATGTAAGCATGGCAATGTAACTCAACTTTCTAAAAACATGACAATGCGACTTGTATATGAACTATTGATAATTTGCTTCTACACGTATAATATAATCTAGTTGTAAATAGGACTTAGAGTGTGGTCAAATGACTGCAGCACATGTTGTATATATAGATGTTGCATTGACTCAGTATTCGAAAAATTCATAACCAACACTATCTACGTCCTACTCAAGCTGTATTTGATATATATTTATTTGTATCTGTATCCGAGACATTCTGTATCCGTAGTTGTATCTGAATCCGTAGTTGTATCTGAATCTAAATCATGAAAAAATATAAAAATAAATATGGTATCAATAATCTCCGTTCGTATCAAATCATTTTCATCCCTAGCGGTGAGGATAAGTCGGACAATGGAGCCCATGGCAGAGTTAGGTGGGACCTGCACCACGATGAGAGGAGATGGGCATTTTTGTCTATACAAAAACACGGTAGCTCAAGAATGAAATATTTGTCCAAATTCTAGTATAAGACCAAAACGAACTTATTCCCTTAAAGAGTTTTTTTTAAGCCAACCTTACTAAATATTGGTCATTTGAAGATAGCCAGATATGACAATCTGCGACCCCGGGCTGCAGGATCACATCTTTGACCAAATCCCATAGAGATAGAAATTCTGAGATATGACTCCCACAAGACCCACGAATTATTTGGGAGGGCCTTGTGTACGGTCCTCCTGCTAGCTCTTAGTGATTTTTCTTTTCTTTATTAAATGCATAATTGGTTCTCCTATTTTTGATTTGAACGGGTTGTGGTATTGTAGGTGACCTGAATCCATTCGCTTGTCTTATAAGCGGTACTTTTTCTGTTAGTGAATAGTACTTTCAGCCATGACTTTTCAAACAAGTGAATTATATTGGTGTTTGCAGATTTCTTCAAGGGGCAGAGACCGACATGTCCACAGTTGATAAGATCCGGGAGGCTATCCGGGAACAGAAAGAAATCACTGTCCAGCTAATCAACTACACCAAGAGTGGTAAATTTTGCATTTCCTAACTGAAAAACTAGAAAGCATAGGCAATTGACATTTTACTACCACAGAGTTTAGTCAATATATGTATGATTGATGTGGGTGCTATACTGGTATTTTTCTGCGGTTGTTGTTCATTGACCAGGGAAGAAGTTCTGGAACTTGTTCCACCTGCAGCCAATGCGAGACCAGAAGGTACTCACTGCCTGTAGCTCTTCTCAACTTACTTTGCACTTGTTCAAGTGGTGCCGTGCACAAACTCATTCTATTATTTGGGTATGTAGGGAGAGCTTCAGTACTTCATTGGTGTTCAATTGGATGGAAGCGACCATGTTGAACCCCTTAGGAATCGTCTCTCTGAGAACACTGAACTACAGAGTGCTAAACTGGTAGCTCAATTTATTCTTACTAGTTTTCATTTTGATGGTATAAACAAGATCTATAATTGGTGCACAATAAGTCAACTTTAAGAAGTAAAATAAAATAAGGACTCGGTTATTTGGTTTCTAGTCTAGTTGTTATGGTCCATAGTGATGAATTAACTTTCAGCCTTCTTTTGTGAGAGTAACACTTATAAAAGAACCTGTGGACCTGGAAATTAACAAGCAACACGAGTATGTCATGTCAAAAATATGTATAGCTACTCCTTCATTTCCAAATTGTTAGTGGTTTTAGGTTTGTCCTAAGTCAAAATTCTCTAGCTTTGACCATATTTCTTGAAAAATTTACAAACATATTCAATATAAAACTAGATGCATCAAATAGACCATGACATATATTTTGATAATAATGTATTTTTTTATGTGGTAGATGTTAATATATTCTTTACAAACTTGGTCAAAGTTAGACAAGTTTTACTTAGGATAAAACTAAAACGACTAACAATTGAATGGAGTGAGTACTTGATACATAGGACTATAACATTATGTAAATGTATTGTTGCTTTCAAATCTGAAGTACACTATATATTTATATGATAAAATTTAAATAGGTCAAAGCTACGGCAGAGAATGTGGATGAAGCAGTCAGAGAGCTTCCTGATCCCAACCTGGTAAGGTACATCTAATTTTTGTTTCACTATTTTTCAACAGCATTTTGCTAATTATTCTTCTTAATTAAAATATGCACATCCCTTGCATGTTGAGGGAAAAAAAGGTTATGCTAGCTAGAGATCACTAACTATTCTTAAACTTCTATAAATATTATTATAAATATTTGGTCTATTTCAATTGCGGAGGTCAATTTAATGCTCTATATGGAAATGCAAGTTTTTATAACAAATAGACAACACCTACTATGATATGGGGGAAACCTCAGAAGAAAAGGATTAAAGTAATGGACACTCAATTAAACTATTCTCATGGTTTGCCTCATATTATGAGCTTTGCATTACGAAACAGAAAACCATAGCTGTAATGTTGATACTTTGAATTAAAACGAATATTTAAGAGTAGTTTGATTAGCTAATTCTTTGTCATATGCTGTGTTGTGGCTAATATGTGTATTTGCAGAGACCAGAGGACCTATGGGACATTTACTCAAAATATGTTTCCCCAAAGCCTCATAGACGTTACAACTCTTCTTGGATTGCGATAGAAAAGGTATGCTATCTTAATGTTTCGTACAAGATTACAAGATTATGATGTAAGTAGTGCTACACAAAAAGTAGTTAGTTAAGCTTATTACTACTGCATATACTAGACAAAGAGTTGGAGGAAAAATAATTTACTATTTATCGCACTGAAGAAAGGCAAAAGCAAGATGACAATGCATTTTTTGCCATATATGTTTATAATAGTTCATTTCGTTCTATCTCAAATTGTAATTTCTACCTTTACTAAGCCTGAATAGTATGTTTACTACTCCCTCCATTCCAAACTATAAGACATTTTAGCTTTTTGAGATACATTACTTTCATTATGTATCTAGACCTAGTGTATATCTAATTGCATAGAAAAACTTGTATATAGAAAAGCCAAAATATCTTCTGAATGGAATATGTCATGCAATGATATTTTCTTTTGAATATAGTGTTTTTTTTGTACCAAGTTATGAACATGCAATAACTTATCAATTTAGATAACACTCAAAATGTTCTATGAGCAAAATGCTCAAGTTTTTTATTTCATTTTGATTTTTATCGGATTGATTTATACTCCCTATGTTTTTTATTAAGTGTCACAACTTGGTTTGTCCTAAGTCAAATGTGGGTATCTTTGACCATTGATTTCAAAAAATACATATAGTTTCATGTCATAAGATTTATATTCTTAGATTTATTATAAGAAATACTATCATAATATGTAATTCACATATTATGAAACTATAAGGATTTTTCAAAATAGTTAGTCAAAGGTTGCAATGTTTGACTTAGGACAAACCAAATGTGACACTTAATAAAAAAATGGAGCGAGTATAATCCATAATGTGGTCATACTTTAAGTATATGCTTGACTATTAAATGGGTTTTTTTATTTCAGTTCCATAGTAGTATAATGTCTTCTTTGTATTTGTACTTCAGATTACAAAATCTGGGGAGAAGATTGGCTTGAAGCACTTCAAGCCTATAAAACCTTTGGGTTGTGGTGACACTGGCAGGTAAGGAGATCAACCTAACCTTGTGAAATTGGAACATACATAACTAACCATTTTAGGTATTTGCTACTACTTTTGAATGTCTACTAGCAAGAAAATAAAAATTTTATTAAATCAAACCAAACAAAAAAAATGGTAGATGTAAATCCACGCCGTATATGATTCTGCAAGTGTATTTGATGTGCCCTTCCATGCCCCTTAGATATTTATTCTAGAGGAGATGTGAGGAAAATATTAAGAGGAATGAGTGGGAATTAGGGTTTAGGTTATTGATACATGGTAATCAAATGAAGGTAAGATTTTTATTGCTATAGAGCACAAGTGTTATGATTATGGATGTTGCTTGTCTAGAAGATGTGGTACTCATGGTTTTTTGGTTGAATAATTCAACACATTGGACATTGAATAGTATATATATGCAAAATGTGCTCAAGCCATCCCAACCCAATCAAATACCAACTAACAGGTGCTGGTAGTGTGGTCCACGTGGAGGCATGAAGTTGGTAGATGCAGATGGCTATTTAGGATGGGCACAATTTAGCAATTTAGCTATCTTGCCTCTATTCGTATGAATGTTAGTGTGCCTGGTAGTTAGCATTGGGTTCCTATGGGAATTGGGGTTTGAAAGAGACATGAGGATTAGGTGTGGGCAAGGGCGACAGCCGTACATGAGGCTAATGCGCCTGTGTGCAATTGAGGGGCTGAGGAAGATCTTAGTTGACCGATTGGTGAATGACAGATCAAATGGACTTGAGGAAACCATGGTGGAGTTTGGTGGGAGGTGGATGGTATGCTGCCTTTTTGATAAGTGGATGACAAGAACATGTTGAAAATAAATTGCAACTAATATATACACCTATGTGTACTTAGTATTTACATAATGTTTTGGCAAAACTGTTGGGTATTCCTTGGAATACATAGGCATCCATACTTGATCTGCCCTATCCTATGATTTCTTTGTTACCGTATCTTTGTTTAAGAAGGGGTATGATACTATATTATGTTTTTCTCCCTAGTGTACATTTGGTGGAGTTGCAAGGCAGTGGTGAATTATTTGCAATGAAGGCAATGGACAAATCGGTGATGTTGAACCGCAACAAGGTAAATTCTAGAAGTAAACGTGATTGACATGCAGTGTTGTATCTTTTGATAGACACTTCATGCTATCAAACTCCTGGTCACACTGGTATGGATAGTAGGAGAGTTTTTTTAGATAAGTGGTAAAATTTATAGTTGAATTTTGAATGATTGTTTTGTATCTGTATGGTCGTGTGGGTGTGGATTTGTGCCCCTAGAAGGGAGTGTCAGTGGCTTAAATTTCAAAAATGAAGAATGAAGGAGCAATATGGCATCACAAATCTTCCAGGAGTGAAAACATTGATTAATTTTAGGATGTTTAGTATTTATCAATTTATTCAATATGCTATAAACATATTCTTACAAGATAAAATTTCCAAATATACATGTCAAGTTCACTCATTCTAAATTGATTTTTGAGTGCATTTAGTTTCTGAAATGTGCAGGTTCATCGAGTTTGTATCGAAAGAGAAATATACTCACTATTGGATCATCCTTTTCTCCCGACATTATATACTTCGTTCCAGGTCAGTCTTATGTGCTATGTTGTTGTGCCTTGTCTTAGAGTCGTTTAAGATTGGTAAATAAAGAAAATGGTTCACATAACTTCATCTGCATGTAGTTTCTATATGGTTATCTACTGAACTCCACAATTGATTACTAACCTTCATGTTTTGTATTTTCATAATTTACTTTGCATTTTAACTTTTGAATTTAACATATACGCATTACTAATCATTGCTTTTTTCAGACACCAACACATGTTTGTCTCATAACAGACTTTTGTCCTGGGGGTGAATTATTTGCACTACTTGATATGCAACCGATGAAACTTTTCAGAGAAGAATCTGCAAGGTAGCTGTTAAAAAATGCACATTTTTTGATGCATTACTTGTTTGTTAAGATGTGCCTATTCTGATGCAAAATTTTATTGTGCTTACGAAAATGCCTTCCAAAATGGATATGTTCTTTCCTTGTTCAGATACAAGTATTAGCTCATGATGTGAAGTTAATATAGGGCATTCCTAATGGTTTATAATTTATCTTTGTAGCTTGAGTTTCTAAGATTCGATGTTAACAACATATGAACCATTTCCTAATGATATGACAATTTGCAAAATAATGGCATTAATGAAAAGAAATCTCATATCTTCATTAGGATTATATTTTTTTGGCAAATTCAAATGCTACGATATGTTTATTCGATATATTGTTCCTCCAAACAAATAGTTGTTCAAGCAAATAGTTTTTCTGACACTTGGAATCTGATGAACTCTTATGAACTATGCTAAGGAATACCATCACTACCTAGGAATGCAAGTAGGCCACTACCCCAAAACTGAAGAAAATGGACAATTATTTTTTTCGACAATTTGGATTGTAGAGATGTGATAGTCATTTAAACTAATGTATTATTAAATCTTTATTATGATATATTGCCTATATTTTTTTGTTACATTATTTTTATCAATTTTTCTGCAGGTTTTATGCTGCGGAGGTTGTAATTGGTCTTGAGTATCTCCATTTCCTTGGTATTGGTCTTATTTTTATTATTTCGCATAGTTTCTAGACAAGTCTGTTCCTCAAGTGCAGTATGCAAATGTTACTGAGACTAGGAAATTTTCACTATTCTTGATTATTTCTCTAAACACGGCTTGTTGGATTAATAATAGCTAGCCAGACTGTGTTTAATTACTAAACAAATATATAACAAATAAGTTATAAATCGACTGAGTAACAATTAATATCGTTTAAGTAAGATCATTTGTGCCATGTGTTCCTATTCTTTAGAAGGGATGTGTTTAAATTCTTGTGGTGACATCAATGGTTAGTGATTATACAGTGTTTCTATTGTAGGAATAATATACCGTGACCTAAAACCAGAAAATATTTTGCTCCAAGAGGATGGCCACATCGTTCTGACTGATTTTGACCTCTCGTTTTTGACTTCTTCAAAACCTCATGTAAGTCGAGAGCAAGCTTTAAAAAATAAATCAATATTAGCATTTTATTTGTGCATTTATTCCTCATCAGTCGACTATGATATTTCACCAAACAGTACTAGCAGAATGTGCATGTATACTTCACACCTTCGTGGTGAGTTTACTATTTTCCACTTGCATGATATTTGCAGTGGAGAACAAATAGTTTTTCATGTGTCAATGACATAGATTTAGACTGCTTATTGGTGCCTCAATCATGTATGTTTGTTTTCCGTGAGATTTTGTTGTGTACTTAAATACAAAGCTATAAGCCAATAACCTTGCTAATGATATACTTCAGGTCATAAAGCATTCTACATCAAGACGAAGAAGATCTAAGGAGTATCTTCCCCCAAGTTTTGTTTCAGAACCTGCCACTCCGTCGAATTCTTTTGTTGGAACTGAAGAGTACATAGCTCCAGTATGATACAGTGCTCTATCTTTACTTTTTTAGCAATGTTTTTTTTCCTATTTAATCAGAGAGATGACTGAATTCCAAATAATTTGAATGTGATCTCCTAAGTTATTACTCCCACCATATTTAAAAGTTAAAACTGGTGATAATTTAGCTTGTCAAGGTAAATAGTCCCAAAGTTTCATGTAAAAGAAAGTTGCAGAGTTTTGAAGTGCAGTTTGGTAATTTCATACCACTTTCTAAATGTTGTACCAAATATACTTAGCTTGTTGCAAATATTTTAAGATACCATACCTAATTATATGGTTACTTCCACTCAAATATTTTTATCATTTTGCAATGATCGCAATAATTGTTATACTCCCCACATCCATAAAAAGTTTCATAATAAAATATTCTGCATATAAGAGAACATATCAATTTTATAGGATTTTTTTTCTCTTCCCTGGTTTGAGCCGAATCAGGGCAGAGGATGGCACCAGGAATGGTTGCGTTGAGTTACATAGATGATGCCAAGGAGGCACCATGGCCGTAGCTGAGAGTGAGAGGTGGTTGCACCATGTCGGGGTTCCTGAGCACCTTAGGGGACGGGGTTCACAACTTCACATAAGGGGAAGAACAGAAGAGGTAGTGCTTGTTGGTGGCTAGTGAGTGACCTTCCGGTGCCCGCCGGTGGCTACAGTGAGCATATAACCCTGATTCCATGTTATAAATATCAAATTTAGCTCTTGTATCCTTTCCCAAAAGGGTTGGTATATAATATAGAGTATACAATACGCAGAGAGGCCCCTCTACAAGAGATCAATTACATGTAAGCGCATATCCCAAACAGTTCGATAAGTATGAGATTTTTTTCTTATTCATCAAAAAAACTATTGGTTCTTTGGCATGTGGCCCATGACATGTCATATAGTTATAGGGAAGATGGTAATCCTAAGTAGTCCCCAAAAAGCAACCAACATGGATGGTACCATTGCCACATTACCATGGGTTTTGTGGAACTTTAAGATGAGAGTATTTGGTGTCAAACACGCCAAGCCAAATACACTTTTTGACATTGGCTTCCTGAATCTTATACTATTAGTGCATTTAACTAAACCCTTGAATTCTTATTTCTTCACTTCTTGATCACTAAATTAATAATGTTAAGACATTGATCGTGAACCTATGGTTTTCTTAATCTTATTTAAACTTTTAGTGCATTTAACTAAACCCTTCAGTTGTTATTTCTTCACTTCTTGATCTCTAAATTAATTGCCATGCAATCTTTTGATATTTTAGGAGATCATCACAGGTGCACCACATACAAGTGCAATTGATTGGTGGGCTCTTGGTAAGCAATAATTTGTGAGACTTTTTTTTGATGATTTTTAAAATATTGCAACATGGTATTTTAGCTAATGAGGGTGCCAGCCCCCCTGGGCGTGAAGTGTGCTATATAAAATCCCTAAGATGTGGTTCTAATCACCAATCCAAAAGATTATATACAAGAAATGGTATAAATGAACTAGTATCAAAATACTTGTGTTATATGTTGAAATCAGTTCCAGATGTTCCCCAAAAAAAGTCTCAGATGAAACAACCTAGGATCAATGACGGCTTGTGTGGCACCATATTAATATGTACATCAAGTTATATATATGCTAACTTCAGTTTAGCTTGATCCTTGTAATCTGTATAGTTCCGTAATATGAATATGCAAGTAATAGATCTATATCAACTACTCCCAGTTTCAAATTCCATGTTCAGGTATATATATATATATATATATATATATATATATATACTGTCTCTCTGAGGTTGTCACATCCTTCTTCCCCATGATATAGGAATTCTCTTGTATGAAATGTTGTATGGACGTACACCTTTTCGAGGAAAGAACAGGAAAAGGACATTTCATAATATCCTGCACAAAGATCTTACATTTCCAAGTAGCATTCCGGTAAGAAATTTCATCCTCATTTTTGTTACCTACAGTTGCATGTAAATCTGGTCAAATTTGCCTGTCGTGCAGTTAACATTTGATGGTATAAAAATAATTTTAAAACTACCTAGTGAGTAGTCCCTTGTTTAATATTACTAGGCAGATCTAGTATACATTAATCTACAATGTTGTTTGTTCTGTTCATCTATTAACAAATGTTTACTGCAGGTTAGTCTTGCGGCTAAGCAATTAATCCATGGGTTGCTTCAGAGAGATCCCTCTTCTCGACTTGGTTCAAGTGCCGGTGCAAATGATATCAAGCAACATCCCTTTTTTAAAGATATATACTGGCCACTCATCCGTTGCATGGTGATCTGGAAATTGAGCCTTTGAAAAGTATCTTGGATAATTGTTTGGTACATCACTAATAAAGAACATAACTTCGCATGTGCAGGAGCCCCCAGAGCTTGATGTTCCACTGAAACTAACTCGGAAGGAACCTGAACTAACAGTGAAGCCTGAGGAGGATACTCATGCTCAGATTCTTGACACATTTTAAGGTGAGGCTCAACCAATTTTATCGGAAACAAAAGATGAGAAAATACTTTATATGATCAAATTCTTTAATTACTTTTGTGCTGATCGAAAGAAAATCACTAAACACTATGTTATATACACACAATGACACAAGATTATAAAAGCAATCAAAAGCATGTGAATAATTATGTAAGTAGAGATATCTTGTACAAAAAATTGGTCCGACTAGGGAAAAGAATAATGGCTTTAGATGGCTCCCTGTTTAGACCTGTATTACCCCATTGATACCTTTATCATTTTTTGTGAGAAAGGGTGCTTTACAGGAACATGATTACATTTGTTTTCCACAAACTCTTGAATACACGTTGGTGCTTATTATGCTTACCATACAGTGCCTTTGCTGCACAATGCCATATTAGTAGTAGAATTTAAAAAGGTTGAATGATTCTATATAAGATGGTAGTAGAATTTTTTTCTTGTTCGGCCTGCCTAAGAAACTATAAAAGATGGTAAATATTACTTTTAACAGAATATTACTGTCAAGAGTAGCTTAAAATAAGTCAAACAGAGTACTCTTTTTACCTAGGCTTTCCATGTTACATTTTGCAGGGCAGGCTGTACCAATACCAACCCCGGCGCCCCGCGTGGAAAGAACGTTGTTGAGCATGTACATATTAATAAAAGAGTTTTCATCGGCAAGCAGGATTTCCAACCTGAATTGCACTAGAGGTCGTTGTGTACTTGAGGCATTCTTTTGGTTAGGTCAAGTGAATAGTACATCAATAGGATAAAGTTCTTGTAAATTAATGTACCGTTTTTTGTGCATATGGCTGAATAAAATGTAGTGATTATTTATATAACATCGAAAAATTTTGAATGAAGTGAAGTGCTCTGGGTTTCATAAGTTATTCTCACGTCCTCATCTAGGCTACCACTAGGCAAAAGAAGTAGGATGAGTTGGTCCATCTTTTTTTTCTCGGATGAGCTCACCCTATATCTAGGAAGTGTATTCTCCTTAGAGCAACTCCAGGGACCCTACTTTTGATTTGAGGTATGCTCCTCATGTCAGAGCCCTCATTTCTTTAGGACCCACTTGTCAATCACATTCATGTTAATTTTTTATCTCATCCCTTCGTCCTATCCATCTGTTTGGATTGGCAACCATGACAGGGGAAGGCAGTGGCGAAGCCAGAAGATTTTAGAAGCCCGGACAATTCGCAATAAGCAAAAATATTTAATTATAAAATTACAGAATTCTATATAAATATAAAGAAAAATTACCTTTACATTTTGGTGAGGAGCCCGGCCGGTCGCCCGGGGTGGCCGGGCGGTGGCTCCGCCAGTGGGGGAAGGGATGGGTTCAGGTGCCGCCTTGGGGAAGGGAAGTGCGAGGGAGCCGCCGCGCAGGCTGCCAAGGAAGGGAAGGAGAGAGGATCACCAGCAGGGAACGGAAGGAGAGAGGACCGCTGCCATGGTAAGGAAGGAGAGAGGGCATGAGGGGAGGACCGATGTCAGGGGAGGGAAAGAGGGAGATCAAGCCAGTACTCTGCACCAGAGACGGGGTGCCCAAGGTGCTCCGTACCGTAGAGGAGGTTGCACTAGGATGCTCGACGTCAGGCAAGAGGCCACACCACACACAGGAGGCAACAGTGGAGGGCTTGACTGTGGGTACGAGCAGGGGTGTGGGAGAAGGGGAAAAAGTAGGGGGCCTCCAGACCCAGGAATAAGGACTCAAGGGGGAGATTTGATGGCTTTCTAGTTTTAAGGGCCTAACTGCCTAAGAGTATCTCTAACTGTTTGGCAAATTTCGTTTCCCAAATCTTATTATTTGTCAACTCCCAAAATAATATGGAGAGGAAAAAAATCTCAGCTTCAACAGTTTAGCAAATTTTGTTTCCAAACACACAAAAACCTGCTAATGAAATGAAGAGCCCTGCTAAGCGAACGAAGAGCCTCGCTAAGCATGAGGAGAAAGATCGATACCAAGCACGAAGTTCACGCCATATTTACGCGTTAGATAGGGAGATATGCTAAGTTAGAAAAGATGAGGATGTGGGATGCCAAATTGTTGGAGAGGATTTTTTATTATTTTGCTAAAAAAATTATGGATAGCAAGTCATTTACCAAACTGTTGGAGATGCTCTAAGAGCAACTCCAACTGATCTCTCAAATTTTGCCCTCTATCCCCTTAAATGAGAGTCCCCATCCATTAGAAGCAAGCTTCGATTCCTAATGTATTAATTATCAAGTTCTAAGCCCTTAAGAGAAGGATAGGACACTACTATAGACTAAGCTATCCTAGCCACATTTATCCAACCGGTTATTACATAACTGATGGTGAATTTGTTTGGCCGCTACTTATATAGGAGTACTGGGGCATGGAGATACCAGGTAAGAAAACTTGTATCGACCACTAGATGATTGTTAGATGCAGCGATGAGCATGTGGATCATTTTCTCTGCCGTATTATATGCCAAGCCGCTTGTGATAACCGTTATGGTCGCCAGCCCTAAATAATGGAGGACCAGCTGTCAGGCTGTCTCCCCAATAGAAGATCTATTTGGGAACCCAAACTCAAAATGGGTCTCCAACACATTACTTATAGCTTCCAACAGGGTACTCATACAGAAGATCTATTTTGAGTATCATGAGAGGTATAACTCAAATTTGGGTATCCTCTCTCCTCGAGACCCATTTGCAGAGAGTGTTGTATTTTAGGTCTTGTTGTTGGACAAGACTAAAAATAGGTATAAAATATTTTACCTATAGCGCTACCCAAAGGATAAATGGATCTTGTATTTTAGGTGACGATTGTTGGAGATAGTCTCATCATTCTTCATTGATGTTTAGTACCGTCCCAACTACCAACACTCTTTTGTCACATTACTTCCGCCGAGAGAAGCCAAAGAGACTCACCCAATGCTCTACATATTCTTAGCATCACATACTCCACTACTAGAAATCCTTTGATCTATGATGATTTAAGAATGATGATTTGGATTTTGGTCACTGTTGGTATTCATTAATGTAACACTTGTCTTAGCTAGTCACTTATTAACTACCTATACCTCTAGCTTAGCGAACTAGGTTGTCATCCCCGGTGATGGAGCTTAAGATGTCTGTTGGCATTACCTAGTATTACTACTAAGTAGATAACTTATTATTTTATAACTAGATAGAATATAAAGATAAGAAAGAAATGATATCCGTAAGCACACAGATTAAATATACCATTGTAGCATTTTACCTAGAGTATTTCTAGGTTGTCAATTTATATTTTACCACTGGAAAGGGATAACTAAGAAATATGATTATTCACTTGCATATGCAATAGAGAGTTAACCATATCTAATCAATCTACTCAATAACAGAATTAAGTGTCACAAGTCGTAGGATAAATATATTATAAATGATAAACATCCAAGTCATGATAAATAATAAATGCACCTTCGGCACTCTAATCTATAGCACTTAGCATGGTATTAGGCACAGCCAAGAGGTAGGGGTCTCCAGCTCTAATGACTTGATCAAATGACTTGATCTAGGAGACTAACCTATATGGCTAGGCTCTAGAATTAGTGGAGCTCTAGGAGACTAGGGTTTTCAGCTCTAATGACTTGATCAAATGACTTGGTACCCTTCTCCCAAGGGGTAGGGGTCTCCTTATATAGGCCAGTGGGATGTGTAAGGTTATGAGGATGCTATGCTAGCCAGAAAATAAAAATTTTGACCTCATAAACCAGGATCAACTACTAGTTATAGATCATGAGATTACCACTAGACGCATAGGTGCAGTGGAAGCGACTCGATATAGTCGTGTGCGTAGTAGCAGTGCCATGCAATTGTGTGGTCATCCATCACGTCAATCCCTCTCGTGTGGTTCGTCCTTGTCCTCTAGATGCAGCACCTCCAAGATATCCCACACGTACGGGATGAAACGTCACACCTCTGAACTGCTAGGTCCACGAGGAGTAACAGGCGAAGGTGTCGGTGGCGGCGGCGGCTGCCAAATGGCGTGATAAAACCCTGGCCGCCCCACCCTCACTTTTATAGATGTCCCCTAATCAGTCTGAGTTGGAGGCCTAATTAGAAAACTCTAAGCCTTGTGTAATTCAGGTCCAACCCGAATTAGGCTTCTAGTCCCTTAAGTGTGTGATCCTATGGGTTCACGTAAATATACACATGAGCCATGTACTCCTACTCGCTCAATAGTTGACAGTGGCCTCTAGCAAGGCGTGGCAACTCCTATACGCATGCAAAGATCATATCAAATGAACCACTATAAAAACATACATGTTATTCCCTTGCCACACAATATTTGGTGAACTCGTGGGTTAACACTTAACCCAAGCACGACCATGCATTTGTTGATCTAATCACTTGAGTGATCTAGTGATATCTATCTCACATAGAGAGGAGCAAGTTCCATCTTGATCATCTATGTCTTCCAACATGTTTCCTGACAAACCCGAAAACCATCTTTATAACTACCCTGTTACAGAGTAGCGTTTAATAGTCCTTAAGTAGGTCATTTCACATCGTGAGAACATACGACAATCTCAGGTCTAAGGACATAACATACATGATGCATAAAGAGATAATAAGAATATCTCACGTTGGGTCAGTCCTGCACCATGTCATACGTGTGCCCACATTATTAGTATGACATCTCTATGTCTATGACTTGTGAAACATAGTCATCAACTAATACATGTGCTAATCTAATATTCATGTGTGTCCTCACACAAACTTTGATCAGTGACAACTTTAGAATAACCATACAAGTAAAAGAATTTCACAAACAATTCACATAATTATCGATCGATACAAGTTTATCTATAATAGATATTCATTGAACTCATAATATATATCATGGATACAATCATAATATCGTTATCTCTATGATTACCTCTAGGGCATATTCTTAATAGGATGAATCAGAGCCCTCGGTTCAAACTGACTTGAAACCACAAATGAGATGCAAACCCTAAGGTAGTGGAGGACTAACATGAGAAGACTGCTGCAAAGTGGGCCTAGGCTAGGTCGGCCCACCTAGAGGTGGGGTTGGTCGACCTTGCCCAATGGCATGTGGGCCCCAATGCAGTATTGCTAGACTGCACGCGTCATCGTGGGTCGTTAGCGCATCTGACACTCACGCATTAGTGCGTTTGATGCACACATGATTTTTCAAGGTTTCACGAGGTGTACGCATCAGACGTTGCCGCATCCGATGGCACCCTGTATGATGTGTCTGACATGTCTTTGAGAGGTTTCAAAACTGTGATAGGCGCACATGCGAGTTAGTTGCTAGTGTAGTTGCTCTTGTAATTAGTTGGCTTGTGTAGTTTGCTAGTTACCTTCTTACTTATGTAGCTAGAAGTAGATCCCTTGCGTGGTTAATTTGGTTTGTGTAACCTTGTTAGTCACATTGCTTAGTTTATATAGCTAAGTTACACTATCTAATTTGACATTAGTTGCCTTATTATTGAGCATTACTAGTGAGCTTAGGAGCTTTGTGATTTGTGCTTTTGCTTACTAGTTATGTAGGAGTTCCACCATGCTTGAAGTACTAGCGGTATAGGTTTGTATGACCTTGCTTCTAAAATTGGTTAAGTGAAAAGCTAATTTGGCACCTTAGTTGCTTGTTTTGGATCCTTTTTAAGGTGCTTGAAATTTAGATAGAGAGGTGTAGTCTTGGCTAGATTGATAATTTTAATTTAGCATTTGTTTGGTAAGCCGGCGTGCTAAGTTTTTAGAAAGGATCTCCCTCTAGTCCACCATCTCAACCCTTCATTGGCTCTTATCCAAGCTTCTCCTCAGTATCTCCCTATCTTCTACTTCTAAAGTGGTATGGCATCACCTACAGATCTCTTCCTTTCTCTATGAGACAGTGGATGACCTTGAATTGCTGCCAACACCCCTAATTTATAGCATATTGGAGTAGGGGGTACTTGTAAGGTGAGTGTAACATGGTGGAGCATTAGGTGGGGTCAAGCAACATCCTTGGGAATCAGCCAATGTTTCCATTTCCATCATTTTACAAATCAACGGCGTAGATGGACTCCTGATGGTGGTTGATGGCTAACAAACTTCGTCTGAGGTGATTTGGTGAAAAAGTGACATTGCCCAACTTGGCCCGGAGCCCTCTGCCATTGATATTGAGGTGGTGCATCATCTTCGGTTCTCCAAAGCTTGGGTACAAAGTTTGGTCAAAGTGGATTCTCCTTCTTCAGTGACGGGCTCATGGTTCGGTTGGCCAACCATAGGCTACGTGCCTGGGTTATCCATGGGGTGAACAATGCTTACTTTGGGCTCCTTATTGAGTGTAGAGGCTTTGGACCAAGTTTGATGGTCATTGGACATAGGTCCAGGTTGCCTAATGCTCGATAGGGTCCCCTGAGATCCTGTGTGTCCACTTCCAGCCCAGCTCGTGTTGTAGTCTTTCAAAAGGTGCAACTTTGTCATTTAGAATCCGAATTGGGTGAGTCAAAACTCAATTTCATATATCCCAACAACCTCTTTGACACGGTGTAATCAAAATGGGCATTTGATGAAGTGTGTTTACCATGTATGTGTTAGCACGAAAAAAATGTTTTCTCGTGTAACACACTCGAAGGCCCTCAGAGACCATATAGAAGCTAGAGTTCTTGATCTTCTGAGCCTCAACACACGAGTCAGATTTAGTGATTTGGGTCTATGGTGTGCCAGTCAATTTGATCTATAATTGACAAAGAGAAAAAAATATCAAATTATAAAAGTTGTCGGTTGCTGCCATACAGTTAATGTATGGCTTAAACTAGCCGTTGATCGGAGGAAATTGACTAAAAATTCAACTCCTAGCAATGCTCAAATAATAATGAGACAATTATAATATTTATTAGTCATTATCTGTCATAATATTGTATCATAAACTGAATTTATTTAGTGAACTTAACTGTTCTTTAAAGCAAAATGTATGACCGTGTTATGAACCAGAATGACTTGATTGACTAATTAGTCGATATGATGTTTGTATGAGACAAAGAGTAGCTTACATATACTTATCTTTTCCATCTATTAAACAAATGATAACTTATTGACTGGTATGAAGGTCTACGATCTTAACAAGTTATTTTTTATAAATGCATTACATCTATATTTACCTAGCCTAAAGGCCAGCGGGTTTCAATAAATTCGATACACCTTACTAGTTTACTCAATATCCGAATTAGATCTATACATGTGTGCTACTTGTTGAGGTATGACTGGATCGGCTATTTAGCCGATACAGGGTCCATGAAGCATGAACAAAATCTATTTATTTTATCATAGCCATATTTGGATCTAGTTAAACCTAACTTAATATACTTGACAGTGGGGTTCGAAAATACAACCAATAACAAGTAATATTAAGGTAAGTCTTATTTTAATTCCAAACTAATTATGGTAAAACAAATATCATGAACGCACAATATGTAACAATTGAGATCGATAAATTAGTTGATATAAGCTTGATTGACTATTTGATAATAATTAATATTTATTAAAATTTGATAAGACAACTCATAATTTAACAAAGTTAAGGCGTAATCTAATCTATCAGATCTCGATTACGCAAAATATTATTATAATAAATAAATCATTAAGTATGAACAATATTGATAACTTAATGAATCTACTAAATTGTTAATCTAGTAGAACCGATAACTAGCTTAAATCAAGTACTTGTAAGAGATTAAAACAACACAACCTTACAAATAAGATCTAAACCGGTAAATAGCTCAAATCAAGTTTAACATGAGACCAAATGATGCAGCTGTGATAACTAGATATGAACCGTGACAATACTTACGAGCAAACTGAAGGTCAAAATCAGCCGATGCAGCTCGATTTGTTAAAGGTTTTGTCGAGATCTACTTTACTCCTACTCCTAAGGTTTGTGGCCGGAGCTGAAAAGGTTTTGTATTTGATTGAATTGTCCTCTTATAATAATCAGGTCTTCGGTATTTATAACCCGAAAACCTAGACAAAAATTTTAACAAAGTACGAATCCTAAAAACAAAAGATAACTTGGACTCTAATCTTTCCTTTTTTTGATGAAGTCCGACACATTCTCTTCCTTTGCTGTCGGAGTTTGACATGTCCCGATCGACTATCGCTATTTGACCTTCGCTCCAACAAATCAGCCATCTTTCCCTCAATGGAACGACCCCACAAGCAACCTCTGCCCGTAAAAATCTGGTGTCAACAATATGTAACCACCTTGTCTCTACACTCACATAGCCATCACAACTTGTGGAAATCATTAGAAGTAAACCTTATGACTATGGTTTATGTCATTTATATCACCAATTTAGGCATGGATGATGGTATAAAATCAAGAGTTATTCACAATAGTTTGCATACCTCTTACAACATGATGTTTGTGTGCATCGTTGTTGTACATTAGAGGGGCTTGTGATCTTGTGAGACCATACTAACCATGTCTGTGGTGTGGCTGTCATCATTTACGGGAGGGAACAAGGCCTGTGGCGATTTGGCCAGAACCTTGATAGTGAAGATGGCGGGGAGCGGTCCATGAGAGGCTATCTTGGAGACCCACTTGTGCATGAGGAAAAGCCGAGGGCTATCCACAAATTTATCGACAAGGAGCTTGTCCCTTGCGAGGGGCTCCTGAAAGATCTAGGCCTGTATTGGATTTTGGTAATTAATGACAACTCTTGTGGACTAACCTTTCAACTCAAGTGTGTGAAGGAAAAGTTGCTTTAGTTCACAAGGGAAGATGAACATCGACATCATTTGATTGATAGCATGTTGGAATGCTCAAATGAACATGACAAACAAGTGAAGACCAAAGCAAGACTTGGCTTCGATGGACCGGTTGCGACGCAATGGTGAAGGGCAAGCTAATGGGCTTGGCGCCGATGGACTTAGGTGAAGGTGAAGGGCAAGCTATAGTGAGCTTGGCTCCGAAGGACCGAAGCAACGGTGAAGAGCAAGTAAGGCTAAGGTTGATGGACTTGGATGCTTTGTGATGGTTTGAGTGATCCACATCATATTTGAGGACGAAGCCAAAGA